>ERZ1673742.74-NODE-74-length-161393-cov-31.475889_pt1 | contig 161393 bp, 132 predicted proteins | sample MGYA00580208_ERZ1673742 | MGnify/ENA primary metagenome ERZ1673742 (study PRJEB41218, sample SAMN15661774) | gut metagenome | host: Homo sapiens | place: Canada: London | collected 2015-08-20/2019-03-30 | study: EMG produced TPA metagenomics assembly of...
TCTTTCGATATTGTTCAATTTTCAAGGTCCTGTGCGCCGCAGCCTTGCGGCTGACAGCTTACTTATTTTATCACTTTCGTGATAAATTGTCAAGCACTTTTTTGAAAGATTTTTGAGATTCATTTTTGATTCTGTCGAATCTCTCCGTTTGACGTCGTTTTTGAAGTATTTCATTCTGTCGGACGTCCGCCTGACAGTAGTGTATTTTAGCACAGCATCCTTCAAAAAGCAAGCGTTTTTTACAAATTTTACGCCAAAATCATTCTTTTTACTTTTTGCCCAGTTTTTTACATTTTTTATAGACACTTCCTCCCTTATTCCTCCAAAAGCCGGGCGCGCAGCCGGATCAGGATCTTACGTTCCCGCCTGGAGATCTGTACCTGTGTAGTATGCAGTGCTTTTGCAGTCTCGCTCTGGGTGCGGTTGCCATAAAAGCGCAGACGAATCAGTTGCTTGTCCTGCTCTGGCAGCGCTTCGATCACCTCTGCCAGACTGATCCGGTCTGCCAGTTCCTCCTCCGGAGATTCCACCGGGATATCCAGCTGCCGGTCTCCATCCTCGCCGCCCTCCGGGGTCAGGCTCATGGCGGGCTGCGCGGCCTGTATGGCAAGGGCTACATTCTCTATCGGCTCGTCCAGCTGCTCAGCCAGCTGCTGCAAGGTAGGCTCTGCGCCGCACAGCTTCATAGTATGCTCCCGTGCTGCCTGCACCCGCATTCCCAGTTCTTTCAGAGAGCGGCTCACTTTGACTGTACCGCCATCCCGGAACAGTTTTTTGATCTCACCCAAAATCACCGGCACGGCATAGGTGGAAAAACACACGCCCCGGCTCTCGTCAAAATTATCATAGGCTTTGATGAGCCCCACACAGCCTGCACTGTACAGGTCATCATACTCCATGCCGCGCCCACGGAATCTGCCCGCGCAGGCGTGCACCAGCCCCAGATTCTGTGTGATGAATGCTTCCCGCCGGGTCTTATCCGTTACCATATACCGGACCGCCTTTCCTTTTTATGTAGGCTCCCGCCGGGACAGACGCTTGACCAGCAGCACCTTTGTTCCTTTGCCGGGCTTTGAGGTGACCTTTACCCTGTCCATAAAGCTTTGCATCACCGCAAAGCCCAGACCGGAGCGCTCTTCCGGGTTGCCGGTGGTGAACAATGGCTGCATGGCCCGCTCCACATTGGGGATGCCAATGCCCTTATCTGTAATGGTGATGTGCACCTCCCGGTCGGGGTAGACCGCAATGGTCATGCACACCGGCCCGATCCGCTCCGGGTAGGCGTGGACGATGCAGTTGGTCACCGCCTCGGACACTGCGGTTTTCAGGTCGGCCAGTTGGGGCACGGTTGGATCATACCGCGCCAGAAAGGCCGCCGTAACGCCGCGGGCGTAGGCCTCGTTGCTGCTAAGGGAATCGAACTGGATGCGGGTGCTGTTCTCTGCTTTCATTGCGCATTCTCCTTTTCTATATTCTCCGTACAGGGGATGCCCGCCAGCCGCAGGACTTTTTGCAGCTGCGCGGGGGCGTGCTGCAACCGCAGGCTCGTGCCCAGAACGCGGGCGCAGCGCTGCCGCCCCAGAATAAGTCCGATGCCGGAGGAATCCATGAACCCCACCCCGCCAAGATCGATAATCAAGGTGCGGGGACTGCGGCTGACCAGTGCATCGTCCAGCTGCATCCGCAGGCTCTGGGCGGCATCGTGGTCGATCTCCCCCGCCAGATAGGCATACAGGGTCTCCCCTGCCGCGCTGAAAGTCACCGTTGCCATTGCTTGTCCATCTCCTTTTTTACAAAATAAAAGATCCCGTACACATAACTTCAGTGTACGGGATCTTCGGGTTATTTTTTAGAAAAAGCTGTCGGCAGCTTACGCCTTTGCCAGTAGAGCGGCAGCTTCCAGCGCTGCCGCCTCGCTGCCGCAGACCAGCAGACCACGGCGGGTGTTGGCGTGCGCCAGCTGCACCGCCTCGTCCAGACTGGTGCAGAGCTGGGCGTCAAAGTGATACTTTGCCTTCTCGGTCAGACGCTGGGTCAGCTGCTCCTCCACACCGGCGGGCGTGACGAGATACACCTTATCAAAGGGGCTCTCGCTCATGCCGGGCATGGTGGATTTATCCTTTTTCTGTTCCTCAGGGCTCAGGCCGGTCTCCAGCGCGGAGAAGAAGGCCTCCGCCCCCTCCTCCTCGGTCAGGCCGATGATAGCGCTCATGTGGCGCACCTTGGCCATGTTCAACACGCGCAGCAGCGCGGCAGCCTGCTGCGGGGTGCGGCAGGCATCCAGAATGACCAGCGGGCGCTGGGAAAGCACCCGAATGCTGCAACGGTTGTCCACGGCAGCAATGCCATCCAGAATAGCTTCATCGGAGATGTCCACCTCTTTGCGGCAGAGCGCCAGCGCCAGCTCCACCGCCATGGCGGCGTTGCCCGCGGCGTGACGTCCCAGAAAGGCCAGCGGCACTGTGTAGCCGCCGTAGTCCACCCGGCTGGCAAACTGTTCTGCTTCCAGAAAGGTGATATCCTCCGGATCGGGCACTACCAGCTCACAGTCGCACTTGCCCGCAGCCACAACCAGCTCACTGAGCACCGCCTTGGGCTGCTCCGGCGCGGTGACGCAGATGCTTTCCTTGCGCATCACGCCGCCTGCCAATGCAGCCAGACGTTCCACCGAGCGGCTCACGCCATCCGGTCCCACCGCTGTGACGGCGCACACCGGCATTTTTGGCAGCACCGCAGCCAGACCTGCATCCGGCAGCTCTACTACCGCCAGCGTGCAGCCGGCTTCGCCAAAGCAGTACGCAGCGGCAACAAGCTCTGCCGCCTGCAAAGGCAGCTCCTCATGGGCAGCAAGGGCATCGGCGGCGCGGCACAGCAGTGCTTCGTCCACCGGCTTGCCATCCACACGGATGCGGGCAGCAAGCGGCTCGCACCCGGCATGGTAGACACCGGCACGGATCCCCTGCGCGTGCAGAATGGCTGCCAGCAGACGCGCCACCGCCGTTTTACCGGCAGTGCCTGCCACACCCACGAACTGCACCTGCTGCACCGAGGCGGGCAGCAGTGCGCCCAGCTGCGCCGGGTCGGCAAAGCCGTCCGGCAGAGCTGCAAAATACTGATTTGCCTGTTGGATGGTCATTCGTGTCTCCTTTTTATGTGATAATACAGTCCCTCGCAGGCCAACAGCAGTACGATGGCAACAAGGATGCCGGCCAGAACACCGGCAGAATCCAGCCACACATCGGTGACTTGACTGCTGCGTCCCTCCGAGAAGAGCTGAATGGTCTCATCGGTCAGCGCCGTCAGCACACCGCCCAGCATGGGCACGGTGATATGCCGCAGCGGGTGACGGCTGTACACCCGCATACAGAGCATGAGCAGAAAGCCCTCCAGCGTATACTCGCAAAAGTGTGCCAGCTTGCGCACGATATGCATGGTCAGATGCTCTGCCAGCCCCGGCTGTCCCAAGCGGCGCAGGATGATGCGCATCCACGCCAGCACCCGGCCGCTGGAGTCGGTGGAGACCGTTGCCACCGCCATGGAGTTGGAAAAGATGAACCAGATGCAGGCGATGAGTGCAACGGTAAAGACCACACGTCCCGCAATGACCCACAGTGAGGTGCGTTCCGTATCGTTATAGCGTTCCACAGTCTCAGCCCAGAGCCTTAATGCTCTGCTCGATGTTGGCCAGCTTGTCCTGACTCTTGGCGAACTTTGTGCGGATCTCCTCCACCAGAGCCGCCGGGGCACGCTCCACAAACTTGGGGTTATTCAGCTGGTTGCCGAACATGGCCATTTCCTTTTCAGCCTTGGCCTTTTCCTTGTTCAGGCGAGCCAATTCTTTCTCTCGGTCGATGAGCTCCATCATGGGGATGAAGCCGCGGGCGGCGTGGGTGGACACCTGCACCATGCCATCGGTGCTGCCCTCGTACTTTTCGGTAAAGGTCACATCGGTGGCAAAGGCAAACTTGGCCAGATAGACCTGTGCGTTCTGGAAGGGGGCTGCATCGGCAGTTTCAATGATCATGCTGGTCTTTTTTGCGGGGTGCACGTTCATCTCGGTGCGCATGGTACGCACAGCCTTGATATAATCCATCACCTTTTCAAAGGCTTCCTCTTCAGCGGCCCAGTTGTGAGCGGCGTCAAAGGTTGGCCATGCCTGCGTCATGATGGTCTCGGCAGAACCGGGCAGAGCCTGATACAGTTCCTCGGTGATGAAGGGCATGAAGGGATGCAGCAGCTTGAGCGCCTTATCCAGCACATACACCAGCACACGGCGGGCGGTGTCGGCCTGCTGTGCATCGCCGGAGTTCAGGCGGGGCTTTGCGATCTCGATGAACCAGTCGCAGTAGACATCCCAGATGAAGCTGTTGATCTTGGCAGCGGCCAGACCCATCTCGAAGTGGTCGAGGTTGTCGGTCATGGCACCGGCCACCTGATTCAGCTTGGTCAGCACCCACTTGTCGCTCATGTCCAGCAGCTCTTCACAGGGCAGACCCGGCTCAAAGTCCTCGGGCAGGTTCATCAGCACAAAGCGGGTGGCGTTCCACAGCTTATTGGCAAAGTTGCGGGCAGCCTCCACCTTCTTTTCGATATAGCGCATATCGTTGCCCGGGGTGGAGCCGTCCACCAGCATAAAGCGCAGGGCATCCGCGCCGTACTGGGCAATGACCTCCAGCGGATCGATGCCGTTGCCAAGGCTCTTGGACATCTTGCGGCCCTGACTGTCGCGGACGATGCCGTGGATGCAGACGGTATCAAACGGAGCCTTACCGGTGTAAGCCAGACCGGAGAAGATCATGCGGCTGACCCAGAAGCCGATGATGTCGTAGCCGGTGACCAGCGTATTGGTGGGGTAGAAATACTTGAGGTCGGCGCTGTCCTCGTTGGGCCAGCCCAGCGTGCTGAAGGGCCACAGGGCAGAGGAGAACCAGGTATCCAGCGTGTCGGGGTCCCGCGTCAGCTTTGCGCTGCCGCACTTGGGGCAGGCGCAGGGAGCGGACTTTGCCACCACGGTCTCGCCGCAGTCGTCGCAGTACCAAGCCGGGATCTGGTGGCCCCACCACAGCTGACGGCTGATGCACCAGTCACGGGTGTTCTTCATCCAGTTCATATAGTTCTTGGTAAAGCGCTCGGGCACGAACTTGATCTCGCCCTTCTCCACGCTCTCGATGGCGGGCTTTGCCAACGGCTCCATCTTGACGAACCACTGCTTGGAGATCATGGGCTCGATGGTGGAGTGGCAGCGGTAGCAGGTGCCCACCTCGTGCTTCAGGGGCTCGATCTCCTTCAGGAAACCGCCCTCCTTCAGGTCGGCCAGAATGGCCTTGCGTGCCTCCAGCGTAGTCATGCCGGCATACTTGCCGCAATCCAGCACATGGGGCTCGTTGACGGTGTTCTTACCGGCGGCAAACAGAGCATCGGCGGCAGCCTTGTCGGCAGCGCCGGTCATGTGGCCGTCATAAGTGAACACGCGCACGATGGGCAGGTCGTGGCGCAGACCGACCTCAAAGTCGTTGGGGTCGTGGGCGGGGGTGATCTTCACGACACCGGTGCCCTTGGTCATATCGGCGTGCTCATCGCAGACGATGGGGATTTCCTTGTTCAGCAGGGGCAGCACCACATGGCAGCCGTGCAGATGGGCGTAGCGGGGATCCTCGCCGTTGATGGCCACGGCGGTATCGCCCAGCATGGTCTCGGGGCGGGTGGTGGCCAGTTCCAGCATCTCGCCGGTCTCCTTGACCGGGTACAGCAGATGCCAGAAGCTGCCGTCCTTCTCCTCGTACTCCACCTCAGCGTCGGAAATGGAGGTGTTGCAGTGGGGGCACCAGTTGACCATGCGGTTGCCGCGGTAGATCAGGCCCTTGTCGTACAGGCGCACGAACACTTCCTTGACAGCCTCGGAGCAGCCCTCGTCCATAGTAAAGCGCTCACGATCCCAGTCGCAGCTGCTGCCCAGCTTCTTCAGCTGGCTGACGATGCGGTTGCCGTACTTGGTCTTCCATGCCCAGGCGCGCTCCAGAAAACCATCGCGGCCGACCATCTCCTTGGTCAGGCCCTCGGCGCGCATAGCTTCCACCACCTTGGCTTCGGTAGCAATGGAGGCGTGGTCGGTGCCGGGCACCCACAGGGCGGCATAGCCCTGCATCCGCTTGGTGCGGATGAGGATATCCTGCATGGTGTTATCCACCGCATGACCCATGTGCAGCTGACCGGTAACGTTCGGCGGCGGCATCACGATGGTATAAGGTTTCTTGTCCGGATCGGCCTTCGTGTGGAAGTAGCCGCCGTCCAGCCAGAACTGGTAGATACGATCTTCCACCTGACTGGGATCGTACTGCTTTGCAAGCTCTTTCATAGTGTCCTCCCAAAAATTTGATGAAGTGGGACGCAAAAAGCCGCCCCACGGAGCGTTCCATGGGACGGCTGTAAATACATGACCGCGGTACCACCCAAATTGCGCGGAAACCTCCGCGCCCCTTGATGCCCCTGTAACGTAGGGCAGACCCGAAAGCGGCTTACCGGCAAGGCTCACCGCTCCTGCTCCAAAGTGACAGTGCCCCGCCGGTATCCCGCCGGGTTTTCAGCTGCCCCCGGCTCTCTGTGCGGTCCCAGACGATGCACACTCTTTTTCAACGCATTTATAAAAAGAATATAACGTTTTTTGTGGGATTTGTCAATCAGTTTTTCAAACCTTTCACCCACCGCACCAGCTTCCATGCCTTTGCGCCCAGATGCGGGCAGTAGCTTACCATCAGCGCCTGCAGCTTCTGGCTTTGATTTCCCGGCGGAATCTCCCACGCAGCATGACGGTGCAGCTTTGCTGTTTTCAGCAGCGTTTTTTCCTTCTCGGAATCCCGCTCCGGCTGGTTGACCAGCCGGAAATATACCTCGGCGCAGGACATGACGCAGCGCTGTTCCGTAGTGCTGCGGAAGGGGTCTGGCTGCCCCTTTACCAGCTGCCAGATCTGTTCCCACGCCAGTGCCGCCGTGTAAAAGCGCAGGCTCGGCTCCTGCCGCACGGCAGAGCTTGGACGTTCAAGGTAAGCATACAGCGGGCAGTTCAAAAATGCCAGACTGCCTGCCTTGAGGAATTCCGTTACAAAGAACAGGGCATCCTCCCCGTAGAACAGCGCCGGGTCAAAGCGGACATCCTGCAGCACCTCCCGGTGGGTCAGCATCCGCCAGCAGTGCCCGCCGCTCCATTCCCGCATCCACGAATAATTTTCCGTCGTGATTTTCTGCGGTGCCGGGCACTCCGTCACCGTCCACAGAGTCTCGTTTTCCCGTATGCTGCGGTAGCGGCACATGGCAATGCGGGTACCGCAGCTGCACAAAGCATCGTACAGCCATTCCAGATACTGCGGCAGCACAAGGTCGTCGGAATCCACAAAGCAGATATACTCGCCCCTTGCCTGCTCCAGCCCAAAATTGCGTGCCGAGGACACCCCGCCGTTTTCCTTGCGGAAAATACACACCCGGGCATCCTGTGCCGCATACTGCTGCAAAATTTCCCAGCATTTATCCGGCGAACCGTCATCCACAAGGAGCAGTTCAAAATTCTGATACGTCTGCGCCAACAAGCTGTCCAGACATGCAGGCAGATACTTTTCCACCTTATAAACTGGCACGATCACCGAGATCAAGGGCTGCTCCTTTGCGTTCATTCCGCTCTCCTTTTCAATATCTTCAGTCCGCGCTGCCTCAGCGTATCATATTCTTCGCTGCCACGGTAGAACAGTACGATCACTCCTGCGAACACAGCTGTGTAAAGCAGCCCATCCAGAATAAAAATGCCGAAATTGCCCACTGGGAACCGCTGCACCCACAGCACCGCTGCCGCAGAGACCGCTGCTGTAAGGAGTGTGCGCTTCAGATACTCTGCAAAATAATCCCGAAGTTTCTTCTGCCATGCATCCTGAACGCCATACTTCAAAAAGATGTAGGGTTCTACCCAGGCACAGGTACACAGCGTGCTGATGATGGTGCCCCAGATAATGCCGGTCACGCCGTACTGCCGCACCAGTACAAGCGAGGCCACCAGATTGATGATGGATTCCGCCACCGCTTTGTAGCGGTCGTTCCAGAACAGCCCCATGGCCTCCCGGAACAGCAGATTCGTCTGCCGCATTCGTGTAATGTAAAACTCTGCCACAATGACCATCACGGTGGTCATCGAAAAACAGTATTTCCCGCCAAACAACAGCGTGATAAAGGGGTTAAACAGCATCATCAGCCCGCCGGTCAGGTAAGCGGACATGACAAAGAACATAAAATCCATTTCCTTATAGATTTTATACAGCCGGTCCGAATTTTCCATTACTGCAAAATTGCCGATACTGCCGGAAAAAGCCACAGCAAATTTTCCCATCAGGTTGTTCAGTGCATTGATCACCAACCGGTAATTGGAGTAAAGGCCCACCGTCGCAAGGCCAATAAAGGAGGACATCAGCAGACTGTCCGTATTGCGCACGATGATGGTTGACAGCTTGTGCATACTCATGGCACCGATATTTTTCAGGATGCCGTTCCGTTCCTCCCTTTCTGGCAGCTCATGGCATTCCTTCAGGTATGGAAACTCCTTGTCCACCATGCGGGAAACCATAATGTTGGGTAAAAACTGTATCGCCTGCTGAACCGCCAGATACAAGATGAAGTTCCGGGTCAACAGCAGCACCGTGATCTGCGAAACAGTCTTGATGCACTCGCACGCCATACTCCATCCTGCGCAGATATAGCCTTTCTGGTAGGCCTGATAGATGGAATTTTTATAACTCAACAGATAGGAACTTGCTGAACCGAGCACATATATCATATAGATCAGGGTGATATGTTCAATGCCCTCGCCGCCCTTGATGAGGTAGGGCAGAAACGGCAGCAGCACCAACCCGAACAGCAACACCGAGACTGCCACCGCCCGGTACATCCACTTGTACAGGTTCATCAGCCGCGCCAGTTTCTGCTCGTCATCCCGGGCTGCCGGTTCATACATGCTGAACACCATAGCCGTACCGATGCCCAGCTCCGCAAAATTAAGGATGCTGAGCACATCGGTAAACAGGCCGTTGACCCCCAGATATTCCGCTGAAAGGCAGCGGATGAACACCATCCGGTTGATGAAGGACAGCAGCATCGTCAAAAACTGCCCGCCGATGTTAAACAGCATATTGATGATCGAATAACGTGTTCTCATGCGATTTTTAATTCTCCCCTGCCTTTGATGTTCCGCAGCCACATATATTCCCGCGGAAATAGCCGCAACAGCAGGCTTTGCAGCCAGAGTCCCGCCGGAACGGTACAATACTGCCGCGTCCGGTCCACCACATCAAACTGCATCCGCAGCATTTCCCGGCTGCGGGGTGCCTTGCGCAGCGCCGGGGGCAGCTGCCGGTACACCCGGCTCACGCTGCCCATCGTAAACTTTGCCGCATTTGCCAGCGCATCGTATACCTCGTTTTCCACGAGGCAGTTCCAATACCGCTGTGCGGCCTCGGCAGCATCGAAATGGCGCAGCGTTTTACTTCCGTTCATAATGCTGCTGCCGCGCTGCACATAATAATACAGCTCCTTTGGCACCACCACGGCCTTTTTGGTGTTCAGACAGATTTCTGGGAGCACAAAAATATCCTCGTTCAGCTTCCCCTCCGGGTAGCGCAGCTGCGCAAAGATAGCGCGGCGGTACAGCTTGTTCCACGCAGGCTGCGCCATCGTATTCGTGGCTCTTTTCAGCAGTTCCCGCCCGGTAAAGATCCGCTGTGCAAGCCCGGTGTACGGCGGCAGGCAGGGTATGCCTGCCTCGTCCACCGCAGCGTAATCGCACAGGGCAAGGTCTGCCCCGGTGCTTTGCACGGCCTTGTACAGTGTTTCGTACATTTCCGGTGCAATATAGTCGTCGGAATCCACAAAGCCGATCCACTCGCCCCTTGCCACATCCAGCCCGGCATTGCGGGCAGCAGAAAGCCCGCCGTTTTTCTGGTGAAGCACCCGGATGCGGGCATCTTTCGCGGCAGCGGCATCACACAGCGCAGGGCAACCGTCCGGCGAACCGTCCTCCACAAGGATCAGCTCAAAGTCCGTAAAGGTCTGTGCCAGAATGGAATCGATACATTTTTGCAGATAGTTTTCCACCTTGTACACCGGCACAATGATGCTGAGCAATGGTTTTTCGCAGGGCACAGCGTGTTCCTCCCGTTTTATCTTTTCAGCCCGTCACCTCGGTGCGCAGGCGGGCAATGAGCCGTTCCATCAGCGCCACCCGGTTGAAGGGGGTCATCAGGTAAAAGCCGTCTACATAGGGCGCAGCCGCTTTGGCTGCCTGCACCGAGACTTCCAGTCCAAGCTCCTCGCCTGCGGCACGGTCCAGCCCCTCAAACCTTTGGATGATGGCATCATCCACATGGATGCCGTTGACCTCGTTTTCCATAAAGATGGCGTTGCGCTGGCTGACCACCGGCAGGATGCCGGCCAGAATTTTTGCCCGCTCGCCCAGCGTCTCCCGGGTTTTTTTCAGGTTTTCCACCGCCTGTGCCGACAGCACCGGCTGGGTAAGGAAGCCGCTCATGCCGTTTTCCAGCTTTTCTGCGGCGCGGCGCAGCTCCACCTCAAAATTGCGGGCGTTCAGGTTCAGCGCACCGAACACCGTGATGGGGCTGGGCATCTCCCGTCCCTCTCCGGCCAGCGAAACGATATACTGCGCCAGCTTGCGGGAGTTGAACTGGTACACATTTTTCACCTCGTCCCGCTCAGCGGTGGGGATGGGGTCGCCGGTAATGGCCAGTACCTCCCGCACGCCCTCGGCGTACAGTCCCAGCAGCAGCGCCTTGGTGGCGTTCAGGTTGCGGTCCCGGCAGGTCATGTGGGGCAGTACGTTCATGCCCAGCTCCCGGTGCACCCGGCAGGCCACCAGAGAAGAATCCATCCGTGCCCGGGCAATGGGGCAGTCTGCAATGGTCAGCAGGTCCGCACCGGCGGCCTGCAGACGGCGGGCACCCTCGAGATACGCGGTCAGGTCGGCGTCCTTGGGGGAATCCAGTTCCACCGCAATGACCCGCTGTCCGGCGCGCAGCTTGCGCAAAAAGGCATCGTCCGTTTCCACTGCAGGCTTTGCGGCCACGGCGGGCTTTGCCGCCGGGGCGGCGGGCAGCACTTCCGGCAAAGCATCCAGCGCGGTGCGCAGGGCAGCAATGTGCTGCGGCGTTGTACCGCAGCAGCCGCCCAGAATGCGCACGCCCTCACTGGCAAGGCGGCTCAGCTCCCGGGCAAAATACTCCGGCTTGCCCTGATAGCGCACCTGTGCCCGCGCCACCACCGGGTAGCCTGCATTGGGCATGACCGAAAGGGGCAGTCCCGCATCCCCCAGCTGCTGCACCAGTGCCCGCATCGCACCCGGGGCAGATACGCAGTTCAGGCCTACGGCATCCACCACGCCGCTCTGCGCCACGCGGCGCACAAGCTCGGCACAGTAGCGGCCCTCGCGGGTGTAGCCGTCCGGCAGCACCGCAAAGGATACCAGTACAAAGGCCTCCGGCACGGTCTGCTTCAGCGCACGAATCGCTTCCAGCACACCGTCCTCGGCGCTCAGGGTCTCAAACAGAAAATTCCGTGCACCCAGCAGCGCAAAGCGCTTTGCCACAGCAAGATACACCTGCTCCGCCGGGAGATTTTCGGTATCCGGCGCAGGGCCAAGGTCGGCAAACACTGCCGCGCCGGTCTCCCCGGCGGCCTTTACTGCCAGCTGCCAGCCTGCATCCGCCAGCTGCTCCCAGCCCGGCTGCTGTGCCGCCGCCAGACGCGGCAGGCTGAAGGTATTGGTCTTGATGGCGTCCGCTCCGGCAGCAAGATACGCCCGGTGCACCGCCAGAATGCCCTCGGGGTCGGTCAGGTTTGCCTGCTCGCACTCCTGCCCCGGCTTTGCTTTATAATAGGTACCCATACCGCCATCGAACAGCAGCGGCCGCTGGGCTAACAGTTTGCGCACATCTAACATCGATACTTTCCCTTTCCTATAAAAAGACTTCATCTTTCAGTTTATCGTAGTTCACCCATCCGGTCAAGCAGTTTTCTTGATTTCGCTTGCAGCGTGGCCGTTTTTGTGCTATCTTAGGGATAACTTTTGAGAAAAGGGAGAGGATGGATCATGCGCCACACCGGCACACCTGAACTGGAGACCGACCGTCTGCTGCTGCGCCGTCTGCTGCCGCAGGACGCCCCGCAGATGTACGAAAACTGGGCAAATGACCCGGCTGTGACCCGGTTTTTGCGCTGGGAACCGCACAAAAGCCCTGCCGAGACCCGGGAACTGCTTTCGGCGTGGGCAGAGTTGTATCCGAACCCGGATTATTACCAGTGGGCCATGGTAGAAAAGGCCACCGGACAGGTGTTTGGCTCCATCTCCGTATACAACGCCCTGCTGGGTGAGCCGCAGCAAAAGGCCAAGTGGCCGGGGCTGGAACTCTCCGGCGGCATCTGGGAGCCGGGCTACTGCATCGGGCAGAAGTGGTGGGGCAAGGGCCTTACCACCGAAGCGCTGCAAGCTGTGGTGGATTTCTGGTTCAGACAGGTGGGCGGCACCTTTCTCACCTGCTGCCACGCGGTGCACAACCCCGCCAGCGGCCGGGTGATGGAAAAGGCCGGCTTTGTGTACCATCACAACGACGTTTACCACAAATTTGACGGCACACCGGTGGAATGCCGGTGCTATCTGCTGACAAAAGAACGCTACGATAACAGAAAGGACTTACTTTGAGCGAGCTTTATGATATTCTGACCGAGACCCCTCCCACAAAGGTGGTGCTGCTGGCACTGGATCAGGGGCTGTGGGACTGTGAGCGCAGTCTGGCAGAGCTTTCTGCCCTGTGCGAGGCCAACCACATGGAGGCCGTGGCGCAGATCACCCAGAAGCGCCAGACCCCGGAGACCGGCATCGTGCTGGGCAGCGGCAAGCTGGAAGAAGCTTCCCTTGCCGCCCAGACGCTGGGCGCGGAATGCGCCGTATTTGACGGCGAGTTGACCGGCAGCCAGATCCGCAACATCTCCAACGCGCTGGGCGGGCTGGAAGTCATCGACCGCACCATGCTGATCTTGGAGATTTTCCGCAGCCGCGCCGTGACCAACGAGGGCAAATTGCAGACCGAACTGGCGCTGCTGCGCTACCGTCTGCCCCGCCTGCAGGGCATGGGCGAGGCGTTGAGCCGTCAGGGCGGCGGCGGTGGCGGTGGCGGCGGTGCCCGCCGCGGTGCCGGTGAGACCAAGCTGGAGTTGGACCGCCGCCATGTGCACGCCCGCATTGATGCGCTGGCCGAGAAGCTGGCCGAGATGGAAAAGCGCCGGGGCGAGAGCCGCAAGGCCCGCGCTAAGACCGGAATGCCGGTGGTAAGCCTTGTGGGCTACACCAACGTGGGCAAATCCAGCCTGATGAACGCCCTGTGCGGCCCCAGCGTGGCCGAGGCCGATATGCTGTTTGCCACACTGGACCCCACCAGCCGTAAGCTGGTGCTGCCCAGCGGCATGGCGGTGCTGCTGGTGGACACGGTAGGCTTTGTGTCCCGCCTGCCCCACAATCTGGTGGAGGCGTTCAAGTCTACGTTGGAAGAAGCCGCATGGTCTGATGTGATCGTCCGGGTTGCAGACGCCGGGGATGAACAGCGCGAGGAGCAGCTTGCCGTCACCGACGAGGTTCTGGATGGGCTGGACTGTACCGACATTCCCCGCCTGACCGTGTACAACAAGTGCGACAAACCCAACACCCTGAGCTTTGACCCCGACATTCTGCTGACCAGCGCCAAAACCGGCTACGGGCTGGACAAGCTGCTGCAAAAGCTGGACGAGGTGCTCAGCGACCGGGTGCACACCATCCGGGTGCTGCTGCCCTACGACAAGCTTGGGCTTGCCGCCCCCATGCGGGAGCGCGGCAGCGTACAGGTGGAGGAATACCGGGAGGACGGGCTGTATCTGGAAGGCATCGTCAAAACCGAGGACCTGCACTGCTTTGAGGGCTATCTGGTCTAAGCGGAATAATATTTTGATCTAGAGCAAACCCGGAAAGTCTGCGGACTTTCCGGGTTTGCATTTTCACGGGTGGGGTCGTGACCGGAAACAGCTGCTCTATGAGCCAAGTACGTTGTCTACCACTGCTTTTTTCATAAATAAAAAGCCCCAACAAACACAAAAACCCGCCTGGCAGCGGGTTTTTGTGTATAGAGGGGTGGGAAAGTATATAAAGTGGTGAATCTCAATATCATTGGCAGACTTTTATTCATTGCGCTGCCTTGCATGATGTATTATACCCGTTTTTCTTTTCTTGTCAAACAGGATTTTCGGATTTTGCTTTAAAATAATACTTTACTTTTTTGCAAAAACTTTATATAATTAACATAGAATTTCAGAAACGAAATTTTATTCCATTTCCGTGGGTTTGCACAACATAAAAACTTTACTTTCAGAAAATTTTATACAATCCAACATATTTTGAAGGAGGCTCTTCTCATGGACGATCTTGACCGCAAAATCCTCACCCTTCTGGCAAAAAACGCACGGATGCCCGTCAAAGAAATTGCGGAGCAGGTGTCGCTTACCAGCCCGGCAGTCTCCAGCCGTATCCATAAGCTGGAAACGGACGGCATCATCAGCGGCTATACCGTCACACTGAACCGTCCGGCAGACCGGATGTATGTGGATGCGCTCATCAGCCTTTCGGTTGCCCCCTCCAAGCAGGATGCCTTTCTGGAGCTGCTGCAAAACAGCCGCGAGGTGCTGCAATGCTACCACGTTACCGGTGCGTACACCTTTCTGGTCAAGGTCAGCTGCGGCAGCATGGCACAGCTGGAGCACCTGATTTTGCAGTTCCAGAAGCTGGGCACCACCAGCACCCAGATCATCCTGTCCACCCCGGTGAACCACGGCGATCTGGACGCTTTGATGCTGTAAGCGAGTGTTGTTCATAAAACTGTTACTTTTTCCCTGCAATTTTGCGGTGCGGTGGTTCGTATCCAGAATAGCAGCCCAAAACCGGCACACACTACCTGTAACGTGTGCGCCCGGCTGCACCTTCCACACACAGCACTATGAAAGGAAATGCAATACTATGAAAAAATTCATCGCCGCCCTGCTGGCAGGGCTGACTCTGTTTACTTTGGTGGGCTGCTCCGGCGGAAGCAAGGCCGACAGCTCCACCCCCAAGGACTACTCCCAGATCATCCACGACGCCCGCAGCGACGAGGACAACGAGTACGATATGATCTTTACCAAGGGCGAGGACGGCAAGTTTACCGCCATTGACGGTTACAGCGCCGAGTACAAGGCCGACCAGCTGAACGAAGAGATCCGGGACATCCTGATGCCCCCGCTGAACCTGGAGGATGACCAGTATACCGCCTTTGCCGCCAGCATTTCCAGCATGATGGTGCGCAGCTACGCCGTTGCCATCGTGAAGCCCGCCGAGGGCAAGACCAATGAGGTGAAGGCCGCACTGGAGGCCTATGTTGCCAGCGAACAGCAGTCCATGGAGCATTATCTGGAGGATCAGTACCTCGTGGCTAAGGCCGCTACCGTCACCGTAGCCCCCACCGGCGAGGTGGTTCTGGTTTGCGCCGAGGATCACGACACTATTCTGGCCAACATCGAAAAGGCTTTGGCCGCGTAAAAAGTTTTTTGAAACCGCACTCTGTATAGGGTGCGGTTTCTTTTTGCGGCGGGTTATGCTATAATACCCCTTGGATCCATACATCCGCAGGAGAAAAACTATGAGCAAAGCAACCATCGTCATCCCCAATATCAACGGCAAGGGCTGGCTGAAGGACTCCATCGAGTCCATCTACGCCCAGACCGAACAGGATTTTGACCTGATCGTGGTGGACAACGGTTCCACCGATGAAAGTCTGGAACAAGCCCGCAGCTACTGCACCCGCCCCAATTTTACCCTGATCGAAAACGGGCGCAACACCGGCTTTTCCTACGCAGTGAATCAGGGCATTGCCCGGGCGCAGAGCAAGTATGTGGTGCTGTTCAACAACGATGCCTTTGCCGAGCCGCAGTGGCTGGCCGAGCTTTTGCGCACCGCCGATGCGGACCCCAAGATCTTTGCGGTGCAGAGTTTGATGATCCGGCACTTTGAGCGGGAACTGGCCGATGATGCCGGGGACTATGTAACATGGATGGGCTTTGCCTGCAAGACCGGCGATGGCCGCCGCGTCAGCCGCTACACCAAGCAAAAGCGTATCTTTTCGGCCTGCGGCGGCGCAGCGCTGTACCGCAAAAGCATTCTGGACGAGATCGGCGGTTTTGACGAGCACTTTTTTGCCTACTTTGAGGACGTAGACCTGAGCTGGCGCGCCAACAATGCCGGCTACAAAAATGTGCTCTGCCCCGCCGCCAAGTGCTACCACATCTGCGGTGCCAGCACCGGTGCTGTGCGCTACAACGCCTTTAAAAGCCAGCAGAGCGGCCGCAACAGCATTCTGCTGCCACTCAAAAACGAGCCGCTGCTGATGCTGGTACTCAACTTTATCCCGCTGGCGCTGGGCTATCTGCTCAAGTGCTACAAGTTCCACAAGCAGGGCTTTGGCGAGGCTTGGGATAAGGGCATGCACGAGGCCTTTGCCCTGCTCAAAGCGGGCAAACTGGACAAGCGTCCCTTCCGCTGGCGCGATCTGCCCAACTACATCCTGATGGAACTGTGGATGATCTGGAACATGGTGCCCTACCTGTGGTATCGGCTGGTGGTGGTACGGTTTGATTTGAAATAAAACGTACAAAAAACACCCGACTGTGAAAACAAACGCACAGTCGGGTGTTTTCATTTACATTTTACGCTGCGGTACTGGCGGCATCCTCAGCGGCGGGGGCTTCTGCCACGGCGCTGTCAGCGCCCGTTTCTGCCTGCGCTTCCGGCTGGACAGCCGAGGCAGCAGCCGAATCTGCCGCAGCAGAGTCTCCGGCAGTTGCCAGAATGGCGTCCTGCACATCGCTTTCTGCCATAGGCTCCGGCTGCGCGGCAGCGGAGCTTGCTGCGCTTTCGGGTTTCGTCTCACTCTCGGTCAGGCCGGTCAGATACCAGCTGCCGCTCTGGCGCTCGAACAGGTAATCCATATACTTGGTGGGGGTGTCCGAGGAGGGGTTGATGATGCTGTCATCTGCGCTGGCGGTGGGGATGTAGCCCACGGTGACGTGCAGCTTGCCGCTGCGCTTGAACAGCTTGACCACGGTGGCGCGGTAGTAGCCCACCGTACCGGTGATGGGGATTTTGTAGCACTGGGTGGTCTCGTCAAACTCGACGGTCATATCCTCCATGTCAAAGCTGCGGTGGGTCAGCTTGAAGCCGGGGCCCAGCAGCTTTGCCAGATAGGCGTCCACCTCCACCGAGGGCAGCAGCAGCTGCTCGGTCTCGGGGTCAGTATTGTAGTTTTCAAAGCCGCCCTGCGTCTCCTGAATACTGTACACACAGCCCCACACGGCTGCTTCCCGCAGGGTCAGGTCGTCGATGTTCTCAATGCCGTCAAAGGGCATGGGGTCGAACAGTACCAGGCCTTCCAGCTTGTCCTCGTATTCCTGCTTTTGTGCGGTATCGTCAAACAGGTTTGCCACAAGGCCCACACCGGCCCGCAGCACCGTGATAAACCCGATGAGCACCAGCACCGTGATCAGCAGACCCAAGGTCTGCCGCCAGCGGCGGCGCTTGATCCGGGCGTGTTCTTCCGGGGTGATCGTATTTTTCATTGGTCTGAGTCTCCCAAAGTTTTTTGTCTACCCAACAGTATACCACATCCGGCCGCAGAGTGCAAAACCTGTACCGGTGGTTTTTTTGTGAAAGCAGGTTTTTTATTCCCAGTCCTTCCATATTTCGGGCTGATAGCCCACAGTGGCCTTGCGTCCGTTGCGCACGATGGGGGTCTTGAACAGCTGCTGATTTTCAAACAGCTTATCTTCTTTCTGCCAGTCCACCAGTGCATCCAGCAGCGCAAGGGTCTGCTTGTCCTTTGCTGCCGGATTTACCAGCGCTTCCCAGCCGCCCAAGGCGCGCGCCACGTTATCAAACTCGCCCCGGCTCATGCCCTTTTCCTTCAGGTCGATCATCTGGAATTTAATGCCGCGCTCCTTGAAATAGCGCTGCGCCTTTTTGGTATCAAAGCACTTGCTCGTGCCAAAGATCTGGATATTCATCTTATCTCCTCCTGCCGGTTCCCGGCGGTCTTATTGTACCACACCGTAAACCGCTTGCATAGGCATAATTTGCGGCAAAACGGGCAATGCTTTCCGCAAGGAGGTGTTTGCATGAACGCATTCGTAGACCCTGAACTGTGCATCGGCTGTACCCAGTGCGCCGGGCTGTGCCCCGCCGTGTTCCGCATGGAGGGCGTTCTGGCTGTGGCAGAGCCCGGCCCCATCCCGCCGGAGGAGGTGCCGCAGGCCGTCACCGCAGCTCAGAGCTGCCCGGTAAGCGCCATCCGCATCGAGGAATAAGCCCGGCATCGCTAAGGCTGCTGCACAGCTTGTGCGGCAGCTTTTTTTGCCGCAGGACGATTTGAAATGCCCTCCGCGCTGCTCCGGGCATAAGCAGCGGAAGAATATTATAAATTATGCGATTGTCGCGGCTTACAAGCCGCGACAATCGCATTTTTACGAGAGATGGCATCACGAAAAGCAGCCACTTCTCTTTTTTGCGCAAAAAGTTCCCGCGCGGTACAGTTTTGTGCTATACTATAAGATGTGAGATTACGCAACGGAGGAACTGCATTATGCGTTTACTGGTCATTGACGGCAACAGCATTGCCAACCGCGCTTTTTATGGCATCAAGCTGCTGACCACCAAGGACGGACGTTATACCAACGCCATCTATGGTTTTTTAAACATTCTGCTCTCCCTGCTCAAGGAGTGCCAGCCGGACGAGGTGGCCGTGGCTTTTGACCTGAAAGCCCCCACCTTCCGGCATAAAATGTACGATGGCTACAAAGCCACCCGCCACGCCATGCCTGAGGAGCTGGCGCAGCAGATGCCGGTGCTCAAGCAGCTGCTGGCAGACCTTGGCTACCGCACCGTTACCGCCGAAGGCTGGGAAGCGGACGATATTCTGGGCACGCTGGCCGCTGCCTGCGCCGCCCGCAAGGACGACTGCTTCCTTGCCACCGGAGACCGGGACAGCCTGCAGCTGGTAAGCGAGAGCACCACCGTGCTGCTGGCTGCCACCGTGATGGGGCGCAGCAAGACCGTGGTGATGGACGAGGACGCCATTCAGGAAAAATACGGCCTTGCACCTAAGCAGCTCATTGAGGTGAAGAGCCTGATGGGCGATACCTCAGATAACATCCCCGGCGTGAAGGGCATCGGCGAAAAGACCGCCCTCTCGCTGGTGCAGGCCTTCGGCTCGCTGGAGGGCGTGTACCAGAACATTGACGACAATCGCATCAAACCCAAGCAGCGGGAGCACTTGTTGGAAGATAAGCCCATGGCCGAGTTGAGCCACACGCTGGGCACCATCCGCACCGATGCCCCCATCGACACCGCCGAGGGTTCCTACACCGTGGGCGAGGGCAACAAACCCGCCGCCGTGCGGCTTTTGCAGGAGCTGGAGATCCACTCCCTGATCCCCCGGTTCGGGCTGGACGGCGTAGCGCCGGAAGCCGCTGCTGAGGAAGAGGCTGTGGAGCTGCCGGAAGCAGAGCTCACTCCCCTGCCCCTGACCCCCGCCGGGCATTATCTGGTGGCTGCCCGCCCCGCCGTTACCGGCAAGCAGGGCACCCGCAACGTGGTATTGCAGCTGGAAAGCTGGTACGCCGTGCAGGATACTACCGTCTACCCGCTGGAGGACGCCGACCTAGTGCGGCTGCTGGACAACGCCGATGTGACGCTGGATGTGTTCAACTCCGCGCCCCTCTACGCCAAAGCCATGGCCGCCGGCGGCTGGGGCAGCAGCATCGTCTGGGACGGCAAGCTGGCTGCCTATCTGCTGGACGCCTCTGCCTCCAAATATCAGATCAGCGAGCTGATCCCCGCCTACAAGGCTGCTGCCGCCTTTACCTGCACCGATTACCCGGACGCCGGGCGGCTGGCCGATCTGTTTGCCCGGATGAAGGCCGAGATCACCGCCTGCGGAGAGGATGCACTGTACAACGAGATCGAGTTCCCGCTGGCACAGGTGCTGGCTGATATGACCCGCACCGGCGTGCTGGTGGACAAGGACGGCATCGAGCAGTTCGGCGTAAAGCTGCGGGAGGAACTGGAGCAGGTGCTGACCCGCATCCACATGGAGACCGGCAGCGCCACCTTCAATCCCAACAGCCCCAAACAACTGGGCGAGATGCTGTTCGACACCATGGGTCTGCCCCACGGCAAAAAGACCCAGCGCGGCTGGTCCACCGATGCCGAAACGCTGGAAAGCCTGCGCGAGTACCCGCTGGTGGAGGACGTTTTGCAGTACCGCGCCTACCAGAAGCTGAACTCCACCTATGTGGAGGGTCTGCTCAAGGTCATTGGCGAGGACGGGCGCATCCACTCCACCTTTAACCAGACCGAAGCCCGCACCGGACGGCTCTCCTCCGATAATCCCAACCTGCAGAATATCCCCATCCGCACCGAGCTGGGCAGCCAGCTGCGCGCCTACTTTGTTGCAAAGCCGGGCTGTGTGCTGGTAGACGCGGATTACAGCCAGATCGAGCTGCGCATCTTGGCACACATCACCGGGGACGAGCACATGCAGCAGGCCTTTTTGAACGGCGAGGATATCCACCGCAGCACCGCCGCCAAGATCTACGGCATTCCGCAGAGCGAGGTGACGCCACGGCTGCGCTCCTCGGCCAAGGCCATCAACTTTGGCATCATGTACGGCAAGGGCGCGTACAGCCTTTCCAAGGATATCGGTGTGACCGTGAAGGAGGCAGACGCCTTCCTTAAAAACTATCTGGCGGCTTTTCCCAGCGTGAGCGGCTATATGGACAAGACCATCGCGGACGCCAAGGCAAACGGCTATGTGTCCACCCTGTTCGGCCGCCGCCGCACCCTGCCGGAGCTGGCCAGCACCAACTTCAACGTGCGCGCCAGCGGCGAGCGTATGGCCCGCAACACCCCCATTCAGGGCACCGCTGCGGACGTGATCAAGCTGGCCATGGTGCGGGTGTGGAAGCGCCTGCGGGACGAAAAAATGGCCAGCCGCCTGATCCTGACCGTCCACGACGAACTGATCGTAGAGGCCCCGGAGGCGGAGGCCGAGCAGGCTGCCCGCATCCTGCGGGAGGAAATGGAAGGCTGCGTGCAGTACGCGGTGCCTCTGAGCACCGATGTGCACGCAGGCAAAAACTGGCTGGAGGCACACTAAAATGATCATTCTCGGAATCGAGTCTACCTGTGACGAAACTGCTGCTGCACTGGTGGAGGACGGACGGCACCTGCTGAGCAACGTCATCTCCACCAGCGTCAAGGAGCAGGCGCTGTACGGCGGCGTTGTGCCGGAGATCGCCAGCCGACGCCACTGCGAGTTTATCAGTGCTACGGTCAAAAAAGCCCTGCTGGACGCAGGCAAGACCATAGACGCTGTGGACGCCGTGGCTGTCACCTTTGCGCCGGGGCTCATCGGTGCGGTGCTGGTGGGCGTAAACTTTGCCAAGGGTCTGGCCTACTCGGCGGGCAAGCCGCTGGTGCCGGTGCACCATCTGCGGGGACACATCGCCGCGCTCTACCTGACCCACCCGGAGCTCAAGCCGCCCTTTTTGTGTCTGGTGGCCTCCGGCGGGCACAGTCACATCGTGGAGGTGCAGGACTACACCCACTACCACATTCTGGGTCATACCGTAGACGATGCTGCGGGCGAAGCCTTTGACAAGGTGGCCCGCACACTGGGTCTGCCCTACCCCGGCGGCCCCAGCGTAGCCGCCGCCGCAAAGACCGGCGACCCCAAGGCCTACCGCCTGCCGGTGCCCCATGTGGAGGGCAAGTACAACGTGAGCTTTTCCGGCTTAAAGACCGCCGTGCTCAATGAGGTGAACAAGGCGCAGATGAAGGGCGAGGAAGTGAACGTACCCGACCTTGCTGCCAGCTTTCAGGAGCGCATTGCGGGCATTCTGGCCGAAAAGCTGCTGCTGGCTGCTGCCGATACCGGGGCAAAGCAGGTTTGCCTTGCCGGTGGTGTAGCCGCCAACGGCCGTCTGCGCCAGCTGGTAAATGACGGTGCCCAGAAGCTGGGTGCCAAGGTTTATCTGCCGGAACTGAAGTTCTGCGGCGACAACGGCGCGATGATCGCCGCGCAGGGCTACTACCAGTACATTGCCGGGCATACCGCCGGGCTGGAACTGAACGGCCTGCCCACCCTGCCCATCGACTATGAATAAACACAACATCGGAGGTGTTCCCATGACCGAGCACAACCCTATCCTGCAAAGCCTGTTCGACCGCAAGTCGGTGCGGGTGTATGAAGAAAAGCCCATCCCTGCCGAGATGAAGCAGGCCATTTTGGAAGCTGCCGCACAGGCGCCCTCTGCGGGCTGTCAGCAGCTGTATACCATTTTAGACATCACCGACCCGGCACTGAAGGAAGCGCTGGCCGAAAGCTGTGACCACCAGCCCTTTATTGCCAAAGCACCGCTGGTGCTGGTGTTCTGCGCCGACTGCAAAAAGTGGTACGACGCCTACTTGGAAGCGGGCTGCACGCCCCGCACTCCGGGTGTGGGCGATTTGATGCTGGCAGTCACCGATGCCGCCATTGCTGCCCAGAACGCCGTAGTCGCCGCCGAAAGCTTTGGCATCGGCTCGTGCTACATCGGGGATATCATGGAGAACTGCGACACCCAGCGCAGTCTGCTGCATCTGCCGGACTATGTGTTCCCGGCGGTGATGCTGGTGTTCGGCTGGCCCACCCAGCAGCAGAAGGACCGCGTAAAGCCCCAGCGCTGCGCCATGGAGCATATCGTGCACGAAAACGGCTACCGCACCATGGACGGCGCAGAGCTGCGGGATACCTTTGGCTACAAGGCTGGCAACGCCCCCTTTGACCAGTGGTGCACCGCCTTCTGCAACCGCAAGTATAACTCCGATTTCTCCAAAGAGATGACCCGCTCGGTGGAGGAGTACCTGAACCAGTTCCGCTAAATCCGGCGAGCATTCTGCACCCCATTTTCACCGGGTTGAATCCGCGCAGTTTTATTACAGCGCAACTGTTTCCGCAGGAAACGAGCGCCGTAACTGCCGTTTCCCATCACGATTCCTATCATGAAAAAGTGGTTCAGAAACGTCCGCAGACGTTTCTGAACCACAAGTTGTAATAATCATTCCTCTGACTATGCCCAGAGCAACGCGGAGGGCATTCCAATCGTTTCACACAAAAAAGCGGCAGCTGCACGGTGTTTTGTGCAGCTGCCGCTTTTCTCGTTTATCTTTGGTTTTCCGCAAACAGTGCGCCCAACTCCGGCAGGATATCATGCGGCAGCATTCCGTACTCGCCGCGCTTTGCGGCGGCGCGGTCGGCGGCGGCACCGTGCAGATATACCGCACAGGCAGCAGCTTGGTAGGCGGGCAGACCGCAGGCCAGCAGCGCCGCAAGCATCCCAGCCAGTACATCCCCGCTGCCGCCCCGGGCAAGTCCCGGGTTACCGGTAGGGTTCACGCACACCCGCCCATCCGGGCTTGCCACCACAGTGCGTGCCCCCTTCAGCACCACCACAGCATTCCACGCCTTGGCATACCGCAGGGCAATGCCCTCCCGGTCGGTAGCAAGCGCTGCTGCCGAAAGGCCGGTCAGGCGCGCCATCTCGCCGGGGTGCGGGGTAACTACCAACTCCCCTGCCGGGTGCGGGAAGGGCTTGTCCTCTGCCAGCAGCTGGGCGGCGGCGTTCAGACCGTCTGCGTCCAACACCGCAGCCCCCGCAAAGCCGGGCAGCAGCTGCTGCACCAGCGTGCGGGTCTCGGTGGCCCGGGCGGCGCTTTGCGCTGTGCCGCCAAGGCCGGGGCCCAGCAGCAATACGGTAGCCTTCTGCCGCCGGAGCAACGACACATTTTCCGGCGCAATGCCGCCCTGTGCGCCCTCCTTACAGGGGCACAGGCAGCACTCCGGCAGACGAGTCACAGCGGCGCTGACCACCGGCTCTACGCTTGCAAGGGTAACGATACCCGCCCCGGTGCGCAGTGCACCCTCGGCTGCCAGCAGCGCAGCGCCCCGGTAAAAGGCACTGCCCGCCACCGCCAGCACGCTGCCAAAGGTACCCTTATGGCTATCCCGGGCGCGGGGCGGGATATTCTGCCAGACAAATTCTTCGGTAATTTCCACAGCCATGGGCGCACCTCCAGAGAACGGTTTTAAATGCCCTCCGCATTGCTGTGGGCATTTTTAGCGGAATAAAAATTTTAAGATTGTCGTTTTGGAAAATCTGCGGATTTTCTAAAACGACTTTTTCGCAAGAGAGGAATTTTTTCGGGATAACTTTTACGCCTGCCCCTGCACAAGGGCGCGGATCTGTTTTTCCACGTTCTGCACTTTCTCGTGGAACATCCGGGCAGAAACGCGCAGTGCACCGTGACCAAGGATAATGACCTGCTCCATACCGTCTGAGGTCGCCACGCGGACACGGCGGCTCTTGCCGATTTCATGGGTGACCCGCTCGATAAACATATCGGCGGTCTCGGCCTCCTTGGTGTAGACCACATGAATATTGTGGTACTGCTCGATGGCACCGGGGCTGCCGGGCACGCGGTAGGCATCGAACACCAGAATGAGCACGCATTTCTGATAGCCCTGATAGTTGCACAGGATATCCATCAGCTTGCGGCGGGCGGCGTCCAAGCTTTCCTTCGCCAGCGCGTTCAGCTCGTCCCACGCAAAGATGATGTTGTAGCCGTCCACCAGTAGATACTCCGGGGCAATTTCCCACTGTTCGGCGGCAAAATCCGGGCGTTCGGTCTTTTGCACCGGACGGAACGCCGCCAGCGGGTCCCGCTTGATGGGGCCGTAGGTTCGCTCAAAAATTTTGAGCAGTTCGGCGTCCTCCTCCAGCGTGGCGCGGTAGGCCATGGCGCGGCGCTGGGGCACAGCCTGCGTCTCCGGGCAGGCGGGCTTTGCCTTGCCCCAGCCGCTTTCCACGTGCATATGGCTGCGCACCTCGCTCCACGGCACCACAAAGCCAGCACCATGGGCGCAGAATACGGAATCTGCGGGGTTGTCCAGATCATGCTCCGGCTGGTAGCCGCTCTCTGCAATGACCTCCTGTGCATTGTGACAGGGGCGGTAGCCGTCCAGTGTCAGGCTCAAATGTCCCCTGCCCCGGGTGTAGCTGACCACCTCCATGGGGTAGCTGCGCATGGTGGATACCGGCGCAAAGCCGGTCAGGGTGGCCGTGTCGGTGCCGCTTTCCGGCGGGTCAAAGCTGCCCTCCATGCGCTGGATATCGCTCATGGCGCGGCCGATATTCTCCACCGGCACCTCCAGCCGGAAGGCATACCACGGCTCTAGCAGCTGGCTTTTGGCCAGCATCAGCCCCTGCCGCACGGCGCGGTAGGTGGCCTGCCGGAAATCACCGCCCTCAGTGTGCTTGAGGTGCGCTTTGCCGGTGAGCAGGGTAATTTTTACATCGGTCAGCGGTGCGCCGGTCAAAACGCCAAGGTGCTGCTTTTCTTCCAGATGGGTCAGCACCAGACGCTGCCAGTTTTTATCCAGCACCTCTTCCCGGCAGTCGGCGGCAAACTGCATCCCGCTGCCCCGGGGCAGCGGTTCCAGCAGCAGATGCACCTCGGCATAGTGGCGCAGCGGCTCGTAGTGGCCTACGCCCTCCATGGGCTCGGTGATGGTCTCCTTATACAAAATACCGCCCGGGCCAAAGGATACCTCCAGCCCGAACCGCTCCGCCAACAGGCTGCGCAGCACTTCCAGCTGTACCTCGCCCATCAGCTGCACATGAATTTCGCCCAGTGTCTCGTTCCACACCACATGGAGCTGGGGTTCTTCCTCCTCCAGCCGGTGCAGCTTGCCCAGCGCGGCGTGTACGTCTGCGCCCTCCGGCAGCAGCACCTGATAGCTGAGCACCGGCTCCAGCACCGGCACATCGCTGTCCCGCTCTGCCCCAAGCCCGGCGCCGGGCTTTGCATGGGTCAGGCCAGTCACAGCGCACACCTGTCCCGGGCCGATGGCCTCGGTCAGGGTATATTTTGCGCCGGAATACAGCCGCAGCTGGTTCGCCTTTTCTGCCCACGGCTCGCCGTCCGTTTCGCCGGAGAGCAGAGCCTTTACCTTCAGCTCCCCGCCGGTGACCCGCAGCCATGTCAGGCGGGTGCCCTGCTCGTCCTGCGATACCTTGAACACCCTTGCACCAAAGGCGTGCAGCGCCGGGGCGGGGCGGGTGTAGCGGTCAAGCCCCTCCAGAAGTGCATCCACCCCGTCCAGCCGCAGCGCCGCCCCGAACCAGCACGGAAAAACGTGCCGCCGTGCAACTGCGGGGATAATGTCTGCATCGGTCAGGGTTCCCGCGTCCAGCATTTTTTCCATCAGCTGCTCATCGCACAGCGCCAGTGCTTCGTTGCGAGCGGCAGGCTCTGCGCCAAAATCCACAAAACCCTCGCCAAGGCGGTGATTCAGCTGGCTGAGTAACTGTTCCCGGGTCATGCCGGGCAGGTCCATCTTGTTCACGAATACAAAGGTGGGCACATGGTAGCGCCGCAGCAGCCGCCACAGCGTTTCGGTGTGGCTTTGCACGCCGTCCGTTCCGCTGACCACCAGCACGGCGTAATCCAGCACCTGCAAGGTGCGCTCGGTCTCGGTGGAAAAATCCACATGGCCGGGGGTGTCCAGCAGGGTGATGGCGGTATTGCCCGCCGTAAGCAGCGCCTGCTTGGAAAAGATGGTGATGCCGCGCGCTTTTTCCAAGCTGTCGGTGTCCAGAAAGGCATCTCCGTGGTCTACCCGCCCCAGCTTGCGGATAGCACCGGCGCGGTAGAGCATGGCCTCGGAGAGGGTGGTCTTGCCGGAGTCCACATGGGCCAGAATGCCCAGTACGATCTGTTTTTGCGTTGTTTCCATGCACTGCTCCTATAAGCCGTTTTCCTAAGTACTGCGCACCATTTCCAAAAACAGCTTTTAAAAATAATTTCCTGTTTATTGTAACACGCTTTGCGGGGAAAAGAAAGTTTTCGGGCGCAAATCCCGCAGGCAAAAAGCAGCACCGGACAGAAAGTGGTCTGCCCGGTGCAATTTTCTTAAAAAAGATCCAGCATATTGTCCAGATAGATTGCCTCCCGCACTTGCAGCTGGTATTCCGGCTTTATCATGTAGTAGAGCAGAAATTCCAGTACCAGTGCACTGCCAAGCCCCCTGCCCTCTATCTTAAACTGGGAAAAGCCTGCGGGCAGGTACCGCTGCCGGATGTCCTCCACCCCAATAAATCCGGGGCTGCGCATCGCCTTGGAAAAGCGGTAGCCCTCGGCGGCATCCGGGGCGGCGCAGCGGTGGTCCGGGCAGTCCTCGCCCAGATTCTGACGGCTGACCGTCTCGTAGCAGCGCTTGCGCTCGGTGCAGCCGAACCAACAGCACTCGTTGCACAAAAACTCTACCTTCGCCTTTTGCTCCGGCGGCAGGGTGCGCAGCTGTTCCAGTGCCGGGTTCAGCCGGAAATCTGGCACCACATACCGGAACTGCGGCTTTTCCAATTCCTGCCGCAGCTCCGCAAACTCCGTGAGCACCTTGGTGGTGGAGGACACCAGATACAGCTCCGGCCAGCGCTGCCGCAGATAGTCCGCCAGCAAATCAGAATGGACGATCACGCCGTTTGGCACACTGCCGCTTTTTGCAAACTGGTCACACAGGGCGTTGCACTGCGGGTCGGCAAGGTGCTCCGCCCGCAGCAGGGAGTTACTGAAGGTCAGCCGCCCGGAGATGCCGTATTCCCGCAGCAGCGCCAGCACCTCGTGCGCAGCTGCCCCGCCGCAGGAAATGCGTCCCCCGCCCCAGATACAGCCCGCCGGTGCGCCGTAGATGGAGCCGATGGTGCACCAATCGTAAAAATATTCCCGGTGCTCCCGGTACAGCGGCAAAAAGCGGCGGTACAGCTCGTAAAACTCGAACAGGCCGGGCAGATGATAACAGGCAGCTGCGGGCTTTTCCATAGCGGTTCCTTTCCTTCAAATGGGCACTCCTGCGGTTTTCAGATGCCGCTTTCCATTGCGACCCTTCTCGTGAAGATGCGTTTGGAGCGGCCCACAGGCCGCGACAAACGCGAAATATAAATAAGCTTTCCGCTGAAGATGGCCATAGCAGCGCGGAGGCCATTTCAAATCGTCTACTTGCCAAAAAGGCTGCTGCACAAAACTGTACAGCAGCCTTTTGCGTTGTATTTTGCCGCTGTTACACGGTAGCGCCGACCTGAGGGGCACCACCGGCAAGCTGCTCTGCCGTAAGCGGCTGGGCTTCTGCGGGGGCGTTCAGCCGCTCCTTGGCCACCGCCAGCATCAGCTTGATGCGGTTTTCCTGATTGACCCGGGTAGCACTGGGGTCGTAGTCGATGGGGGTGATGTTGGCGCTGGGGTACAGCGCACGGATCTTGTTCACCATGCCCTTGCCCACGATATGGTTGGGCAGGCAGCCAAAGGGCTGCGCACACACGATGTTGCCATAACCGCCCTGCACCAGCTCGATCATCTCGGCGGTCAGCAGCCAGCCCTCGCCCATTTTTGCGCCCAGCGAGATAACCCCCTTGGGCTTTTTCACCAGCTCCTTGAAGGGGCCCGGCGCATAGAACCCGGCGTCCGTCTCTGCCTTGAGCATGACACGCTCCACGCTGTCCAACCAGTTGAGGAACTGGTCGGTGCCTACCTTTACAGCCAGCTTGCCGCCGTAAAGCACATGATCCTCGCCCATGTTGAAGGCGCAGTACTGCACAAAGCCCATCAGACCGGGGAAGTTCACCTCGCAGTCCTGACTTTCCAGGAATTTTTGCAGGTCATTGTTGCCCAGCGGGCTGTATTTGACGTAGATCTCGCCCACAACGCCCACCTTGACCTTGGGCACCCGGGTGACCGGGATAGTGGCAAATTCCTTTGCGATGAGCGGGAAGGTGTGCTTCATTTCCCGGGAAGTAAAGCCTTTTCCGGCCAGCAAGGCACGGCCCAGACGGGCGATCCAGCGGTCCATCATGCGGTCAGCAGCACCCTTTTCGTTCTCGTAGGGGGCCACCTGATTGCGCAGCGCACACAGCATATCGCCGTAGAAGATGCAGGCGATACACTTGCGCGCCAGCGGGAGGGTCATCTGGAAGCCGCTGTCCTTTTCCAGGCCGGAAAAGTTCAGGCTTGCCACCGGGATCTGCGGATATCCAGCCTTGACCAGCGCCTTGCGCAGCAGATGGATGTAGTTGGAGGCACGGCAGCCGCCGCCGGTCTGGGTGATCAGCAGCGCGGTATGTTCCAGATCATACTTGCCGCTGTTCAGCGCATCCAGAAACTGGCCGATGACCAGCAGCGCCGGGTAGCAGGTATCGTTGTGGACATACTTCAGCCCCAGCTGTGCCACGGCACTGCCGCAGTTGCCCAGCAGCTCACACTTGTAGCCCTCGCAGCGCAGTGCGTACTCCATAAGCCGGAACTGGGTAACGGCCATGTTGGGGATGAGGATGGTGTGGGTCTTTTTCATCTCCGGGGTAAATTTGGGATAATGATATTCCATAGGTTCCTCCTATGTTGCTCTAAACAAGATAGTCCCCGCAAAAGCTTCCCCTCGCCGGGGGGAAGCCCTTCAGCCTATCTCAGGGTTTCTTTTATTCTGACTTTTCTGCGGCGGCCTCGTCCCGCTCGTCCAGTGCGGCAAACAGGCTGCGCAGACGGATGTTCACGGCACCGAGGTTCGTGATCTCGTCGATCTTCAACTGGGTGTACAGCTTGTTGCCCCGCTGCAAAATCTCGCGGGTCTCGTCGGTGGTAATGGCATCCACGCCACAGCCGAAGGACACCAGCTGCACCAGATCCATATCCTTTTGGGTGGTGCAGTACTTGGCGGCAGCATACAGGCGGCTGTGGTAGGTCCACTGGTTCAGCACACTGGTGGGGAACTTCTGCACCCGGTTGGAGATGCTGTCCTCGGTAACCACCGCAGCCCCGTGGCGGGTGATCAGGTGGTCGATGCCGTGGTTGACCTCCGGGTCTACATGGTAGGGGCGGCCTGCCAGCACAATAATGCGCTTACCCTGACGGCGCGCCTCGTCAATGATCTCACTGCCCTTTACCCGGATCTTTGCCATGTGCGCTTCGTACTCCGCGTAGGCAGCATCGGCTGCGGCCTGCACCTCCCGCTCGGAGATGCCGCCAAAGTACTTGGGCAGCACCTCCTTTGCCATCTTGTGCACAAAATCCTTGGGACGGTGGATGCCCACATAATCATAGATGAACTTTTTGCCTTCCAGCTCCGGGCAGTTGCCTGCCAGAACCTCCGGGTAGTAGGCCACCACCGGGCAGTTATAATGGTTGTCGCCCAAGCCCTCGTCCACATTGTAGGTCAGGCAGGGGTAGAAGATGGCGTCCAGCTGCATCTGGCTCAGCGCCTTGATGTGGCCGTGGCTCAGCTTTGCCGGGAAGCAGGCGGTATCGCTGGGGATGGTAGCCTGTCCGGCCAGATACAGCCCGCGGGTGGACACCGGGCTGGTGTGCACCGCAAAGCCAAGGCTCGTCCAGAAGGCGTACCAGAAGGGCAGCAGCTCGTAGAAGCCCAGACACATCGGGATACCGATAGAACCGCGCTTGCCGGGCACAGGCTTGTAGCTGGCCAGCAGCTGCTGCTTGTAGGCGTACAGGTTCAGGCTGTTGTCCTCGCTTTTGCCGGTAACGGGCTTATCGCAGCGGTTGCCAGAGATGAACTTGCGGCCATCGGCAAAGGTGTTGACGGTCAGCTGGCAATGGTTGCCGCAGCCGCCGCACTTGACGCTGACCACCTGTTGTGCAAATTTTTCCAGTTCCTGCTCGTCCATCATGGCAGAGGTGGTCTGGTTGTTTTTATGGCTCTGGCGCAGGCCGTACAAGGCAGCGCCGTAAGCGCCCATCAGACCGGCAATGTCCGGCCGGATGACCTCCACGCCCATCTCTTTTTCAAAGGCACGGAGCACGGCTTCATTATAAAAGGTACCGCCCTGTACCACGATCTTGCGGCCCAGCTCTTCCGGGCTGGAAGCGCGGATCACCTTGTACAGCGCGTTCTTGACCACGCTGATGGACAGGCCTGCGGAGATATTCTCGATGCTGGCACCGTCCTTTTGCGCCTGCTTGACCGAGCTGTTCATGAACACAGTGCAGCGGCTGCCCAAGTCCACCGGGCGGTCTGCGAACAGACCCAGCGCGGCAAACTCCTTGACGTCATAGCCCAGTGCCTGCGCAAAGGTCTGCAAAAAGCTGCCGCAGCCGGAGGAGCAGGCCTCGTTCAGGAAGATGTTGCTGATGGCGCCGTCCTCGATCTTGAAGCACTTCATGTCCTGCCCGCCGATGTCAATGATGAAGTCCACGTCCGGCATAAAGTACTTGGCAGCGGTAAAATGCGCCACCGTTTCCACCAGACCGTAATCACAGCGGAAAGCGTTCTTTACCAACTCCTCGCCGTAGCCGGTGGTGGTAACACTGGCCACCTGCAGCCCCGGGTGCTCCTTGTAGATCTTGAGCAGCTGCTCCCGAATCAGAGGCAGCGGGTTGCCAAGGTTGGGCTGATAGTTGGTGTACAAAATCTGGCTCTTTTCGTCCACCACCACCAGCTTGACGGTGGTAGAACCGGAGTCGATGCCGATATGCACCGGCCCGCAGTGGGCACTAAAAGCCACGCGGGGCACACTGTGGGACATGTGCCGTGCGTGGAAAGCCTCGTACTCCTCCTTGCTGGCGAACAGCGGCGGCTCGCTGGCATAGGTAGCAGTGGCGGCGTACTTGTCCAGCGCATCGGCCACCTCGGTGAGCACAAATTCCTTATCGGCATACAACGCAGCGCCCAGCGCCACATACAGCAGACTGTTTTCCGGGCAGGTACCGGTCACGTTCAGCGCTTCGTCAAAGCTCTTGCGCAGCACGGTGCTGAAAGTGAGCGGGCCGCCCAGATAAAGGATATTGCCCTTGATGGGGCGGCCCTGTGCCAGACCGGCTATGGTCTGGTTGACCACAGCCTTATAGATGCTGGCGGCGATATCCTCGGTGCGGGCACCCTGATTGATCAGCGGCTGCACGTCACTTTTTGCAAACACGCCGCAGCGGGAAGCGATGGTATAGGTGCGCTGCGCCTGCTCGGCAGCCTTGTTCATTTCCTCGGCGCTCATCTTCAGCAGGGTAGCCATCTGGTCGATGAAAGCACCGGTGCCGCCGGCACAGCTGCCGTTCATGCGCACCTCGGTGCCGTTGGTCAAAAACAGGATCTTGGCATCCTCGCCGCCCAGCTCAATGACACAATCAGTCTTTGGCATAAAGCGCTTGACCGCCACGCGGGTGGAGAACACCTCCTGCACAAAGGGCACACCGCAGCTGTCGGCTAAGCCCATACCGGCAGAGCCGGAGATGCTGAGCAGCGCCTTGCGGCCATGCAGATGCTCGGCATCAATGCGCCGCAGCAGCTCCTGCGCCTTTTCCAGAATATGACTATAATGTCGTTCGTATGTAGAATACAGCAGTTCATCATGCTCGCCCAGCACCACGCACTTGATGGTGGTGCTACCGATGTCAAGACCTACTCTCACCTTGTTTTTCCTCCTAAGGACAAATAACCGGAACATAACGCCCCGGCTGCTATGGCAAACAAGTCGTTTGCGGCAAAGACCCGCAACGGCGTTTTTTCTTTTTAGCTTCCCGCATTGCGCATCTACGTCATTTTCAAACAGTACGCGTTATAAAAAACACAGCAAATGCACTTTTGCATACATTATTATAATCCAATCGCGGGCGGCATTCAATCCATGTTGTCTATTTTACACGAAAAAAATAGTATTTTTTGCTCAAAAGGCTGAACTTTTTGTGAACATGTGTCGGTTTTCCCGCAAAAAAAGCCGCCGCACAGCGCTTTGTGCAGCGGCCTTATACCGGCGGAACGATTTCGAATGGCTCCGCATACGCTTTGGCTATTTTCAGCGGAAGTTCCTCTCTACGCCCCACGCGTAAAAATGTTTTTGGAGTGCTCCATTCTCCTTACTGATTCACGAAATTCAGCACCAGAACCAGCAGCAGCATGTGCACGGGGTAAAAGGCGTAGCAGGCATACTGGAAAGGCTTGCTGTGGTAGCCCTGCCGACCGCGGTACAGCCAGATGGGCACCAGTGCCAGCAGCGCCAGCCCCTGCTGGCAAAGCTCAAAGTCCATGCCGAAGAGCTGAATGGGGTACATAAGCCCGCCCAGCAGCTCCACGTTGACCCAGTACAGCGCTACCAGCTGCCCCAGCAGACACCACCACTTGCGCCCGTGCCCGTGAAAAAAGTAGAAGATGAACACAGTCAGCACCCCTGCACCGTAGTAGTCCACCATGCCCAGCGTGCCCAGCACCGCGCCCGCCACCACCACAAGGGCGGATACCAGCAGGTACAGTCCTGTTTTTTGCTTTTTGCGCACCGTTTCCATCAAGTGGATACCCAGAATGCCCAAAAGCAGCGTCCAGATGACGTTCTGGTGCACCGGGTAGAACCATGTACCGCCGTACATCAAATCGAAGGGGATCTCCGAAAGCAGGGCAAACAACAGCAGACGCAGGGTGTATTTTTTCAAATCGTGGGTGTGGAAGTAGCCCTCCACCGCCATAAAGGCAAAGATGGGAAAAGCCACACGTCCCGCACAGGTCAGCCATTCCTGCGCGGGCAGCAACGTCGCCCACAGGTGGTCCATCAGCATCAGCGCCATGGCAAGGATATGAAGAGCCGCTGCGCTCAGGTCAAAGCGGGTCGCGGCAGTGGAATCGATCGGTTTGGTTGACATACACATACCTCGTCTTTGTCGAAATTTGGTCGTTCTGTCTGGAATACGAACGAGCCCCGCAAAGAATTGCAGCCCCGGTAGTTCTTTTCCCGCCGGGGCCGGCTTGCTGCTTTATTTTTTCTGCTGCGAACACCCTAGCAACAAAAAGGTAGCGCCAAGGCAGCGCCATACCACTGCCGTAGCGTGATCCCCTCCGGTAACAAAGTTCAGCGCCGCAGCAAGAAAAAACAGCAGCCCGATGAGATAAAACAGCTTACACCTTTTCATAGCTCATACCTCCGGTCTTGGTTTTTTCACCGGCTATTTTGGATACGGCAAGCGCAGGGGCGGCTGTCATTTTACTCCGCGTGCAAAGGGGCGCAGAGCGCCCACCCGGCACGCAGAAAGTGTGTGCCCGCAGCAGTCTGCGGGGCAAATTCATGAAGGGTGGCTTGCCTGCCTGCCCATGGAGACGTAAGCGCAAAAGCAGGAATGCGGGAAGGAGCAAGGGACGGTTTCGGCGAAAAAGCGTCTGGCGGTGGCGGAAAAGCCGAACGCAAGATTTTTTCATAATAGCTGGCTCGTAAGGTGAGCCGTACCAAAACTTCCTTGCGGAAATGTGCAGCGTTATAGTTCATCTGCACCTGAACCGGCAGCTGTGCACCCGGCGCTTGCCGCACCCAAAATAGCCGGTGGAACGTTTATTTAGTTTTGGACATTTTCCAGATAGGTCTCAAATGCCTCGGCAAAGCTGGCGTTCACATCAAAGGGGACAGTGTAGTCCACCTTGGAGGTCACAAGGCAGAGGTCCAGCCGGTTGGAGGTTTCGTCTGCCTGCCGGTTCAGCTTGCTCAGCGCCGCATGGATGACCTTGCGGTCGTAGTTGATGGTGGTCACCCGCTTCACATCGCAGCAGTAGGAGATCTGGTTGCCCTCGGCGTTGAAGCGGTAGCCGGTGCCCCCGCCGGAGAGCAGCTGCTCAGAACTGCGCAGGTCGTTCATCCGTTTGAAGGTGCGGGCAATGCTCTGCCGCGCGGCATTCAGGCTGACCTCGCTGTCCATATCCATGTCCAGCGCATCCTTTGCCTTGCGGATGGCGGCAAACAGGCGGCTCTTCTCCTCCAGCAGGTAGAGCATGAACCGGGCAATATCGGTGATCTGCTCTGCATATTCGGTCTGTGCCACGTCCATAACGGTCTCGTCCTCGGCCTCGGGCATCACCTTATGGCGCAGATAGGTGTTGGCCACCTTGGTCACGTTGGCATCGCAATCCAGAATGCCCTGCGCCTCGTCCAGCAGGGACTGGAGCTTGTTCTGGTAGCGGAATGCTTCCTTCAGGTTCATAGTCGTTCCCTCCATCTTGTTTTTTCTGCTTTCAGCTTACCACAGACTGCCCGCCCGCGCAAGCTTTCCGGTAAAATGAGCAAAACGCCCGCCCCGGCATGACCGGGACGGGCGTTTTGCATTTGCTGTGACACTTATTGGGATAAGAGATTGGCATTACTCAGCCGGCCACGCGCTCGGTGCGGCCTGCCTCCAGCATATAGCGCAGGAAGCCGGTCACGTCGGCGGGGTCGGTCACGGTGAGGTCAAAGCCCTTCTTGGGGGCAGTGTCCATCATCTGCAGCATGGAGCGTGCGGTAGTGTCCTTTTTCAGGTCGCAGGTCTTGCCGTTGTCCAGATGCAGCAGCACGCTGCCGTGGCTGGCAGAAAGCTGGCGCATGAAACGTTCCTTATCAAAATACTCGATACGAAGCATAGGAATACCTCCTTGATGAAATGGTTTATGTTACACTTGCCGTCCGGTCCTCTTTGGACTGGCGGCGGGAGAATAGCGGTTTTGCCCGGCAGTGGAAACGCTTGCACAGCTTGCGTCCCGGCTGCCTTGGTGCTATACTGAGCTTGGAAGCTCTGATAGGATAATACCACAAAACAATCGCTAATAATAGAATAAAACCGCATAGTATATGCAACAAAACCGGCATTGACAAAAAACATTCAAAGTATTGCGGAAAGGATTTGGTGAATATGGCATATCAGACAAGCTGTGCATCCTATACCAGCGGCCGGGTGGGGCTGTCCAGCGCTACTGCCGTGGTGGCCGATGCCGCCGGGCGGGAGCAGGCCCAGCACGGCAGCCCGCTGTTCCCCATTGCCTGCTATGCCGAGGATCTTTCCTGTTTTTCGGTGGCGTGGCACTGGCACGAGGAATTTGAGTTCATTCTGGCGGCGTTGGGGCCCATCCATGTGGATGTGAACAAGACCCGGCTGACTTTGCAGACCGGGCAGGGAGTGTTCATCAACTCCGGGGCGCTGCACGCGGTAGAGCCTGCCGAGGGCAGGGCGCTGCTGCACTCCGGCGTATTTCAGCCCCGGCTTGTCGGCGGCATGGACACCGTATTCTGGCATAAACTCATCCGCCCGCTCTTGCAGCCCGGCACACCGCCCTTCTTTTTGCTGGACGAGGCCGTGCCATGGCAGCGGCAGGTGCTGCTCTGCCTGCGGGAGGCGTGGAAGGGCGTGGCGGACGAGCCCTTTGACTACGAGAACCGGGTGCGCTACCACCTTACCGCCGCCCTGCGGCTGCTCATTACCCAATGCGTCAGCGGCAAAGTAAAGGTATCGGAGCAGGAGCAGATTGCCTCGGAGCGGATGAAGCAGATGCTGCGCTATGTAGAGGAGCACTACACCGAGGAGCTGACCGTGGAAAAACTGGCCGACTGCGTTGCCCTGAGCGAAAGCGCCTGTCTGCGCAGTTTCCGGCAGTTTCTGGGTATCACGCCCATCCAGTACGTTAAGCAGTTCCGGGTGGAAAAAGCCGCCGAGCTGCTGCGCTCCACCCGGCTCAAGACCGGCGAGGTGGGGCTGGAATGCGGCTTTTCGGACGCGAGCTACTTTATCAAGACCTTCCGGGAGATCAAGCACTGCACCCCTCGGGAGTACCGTATCCGCTTCTGCTGAGCAAAAAGTAAAAAATGCCGGGCAGCTGCAAGCTGCCCGGCATTGCATTATAAAATTATCTTCTGCCAGCGCTCCGGCGGAATGACAGGCTCGGTGACAAAGGCCTCGGGGTTCGGGGCAAGAACATGGCGGGTGACCCGGAAAAGCCCCTCGGCGTCGCACAAAATGCATCTTGCATCGCCAAATTTTGTGTTCCGGGCTGCGCCGCAGTCCAGATACGCCTGTTCCAGCTTGACGAAATCCTCCGAGATGTGCGGCTGCTGTGCGTTGTAGTGGCGGCGCATATAGACGGTGTGCTGCGCCCCGGCTTCGTCCACCACGGTCATCTGCATGGGCTTGTCGGTCAGGCGGTTCGGCACGTTCAGTACCTCCTCCACGCTATGGATAAAGGTGTTGCGGGCGTGGGTGACCCCCAGCAGCAGCACTTTGCCGTGGGCTGCCCGCAGCCGGTCGTAGCAGCCGCCGGGAGTGCAGGGGGTGTTGGCGTCCAGCTCTCCTTCCAGATACGCAGCCGCCCCCTTGCCGTAAGCCGCCATGCTGTGGGTGGGGTGCAGCGAGCGCACCACCCCGGGGCGCTGCCGGAACAGCTCCGGCAGAATGCCCACACAGCACGGGCTGCGGCGTACATCGAACACTCGGTTTTCCTCGTTGATGAACCGCCATGTGTGGGTGGGCAGCAGCAGCAAGCCCTCCGCAAAAAACTCCATCAATGCGTCCAGAACCGTGTCTGCGCCGCCCTCCACCGGGCCGATGGACTTCATGGAGGAATGGATCAGGATGGTCTCGTTGCCTGTCAGCCCCATTGCTACAAGGTCGTGCTTGAGGTCAGCCTTTGTGTATGCCATGTCGTTTCTCCTTTTCGGGCATTTTGTCTGTACCCAGTTTACCGCCTTTTGTGCGGCAAAGCAAGCACGCACGCAAAAAAGGCAAACACCCTGTTGTATTTGCCGGAGACGAGCCGGTATCTGCGGGGTGTGTGCCCTTGCAGCTTTTTTAGTAAAATCCTGTATACAGCATATCATCTCGCAGCGTTACCGCGAAACAAGCACAGCGCCTTGCAATTATAGCAATTTGACAGTTGTTTCCTGTTTTCTTTGTGCATTTGGTACAACAGTCACTTGATTGCAGCATTTTATCAGCACTTTTCCCGCATTGCAAAGTGGTATATCAGTTTTTCAGTTTCAGGAACAGTTCCGTGCGCGAGTGCGCATTCTTGTATACAAGTATTCAAATCAAGTTCCATTCCAGCATTGACATTCAGTTGCTGTAACGGTACAATGATACTAAGATTACATTTACCGGATAAATGGAGAACAACTATGGCTACATTACAGCACACTGATGAGCTCTATCATATTCTCGAGGACGAGATCTGCGCGTTGAAGATCCTGCCCGGGGAAGCGCTGAGCGAAAACCAGCTGTGCAAGCGGTTCGGCGTTTCCCGCACTCCTATCCACAGCGTTTTGCAGCGGCTGGAGCAGAACCGCTTTGTGCAGATCATTCCCTGCAAGGGCACCATTGTTACCGCCATCGACACCGGCGTGGTGGACCAGCTCATCTTCCAGCGTGTTGCAGTGGAGGGCATGGTGTTCCGGGACTTTGTGCAGAGCTGCTCGCCCATGGAGATTCTTGCGGTAGAACACCTTTATAATATGCTGCTGGAAGCCGCTGCAGGGCGCAGCGACCCGGAGAACTTTGATTTCAACCACTTCCTCAGCTGCGACCTTGCCATGCACGAGTACTGGTTCCACAAGACCAGCAAGGAGTACCTCTGGGAGCAGATGACCCGCCCGCAGGCAGACTACTCCCGCTTTATCCGTCTGGACATCGTGGGTGCACGCAACGTGTCCAGCGTCGTCAGCGAGCACGCCGAAATGCTGCGCATCCTGCGTGAGAAGGATCTGGACGCCATTGAGCCGCTGATGCGCACCCACCTGTACGGCGGTGTGAGCCGTATGGGCAGCAAGATCTACTCGGACGAATACCGCGGCTACTTCAAGCTGCCGGAGAACAAAAAATAAAGAAGGCCGCTGCACAGTTTCCTGTGCAGCGGCCTTCTTCTGGTTGCGCCAGCAGGAGTCGAACCTACGATGGGGGAGTCAAAGTCCCCTGCCTTACCGCTTGGCGATGGCGCATCATGCAAAACAGTATAGCATATTTTCCGCTGTTCCACAAGAGGTGCGCCGCATTTTTGCAGCTTTTTCTGTGTGCTGTCTGCCGCACTTGCGGCGGTTTGGGTCGGTTTTTGGGCTTTGCGGCCGGGATCCTGCGTTTTCCATATTCTTCCATGTTTTTACGAAAGGCAAGTTTTGCGGGATGCGTTTTTCAAAAAACACAGTCCGCAGGGGGCACAAGATTCATATTGCAAAGGTGAGATTTATTTTTTCCTGATTTTTCTTATTATTTTCTCAAAAGACTGTATTTTTTGTTGCGGTTCTGGTACACTGGATGTGATAAAAATAAGTTGAAGAAACTACGCCGATGTCCGGGCTGTCCCCGGGCGGGGCAGTGTCTCCATCTTTGTGAAGGAAAGCGAGGGGTCTCATGAAAAAATTCCTGAAAACGCTGGTGGTCGGGCTTTGCCTGTTCACGCTGCTGTGCTGCGCACTGCCGGCTGCATTTGCTGCCGACAAAACTTCAGGGAGCAAAAAGGAAGAGAACGTGTACGCCATTGGTATGGATGCCCAGGGCGGCATCTGCTCCACCGTGGTAACCTACACGAACCTGTCCGGCAAACTGGAGAGCACGCCCGAGCAGCCTACCATGACGGGCTACACCTTTGACGGCTGGTACACCGAGCCGGTGGGCGGCAGCAAGGTGACCACCTCCACCGTGTTCACCTCCGACGCCACCATCTACGCCCACTGGACTGCCAAGGTCGGTACTTCTACCGTGCCGCAGCCCACCACCCAGCCTGCCGTCCAGTGGCAGAAGTATGTAGGCCCTGCCCTTGTGGCCGGTGCCCTGCTTACCACCCTGCTGGTCGCCACCATGCTCTGAACACTGCTGTAAACACAATGACACTATTGAAGAAAGGGATCTTACCATGACTACTTCTACCATGAAAATGCCCGCCAGCTATTCCAGCATCGAAGCCGAGGAGATGACCTATCTGGACGGCGGCACCAGCAACGCTTATCAGGCCTTCCTGGACGTTGGCAAGGTGTTCAACTACATTGCCCGCATCTTCTCCGGTGCAAGCTCCATCATCAACAATGTTAACGTCATCTACCAGTCCTTTGTATCGCTGAACAGCCTGCTGGGCAGCTTCGGCAAGTAAAAGCATCACCCCAAAGTTCAGATCCGGGAGCCGCGCTTTTTTCGAAAAGTGCGGCTCCCGTTTTTCGTACACACTGTAATTCAGTACATTACTGCGCAGCACTTCACGTTCCAGAATTGTGAACAACTTTTTAAGTTTTTGGGGGGTCAGTGGCCGTTTTTTGGACATTTTTAATATATAAAGCAAAAAAATGCGATATTTTTTCAGCTTTATCTCTTGATTTTGTATCTGATTTGTTATATTACTGTTACAGTGGGTGTGCTAGAATAAGGTTGTTTATAAAATGCCCTTCAGACCGCGTAAAAAATCGTGGCGGCAAGCGTTTTTTCAGGTATTTTTGTTAAGTAATTTCGTAATCTTCGAAAACCTTTTCGTTCTTTATGATTTGGGAGTATGTACACAAATGGCAGATCGTGAACTGCGGCGGATGCACCGCGCTGAACTGATAGAGATCATCTATGCGCTGAAGCAGAGCGAGGACCAGCTCAAGGCGCAGAACGCCGCGCTTACCGCGCAGCTGCAGGACCGGCAGCTACGGCTGGAAAGCGCCGGTTCCATCGCGCAGGCCGCGCTGGAGCTGAACAACGTGTTCGCCGCCGCGCAGGCCGCCGCCGATGACTATCTGCACTCGGTGCAGGCCAGTCTTGCGGACACCAACGCCACCGCCGCCAATACCCTTTCGCAGGCGCGCAGCGAGGCCAAGCGCATTCTGGAGCAGGCACAGGCAGACGCCGACAGCCTGAAAGCGCAGGCGCAGCAGGAATGCGACGCCATGACTGCCGCCGCCGCGCAAAAACGCACCCAGACCGAGGCCGACTGCAAAGCCATGGTGGAGCAGGCCGAGCAGGAGGTGCAGCAGCGCTGGCAGGCATTTGACCGCAAGGCCAACGATCTGCTGGACCAATACCACAGCACCGACGGTCTGCCTTCGGAGGAAACATGAAAAAACGCGATATCCGGTTCGCTTCCATCCCTTCCACCGAGGAAGTGGCCGCAGAACGTGAGCGTCTTGCGTACCAGAGCCGCTACCAGCGGGTGCTGCGCAGTACGATCTATATTCTGGTGGTGGTGGCCGCAGCAGCTGTGCTGCTGGCTACGCTGTTTCTGCCGGTGCTTCAGGTCTCCGGCGACAGCATGTACCCTACATTAAATGATAAAGACATTATTCTGCTGGTAAAATCCAACCACATTGAAAACGGCGAGCTGTGCGGGTTTTACTGGCAGAACAAGCTGCTGCTCAAGCGCATCATCGGGCAGCCCGGTGATGTGATCGATATGGACGTGAACGGCGTAGTCTCGGTAAACGGCGTAGCGCTGGACGAACCCTATGTGGACGCGCTGACCGTGGGCGAATGCGACATCCGGTTCCCCTATCAGGTGCCGGAAAACCGCTACTTCGTGCTGGGCGACCACCGTGCCACCTCCATCGACAGCCGCAGCAGCGTGATAGGCTGCGTTGAAAAAAGCCAGATCGTGGGCAGGGTTTTTCTAAGGGTATGGCCCTTGTCCAGTTTCTCGTTGATCCATTGACCCCGGGAGGAGGTATTTCGTTATGAACGACATTCTTAAAACGTACATGGAGCGGTTCCGTGAGAACCGGCACACCCTGCGGCGCTACACCGCATTTGTGCTGGCACTTGCCATGATCACCACCCTGTTCGTCAACTGGCAGCTGCATGGCGTGGGCATCTCGATGACCGCGCAGTACCAGTGCGGCGAGGAGGAGCACACCCACACCGCGGATTGCTACACCAAGGTGCTCACCTGCGGTTACGAGGAAGGCGAGCTTGAAAATGCGGACGAGCTGGCCGCCGCTGCTGCCACCAGCCAGCCCACCGTTGAGGCTGAGCCCGCGCCGCTGGCACTGGAGCCGCAGATCGAGTTTGTGCCCCACGAGCACACCGAGGACTGCTACACCGAGGTGCAGACCCTGACCTGCATGGAGGAAGAGCACGTCCACGGTGACGACTGCTTCGACCCCGAGGACGGCACCCTGATCTGCGAGAAATTTGAGCATACCCACGACGAAAGCTGCTATACCACCGAGTACGAGCTGACCTGCGGACTGGAAGAGGGCGAGCTTGTGGAGCAGGTGGTGGAGCCCACCCAGAGCGCCGAGCTGGCGGCTATGGCTGTGGCCGAGCCTGTGGCACTGGAGCCGACGGTGGACACCGTGGAGCCCATCTACCACCACCACACCGACGCCTGCTACGAGGAAGTGCTTACCTGCCCCCTGCCGGAGCATCACCACACCGTAGCCTGCCTGAGCGACACCTCCGCCGACGTTGAGACCCCCGAGGAGTGGCAGGCCGCCAACGCCGAGGCCGTGATGACCGGCAACTGGGACGAGGATCTGCTCAGCGTGGCAAAGACCCAGCTGGGCTACGAGCAGAGCGAGAAAAACTTCGAGATCGACCCCGCGGACGGCGTGACCCTGCGCTACTACTCCCGCTACGGCCAGTCTTACGGCAACCCCTACGGCGAGTGGGACGTGATGTTCCTCTCCTACTGCCTGAAGTACGCCGGTATCCCCCAGAGCGCCATCCCGCAGGAGGCCAGCGTGCTTTCCCTGCGCAGCTCCATGAGCGACATGGACTGGCTGCTGGACGGCGAGGACGGCAGCGCCGCCAATGTGGGCGACATCGTTATTTATAATAAGTACGTCACCCGCACCGTGGCTGTGGACAGCAGCGCCGATGGTGCAGCGGACGATCTGGACGACCAGTTCAGCATGGACGCTGAGGGTGAGAACGGCGCAGAGCTTGAAACTTCCGGCGCTGCTGCGCTGGATTCCGCCCCTGCCGCCGAGGACGCCCCCGCTGCCGACAGCGTGATCACCCCCGATCTCCCCGATACCGCCAACCCGGAGCAGCCCGCCGCAAAGCCGGTGGACAGCACCGGCACCTCTGCATCCGGCGCGGACACCCTTATCCCCAGCGTGGTCTCCCCCGCTGCCGAGCCGCAGACCACCACCGTGACCGATGCTGAACCGGTGGAGACCGTGGGCATCGTGAGCGAGGCGGACGATGACACCCTGACCGTCATCTCCGGCGATGTGGACGGCAAGGTGGCCGAGGTCACCCTTTCCAACGCCGAGGTTCTGGCCGTGGTGGATGTTGCCGCCGCCCAGTATGCAGACGAGATGCTCTCCTCTGCCGTTGACGGCGCACTGAAAGCCCCCGATATGCTTACGCTGGCGGGTGAGCCCATGACCGTAAGCACCACGACCGTTGGCTCTGCCTTGGACGGTACTAATTATGTTACTGATTTCAAGATTCAGAAGCAGCAGGGCAGCCAATACGTTGATGTTGCCACCAGCGTTGTCACTGACCAAATGCACGGCTACCTTGAACTGAAGGATATTCCGGCTCAGGACATTGCAAGCCATGACTACAAGGTTAAAGTAGCTTTGCCGGAGGCTTTTGACTTGCAGAGCGTTGCTTCGGAAACTGGCGACTTGATCGATCCGAACTATACCGGTCCAAAGGGCAGCGTTTGTGGCACCTACCAGTTTGTAAAGGAAAACGGTAAGTGGTACGTCCTGTTCACCTATGACCGTGATTTTATTCATCAGGATCAGGTGTCGAATACCACCAAGGTCAGAAGTACAGTCAACTTTGATTTCCGGTGGGACCAAACCAAGGTCACGACCGGCGGGAGCAATGAGTTTAAGGTCAACGAAAAAGCAAAGGTCACCATTTATATTAAGCGCGAAGAAAGCACCACGCCCGGCGAGGAAAAGAAATTCAGTCTGGATAAACAATCTGCCGGGCTTAAGTACGACGGCAAGAATGCTTACGTTGATTACACTGTAAAACTTACCCTGAAGGAGGACAGAGCAGCCCCCCTGACGCTGACCGATACACTCACAAATCCGTCCGGGGTCACCTTCGACTATGTTGACACCTTCCTCCAAGTTACTGGCCCGGATGGTTCTGCGCCCGACATTTCTTGGGCAGATACCACAGGTAGTACGGGCAAAATGATCACCTTGGGCACTAGTGGTCAGACCCTGCAAAAGGGCACCTATACCATCACTTACCGCGTCAAGGCTGATAATTTTGGCAGCACAAGTTACAACGGGGACTATTTAAAAAACTTTATCAAATTTGGTGATGATGTAGAAGGTACTTCCACCTCTATCAAAACAAAGGATATTGAAAAATCGGGCAAGCTCAGCAAAGACGGCGAGATCATCACATGGACTGTCAAGATCAACAACGGTGACGTCATGCGTTATCTGCCTAGCAACGCTAAATTTACCGATACGATCGACACAGATCAGGAATTTGTTGCCGGTTCTTTCAAGGTCACAAAGACCGATGCAGACGGCAACAAGACCAAGCCCACAGCATCAGATGTCTACGACAGCACAAACAAGACCCTCACCTACCAGCTTGCGGAAGGCTTCAACAAGTATGAGATCACCTACCAGACAAGGGTCACAAAAGCTATCCCTCTGACCGGTCTGGATGTCAAAAACACCGGCAATCTGGAGGGCGATGGGCTGGACAGCAGCTCTGAAGGCACTGTCCACATCGACTCGGATGTTCTTACCAAAGAGGCAGTTGGTGAGCCGACTAATAATGATACAGAGGCCACCATGCAGTGGAAGAGCACCATCAAACCGACAGATGTCAGCAGCTATATTTACTACGATTACAGTAACGCAGTGCAGGATGCAGACGGTAAAAACCGCAAGGCGCAGGAGATCGACCTTGCCTCTATTGTGGTAAAGGACAAGGATGGGAATTCTGTTTCCGTTACGCCCGTCGCATGGAACTCCGGTGAAACAGATGATTACGACAAGGATCTGGGTCTGTTTATGATAGACTTTAAAGGCATTACTGCATCCGGTCCAATGACCATTACCTACACAACAAAATGCTCTATCGTCCAGCAGCTGCCAGGCTACGGTGCAACGGTCAAGAACCACTGCCGCATCAATAATGGCACTGTGGCAACCGCTGAGCAGAAAATTACAAAAGGCTCTGACACGATAAGTTACTTCTATAAGTATGCTTGTGGTTGGAATTGGACGAACATTCAGAGCGGCAGCGGCAGTACTACCCTGCAGCCCGGCCAAAAGCTGCCTTGGACGATCGAGCTCAACGCGGATGGAGTGCTGAAATGGGAAAATGACACCAAATGGGTCATTACCGATACCATTCCCCGCGGTCTGGTTCTGGACGAAAGCAGCGTTCAAATCAAGAACCATGGCGTTGCCCTGCCCGCTACATCTACAGTCACCAAAAACGCAGACGGAACCACCACGCTGGTAATCACCATGTTGCCGGAGTCGTTCAGTTATACAAATAACGGTGTGACTGAGATCCGCAAGCGAATCAATATCACCTACGACACTACGCTGGATCCTAAATGTACCGACATCTGGAATGACAATACCGCATCGTTTAAGAACGTTGCCAAGTTCGAGCGCAACGGCAATACGATAGGTGATACCTCCTTTACCGAAACAGTCGAGCGCAAAGTTGTTGGCAAGAGCGGTACTTTTGACGAAACCACCGGTCTTTTGACCTATCAGGTCAAGCTGAACCCCTACGGTGCAACGCTGAATGGCGGCGAGCCTATGGTCCTGCAAGACGTCATGACCGTGCCCTCTGATTTGTGGGCTGATGGGTCTGGCACCAAGCGTGTAACGCTGGAAGGCATCTCTGTTTTTGATGCCAATCTGCAGGCAGATGGTACGCTGGAAGCAACCACATGGCGTGCAGACCTTACCTGTGTAGCCGGAAAGTTTGATGACGATGCCGCCGGAAATAACGTTGACACGTCCACCTACTATTCCAAGTACAGCAGCAATAGCAGCCACCAGCTTAAGGCATGGACAATGGTACCCGATAGCACCCCGCTTGTGCTGGTTTTCCATTACCGAGTTAATACGGAAGGTCTGGTTAAAGGCAATACCTTCACCTTTGAGAACACTGCAGAACTGAATGGCAAGTGGAAGAACGAGCAATGCAGCACCAGCTTTACTTCCAGTTCGGGAGCTTCTGCCGGTATCGACTTCAACTCCAACCGCTTGACCATCGTCAAGTACTCCGGCACGCCAGACAAGGTTCTGCCCGGTGCAGAGTTCAGTCTGGAAAAGTATAACGCTACCACTGGATGGAAAGGCGAAAAAACTGATATAGTGACCAACACCAGCGGCAACGTAACGCTTGGCAGTCTGGACGTTAACACCTTCTATCGCTTGAAGGAAACACAAGCGCCTGATGGTTATCGGACACCGAATAATTACCATTATTTTGTAATTTCTGACAATAGTCACAGCTACACGGCCTCTGGCGTTCCCGACTTTAAGAGTACAGATACCTTTAGCGAGTACAAGTTGGCTGAAGGGCAGATGTTTGGCAGCTTCTACTACTACTGCGAAAACACCCATAATGACAGCTCTGACTACGTCCTCCCCTCTACCGGTGGCACCGGTACACTCCCGTACACAGCCGTGGGCGGCACTATGATGCTGACCGCGCTGGCATATAGCTTTATCCACCGCAAGCGCAGACGCGAAGGGAGGGCAGATGACTAAGCTGCACTTCCCCCAGCTGGACGCCCGGAGCTTAAACCCCGCCTGCCCAGCGCAAAGTTTACGCGATGATCCGAACAAAACTACACCCCTACCCCCCCCCCTGTACAAAAACACAGGGGGCGGCAAGGGGCAGAAAAGAAAGGGGCTTTTTCCATGAAAAAAGTAATGAAGAAACTCATGGCCGCACTGCTGGCAGTTGCCATGGTGTGCGCCATGGCGATCCCGGCGTTTGCATACGACACTAAGGAGGACCTCGACAAACTCCACGGTTACATCGCTTTCCAGATCTTCAAGGGTGTTATTAGTAAGGACAATCAGACGCTTTCCGACGTTGATTGGGGCAAAAACATCCCTCATCCTGAGGATTTTCTGGCCAAATTGAATGCAGATCCTACCCTCAGCAGCAAGTTTGCCAACGCAGATAGCCTCCAGAAAGTCCTTGATGTTATGAAGGACTGGACACCTTCTGATGATAACAGCATCGCTTTCGCGCGTTTTGTATGCAACTATATCTACACGGATCCCCTTGCAGACTCGGAATCCACCATTGTAGGTGGCAACGGTGCCATCAAAATTCCAGAGCCAGGTTATTATCTGATCGTTGATAATACCTACTTTAACCTTGGCGATTTCTATCATGCCTACAATTCCTTCTTCCTGGTGAATGATACCCACCAAGGAGAATATAACGTTATAATTAATCATAAGGTTGTAAAACCCACTGTTGAGAAGAAAGTTTATGACAATCAGGATGGCACCAACGAAGCAGGTTTTGGTTCCAGCGCTGACCATGCGATCAACGAAGAGTTCCAGTTCAAGCTGATTGCTACCTTGCCCGCAAGCAGAGACAATGGCCGTGCTTACGATTACTATGACGAGTACGCTGTTTTGTTCAATGATACCTTGTCCAAGGGCATTACTTATGACAGACTCGATAGTGTAGTCATTGAATCCAATGGCATTCCCTATGATATCACCGGCGATTCTTCGAAGTATACCATTGATACTACCGATCTTGAAAGTCATAACTATTTTGTGGTAGGCATTCCTGATGTCAAAACCTGTGTTGAAGATCCAAGGTTCAATTTGAATGACGGCGCGACTATTACGGTCACCTATACTGCACACCTGAACGACAAAGCCGCTGTCAATTCTACAAGTGGCTCTACCGATAACAAAAACAAAGTACAGCTCCAGTACTCTAATAACCCCAGAAACAGCGCATACTGGGGCTTCACTCCCGAAAGCGAAGTCCGTGTGTACACCTACCAGCTGAACAACACCAAGTATCACGATGATGATAACGAGAACAACAAGCTGGAGGGCGCTGGCTTCCGTCTGTACAGCGCTGAAACTTGCAATGATACAGAGGAGATCAAGCTCAAAAAGAATGCTGACGGCACTTACTCTCGCTACTTTGGAACTGAAGATGGCGAAGAAATGTTCTCTGACGACAAGGGCCAGTTTAACGTTAAGGGTCTGGACGCCGGTACTTACTACCTGAAGGAGACCACCCCTCCCACCGGTTACAGTGCCTGTGACAAAACTAAAATCGTCATTTCTGCAACGCACGACGAACACAATGTTAATCTGTCCGGTGAATCCAACCTGAATAATAAAATCATCAACAAAAAAGCCGGCGGCATTACCCTGCCCTCCACCGGCGGCATCGGTACTACCCTGTTCTATGTGGTCGGCGGCGGCCTGATGGTTGCGGCCATCGTTCTGCTGGTCACCAAGAAGCGCATGGAGAACAAGTAAGCTCCATTTCCCCCAAGAACCCGGAGCAAAGGGGCTGCAAGGCCCCCGCTCCTATCCTTATAACATTAGGGAGTAGCCCATGAAAAAGAACAAAAGCACCATCATCCTGATCCTCGTCTTTTTCGTGGGTCTATCCGTGATGTTATACCCCACCCTCAGCGATTACGTCAACCAATTGCATCAGTCCCGTGCTGTGGCAAGCTACGCGCAGGACGTGGACACCATGACCGATGCGGATTACAGCGCCTACTTTGACGCCGCCGATGCCTTTAACGCACAGGTGGCCGCCAACGAAAACGCCCTCTACCGCCCGGATCAGCTTTCCGGCTACAACGAAACGCTGGATATTACCGGCACCGGCATTATGGGTTACATCACCATTTCCAAAATCGGCGTGGAGCTGCCCATCTACCACGGCACCAGCGACGGCGTATTGCAGATCGCCGCAGGCCACTTGGAGGGCACCAGCCTGCCGGTGGGCGGCGAGAGCACCCACGCGGTCATCTCGGCGCACCGGGGCCTGCCCAGCGCAAAGCTGTTTACCAACCTCGACCAGCTGGAAGTGGGCGATACCTTTACCATCACCGTGCTGGACCGGGTGCTCACCTACGAGGTGGACAAAATTTCCATCGTGCTGCCCACCGAGACCGATGAGCTGAAGATCGCCGAAGGCAAGGACTACGTCACCCTGATGACCTGCACCCCCTACGGCATCAACACCCACCGCCTGCTGGTGCGCGGCCGCCGCGTAGAGACCCCGGATCAGTACAAGCACCTCCGCGTTACCGCCGAAGCGCTTAAAATTGAACCCATTATTGTTGCGCCCATTATGGCGCTGCCCATGCTGCTGATCTTACTGATCGGTATGCTGATTTCTACACGCAAACCCAAGAAAACGAGAGGTGAAGAACATGAAAAGCATTGATTTGCGTCATCGTCTGGCGGCTGTGCTGCTGGCTATGTGCCTTGTGGTATGCTGCGCCCTGCCGGCGTTTGCCACCAGTGCCAACATTGTACTGGGGCGTCTGGGCTCGCTCCACGTCCGTCTGTACGACACCCACAACGATGTGCCCCTGCGCGGCGGCGAGCTTACCCTGTATCAGGTGGCCTCCGTCAAGCGCACCAACGGCAACCTGTACTTTGACTATACCGGCGATTTTACGGGCTGCGGTGTCGTGCTGGGCGATCTTTCCGACAGCACGCTGGCAGACCAGCTGGTAAAGTACCTGCCCGCTGTGCCCGCCATTGCCGCCCAGCAGGACGTGAACGAAGAGGGCTATGCCAACATTACCAAGCTGCCGCAGGGTCTGTACTTGGTCGTGCAGACCGAGGCCTCCCACGGCTACGAGGCCATCAAGCCCTTCCTTGTGTCCATCCCCATGCCCGATGGCGACAACTGGATCTACGATGTGGACGCCACCCCCAAGGTAGGCGCTACCATCCCGGAAACGCCGGACACCCCCGACACCCCGGATGTGCCGGATACGCCCGACACACCGGACACCCCCGATCTCCCGGAGCAGCCGGATAACCCGGATACGCCGGTGAGCCCCGGCACACCGGATAACCCGGTAAGTCCCGGCACCCCGGACAACCCGGTAAGCCCCGAAAATCCGGATAACCCGGTCTCCCCTTCCAACCCCGATAAGCCTGTTCTGCCCCAGACCGGCCAGTTGAACTGGCCCGTGCCGGTGCTGGCCTGCAGCGGCGTGCTGCTGTTTGCCGCAGGCTGGGTGCTGAACCGTCAGGGCAAAAAGGAAAACTGACTTTGCGCTCCTTTCTTTTCGGCACAGCGTGGCGTTGTGTACCGAATTTGCTCCCCCGCAAGGGGGAGCATTTTTTGTGCCCTTCCCCTGCCGGGCGCAGCACGATTTTGAATGCGCTCCGCGTTGCTCTGCGCATAATCAGCGGAAAATATATTTTTAATTTGCAATTCTGGAAAATCTGCGGATTTTCCAGAATTGCCTTTTCACGGGTGGGGTTTGGGCACGAACCCTCTCAGGCATCTCGCTTTGCTCGATGCCAGCTCCCCCGAAGGGGGAGCTTTTTGGGTGGAGCTGGCGAACGCAGTGAGCCTGAGGGGGTACACGCAAAAGAGCCGCTGTACTTTTTGTACAGCGGCTCTTGTTTTATGCAATCTGTATTATGTTTTTACTGCTGCTGGGCGGCCTTTTTGGCCTCCAGTGCCAGAATGGCGTCGCGGCGGCTCAGGTTGATGCGGCCCTGCTGGTCGATGTCGGTCACCTTGACCACGATGGCATCGCCCACGGCAACCACGTCCTCTACCCGCTCCACGCGCTTGGTGTCCAGCTTGGAGATATGCACAAGGCCTTCCTTGCCCGGGGCGATCTCCACAAAGGCACCAAAGTTCATCAGACGGGTCACCTTACCCTTGTAGATGGCACCGATCTCGGGGTCCTCCACAATGGTCTTGATGGTAAAGATGGCGCGCTTTGCGTCCTCCTGATCCACGGCGGAGACGAACACATGGCCGTCCTCCTGCACGTCGATCTTGCAGTTGCAGGTAGCGCAGATGTCCTGGATGACCTTGCCGCCCTTACCGATCACGTCCTTGATCTTGTCGGTGGGGATCATCATGCTGAACATCTTGGGTGCCCAGCGGCTCAGCTCCTGACGGGGCTCGGCGATCACCGGCTTGATGATCTCGTCCAGAATATACAGCCGACCCTTGCGGCACTTCTCGAAGGCCTCGGCAATGATGTCGTAGGTCAGGCCGTCGATCTTGATATCCATCTGGATGGCGGTGATGCCCTTGCGGGTGCCGCCAACCTTAAAGTCCATATCGCCGTGGAAGTCCTCCACGCCCTGAATGTCCAGCATGGTCATCCAGCGCTCGCCCTCGGTGATCAGGCCGCAGGAAATGCCCGCAACCGGAGCCTTGATGGGCACGCCTGCGTCCATCAGTGCCAGCGTAGAGCCGCAGATGGAAGCCTGAGAGGTGGAGCCGTTAGAGCTGAGCACCTCGGACACGCAGCGGATGGTGTAGGGGAACTCCTCCAGAGAGGGCAGCACCGGCACCAGAGCACGCTCGGCCAGTGCACCGTGACCGATCTCGCGGCGGCCGGGGCTGCGCGGTGCGCGTGCCTCGCCCACGGAATACGGCGGGAAGTTATAGTGGTGGATATAGCGCTTGGTCTGCTCGTCGGTCAGATCGTCCATCAGCTGGTTGTCCTTGGTGCCGCCCAGCGTGCAGGTGGTAAGCACCTGCGTCTGGCCACGGGTGAACATACCGGAGCCGTGCACGCGGGGCAGGATGCCCACCTCTGCGGCCAGCGGGCGGATCTCGTTGATGCCGCGGCCGTCCACGCGCTTGCCCTCATCCAGCAGCCAGCGGCGCACCACGAACTTCTGCATCTTGTAGCTTACCAGATCCAGATCGGCGGCGGACAGGTCGGGGTATTCCTCGGCGATCTTGTCCATGATGGGCAGCAGAGCTGCATCACGCACGTTCTTGTCGTCGGTGTCCATAGCGGCCTTGAAGTCGTCCAGATACTTGTTCTGGATGGCGTGGAACACGTCCATATCCAGACCCACCACCTGAAAATCGATCTTCTTCTTACCGCGCTCGGCCACGATGCGGTTGATGAACTCGATGGTCTTTTTGATCTCCACGTGAGCGGCCTTGATGGCGTTCAGCATGGTGTCCTCGTCCACCTCGTTGGCACCGGCCTCGATCATCACGATCTTGTCCATGGTGGCGGCAACGGTCAGGGCAAGGTCGCTCACCTTGCGCTGCTCCTGCGTGGGGTTCAGCACGATCTCGCCGTCCACCAAGCCCACCTGCACGCCGCCGATGGGGCCGTTCCACGGGATATCGGACACGGCAGTCACCAGAGAAGCGCCGATCATGCCGGCGATCTCGGGGCTGCAATCCGGGTCAAGGCTCATGACGGTCATGGTGATGCACACGTCGTTGCGCATCTCCTTGGGGAACAGCGGGCGCATGGGGCGGTCCACCACGCGGCTGGTCAGGATGGCGCGCTCGCCGGGGCGGCCCTCACGGCGCATAAAGCTGCCGGGAATGCGGCCTGCGGCGTAGAGCTTTTCCTCGTACTCCACGTTCAGCGGGAAGAAATCCACGCCCTCGCGGGGCTTGGGGCTCATGACCACGTTGCACATCACGCAGGTCTCGCCGTAGCGGATCAGTGCGCTGGCATTGGACAGGCCACACATCTTGCCCATTTCAACCTTGAACGGGCGGCCGGCCAGCATGGTTTCGTAGACCTTGAAGTTGTCAAAGGTCTCTTTGCGGGAACCAAATTCGATTGCCATTGTTTCTGCCTCCTTGTTTTTCGGATCGTTCTATCCAAAAAGCCGTGGCGTGCGCATTATAGCAATAAATCCAGCGTCCCTGCCCGCAGGCACGGGCGTTCGATTTACTGCTGCAATACGCTGCCACCGCTATTTTGTGCGCATGGGATACATGGAGCTATACATAAAGCAAAGGGCAGGTACCTTTGCGGTACCTGCCCTCCGTTAAAATTACTTACGCAGACCCAGAGTTGCGATCAGAGCACGGTAACGCTCGATGTCCTTCTTCTGGAGATAAGCCAGCAGATTGCGGCGACGGCCAACCATCTTCAGCAGACCGCGGCGGCTGTGGTGATCGTTAGGGTTCTTCTTCAGGTGCTCGTTCAGCTCGTTGATGTGAGCGGTCAGCAGAGCGACCTGAACCTCGGGGGAGCCAGTGTCCTTCTCGGTCAGAGCGACTTTGGCCATAACTTCCTGCTTGTTCATAGTACTATACCTCTTTATAAAATTTTATGTGCCAATGGAACAGCGGCGGGAAACGGTTTTCCCGGTATGCGGGCATACTCCCAGCCCCGTACCACGGTAACAGATACAGTATACCAGATTGCACAGCAGATTGCAAGAAGATTTTTGTCCGCAAGCCTTAATTTTTTACAATGCCGCCCCAGTACAGCTGCACCTCCGGCAGCTTCTTTTTGCGCAGCAGAAACACGGTGGGGATCAGGTACACCACCACCGACAGCAGCCGCGAAGCATCGTAGCCGCTTACGCTCTCGGCCACGCTGGTGGTGCCGTACAACCCGCCGATGAGCATGGCAGCAATGTCCATGGCGCTGTGCAGGAACACCGTCACCCACAAATTGCCGGTACGGAAGTAGATGGCGGCCAGCATCACGCCCAGCGAAGCCGCAAACACGCACTGCATCAGCACGCCAAAGGGTACCGAGCCGAGCAGGTTGCTCAGGTGCGCCGCGCCGAACAGCACGCCGGACACAAGACAGGCTTTCCACACCCCGGCGCGGGCGGTGCCGTAGCGCTCCAGCAGGGTCTGGGCAATGATGCCACGGAACACCAGCTCCTCAGCCACGCCCACAAGGATCATGTTCAGCATAAAGGTCAGGATGCGGGGCAGCGGCAGCAGCGGCGTGTCCGGGCGGTCAAAGGCCAGCGTCCCAACGGTCGTATACCCGATGAAGAACAGCGGGTACATGCCCACCAGCATTCCGTTCAGAAAGCCGCAGCCGCGCCGGTGCAACAGGTCCAGCCTGCCGGTGCGGGCCAGCAGCAAAAGCGCCACCACCAACCCCACAGCCTCCTGCACAGAACCCAGCAGATAGCCGTCCATGGTGTCAAAATCCGCGCCTGCCGCTGCCAGCCCGATGGTAGCCAGCAGGCTGAACAAGACCATGCTGCCAAGGAACAGCACCTCAGACAGGATACAATAAAGAATGGGGTGCGCAGTGCGCAGCCGTTTGAGCATAAGTACAGCCCTCCCTATCAATGATAGTCCTATTCTACCACGATTCTCCCCAAAGCGATAGGGCGAAAATAAAGTGTGCTGCCGGGAGATCGGGGGCTGTGAACGGCTTGCAGCATCTTTTTACAGAAAGTTCATGTAAAAACGGGCTAAAATAGCCTTGCAGATTTGACGTGTCTGCCGCTTTGGTGTATCATATACTTGTATTGTTATGCGCGATTCCGGGCGCATCACGGCCCGATTTTTAAGATTTATGAGGTGTGATCTATGTCCCTTGTTGAAAAACTTTTTGGCAGCTTCTCTGACCGGGAGCTGAAAAAGGTGAACCCCATCACCAAACAGGTGCTGGCACTGGAGCCCAAGTATCAGGCCATGTCCGATGCTGACTTGCAGACGCAGACTGCCGTGTTCAAGCAGCAGCTGTCCGAGGGCAAAACGCTGGACGACATCCTGCCGGATGCCTTTGCCGTCTGCCGCGAGGCTGCATGGCGTGTGCTGGGCATGAAGCACTTCCCGGTGCAGGTGACCGGCGGCATTGCCCTGCACCGCGGCGATATTGCCGAGATGCAGACCGGTGAGGGCAAGACCCTTGTGGCTACCCTGCCCGCCTACCTGAACGCCCTGACCGGCGAAGGGGTGCACATTGTTACCGTCAACGACTATCTGGCCAAGCGCGACAGCGAGTGGATGGGCAAGCTCTACCGCTGGCTGGGGCTGACCGTTGGCCTGATCGTACAGGGCATGGACGGCGATGCCCGCCGGGCCGCCTACAATGCCGATATCACCTACGGCACCAACAATGAGTTCGGCTTTGACTACCTGCGCGACAACATGGTGACCTACAAGGCCAACATGGTGCAGCGCGGCCACGCCTACGCCATCGTGGACGAGGTGGACTCCATCCTGATCGATGAAGCCCGCACCCCCCTGATCATCTCCGGCCGCGGCGAGGACTCCTCCAGCCTGTATACCCAGGTGGACCGCTTTGTACGCACCCTGCACAAGAGCGTGGTGGTGGAGCTGGAAGATAAGGTCTCCACCGACGAGCAGGCCGATGGCGATTACGTTGTGGACGAAAAGCACAAGACCTGTACCCTGACCGCCGCCGGTATCAAAAAGGCTGAAGCCTATTTTAAGGTGGAGAACCTTGCCGCCGCCGAGAACATGACCCTTGCCCACCACATCGATCAGGCCATCAAAGCCTACGGCGTGATGCAGCGGGATATCGACTATGTGGTCAAGGATGGTCAGGTCATCATCGTGGACGAGTTCACCGGCCGTCTGATGATCGGCCGCCGGTACAACGAGGGTCTGCATCAGGCCATCGAGGCCAAGGAGGGCGTGAAGATCGCCGCCGAGAGCAAGACGCTGGCCACCATCACCTTCCAGAACTACTTCCGTATGTACAAAAAGCTGTCTGGTATGACCGGTACTGCCCGCACCGAAGCCACCGAGTTCACCGAGATCTACGGCCTGAACATCGTCAGCGTGCCCACCAACCGCCCGGTGCAGCGCAAGGACTACCCGGACGCCATCTACAAGACCGTGGAGGGCAAGTACCGCGCCGTCATCGAGCAGGTAATGGAGTGCCACAAGAACGGTCAGCCTGTGCTGGTGGGTACTGTCAGCGTGGAAAAGAGCGAGATTCTCGCCAAAATGTTACAGCGCCATACCCGGGATTTCAACGTGCTGAACGCCAAGAACCACGAGCGCGAAGCCGAGATCGTAGCGCAGGCCGGTAAAAAGGGTGCCATCACCATCGCCACCAACATGGCAGGCCGTGGTACCGATATCATGCTGGGCGGCAACGCCGAGTTCATGGCAAAGGCTCAGATGCGCAAGGAGCACTTCTGCGAGAACCTGCTCAACCCCGACACCCCGCAGGATGCCGACCCGGCAGCCGTGGAGCTGCTGCTGACCGAAGCCAACGGCCACGGTGAGACCACCGATGCCAACATTCTGGCCGCACGTCAGCGCTTTGACCAGCTGTACGCCCAGTACAAGCCCGCCATTGACGCAGAGGCCGACGAGGTGCGCGCCGCAGGCGGCCTGTTCATCATTGGCACCGAGCGCCACGAGAGCCGCCGTATCGACAACCAGCTGCGCGGCCGTGCCGGCCGTCAGGGCGACCCGGGCGCTTCCCGCTTCTACCTGAGCCTTGAGGACGACCTGATGCGTCTGTTCGGCGGCGACCGGGTGTCCGGCCTGATGAACACCCTGAAGATCGACGAGGATACTCCCATCGAGAACCGCATGATCACCAATACGCTGGAAAGCGCCCAGAAAAAGCTGGAAGGCCGCAACTTTGAGATCCGCAAGAACGTGCTGAAGTACGACGATGTGATGAACCAGCAGCGCGAGATCATCTACGGGCAGCGCCGCAAGGTGCTGGACGGCGAGGACATCAGCACCGAGATGCACAAGATGCTGCGAGAGAACATCGATTCCAGCTGCGCCCAGTTCCTTTCCGGCGATGTGAAGGACGAGTGGGATTTTGGCGCCCTGCGCCGCCACTATCAGGGCTGGCTGACCACCGATGCCGACTTCCACTACACTGTGGCGGACTTTGATAACCTTTCCCAGCAGGGCATTGCCGATATGCTGTACGACCGCGGGATGCAGATCCTGCAGGCCAAGGAGGTGCGCTACGGTGCACCCGTCATGCGCGAGCTGGAGCGCATCTGCCTGCTCAAGTGCGTAGACCGCCAGTGGATGGACCACATCGACAACATGGACCAGCTGCGGCAGGGCATCGCGCTGCGCGGCTACGGTCAGAAGGACCCGGTGGTGGAATACCGCATCGAAGGCTTTGATATGTTCGACCAGATGGTGGATTCCATCCGGGAGTCCAGCGTCAAGATGCTGCTTACCATCGAGCTGCGCGCCGCCGGTTCCGCCCCCAAGCGGGAGCAGGTGGCAAAGCCCACCGGCGAGGGTTTTGTGCCCGGCAACGGTGCACCCGGCGTCAAGGGCAGCCCCAAGGGTCAGCCGGTGCGTGTGGTCAAAATTGGCCGCAACGACCCCTGCCCCTGCGGCAGCGGCCTGAAGTTCAAAAAGTGCACCTGTGCCCAGTACCACCCGACTGGCAATAACGGCGGGGAAGAATAACCGTAAGGACAAGCCCTCCCGTCATGGTTCTGCTGTGGCCGAGAGGGCTTTCCGCATAAATTCAGAGGGAGTTGATTTTACAATGATCGCACCGGAAAAACTGTTGGAAGCCGCCAAGGCGCTGGAACCGCAGCTGCAGGAATGGCGGCGCACACTGCACCGTCACCCGGAGGTGGGCTTTGACCTGCCCCAGACCAAGGCACTGGTCAAAAAAGCGCTGACCGAGATGGGCTACACCCCGCAGGACTGCGGCAAGTGCGGCGTGGTGGCGCTTGCCGGGGGCAAACGTCCCGGTAAGGTGATCCTGCTGCGGGGCGACATGGACGCGCTGCCCTTGCAGGAGGAATCCGGCGAGGAGTTTTCCTCTGAGCTGCCCGGCAAGATGCACGGCTGCGGCCACGATATGCACACCGCCATGGTGCTGGGTGCAGCCAAGCTGCTCAAGGAGCACGAGGACGAGATCGAGGGCACGGTAAAGCTGGAGTTTCAGCCCGCAGAGGAGATTTTTCAGGGCTCGCTGGATATGATCAACAGCGGCCTGCTGGAGAACCCCAAGGTGGACGCAGCGGTCATGTTCCATGTGCTGGCCGGGATGCCCCTGCCCGCCGGTATGGTGCTGGTGCCGGGCGGCGGCATCACCATGGCCAGCTGCGAGCAGTACCACATCGTTGTGCACGGCAAAGGCGGCCACGGCTCCATGCCCAACGCCTGCATCGACCCCATCACCGCAGCGGCGCACATCCACATTGCCCTGCAGGAGATCAACAGCCGCGAGCTGGACCCCGCAGGCTTTGGCGTGTTCACCACCGGCCGGTTCGAGGCAGGCAAGGCTTCCAACGTCATCCCGGATACTGCCGATATGTGGGGCACCATCCGCACCGTGGACCCGGAGCAGAAGGTCAGTGCCCTGATCCATCAGCGCATGACCGAAATTGCGCAGGGCGTGGCCACCGCCTACCGCTGCACCGCCGAGGTGGAGTTCAGCGATTACTGCCCCTGCATGGTGGTGGACACCCCGCTGGCGGGCAATGCCCTGACCTATATGACCGAACTGCTGGGCAAGGGTGCTATGGATATGACCCCGCTCACCGGCGGCAAGCCCGGCGGCGGCAGCGAGGACTTCGCCTTTGTCAGCCACGAGGTACCCACCGTGAGTATGTTCTTAGCTGCCGGCAACGCTAAAGAGGGCTACACCTACGGCCAGCACCACCCCAAGGTGCGCTTTGATGACAGCATCCTGTACCGCGGCACGGCAGCCTACACCTATATGGCGCTGCGCTGGCTGGCAGAGCACCAGTAAAATTGCCCCACAGAACGCCGGGCAGGAGGAGAAGCATGAAACAGGAGCTGATGGATGCCATTCAGGAAACACCAGTCATTGCGGCCGTCAAGGACGATGCCGGGCTTTGCAATGCGCTGACCAACGAGAACATCCGGGTGGTATTCGTATTATACGGAGATATCTGCAATATTGCCTCCATTGTGCGCCGCATCCACGAAGCCGGGCGCTTTGCCGCGGTGCATGTAGACCTTATTGCCGGGCTGGCGGGCAAAGAGGTGGCTGTGGACTTTATCCGCAATACCACCGAGGCCGACGGCATCATCTCCACCCGGCAGTCCTTCATCCGCCGTGCCAAGGAGCTTGGGCTGGCCGCCATTCTGCGGGTATTCCTGCTGGATTCCATCGCACTGGAAAGTTTGGATAAGATTCCGCCAAATCTGCCGGACTGTCTGGACCTGCTGCCCGGCACCATGCCCAAGATCCTGCGCCGGGTGTGCGCTACCGCCAAAGTGCCGGTGCTCGCCGGCGGCCTTATTGCTGATAAAGAGGACGTGATGGCCGCGCTGGAAGCCGGAATCACTGCCATTTCCACCACCAATCAGGCGGTATGGAATATGTGACCCGCATTCTGCGCAAAAGCAACCGGTGTTTTTTGTAAGGGTTTCACAAAAAGTGCAAAACACCTTGCTTTTTGTGCAGGGACAGGGTATCATAAGAGCAAACAAGTGCTGTTTGTTTCAAGAGATATGAGCGAAACGGACAAGGGCAGTTGCCTTTGTTTCGGTTCGCTCTTTTTTTGTACCATCAACAGCTGCCCAGCTCCCGACGGGCCAAGGCAGAACGGACAGGAGGAAAAAAACAATGTATGATGTAGCAATCATCGGCTGTGGCGTCATCGGTGCCGCTACCGCCTACGCACTGTCTCGCTACGACAACAAGGTGGTCATTCTTGAGGCCGAGAACGATGTGGCAGACTGCACCACTAAGGCCAACAGTGCCATTCTCCACGCAGGCTACGACCCCGCCCCCGGCACCCGCATGGCACGGCTGAACGTGCGCGGCGTGGCACTGGCCAAGGAGATCTGCGCAAAGCTGGATGTCTCCTATAAGCAGTGCGGCTCGCTGGTGCTGGCACTGGACGAGAAGGAACTGCCCCATTTGCAGCATCTGTTCGAGAACGGCACCGCAAACGGCGTGCCCAACATGAAGATTCTTTCCCGGGAAGAGACCCTTGCCATGGAGCCCAACCTCTCCGAGAAGGTCTGCGGTGCACTGTGGGCACCCAGCGCCGCCATCGTGAACCCGTGGGAGTATGCACTGGCCATGACCGAGGTGGCAGTACGCAACGGCGTGGAGCTGCGCCGCAGCTGCAAAGTAACCAATGCCGAAGCCATCGAGGGCGGCTACCGTCTGACCGTGCCCGGCGGCACCGTGGAAGCCCGCTGTGTCATCAACGCTGCCGGTATCTGGGCAGACAAGGTACACTCCATGGTGGAGCCCGCCAACTTCCACATCATCCCCACCCGGGGCGAGTACTATCTGCTGGACAAGAGCGAGGGCACCCGCGTGAGTCACGTCATCTTCCAGTGTCCCAACGCGCTGGGCAAGGGCGTTCTGGTGGCACCCACCGTGCACGGCAACCTGCTCGTCGGCCCCAACGCAGAGCCGGTGGAGGGCAACGACACCTCCTGCACCAGCAGCGGTCTGGAATTTGTCAAGACCACTGCCCAACGCAGCGTGCCCAGCATCAACTTCGGCGAGTCCATCCGCAGCTTTGCGGGCGTGCGCGCCAATCTGGACGTGGACGACTTTATCATTGGTGAAGAGCCGGAAGCACCCGGCTGGATCGACTTGGCCGGCATGAAGAGCCCCGGCCTGTCCGCTGCCCCGGCGGTTGCGGAGGAAGCTGTTGCCATCCTGAAAGAGCGCGGTGTTCTGGGCACTGAAAAGGCTGACTACAAGGACGGCCGCCGCCACATCCGCTTCAAGGAACTTTCCGCAGAGGAAAAAGCAGCGCTTGTCAAGGAGCAGCCCGCTTACGGCCGCGTGATCTGCCGTTGCGAGACCATCACCGAGGGCGAGATCCTGGCAGCCCTCCACAGCGAGGTGCCCGCCACCACCATCGACGGCGTCAAGCGCCGCGCCGGTGCAGGCATGGGGCGCTGTCAGGGCGGCTTCTGCGGCCCCCGCGTGCTGGAGCTGATCAGCCGCGAGCTGGGCATAGACCCCTTGGACATCCTGCAGGACAAGAACGGCTCGAACGTTCTGCTCAGCGAAACGAAGGTAGGAGGAAAGAGCAATGGTTGATCTGGTCATTATTGGCGGCGGCCCTGCGGGCCTTGCTGCTGCCTGCAAGGCATGGGAAAGCGGTCTGCGCGACATCCTTATTCTGGAGCGCGACAAGGAACTGGGCGGCATTCTGAACCAGTGCATCCACAACGGCTTTGGTCTGCACCGCTTTGGCGAGCAGCTCACCGGCCCGGAGTATGCCGGACGCTTTATTGAGATGCTCAAGGACACCGGCGTAAAAGTGCAGCTGGACACCATGGTGCTGGAAGTGACCCCGGACAAAAAGGTGCACTGCGTCTCCAAGGAACACGGCTACCAGATCATCGAGGCCAAGAGCATCGTGCTGGGCATGGGCTGCCGCGAGCGCACCCGCGGTGCCATTGGTACCCCGGGCACCCGCCCTGCCGGTGTGTACACCGCCGGTGCCGCACAGCGCTATGTGAACATGGAAGGCTATCTGGTGGGCAAGCGGGTGCTGATCCTCGGCAGCGGCGACATCGGCCTGATCATGGCACGCCGCATGACCCTTGAGGGTGCAAAGGTGCTGGCCTGCGTAGAAGTGATGCCCTACTCCGGCGGCCTGACCCGCAATATCGTGCAGTGCCTGAACGACTTCGACATTCCCCTGTACCTCTCCCACACCATCGTGGATATTCAGGGCAAGGACCGCGTGGAAAAGGCCATCGTGGCTGAGATCGGCCCCGACCGCAAGCCCATCCCCGGCACCGAGATGGAGTTTGATGTGGACACCATTCTGCTGAGCGTGGGTCTGATCCCCGAAAACGAGTTGACCAAGCAGGCCGGCATCGAGATGGACCCCCGCACCAAGGGCGCCATCGTGTACGAAAACATGGAGACCAGCATCCCCGGCGTGTTTGCCTGCGGCAACGTGGTGCAGGTGCATGATCTGGTGGACTTTGTTTCCGGCGAGAGCGAGCTGGCCGGCGCAGCCGCTGCCAACTATATCCAGAACGGCCCTGTGGCCACGGGGCGTGTGTTGACCGTGAAGCCCGGCGCAGACCTCGGCTACACCCTGCCGCAGCGCATCCGTCTGGAAGGCGTGGAAAAGAGCACCAACGTGTCCTTCCGCGTCCGCCGCATCTGCGGCAAGAGCACCATCCTTGTCAAGAGCGGTGATACGGTGATCGCACACTTCAAGCGTGACCGCCTTGCCCCCGGCGAGATGGAGCACATTGCCCTGCCCAAAGTGCTGCTGGACAGAGCCCCCATGGACGAAGTGACCATTGAGATCGAGGAGGCATAAGCGAGATGAAAGAAGTAATTTGCACCTGCTGCCCGCAGGGCTGCCATCTGCAGGTGGATGAAGCCAACGACTATAAAGTGACCGGTAACGGCTGCCCCAACGGCATCGCCTACGGCAAGGAAGAGCTGACCCACCCCACCCGCATCATCACCAGCACCGTGCGCGCCGAGGGCTGCCTGCACTCCCGCTGCCCGGTCAAGACCTCCAAGCCTGTGCCCAAGGGACAGATGGCCGAGGTAGTCGCAGCGCTGGACAGCGTGGTGCTGCACGCCCCCATCCATGTGGGCGATGTGGTGCTGACCGACGTCTGCGGCACCGGGGCAGACATTGTGACCTGCCGTGATATGGCATAAGTACTCTCCTTTTTACACAAATAAGCAAAGCAGCCGCTGCATCTTACCGTGCAGCGGCTGCTTTGCGTGTGGGGAAATCCCCTATTTTCAAATGATTCTTTCCGCTGAATATGGCCGGAACGCAGTGCAGGCCATTCGTTTTCTCAACCTTTCAGCGGCATGATGCTCTCCGGGGCGGCACACAGATACTGGGGCGGCTCCGGGGCGGCGGCAGAAAGGCTGGTTTTGCCTACCTTCCACCACAGCTGCGCCGCACCCTCCGGCGAGGTGCAGATGAGGTTCCAGTCAAAGGGGTTTTCACTGGTGGAGACCGCCTTTACCGGGATGGCGTTGGGCGCATCCGCAGCGCAGGGCGTAAAGTCGTGGGCGCGGATGCCCACGGCGGTGCAGCCCGCCGGGACGGGCAGCACCAGCCGCAAGGTGGTGTCCCAGCCGTCCAGACGGACGGTGTGACTGTCCAGCGGGGTGCAGGGCAGAATGTTCTTGCAGCCGGTCAGCCGCGCGGCAGCGATGCTCTGCGGGTCGGCAAAAACGGCCTTGGTGGTACCGGCACGCAGCACCTGCCCCTCGTTCAGCACGATCATTTCTTTGCAAAGGCGGTAGGCCTCGTCCCGGTTGTGGGTCACCAGCAGGGCGGTGCCCACAAAATTTGCCAGCAGGCTGCCTACCTCGCCCTCTACCTCCTCCCGCAGGTAGCTGTCCAGTGCACTGAAGGGCTCGTCCAGCATCAGGATGCGGGGCTTGCCCACCAGAATGCGTGCCAGCGCGGCGCGCTGCTGCTGCCCGCCGGAAAGCTGGGCGGGATAGCGCTTGGCAAGCGTCTCCAGCCGCATGGCGCGCAGCATCTCGGCGCAGGCAACGCGGCGGGCAGCGGGGTCTTTTTCCGTCTTCAGGCCGCAAAGGATATTCTGTTCTACGGTCATATTGGGGAACAACGCATAGTTCTGGAACAGCAGTCCCACGCCCCGCTGCTGCGGCGGCAGGTCGATGTGCTGCGCACTGTCAAACAGCACCCGCCCGTCCAGCACGATGCGTCCGCGGTCCGGCTTTACGATGCCCGCGATGCACCGCAATGTCATGCTTTTACCGCAGCCGGAAGCGCCCAGCAAAGCGGTGGAGGTGTTGCCGGCGGTAAAGGCAGCACGGAGGGTAAAGCCGTCCAGCTTTTTTTCAATGTTGACTTCAAGGCTCATTTCCGGGCACCCGCTTTCTGTTTTTTCTCCAGCAGGTTCACAGCCAGCAGCACCACCGCCGAGATGACGATATCCACCAGCACCCACCGCATAGCACCCAGTTCATCGTTGGTGCGCCACAGCTGGTAGACTGTGGTGGCGATGGTGGCAGTCTTGCCGGGGGTGTAGCCCGCGATCATGCTGGTAGCGCCGTATTCGCCCAGTGCCCGGGCAAAGGCCAGCACCGTGCCCGCCAGAATGCCCTGACGGCAGGCGGGCATCCGCACCCGCCAGAAGATCCATGTATCGGACTGTCCCAGCGTCTGCGCCGACCACGCCAGCGTTTCGTCAAAGCTTTCAAATGCGCCGCGCGCGGTGCGGTACATCAGCGGAAATGCCACCACGATGGAGGCAAAGATGGCGCTGTACCAGTTCATGACCAGCTTTACCCCGAAATGCTGCATGAAAAAGATGCCCAGCGGCCGCTTTGCGCCGAAGAGCAGCAGCAGAAAGTAGCCCACCACCGTGGGCGGCAGCACCATGGGCAGGGTGAGCAGCACATCCAGCACACCCTTGACCGCCCGAGGCAGACGGGCGATATAGTAGGCTGCAAAAATGCCAAGAAAGAACACCGCCACGCAGCTGATCAAAGCAATGCGCAGGCTGTTCCACAACGGATACCAGTCCATGTCTGCTCCTTTATACGGCGCTGAAGCCCACGCCCTCGAACACGGTCATGGCCTTGTCGGTCTGTAAGTAAGCCAAAAACTCCTTGGCAGTCTCGGCGTTGGGGGCGGCCTTCAGTACGGCGGCGGGGTAGATGACCTGACCGCACATCTCCTTGGTGGCCTCGTCCACAGGGGTCAGACCGGCGCTGTATGCATCGGTGCAGTAAACGACACCTGCATCCACACTGCCCTCGGTGACCTGCGTGGTCACCTCCTTGACGTTGGAGCCGTAGGTGATCACGCCCGCAGCCGCCAGTGCAGCTTCGTCCAGCTGGTAGTAGGCAAGGATCTTCTGGGTGTACTGGCCCACGGGCACATCGCTGTTGCCCATGCAGAACAGGATATCCTGTGCCTTCAGGTGCTCGGCCAGTGCGTCAAAACTGTCAATGCCCTTGTCGCTGCCCTCCGGCACGCAGAGCACCACCTTGTTTTCCAGCAGGTTCACGCGGCTGTCGGCATCCACAAAGTCAAGGCCGTCCTTGTTCACATCGGCAGAAGCGGTGATGTCCAGCTGGTTCATCTGCTTCTGACCGGCAGAGATGAACAGATCGCAATCCGCGCCCTCCTGGATCTGGGTCTTGAGGGTGCCGGAAGAGTCGAAGTTGAACCGGAAGGTCACCTCCGGGTGCTCTGCCGTGTAGCTCTCACCAATCGCATTCAGTGTCTCGGTGAGGGAGGCGGCGGCAAACACGATCAACTCCACGCTCTGGCTAGCCTCCGGGGAAGCGGCGGCAGAGGAAGCCACGGACGATGCTGCGCTGGAAGCAGCACCGCCGCAGGCGGTGAGGGCAGCGGCTGCACCGGCCATACCGGCAGCGGTCAGAAAACTCCGGCGGGAAATGCGATGGTTGTTCATCTCTGTTTCTCCTTACTTCAAGTGAAAAAATAGTATATTTCTACGCCCTGTCAAGGAAAGCAGGGCAGGAACCCTTACTTGCGGGCGCACTCGCCGTCCAGACCCGCGGCGATGCGTACCCCGTGCTCCAAGCTGGGCAGGATGTACTCGAGGTTCTCCTGCACCGCCTTGGGGCTGCCCGGCAGGTTGACGATCAGGGTCTTGCCGCGCAACACGCTGACGCCGCGGCTCAGCATCCCGCGCGGGGTGATGCTCAGGCTGTGATAGCGCATAGCTTCGGCAATGCCGGGGGCGTTGCGGTCGGCAATGGCGCAGGTGGCCTCCGGGGTGATGTCCCGGGGGGAGAAGCCGGTGCCGCCTGTGGTGAGCACAAGGTTCACCTGACGGCCGTCTGCCATGCGGATGAGCTGCGCTTTCAGTGCCTTGGCTTCGTCCGGCAGGATCATGGTCTCCTCCACCACATAGCCTGCGGCGGTGAGCATTTGGGCAATCAGCGGGCCGCTTTTATCCTCCCGCTCGCCGCGGCTGCCTTTATCGGAAAGGGTGATGACGGCGGCACGCAGGGGCGGGTTTTCCAGTGCGGGCAGCAGGGTCACCTCGTCCCCTACATGGATCTCGCCGCCGGTGAGCACCCGGGCGAACACGCCCTCGTGGGGCATGATGCACTCGCCGGTCTGCTGCTTGATAACGCAATCGTTGTGGCATTCTTTGCCGATCTGGGTCATTTCCAGCACCACATCCCCGATGGCAAACCGGCTGGTCACCGGCAGATTGCGGAAATCGAAGCCCTCGATGACCAGATTTTCGCCGAAGGCACCGTAGTCCACCCAGATCTTCTTGCGGAACGCCTCGATTTTTTCGGCGCTGAGCATACTGACCTGACGGTGCCAGTTGCCGCCGTGGGCGTCCTCCACGATGCCCCATTCCGGGGTCAAAACGGCGCTGGGCACCTCGGTTTTTACGGTGCCCCGCTTGGGGCTGGTACAGATTGCCAGAAGCTTACCCATAGTTATTTATCCTCCAATGCGATACATCCCGCGGGTAGCGGGCATGGAACTGTCGTTAAAATGGTGTTCCCGGGGCTTTGCCCAGATGGTCTCCCGGATGGCGGCCAGCAGCTGTGCGTCGTCCGCGCCGCTGCGCAGCAGGGCGCGCAGGTCGCACCCGGTCTCGCTGGCAAGGCAGGGGCGCAAAAAACCCTGACTGGTCAGCCGTACCCGGTTGCAGGAAGCGCAGAACTTGCCGTGCACCGCTGCAATAAAGCCGATGCTGCCCTGCCAGCCCGGCACGGTGTAGTACACCGCCGGGCCGTCGCCCAAGGCGTGCTCCTGCGCAGTGGAAAGGGGCGCAAGCTCCGGCCAGCGCCGGGCAAACCGCGCCCGCAGCTCCGGGCCGGAGATGCAGGGCATGGCAGCGCCGTAGCCGATGGGCATCATCTCGATGAACCGCACCTGCAGGGCGTTGTCCTTTGCCAGCGCGGCAAGCGTTTCCAGTTCGCCCTCATTGACGCCCGCCTGCGGCACGCAGTTCAGCTTGACCGGCAGGCCGCTTTCCAGCGCCGCCTGCAAGCCCGCCTGCACGGCGGCAAAATCGTCCCGGGCGGTGATCTGCCGGAACACCTCCGGGCGCAGGGTGTCCAGACTGATGTTCACGCTGTCCAGCCCGGCGTCCAGCAATGCAGACAGCTGCTCTGCCAGCAGCACCGCGTTGGTGGTCAGGGTGACCCGGCGGATGCCCGGGGTCGCTTTAAGTCCTGCCACCAGCTGCGCCACGTTCTTGCGCACCAGCGGCTCGCCGCCGGTCACCCGCACGGTGTCGATGCCGCACTGGGCAAACAGCGCAGCCAAGCGCAGAAATTCTTCGTAGGTCAGCACGGCCTCCCGCTCCAGCTTTTCCACGCCGTCCGGCATGCAGTAGCGGCAGCGCAGGTTGCACAGGTCGGTCACCGACAAGCGCAGATAATGGATCTCGCGCTGGTAACGATCAAACATAGCCGCCCTCCGCCCGGATGTAGTGGCCGCTCTTGCCGCCGGTCTTTTCCACCAGATGGATCTCGCCCAGCTCCATGCCCTTATCCACGGCCTTGCACATATCATAGATGGTCAGCAGCGCGGTGGAAACGCCGGTCAGCGCTTCCATCTCCACGCCGGTCACACCACTGGTTTTTACGGTGCACAGGGCTTCTACCGCCTGCCGTTCGGGCAGCAGACGGAACTCGATGCCCGCCTTGGTCAGGGGCAGCGGGTGGCACAGAGGGATCAACTCACTGGTGCGCTTGGTGGCCATGATGCCTGCAATGCGCGCCACACCCAGCACATCGCCCTTTTTCACGGTGCCGCTCTGCACGGCGGCAAAGGCCTCGGCGTTCATGGTAATAATGCCGTGGGCAGTGGCTTCCCGGGTGGTGACGGGCTTTGCGCTCACGTCCACCATCACGGCGTTCCCGGCGGCATCAAAATGTGTCAGATTATTTTCACTCATATTATTTTTTCACCTTAGTAAAGCTTCCCCTTCGGGGGAGCTGGCAAAGCCGAAAGGCTTTGACTGAGAGGGTTTCAGCAATGTCCAAAGCCGCAGTTCGGCCAGTGGCACACTTCGCAGTTCAGGCACAGGCCGCCCTCGCCCAAGCGGGCGATATCCTCGGCGGTGATGGGGTCATCCGCCAGCAGACGGGGCAGCAGCAGGTCAAAGATGGTGCGCTTGGCGTACATCACGCAGCCGGGCAGTCCGCACACCGGCACACCGTCCAGATAGCTGACAAGGAACATGGCTCCCGGCAGCACCGGGGCGCCGTAGGTGATGATATCCGCCCCGGTGTTCTTGATGGCCAGCGGGGTGCGGTCATCGGGGTCTACGCTCATGCCGCCGGTGGTGAAGATCAGCTCGCACCCTGCGGCCTTGGCCTCCAGAATGGCGGCAGTGATCCCGGCGGGGTCATCATCGCAGACCTTGTGAAAAACCATCTCGCAGCCGTAGACCGCCAGCTTGCTTTGCAGGATGGGGGTAAATTTATCCTCGATGCGTCCCTTGAACACCTCGCTGCCGGTGGTGATGATGCCCACCTTCTTGGCCTGCATGGGCAGCACGTTCAGGATAGGCTCTGCCCCGGCAGCGGCCTGCATGGCGTCCATCTTCTCCTGCTCGATGACCAGCGGGATGATGCGGGTACCGGCCAGCTTCTGCCCCTTTTTCACCGGAAGGTCGCCGTGGATGGTGGCGATCATCATCTGCGGGGTGCTGTTCACAGCCATCAGCGCCTTGCGGTTGATCTTCAAAAGACCGTCACAGTCCGCGATCAGCTCGATCTTGCCTTCTTTCGGCGCAGTTCCGTGGATATTTTTGCCCGCAGCGGCCTTGTACAGCAGGGCGGCTGCTTCGTCCTCATGGAGGATGCCGGGGTGCTTTTCCCAGACGTAGAGGTTTTCCTTGCCGATGGAAAGCAGCACAGGGATGTCCTCGGGCTGGATGACGTGCCCCTTGCGGAAGCGGGCATCCTTGTACTCGCCCGGGATGATCTGGGTGATATCATGGCAGAGCACCTGCCCTGCAGCGTCAACAGTACGGATCAGTTTCATGATGGCATTCTCCTTACAGCGCAGGCATCTGGGCTTCGATCCAGTCTGCCAGTGCCGGAATATCGTTCAGGTCAAAATCTGCGCCGGGGATATCCCCCACCACCGCCAGCGGCTGGAAGGAGACGGGCGCATCCGAAATGGCGCTGCGCACCACCTCGATCTTCGGCCAGCCGCTGGACTTGAACCCCTCCAGCAGCACAAGGTCGTAGCCGTGACGCTCGAACAGGGCAAGCAGGTCCTGCTCGGTCAGGCGGAATTCCTCGGCCAGCAGGTAGCGCGTGCCGGAGTAGACCGCCACGCCCTCGGCACCGGCTTCCCGCAGACGGTAGCTGTCGGTGCCGGGCACGTCCGGGGTAAAATCGTGGCCGTCGTGCTTGATGACTCCTACCTTTAGCCCACGGCTGCGCAGCACGGGCAGCAGTTTTTCCAGCAGAGTGGTCTTACCGCTGTTGTGCACCCCACTGACGGCCAGCACCGCCGGGCGCTTGAGCGCCTGCGTTTCGGCCAGTGCCTGTTTTTGTTCACTGTACAAAGCAAAGCACCTCCACTTCTGTACCGGGTTCTACCGGCCCGCTGCCGGCGGGGATCTCCACCAGACAGTTGCAGCCCATCATGGCGGACAGCGCACCGGAGGAGTGCGCCTCGGTGTTGCCCGCGCCGGGCAGGGTCACCTTGCCGCCGCAGGCAGTCGCCCGCAGGTAGCGGTTGCCCTTGCTGGGTTTGGAAAAGCCATTGGTCAGGGTGCAGACGGCGCGGGCGGGGATGCAGCTCTCCTCCCGCCGCCCGGCGGCGCGCAGCAGCGCGGGGATAGCGTACTGCTCCAGCGTAGCGGCGGCGGCAAAGGGGTTGCCGGACAGGCAGAATACCAGCTTGCCGCCCAGCGTTGCCGCCAGCATGGGGCTGCCGGGCTTCTGGGCTACCCCCTCCACCACAAGCTGTGCACCCAGCTTTTCCAGCACAAGGGGCAGATAATCCTTCTGCCCTACGGAGACGCCGCCGCTGGTGATGACGGCATCGCAGCGGGTCAGCAGCTCCTGCATTTTACCGGTGATGACCTCCGGGTCGTCGGAGCACTGCTGCCGTTCCACGGCAAAGCCCAGCTGACGCAGCCGGGCGGCGTTCTGGATGCCGTTGGCATCGTAAATTTTACCGGGTGCCCACGGTGCGCCGGGTGCCAGCAGCTCGCTGCCGGTGGAAAGGATGCCCACGGTCAGCGGTCGGCAGACGGCTACTTCGGCGTAGCCCTGCCCTGCCAGCACGCCCAGATGGGCGGGGGTGAGCACCGTCCCGGCGGGCGCAATGACCGCGCCTGCAGCCACATCCTCGCCGCGAAATACCACGTTTTGCAGGGGCTTTACGGCGGCATACAGCTGCACGGTCTCTTCGCCGCTGTCGGTCAGTTCCTGCATCAGGACGCAGTCCGCGCCCTCCGGCAGGGGGGCTCCGGTCATGATGCGGGCGGCACAACCTGCGGGCAGCGCCGCAGCCGGGGCATTGCCCGCGTAAAGCTTCATCACCACCGGCAGGGTGACCGGGTTCTCCCGGCTTGCACCGGCGGTATCCGCACTGTGCAGGGCGTAGCCGTCCAGCGGGCTGCGGTCAAAGGGGGGCTGGTCCATCCGGGCGCAAATGTCACTGGCGGCAATGCGCCCGCAGGCGGCTTCCAGCGGGATAGTCTCCGGGGACGGAGAAGGCAGAAGCGCTGCCGCGTCCAGCACGCTGCGCAGCGCCTGAACGGGGGAGCAGAAAGGCTGATTCATTATAACTTCCTCCATAGACCCGCTCTCCCGGCCTGCTATGGCTCAGGCGGGGGAGCAGGGGTATTCTTTTTTCAAAAAAGGCAGGTGAAAAAGAAGCGGAGACGTCTTGACTGGAAAATCAAAACGCCTCCGCAGAATATCCCCACAAAACCGGCTGCGGCAGTTTGCAGTCTGCTACGCCGGTGGCAGCCTTTGGCTATGCGCCACCCTTGCAGCGGCAGCACACAGCCAAAAAGCACCTGTGAAGATGGGAGGAGTTCTTTTTTTCAAATTGCAGCGTTTCTTCTGCGGGAAGGCGGTGGGGTTTCCCCCGCCACCCTTGAATGCCGGCTTATGCAGCCCTTAGCATTGCGGCGCGGTGTCAGTGCCTGTGTGGTTTAGACACCTTTGCTCAAAGAAGCTCTTATACCCTGATTCAATTGTAGTTTATGGTTTAATCGCAGAAATCGTCCACGTCGCTGATAGCCTTGGCGTAGCGGCGGGTGAGGTGCTTGGTGGAAAAGAGGAACCGCTCGTTCTGGTTGTTGGTCAACTCCTCGATATCGGCATAGGCGGGGTTCTCCTGCATGGCCTTCCATGTCTGCTCGATGACCTCCGGCGCAAGGCCGTAGGGGGAGCGCTGGAAGTACTTGAGCGGGGTGGCGCTGGGGTAGATGCGGGCGTTGAACCGCACCATCTCGGCGAACATCACACACAGATCCTTGTCCTCGATGAGCTGCGCGATCATGGCGTAGTTATCGCTCATGTTGGCATTGGAATAGTAGTAGGTGTCCTTTGCACCCGCGCGGGTGACGATATCGGTGCACTGGGGGTCTGCGGGCATCTGCGCCAGCAGCTCATCGGCGTTTTCCACTTCCTCCAGCAGCAAAGCGTGGGGGGTAATCAGCGCAGCCGCAGAGCGGGCACGGATGTAACCGGCCAGCTCCTGTGCAGGGGTCAACTCCGGCAGCTCCGGGGCGGTCTTGGTGGGCTGATCCGCAAAGGGATCGTTTTCCGCCTCCGGCTCACCGGCCAGAAAATCCAGCAGCTCCGGCTTTGCGGCATCGGGCTGCGCAGCCCCGGCGGCTTCGGGTGCGGTTTCGGCGGCCTGCTTTGCGGCAAGCTCGGCGGTCTCCCGCTCCACTGCGGCGATCACGTCCTCGCCGGTCTTGGCGGCGCTGCCGTCAAAGGTGCTGCCGGTCTCCTTCAGGCGGCGGGCAGTCTCGCTTGCGGCGTCGATGTCGAACACCTCTGCCTTGGGCTTTTTCTTGGCGGCCAGCTCTGCCTTTTGCAGTTCCAGAACGGCCTGCTCCGGGTCTACGCTGCCATCCACCGTGGTGGTGTAGCCGGGTTTACGTCTGCCAAACAACATGACGGTCTTTCCTCTTTCTATGGGATTTATCTGTTGGATTTATTCAGCTGCTGCGGTGTTCTGGGCGTAGATGCCGCGCTTTTCCAGATCATCGGCCATGTCAGCCAGATCATACTTCTCCAGCGTCTCGCGGGTGGGCACACCGGTGGTGCGGTCCCAGCCGAAGATGTCGTAGAACAGATCCTTTGCCTTCTCCATGTCGGCGCGGTCCAGCTTGGTGGTGCCTTCCTCAAATGCCTTGAAGTCGGGGTCCTTATCAAACACCCAATCGCAGATGGCGTCGTGCTCCTGACGCAGGTTTGCGCTGCCGCAGTTCTGCTGGAAGCTGATGGCGGTCATCGCGCGCAGCATCTGGGTGATGCGGGCACCGTCCTCCTGCAGACCGGCCTGGGTATAGGTCTCGCCGGTAACAGCAGTCATAAAGTCTGCCTGCAGGTCCAGATCGCCGTGGTAGTCGCGCTCCTTGGAGGGAGACTGGGTCATGGGCCACATCCAGTTGCACAGGGTGGCGGAGTCGTGGAAGTTCTTATCGTTGACGCAGTAGGCAGCCAGCTTTGCCTTGTTCTCGTTGATGGGAGTGTAGGCCTTGGCCTTATCATAGCAGCCCTCGCCGAAGAAGTCCTCCATGACCTTCTTGGTCACTTCATAGGGAGCACCGGAACCGGTCTCGCAGACAATCTCGTGGATCATGCAGTCGCGGTTGTAGACGAGGTTGTACAGCATACCTACCTGCCATGCCTCAGCAGGGCCGTGGTGGTTGGGGAAGCCATTGTAGATCAGGTTGGAGTTGGTAGCGCCATCGTCGCGGTCCAGCCAGCTCTTGGGCAGGCCGAACTTTTCCATCATGGCCAGCGTGCCCTTGGCGATAACGGACAGGTCGCCCTCGCCGTAAGCCATGCGGCGGATCAGCTCGACCTCCCAGCGGGGATCGCCGGCCTTCTCCCACTCCCAGGGCAGAGAGTCGTACTCGGCCTCGCTGATGTACTTGGTGGCTTCCTCGCGCGGCATCCGCAGGATCCACAGCAGGTCGCGGTTCAGGTTGCCGTAGTTGTCCCACAGGCCCATATCGTCCACAGCATGAGACCATGCCAGATTGATGACCATGGTGCCGTCGCCCTCGTACTTGAAGTCGTGCACGCCGTCCGGGTAGACGCGGGTGCCGTACAGCACAGGCATACAGGTGTTGGAGTTGTGGGTGGGCAGATCGTAATCTGCCAGCGGATCTACATCATACTCGGTGTAGCAGCGGATGGGGCAGGAGGAGCAGCCGCCGTTCTTCACGGTGTACTCGGCAGCGGGAGCGCCGAAGTCGAAGTAGCCCTTGAAGCAGCGCAGAGCCACCTTGTTGATATCGTTGTAGGGCTGCTCGCCGGTATCCACGGGGCCGCCGGGAGCCTTCTTCCACATACGGCCGGGAGCGCCGGACCAGCGGTTCTTGCCGGAGGTAGCGCTGTACTCTGCCCAGCTCTGGGGCTGTGCGGGCACGTTGTGGTTGTTGTTGCCGCCGATCAGGTTGCCCATCATGTAGTTGGAGAGCTCCAGCACCTTCTTGGGATCAGCCACCTTGACGCTGCCGGTGCCGCGGATGGCCAGGCCCTTCAGCTTCTTGTTGCCCATGGCAGCGCCCAGACCGGCACCGCCGGAGTTGCCGAAGCTGGTGTTCAGGGTGGAGTAGTCCACCAGATTCTCACCGGCAGGGCCGATGGAAGCAGTCTCGAACTCGCGGCCGTTCTGCTCTACCATCCACTTGTTGGCAGCAAAGGTGCCCTTGCCCCAGATCTCGGTTGCGTCCTCCAGAGAGACCTCGCCGTCCTCGATGCGCAGATAAACGGGCTTTTCGGAGATGCCGCTGACAACGATGCCGTCGTAACCGGCATACTTCAGCATGGAGCCGATGTGGCCGCCCATGTGAGCGTCGATGATGGAGTGACCTTTGGACCAGGTGGAGCGGAAGGTCACGTTCATACGGCCGGAGCAGGGCACGCCTGCGCCGGTCAGGGGGCCGACACCGAAGATGACCAGAGCCTTCTCGTCATAGGGGTCCAGCTCCATGGGAGCTTCCTCATACATAATGCGGTAGGCCATGCCCATACCGCCGATATACTTATGGTACTTTTCGTCATCCTGCGTGGTGATCTCGCCGGTGGTCAGGTTGACGCGCAGGATCTTGCCTGCCCAGCCATAACTTTCAGCCATTGTAGTTCCTCCTTACAGATCCAAGTATGCAGCCTGTGCTGCGCTGGTAACGGCATCCCAATCCACGATGGACAGAGCGCCGGACGGGCAGCCTGCCACGCAGGCACCGCAGGCGATGCACTTGGAGGACTTGCCGGTCTCGGGGTTGACGGTGGGCATGTGCCACGGGCAGGCATCATGGCAGGCACCGCAGCCGATGCACTTGTCGGTATCCACTACGCGGATGCCGCGGTCGTCGGTGGTGATGGCCTTCTGCGGGCAGGCATTGCCGCAGGCGGGGTCCTCGCACTGGCGGCAGGTGTCCGGGAAGTAGACAAAGCAGTTATCGGTGCCGGACAGCAGGCCGTTGCCTGCGCCGTCCAGATTCAGACGGCGCTGGATCTTGACGCGGCTGATGTAAGAGGAGCACACGCCGTCGTTGGTCAGGGTGCAGTTGATCTCGCAGCGCTGGCAGCCGGTGCACAGGTCTGCGTTGACCACCAGCAGGCCCTGCGGCAGTGCCCAAGTGGCCACTGCGCCGGAATCCACCTGCTGCTGAGAGCAGCCGAACAGGGACAGCATGGAAGCGGACAGGGTGAGCCCTGCAAGGCTCTTGCCCGAGATCTTCATGAATTGACGGCGGGTCATGTCAGCCGTCAGGAAATCAGTTTTTGCCATAGGTTCCATTCCTCCGTTGAGGTCACTCTGCGCAGAGTACCCCGGTCACATAGAAATACGAGTTGTTGACGATGGTCGTCACAGCCGAAGAGGTGATGGTCGCGCCGGAAAGGGCATCCACCTCGGTCAGGTCTGCGCTGACGGCACCGGACGCATTGCCGGTGGTGGTCAGGCTGGCCTGCTCCAGACGCGCCTTGGACTGCTCCTCTGCCGAGAGATCCGCAAAGGGGATCGCCATCGGCTCGCCGTCCAGTGCGCTCTTGCTGAGCATGGCTGCGTACAGCTTGCGCCGTGCCACGGCCTCTGCGCTGGAATCCAGCGGCGGAGCCAGCTCATCGCCCAGTGCCTCGCCCTTCAACGCCGAGAAGGTAAGCCCCGCAGCATACATCTTGCGGGTAGCCTCGGCCTCGGGAGAGGTATCGAAGGTGCGCCACTGTGCGGGGTCAAAATCCCCGGCAGCAGCGGGCTGCTCCTCCGCCGCACCGGCAGCGGCATAGGCGGCACCGGTAACGGGGTCCGTTACGGTGTAGCTTTTGCCCGCCAGCGTGAAGGGAGCTGCGCCCTGATACTGGGACGTGAACTCCGGGTTGACGCACTGGCCGCCAAGGCTTTCCGTTTCGTCCTGAGAGAGGATCTCTACTGCGGAAACATTGCCCTCGGCGTCAATGGTCACGGCAGCCTGCACATCGCTCTGGAAGCCCTTCTGAGAGCCCTCCACGCGGTAGCTGCCATCGTCGAGCTGGTACACTGCGCTGATGCCGTAGGCGGCTGCATCCGCCTCCGACACCGGCAGCAGGGTACCGGCAACCGTGGTGCGTGCGCTTTGCAAGGTGGTCAGACCGACCGCCAAGGCGATGGTCGCAACGCCCATGGCTGCATAGCCCGGCAGCCGCTTGCGCCACAGCGGTACGGGCGCAAACGGGTTGGTTGCCTGCTTCATGTTATCACCTGCCTGTTTTTTATTTTGCCGGGTAACCCCGGACAACAATTGAGGCCGCTCTGGCTGCTGCAACAGCGGAGCGGTCTCTTCGATAATATATTAACATGCGTGCGCGGAGTATGTCAACAGAAACAGACAGGCTTTTCCGTTTTGTAACTATTGTTTTTGTAATATTTGCTTAAACTTTAGGGAATTTGCGTCCGCACACCAGCTGCAGGCCGTATTCCGCAGCAAGTTCTGCGGATTGCACGGTGGGCATGCTTTTGCTTACCAGCACCGGCACCCCGGCGCGGATGGCCTTGCGCACCATATCCAGCGGCACTCGGCCGCTGGTGTACAGCACGCATTCTGCCAGCGGCAGCCCTGCCAGCACCGCGCAGCCCACCGCCTTATCCAGCGCGTTGTGCCGCCCCAGATCCTCACAGGCAAAAACAATTTCCCCTTTGTGCAGCACAAAGCAGCTGTGCACCGCCCGGGTGGCGCGGTACAGCGGCAGCCCTGCGTGCATGGCGGCGGTCAGGCGCTCCACCCATTCCGGCTGCAAATCCAGCCCCGGCACAGGGCGCAGGGGCAACAGCTCTACCGGACTGCCCAGCGCGATATTATCGGTGCAGCAGCTGGCAACCTCCTGCGCGGCGGCGCGGCGAGTGGACAGCGGGTGGCGCAGATACACCTGCACCTTTGCGCCCTCGGCACAGACGGCGATCTGCTCCACCTCGTCCGCAGACGCGATCCATCCTTCGGTGAGCAGCCGCCCCAAGGCCAGCTGCGGCAGCAGCGCCGGGGTGCATACCACCCGGAAGGCGGGCTGCTCGTTGACATAAATGGCGGCGGCGTGCTCTGCCGGTATGGTGGCTTCGGTGCCGTCCGGCAGGCGCAGGCTGGCAAAGGCCGTCTGCGCGCCAAAGCGGTCGGTGATCTGCAAAGAGGGTGTACTGCGTTTTTCCATAAAGTTTCCTTATATTATAAATGCAATGCTGTGTGTCAGACGGACAGTATCAACATACCGGTTCTGTGTCAAAAAGTCAAGAGCTATCTTGCCGTAAAAACACAACGCCGGACAGCCCGCAGACTGTCCGGCATTGCGATCAAAACGTCAGATTTACAGTTTGCCCTCTCAGGCATCGCTCTCAGAACACCGCCGGGACGATCCGCTGGGCATCCACATCCACGATACCGTAGGTGTTCAGCCGCAGCTTCGGGATGACCGGCAGGCTTACAAAAGCAAGGGTCATAAAAGCGTCGATGTCCTCCGAGATGCCGTGGGCTTTCAGTGCCGCCTTGAGCGCCTGCAGCTTTTCCTCCACGGATTCGGCGCTCTCGGTGCTCATAAGCCCTGCCACCGGCAGCGGCAGCTCCCCTACCACCTGTCCGTTCAGTGCAAAGGCAAGGCCGCCCTTATTTTTGCGCACCGTGTTGCCCGCCAGCACCATGTCGGCATCGTTGGTGCCCGCCACGATGAGGTTGTGGGAGTCGTGGGCAATGCTGGAAGCCACCGCGCCGCATTGCAGGCCGTAGTTGCCCAAAAAGCCCAAGCCCACATGGCCGGAACGGTGATGCCGCTCGAACACCGCCAGCTTGACGATTTTCTGCGCCACGTCCACGCCGGGCGCTGTGCCCGGATGCTGGCAGAACGGAACGATTTTTTCAGTGGTCAGCAGGGCGTGCGGGGTCAGACAGATCACTCGCTGCCGGGTGCCGGTCTGCTTCAGCTGCAATTGCTCCGGGGTGATCTCATCCATGTTGAAGGAATCGAACACCCGCGCAAAGCGTGCCTTGTCCACAGTAAGGGCGGCGGGGTGCAGCATTCTGCCCTGCTGCGCCACCAGTTTGCCCTTTTTATACACCTGCTCCACCGTGAACTGTTCCAGATCCGACAGCACGATCAAATCGGCGGTATAGCCCGGGGCTACCGCGCCGCTGTGCGCAAGACCGAAGTACTGACACGGGACAAGGGTGCCCATCCGCACTGCCACCACCGGGTCTACCCCGGCGGCAATGGCCTTGCGGATGATATAGTCGATATGCCCGCCCTGCAACAGGTCTCCGGGGTGCTTATCGTCGGTCACCAGCATACAGCGGCTGCAATAGGGCTCCCGGAACAGGGGCAGCAGGCTTTCCATGTTCTGGGCTGCGGTACCCTCCCGCACCATGATGTATTGCCCGCGCCGCAGCTTTTCCATGGCTTCATGGATGTCCGAGCACTCATGGTCGGACTGCACCCCGGCGGCGATATAGGCGTTCAGCTCCTCCCCGCTGAGGAAGGGGGCGTGCCCGTCGATGCGTTTACCCGCAGCGGTGCAGTCACAGATCTTTTGCAGGATCTTTTCGTCCGCGCGCACTGTGCCGTAGGAGTTCATCAGTTCAGCCAGCCCCAGTACCCGGGGCTGCTGATAGTAGGGGCGCAGCTGCTCCGCTTCCAGCACCGCGCCGGACTCGTCCAGCCCGGTGGCAGGCACGCAGGAGGGCAGCATGAAGTAGACCGAAAGCGCCAGATCTTTTGTAGTCTCCAGCATAAAGTCCAGCCCTGCCGTACCGGCTACATTGGAGATCTCGTGCGGGTCGGTGACCACCGCCGTGGTGCCGTGGGGCAGCACCGCCTGTTCAAAGGCCGGGCCGCAGAGCATGGAGCTTTCAATGTGGATGTGCCCATCCACAAGCCCCGGGCAGACATACTTGCCCTGCAAGTCCAGCTCGGTCTCGCCGGTATAGTGTCCCACGCCAAGGATGACCCCCTGACGGATGGCTACATCGGCCTGCTCAATCTCGTTTGTGAACACGTTGATGACCCGGGCATTTTTCAGCACCAGCTCTGCCCGCACGTCACCCTTTGCTGTCAGGATCTGCTGCTTCAAGGTTTCCATTTTCATAAGGGCCCCCTTGTCCTGTTAAAAAGCCTGCGTTCTGCTGCCGGAAAATCTGTTTTCTTTCATTTACATGGCGATCCAGCCAAAGGCGTTTGCCACCGAGCTTGCCAGAATGATGGCTGCAAAAATGGGGCACAGCCAGCGGATCATAAAATTGAACACCGGCTTGCGGCGGAAGCGCTGACCGTCCTGCTCCACCTCCTGCGCGATCTGCTCCACGCCGATGACGCGGGACACCAGCAGGCAGGTGGCAATGGCGGCAATAGGCATCATGACCGAGTTGGTCAAAAAGTCGAAGAAGTCCAAAAACTGCATCCCAAACACGGTCACCCCGGCCAGCGGGCCGTAGCCCAGCGCCGACAGGCTGCCCAGCGCCACCATGATGGCGCCGATGAGCACAGTGGAGCGGGTGCGGTCCCAGCCCAGCTCGTCCTCAAAGGTGGAGACAGCGCTCTCGGTCAGGGCGATGGAGCTGGTAATCGCTGCAAACAGCACCAGCACAAAGAACAGCACACCCACCGCGGTGCCCAGACCCATGCTGGCAAACACCTTGGGGATGGTGATGAACATCAGCGCAGGACCGGCCTGCAGGGTGTCCGGGTCGCCGCCGGAGAAGGCGAACACCGCCGGGATGATCATCAGGCCAGCCATGATGGCAATGGCGGTATCAAACACCTCCACGTTCTCGGTGGACTCCTCGATAGAGACATCCTTCTTCATATAGGAGCCGAAGGTGACCAGAATGCCCATGGCGATGGACAGAGAGTAGAACATCTGCCCCATGGTGGTGACCACGGTCATCCAGGAGAAGTTTTTGGGGTTGGGCACCAGAAAATACTTCACACCCGCCAGTGCACCGGGACGGGTGACAGAGTAGCCCGCAATGACCAGCGACAGCACCACCAGCACCGGCATCATCACCTTGGAGACGCGCTCTACGCCGTTGCGCACACCGGCAAAGATAATGCCCAGCGTGAACAGGCTGAACAGCAAAAAGGCCAGTTCGGCCTGCAAGCCGTTGGTGATAAAGGCGGAGAAGTAGCCGTCCACTGCCAGATTGCTGCCGCGGCCGCACAGATACTCGGCCAGATAGTGGATGACCCAGCCGCCGATGACCGAATAATACGGCACGATCAAAATGGGGATGATGGCGTTGATCCAACCACCGAACCGGATTCCCTTGCCCTTACCGAAGTGGGCGTAGGCGCTGACCGGGCTTTTGTGGGTCATACGGCCCAGCGCGGTCTCGGCCACGATCATGGTATAGCCAAAGGTGACTGCCAGCAGAATGTATACCAGCAGAAAAATGCCGCCGCCGTATTTGGCTGCCAGATACGGGAAGCGCCAGATGTTGCCCAGACCCACCGAAGCGCCTGCGGCAGACAGCACGAACCCGATCTTACCGGAGAATGCGCTGCGCTTGTGTTGTTGTTCCATGTTGTTGTTCCTCTTTTCCTATCTGCTATAAAAATTAAGCAGAACAAGTGTACCACAACTGCGTACAACTGGCAAGCAATAACACCCCGGTCAGCGCCTGACGGCGCTGACCGGGGTGTTTACCAGTTTCTTTTTATTTTTACAGCTTATGGTACTTGCGATCCTCTTCCTCGTAGACGGGGTCGCAGGTCAGGTACATTCCCAGACGGTTCAGGGTGCTGCTGTCCACGCTGGAAAGCAGAACGGTGGAGTGCACATCGCAGCCCTTGAGGTTGGGCAGCTGGTGCATGGCTGCTGCGGCAAGCTCGCTGGAAGCGGCAGAGCTGGACAGGGCGATCAGGATCTCGTCGGTATGCAGACGGGGGTTCTTGCCACCCAGATAGTTGGTCTTGAGGGTCTGGATGGGCTCGATGGCAGCGGCGCTGACCAGATCCGTCTCCTGCGGGATGCCCGCCAGATACTTGAGCGCATTGATCAGGGCGCTTGCGGTAGCACCCAGCAGCGGGCCGGTCTTGCCGGTGATGACAGTGCCGTCGCTCAGTTCAATGGCAGCAGCCGGTGCGCCGCCGGTAGCCTCGCTGCGGGCGTGTGCCTGCTTTTCCACTTCCCGGGCCCCCATGGTCAGCCCGGCCTGATTCATCAGCAGCTCCAGCTTGTAGCGCTCGCTCTCCTTGGCGGTGCCGGTGATCTTCTGCTCGCACAGGCACTTGTAGTACCGGCGCACGATCTCCTTGCGGGAGGCCTCGCAGCAGACTGCGTCGTCCACGATGCAGTTGCCGGCCATGTTCACGCCCATGTCCGTGGGGGACTTATAGGGGCTCTGGCCTGCGATCAGCTCGAACATCGCGTTCACCACCGGGAAGATCTCGATGTCGCGGTTGTAGTTCACGGTGGTCACGCCGTAGGCTTCCAGATGGAAGGGGTCGATCATGTTCACATCGTTCAGGTCGGCGGTAGCAGCCTCGTAGGCCAGATTGACCGGGTGCTTCAGGGGAATGTTCCAGATGGGGAAGGTCTCGAACTTGGCGTAACCGGCCTTGACGCCCCGCTTATATTCATGATACAGCTGGGACAGGCAGACGGCCATCTTTCCGCTGCCGGGGCCGGGCGCAGTGATGACCACCAGCGGGCGCTCGGTCTCAATGTACTCGTTGCGGCCGTAGCCCTCGTCGCTGACAATGCGGGCCACATCGTTGGGGTAGCCGGGGATCTTATAGTGGCGGAAGGTGCGGATGCCCAGACTGCTCAGCCGCTTTTCAAAGGCTTCCACCTCGGCGGCGGCGGTGTACTTGGTCACGCACACGCTGCCCACATACAGCCCCATCTCCTGAAAAGCGTCGATGAGGCGCAGCACGTCCAGATCGTAGGTGATGCCGTAGTCGCCGCGCACCTTGCTGCTGATGATGTCCTCGGCGCTGATGACGATGACGATCTCGGCCTGCTCCTTGAGCTGCAAAAGCATCTGCAGCTTGGAGTCCGGCTGAAAGCCGGGCAGCACGCGGGAGGCGTGGTAATCGTCGAACAGCTTGCCGCCGAATTCCAGATACAGCTTATTGTCAAACTTCTTGATGCGCTCGCGGATATGCTCAGACTGCATCGCAAGATATCTGTCGTTGTCAAATCCTATTTTCATCGTTCGTTTCCTCTCTGGTGGCCCGGCACACCATACCCGGGCTTTAAAATCACGAATATAAGTATACCACAGCCCGGGGTGGGGTGCAATGCAAAACAAAGCGCTGAACGCAATTCCGGCAGGATAGGCCGTTTTGGGCGGTATATTGTCCTGTTTTTTGTGAAAATGGTGCCTGTGCAAAACGCAAAGGGGACCGCCGCGGTGTGCGGCAGTCCCCTTTGCTCTTATGAAGAACTATCCGTATGGAGAAGAAAATGGCTTGTTACTTCGCCTCGGCGGGCTGGGTCTTTTTGACAAGGCTCAGGATCACTGCACCCAGCACACTGCCCACAGCCAGCGCCACGCAGTACAGCGCAGCGTGATCCACCACCGGGAATACGAAGATGCCGCCGTGGGGTGCACGCAGTGCACAGCCGAAGGTCATGGAGAGCGCACCGGCGACCGCAGAGCCGACAACGCAGCTGGGCAGGACGCGCAGCGGGTCGACTGCTGCATAGGGGATAGCGCCCTCAGACACGAAGCACAGGCCCATGACGTAGTTCACAATGCCGTTGCGGCGCTCGTCCAACGTCCACTTGCGGGGGCAGAAGGTGGTGGACAGGGCAATAGCGATGGGAGGCACCATGCCGCCCACCATGACGGCGGCCATCACCTCGTAGTTACCGGAGGCAAGGGCTGCGGTGCCAAAGACGTAGGCTGCCTTGTTGACCGGGCCGCCCATATCCACGCTCATCATACCGGCCACGATAGCACCCAGCAGCACCTTGGAGCTGCCGCCCAGTGCGTTCAGCCAGTCGGTCATGGCGGTGTTGATCATGCCCATTACCGGGTTCACGGCGCACATCATCGCACCTACGATGAGAATGCCGCCCAGCGGGTAGATGAGCATGGGGCGGATACCGTTCAGGCTGGCGGGCAGCTTTTCGGTGATCTTTTTAAGGAACTGCACGATGTAGCCCGCTGCAAAACCGGCCAGCAGCGCTGCAAGGAAGCCGCCGGAGATGCCGGTGGTGCTGCCTGCGGCAAGGTCGGTGAAGTTTGTGCCGTTCATAGCCAGCACGCCGCCGGCAAAGCCTACGGCCAAGCCCGGGCGGTCGGCGATGGACATGGCGATGAAGCCTGCCAGAATGGGCAGCATATAGCCGAAGGCTGCGCCGCCCACCGTCTTGAAGAAGGCGGCAACGGGGGTGTTCATGCCGAAGTTTGCGGGGTTGATGCTGTAATCATCCAGCAGGAAGGCCAGCGCGATCATAATGCCGCCGCCTACCACGAAGGGCAGCATATGGGAAACGCCGTTCATCAGGTTCTTGTACAGGCTGCGGCCAAAGCTGTCCTTACCGGCGGTGTCGTCCTCGGCTGCTGCGCCGCCCTCGGCGTGGAACACAGGCACCTCGCCGTGGGCAATCTTCTTGATGAGCTCCTCCGGCTTATGGATGCCGTCGTCCACGCGGGTGAACAGCACCGGTTTGCCGTCGAAACGGGCGGTGTCCACCTTTTTTTCCGCTGCTACGATAATACCATCGCAGGCGGCGATCTCGGCGCGGGTCAGGATATTCTTTGCGCCGTCCGAGCCGTTGGTCTCCACCTTGGTGGGCAGACCCAGCTTGTCACCGGCCTTGGTCAGCGCCTCGGCGGCCATGTAGGTGTGGGCAATGCCGTTGACGCAGGCGGTCACGGCCAGAATGCGGTAGCCGTCCTGCGGGATGGCCTGCTGAGTAAAGCTCTCTGCACCAAACTGTGCTTCTTCCTGTGCGTCGATGCACTCCAAGAACTCCTTGGGGGTCTTGGCAGCTTTCAGCTTTTCCACAAAGTCCTCGTTCATCAGCATCTGCATCATGCGGGCCAGCATATCCACATGCAGGCTGCCGTTTTCCGGTGCGGCAATGGCAAACAGCAGGTCGGTGGTGCCGTCATCTTCGGCGTTGTACTGCACCGGGGTGCTCAGCCGCAGGGCGGCCAGACTGGGACGGGTGACCACATTGGTCTTGGCATGGGGCACGGTGATGCCGTTATCCACATAGGTAGAGCCCTCGGCCTCGCGGGCATAGAGCGCCTTTTTGTAGGCCTCCTTGTCGGTGATGTTGCCATGGGTAGCCTGCAGCTCCACCAGACGGCTCAGGATCTGCTCCTGCGTCTGCAGCGCTTCGTCCAGCGCAATGGACTGTGCGGTAAATAACTCGGTAATGCGCATAAACGTTCCTCCTTTGTTCCTTTTATCCTATCAAAGCTGCGCCAGCAGCTCGTCGATCTTTTCCTTTGTGGCAAGCCCAAGGCTGAAAGCCGTTGCGCTGCCGCAGGCCGTGCCCAGACGCAGCGCCTGCGCGTAGCTGCGGCTTTGCAGATACCCGGCCACAAAACCGGCCACCATGCTGTCGCCTGCGCCCACGCTGTTGACCACCTTGCCCTTGGGGCAACCGATGCGGTGCACCTGTCCCTGCTCGTCCAGCAGCAGCGCACCGTCCCCGGCCATGCTTACCAGCACGTTGCGCGCGCCCTTTTCCTGCAAAGTACGGGCAGCTGCCACGATCTCGGCGTCAGTAGTCAGTACCTTGCCCACGATCTCGCCCAGCTCATGGTTGTTGGGCTTGATGAGGAAGGGGTGGTAGGGCAGCACGTTTACCAGAAGGTCGCGGGTGGCATCTACCACGGCGCGCACGCCCCTGCCCTGCAGCCGCGCCAGCAGCCGCTCGTAGACGCTTTGCGGCAGGCTTGCCGGGATGCTGCCTGCCAGAATAAGGATATCGCCCTCGGCCAGCTTGTCCAGCTGGGCTTCCAGCTGCTGCAAAGCGCTTTCCGGGATGGCAGGGCCTGCGCCGTTCAGCTCAGTCTCCTGCCCGGCCTTGATCTTGACGTTGATGCGGGTCATGCCGTTTTCCAGATGCACAAAGTCGGTCTTGAGCCCCTGTGCCGCCAGACCGCGCTCCAGCCATGCGCCGGTCTCCCCGGCCACAAAGCCCAGTGCCACGCTCTCGCAGCCCAGCTGCGCCAGCACGCCGGACACGTTGATGCCCTTGCCGCCCAGCACGCAATCCTCGCCTTGGGCGCGGTTCACTGCGCCCACCTCCAGCGGTGCGTCCAGACGCACAACGTAGTCGATGGCCGGGTTAAAGGTAACGGTGTAAATCATGCTTCTGCCTCCTTTACAAAGGTATACTGTTTATACTTAGGGTTCGGGCAGCGGTTGGTCAGGATGGCACCGCCGTGCAGATCCGTGATGACCGCCGGATAAATTTTAGAAAATTTGGCGTCATCCACAAGGAACCAGCTCTCCCGGGCGCGGCGGACGGCAGCGGCCTTTACCGCTGCTTCCTCGGGGTCCGGGGTGGTAAAGCCCGCCTCCAGCGCCACGCCGTTGGCACCCATGAACGCTTTGGTGAAGTTATATTGCTGGATGCTGCTGACCGTCGCCGTACCCACGATGGCCTCGGTCTGGGGACGCAGCAGCCCGCCGGGCAGATACACCCGGCAGCCCTTTTGCGCCAGCAGCCGGGCGTGCGCCACGCCGTTGGTCACATAGGTGGCTTTGAGTGCCACACCCGTCAACGCCCGCACCAGCTCCAGCGTGGTGGTGCCTGCATCAATGAACACAAAATCCTCGGCGGCGATGAGCGCTGCGGCGGCTGCCGCAATGCTGCGCTTTTCGGCTACCGCCAGTGTCTCCTTGGCTTCCATGGTGGGCTCGTCTGCCAGAAAGCGGCTGTCCGGCAGGGTGGCCCCTCCGTGTACCTTGGTCAGCCTGCCCTGCCGGTCCAGCTCGGTCAAATCGCGCCGGATCGTGGATTCGCTGGTGTGCAGTGCCTCGCACAGCTGCTGCACCGTCACGGTACGCTGCTCGTTCAGCTGCTCTAGGATCAGCGCAAAACGTTTCTCCGCCAGCATGGTGTCTTTTCCCTTCTTTCCTTCCCACGCCTGACCGTTTCCGCACGGTCTTGGCGTGTTTTGGTTGTTTGCATCTTTATTATAGCAAAAATCTTGTCAAAATCAATCAGCTTCGGTCATTTTCGATCACAAAGAATTTTCATCATTTTTGTGCAGAATTTCCAGCGCCTTGGATACAAGAGCTTTTTGCACGCAAAAAGACCACCGCACTTGTGTATGCGGTGGTCTTTTCTGCGTTTCTGTGACCGGTCGTGACCGGTTTTGGTGCTCCGGCTGGTTTACATCAGGCATCCGAGCGGGAATAAGCATTCTTCATCTGGCTGCTCAGCTCAAACAGAACCTTGTCCAGCGTGTCGGCGGCCTTCTCCTGCAGCATGGCGGCAATAGCTGTGTTGGCTTCCTCCCGCAGGGCGGCGCGGCGGGCAGCGTCCGGCTCGGCGGCAAGCTTTGCATCGTACCCGTTCACTAGTGCGCGGGCAGCGGAGAGCACGGCCTCCTCATAGCGCTCGAGGTGGAACAGGGATTTGTTATAGGAGGCGTCTGCCATGGCGGCAATCAGACGGCTGGTCCAGTAGAAGTTATCGGTGGACACAGTGCCGGTGGTGTTGGCCAGATACTCCGGGGTGCGCTCCACGTTGGCGTAGAAGGGCACCATGGTGTTGAAGGCGTTGGATGCATAGGCCACCCACTCCACAGCGCGGGATTCCTCCGGCTGGTCGGGACGCATCTGCAACAGAGCCATAAAGTCGTTGCGGTTGATGCCGATAGAGCGGTATGCCCCCTTTGCGGACTTGTCGCCGTAGCTCAGGTAGGGGTCGTAGGGGGTGCCCTGATAGTGGCTGGACAGCATATACTTGATGTCCTCCGGGGTCACCTTGCGCTCCGGCACCATGCACCACGGCAGGTCGTCGGACATGGGGGTGTAGTCGGCGTCGGCACCCTCCCACACCCATGTGCGGGGGTTGAGGTAGCGCAGCATATACCATGCGCGGGGGGTGTTGTAAACGTGGTCGGCGTCATCGTGACTGCCAAAGGCGTCCCGGGGGTTCAGCGCGCCGTCCAAAGAAAGGTCGAGGTGATTCTTGGCAATGAACTCCCGCAGGTCGGCAGAGCAGAGGTAGTTTTCCTGTGCGCCGAAGGCATCTTCCAAATCAAAGGTGTCGATGCCCAGCTGGTTGGGCATGACCACATACACATCGTCCGGCACGCGGCGGGCGATCCAGTGGTGACCGCCGATGGTCTCCAGCCACCAGATCTCGTTTACATCCTGAAAAGCGATGCCGTTCATCTCGTAAGTACCGTACTGCTCCAGCAGGCTGCCCAGACGCAGCACGCCCTCGCGGGCAGAGTGGATGTAGGGCAGCACCAGATAGACGATATCTTCCTCGCCGATGCCGCCGGGCACCTCGGGCTTTTCGCCCTTGGCAGGCTGATACTCCACCAGCGGGTCTGCGCCCAGCACGCGGGGATTGGAGGTGATGGTCTCGGTGGCGGTCATGCCCACATTGGCGGCGTTGACACCGGAAGCCGCCCAGATGCCCTTGCCCTCCACGGCGTTGGGCATAGCGGTAAACCGCAGAGCGCCCTCCGGCAGGGGGATCTCCACATGGGAGAGGACGCTGCGGTAGATTTTGGGCAGTTCCTCCGGGTGGATCACGGTAAATTTTTTAGCGGTGAAATGGCCGGAGCCGGAGTCATCGTTGCGGGCGATCATGGTAGAGCCATCGTACGATGCTGCCTTGCCGACCAGAATGGTAGTGCAAGCCATAGGTTTTCCCTCCATATTCTATAATGTGTCTCTATTGTAGAACTTTTGCAGCGGAATTGCAACCGGGAAACAAAAACCGCCGCGCTGCGTACCACGGCAGAGCGGCGGGAGATGGAATGCTTTTTTCAGGCTGTTACTGGGCTGTCCAGTAGAAGTCCTCGCCGGGCAACGTGCCGCCCACGGCGGCAGGGTCGGCATCGTAGAGCACCTGCAGGTAACCGGAGACGTCTGCTTTCAGTTCCTCGCCGGTCAGGCAGACGATGTTGCAGTTGGGCAGTGCCTTTTTGGCAATGGCGGCTTTTGCCACCACGCCCTGCTCCTCGCACAGGGCGGCGGTGCCGTCCAGATCAGTGTTGGCGGTGTTCACGCTCTGGGCGTAGTCTGCCAGAAAGGCGGCTACCACGTCCGGGTGCTCCTCGGCGTAGGCCTTGCGCACCACGGTCACACCGGTGATCAGCTGGGTGTCTGCCACCTTGTCCCACTCGGCGGTCAGGTCAAGGGCTACCCGCAGGGTGTCGTCCTTCAGCCCGGCAGCGGTCACATAGGGCTGGGGCAGCACCGCAATGGCGTCCTGCGTGCTGGCCATCTGGGCGGTCACCTCGGTAGCCTCGCTGTAATACTGGATATCCACATCCTTGTCCGGGTCAAGGCCGTTGGCAGTAAGCAGATAGCGCAGCACATACTCCGGGGTAGTGCCCTTGCCGGTGGACAGGATGGTGCGGCCCTTGAGGTCGGCCATGCTGTGGACGGTGTCGCCCTGCTCCACCACATACAAAACGCCCAAGGTGTTCACTGCCACGGCCTGAATGCCGCCGCTGGTTTTCTGGTACAGGGTCGCAGCCAGATTGGCCGGGATGGCAGCCATGTCCAGCTCGCCCTTGATGAGCAGCGGCACGATCTCATCCGCAGCGCCGTAAAGCTGCAGATCGTAGTCCATGGCGGCGGTACCGGCCTGCTCCATCGAGAGCAGGTTGACAAGCCCCATAGTGGTGGGGCCCTTCAGCCCGGCGATGCGCAGCGGCTCGGTAGCAGACAGCGGCGCTGCGGCCTCTTCCTCGGAAGCAGCCGCTGAGGAAGCAGCTTCGGACACTGCTGCGCTGGAAGCGGCAGAGCTCGCGCTGCCGCCGCAGGCTGCAAGGCTCAGTGCAAGGCTGAACGCCAGCAGTAAGGACAGGATCTTTTTCATGAAATACTCCTTTTCACACCCGGCACGCCCCGGTACGGGAAGCGGAAACCGGTCTTTTTTTGAAAAATTTTGCAAAATCATTTGCTTTGCGCGTTCCAGTTTACTATAATAGGGGTAAAAATACCGTTGCGTGCGCAACGTAATTGCAGGAGGCTGCGGAGAACACTATTTTCTCTGCGGAGTTGCGATGAATAATTATCTGCCGCTGTTACAAACCACCACGCTGTTCGCGGGGCTTTCCGCTGCGGAGCTCAGCACGCTGCTGTCCAGGCTGGGGGGCAGTGTGCGCAGCTACGGCAAGGGCGAAGCCCTTGTGCTGGCGGGGGAGCCCAGCCGCCGGGTGGGCATCGTGCTGTCCGGCGAGCTGGAGGCCTACCGCCCGGCACCGGGCGGGGTGCGCATCCCCATCGCCCAGGTAGAGCCGGGCGGGGTGTTCGGGGACGTGCTGGGAGGCTCCAGCTTGTCCAGCCCGGTCACCGTGCTGGCTGCCGCCCCCTGTGAGGTGCTGCTGCTGCCCTACGAGCGGCTGCTGCTCTCGGACGGCAGCCCCGCCCACCAGCGGGTGGTGCAGAACCTTGTGCGCACCATCAGCGATAAATATTTTTCCCTCTCCCGCCGCATCGACCTGCTGGTGATGAAAAGCCTGCGCGCCAAGGTGGCGGCCTATCTGCTCAGCGAGGCCGCCCGCGCCCACAGCCTGACCTTCAGCATCCCCTTCTCCCGCATCCAGCTGGCGGATTACCTCAACTGCGACCGCAGCGCCCTTTCCCGGGAGTTGAGCACCATGCAGAAGGAAGGGCTCATCGACACCTACCGCAGCAGCTTCAAGCTGCTGGAGCCGGATGCCTTGCAGCAGATGGTGCAGTGACCCTCTGACTACTTTTATCAATAAGGAGCGAAGGAGCGATAAAACAATGTCCAAGCCCGTACTCTGGATTGTGATTCCCTGCTACAACGAGGAGCAGGTGCTGCCCATTACAGCACCCATGTTTCTGGAAAAGATCCACAGTCTGACCGCACAGGGGCTGGTCAGCGATAAAAGCCGGGTGCTCTTTGTCAACGATGGCTCCCGCGACAAAACATGGGAACTGATCCAAGGCTTTGCCGCGCAGGATGAGCACTATATCGGCATTTCCCAGAGCCGCAACCGCGGCCACCAGAACGCCGTGCTGGCGGGGCTGATGGAGGCGCTGCACAGCGACAGCTGCGATATCACCATCTCCATCGACTGCGACGGTCAGGACGATATCAACGCCATGGACGAGATGGTGAAAAAGTATCTGGACGGTGCCGAGGTGGTGTACGGTGTGCGCAGCCGCCGGGACACCGACACCTTCTTCAAGCGGTTCACCGCCGAGGGCTTTTATCATGTGATGAACGCCTTGGGCGCGGATATCGTGTTCAACCACGCAGACTACCGCCTGATCAGCACCCGCGTGCTGGAAAGCTTTGCGGATTACAAAGAGGTCAACATCTTTTTGCGGGGCATGGTGCCGCTGGTGGGCTTTCCCCACGATGTGGTCACCTACGAACGCCACGAGCGTCTGGCCGGCGAGAGCCACTACCCCCTGAGCAAGATGCTGGCGCTGGCTTTTGACGGCATTACCAGCCTTTCCAACAAGCCTATCCGCATCATCACCGGAGCGGGCATCGTGGTGAGCCTTGTCAGCTTTATCGGGGTCATCTGGGCCATCGTGTGCGCTGCCATGGGCAGCAGCGTGGCAGGCTGGGCCTCCACCGTCTGCATCGTCTGCTTTATGGGCGGTGTGCAACTGGTGTGTCTGGGCGTGATCGGTGAGTATATCGGCAAGATCTATATGGAAACAAAGGCCCGCCCGCGCTATATCATCTCGGAGCGCACATGGGCTCCCTACGAAAGGAAATATCACGGATGAGCAAGCAAAGTTGGAAGGGCAGCACCCTTTTGAACCCGGAGCCGCCGGTACTGGTATCCTGCGGCGGGCTGGATAAGCCCAACCTTATCACCATCGGCTGGACAGGCACCATCTGCACCCAGCCCAGCATGGTATCCATCAGCGTGCGCCCGGAGCGGTACAGCCATCAGCTGCTATGCGAGAGTGGGCAGTTCGCCATCAATCTGCCCACTGAAAAGCTGGTGCGCGCCATCGACTGGTGCGGCGTGAAGAGCGGCCGCGAGGTGGACAAGTTTGCCGCCTGCGGCCTGCACGCCGCCCCCGGCAGTGTGCTGACCGACTGCCCGGTGCTGGAGGAAAGCCCGGTCAATCTGGAGTGCCGCATCACCCAGCGCATCCCGCTGGGCAGCCACGACCTGTTTTTGGCCGAGGTGGTGGCCTGCGATGTGGACGAGAGCCTGCTGGACGAAAAAGGCAAGCTGTGCTTGGACAAGGCAAATCTCATCGTGTACAGCCACGGCGAGTATCTGGCCCTTGGCAAAAAGCTGGGCACCTTTGGTTACAGCGTGCGGAAGAAAAAGCCCGCAAAACGCAAGAAACAGTAAAAGCAACTCCGCAAAAACAAGTACAGCAAGGCTGAGCATCTGGGAAAGATCCGGTGCTCAGCTTTTTCTATTTTCGCAGGCAGCAGCTTCGGCTCTATAATAAAAGCTTTCTTTCTGCCGAATCTGCCCAGAGCAGCGCGGCAGGCATTTTCAATCGTCCAATTCCCGTTGCATTCCGTCTGATTTTGTGATATACTCCCTACTGCTGTGCTTTTTTGTACAGTATCCTCAAAGAGCAACTTAGGATTTTAGGCTCCCCGGTGCCACTCGAGCGGCGCTGGGCAAAACCCACAGGAGCTGGCGGTTCCTGTGCGGTCAAAATCAAACCGCTGGAGTATTATCATGAATCAGAATTCTTCCGTCCGTAAGCTGGTGCACTGCGGTGTAGTGGCAGCCATCTATGTGGTGCTGTGTCTGGCACTGCAGCCCCTTTCCTATGGTGCTGTGCAGGTGCGTGTGGCCGAGGCTCTGTGCCTGCTGCCCGTGTTCGGTGCTGAGTACATCGTAGGCGTGGTGCTGGGCTGCTTCCTGGCAAACCTGCTGGGCTCCACCATCGTGGATGTGATCTTTGGCACACTGGCTACCTTGCTGGCCTGCCTTGTCACCTACAAGCTGCGCAATGTGCGCTTCAAGGGTCTGGCCATTGCCGCCAGCCTGCCCCCGGTGCTGTTCAACGCGGTGATCATCGGTATTGAGATCGCCGTGATGTTCCCGGACCCCACGTCCAGCGCCCCCATCTGGCTGGCCTGCATCACCAACGGCATCTCGGTTGGCATCGGCGAGCTGATCAGCTGCACCGTGCTGGGCGTTGTGCTGGTAAAGTTGATCGAGAGCAACGCCGCACTGCGCAAGGTGTTTGTGACGGAATAACGCAAGGAGGTTTCCATGCAGCCAAACGGTATGATCTTCTGGGACTGGAACGGTACCCTGATGGACGATGTGGATTTTACCCACAGCTGCCTGAACTGGATGCTGGAGACCCACGGCTACCCCCAGCGGTACGATCTGGCTGCCTACCGGGAGCTGTTCGGCTTTCCCATCGAGGACTACTACCGCTGTGCCGGGTTCGATTTTGCGCGGCACCCCTACCCGGAACTTGCCGCACGCTTTATGGAGCACTACAACGCCGGTGTGCCCGGCTGCGCTGTAACGGCACACGCCGTTGACACCCTGCAAACGCTGGCTCGCATGGGCTGGCAGCAGGCTGTGCTTTCCGCCTCCCGCCGTGATTACCTGATCGAGCAGGTATCCGCCCGGGGTCTGCAAGGCTTTTTTACCGAGTTGCTCGGCCTTGCGGACATTTACGGCGTAAGCAAGGTACAGCTTGGCACCGATTATCTGCGCCGCACCGGCATCGACCCGGCGGCCTGTGTGATGGTCGGCGACACCGACCACGATGCCGCAGTGGCTGCGGCCATCGGTGCAACTTGTGTGCTGTACACCGGCGGGCATCAGTCCCGCGCCCGGCTGGAAAAGGTCAGTCCCTACGTCATCGACGACCTTGCCCAGCTGCCCGCACTGCTGGAAACGATATGATATCAGTGGCTCAGAAACGCCTGTCGGTGTTTCTGAGCCACTTGTTTTTACAGCCTGTTCGCGCGCAAAAGCAAAAAAAGACCAGTACACAAATGTGCACTGGTCTTTTTGGTCGGAGCAGCGGGATTTGAACCCACGGCCTCCTCGTCCCGAACGAGGCGCGCTACCAACTGCGCTATGCCCCGAAAATACCGCAGCCGGAAGGCGACTGCGGTTTTCTGGTTGGGGATGAGAGAATCGAACTCCCACAAGTAGAGTCAGAGTCTACCGCACTACCACTATGCAAATCCCCAATATTCGGTTGTGTCAGCCGCGCCGTGCGTTGCTGACAAGGGATATTATACACGCCGGCGGGCTGCTTGTCAACCATTTTTTCAGTTTTTCTGCAAAAGTTTTCGCAGCGGTTTTCCGATGCACACAGGCTTGTAAATTTTTGGGTTTTCTCTTGACAGCACTCCCCTTTCGGAATACTCTAATACTACAAAAAGGTAGGACCCCGGTCAGCCCGGCACCCTTTGCCGGACCGTTCGGCTTTGCCTGAATGATAATGAAAGAGGGTATTTGAATGAAAAAACGTGTTGGTATCCTGACTTCCGGCGGCGATTGTCCGGGCCTGAACGCCACCATCCGCGGCGTTGCAAAAGCACTGTACGCCCGCATGGGAGATAACGTGGAGATCGTGGGCATCGCCAACGGTTACAGCGGCCTGATCAACGGCGACTACCGTGAAATGAACGAGGACGACTTCCGCGGCATCCTGACCTTAGGCGGCACCATTCTGGGCACCAAGCGCACCCCCTTCAAGCTGATGCGTGTGGTGGAGGACGACAACATTGATAAGGTCGCCGCCATGAAAAAGACCTACAAGGCGGCAAAGCTGGACTGCCTGCTGTGTCTGGGCGGCAACGGCACCCACAAGACCGCCAACCTGCTCTCGCAGGAGGGGCTGAACATCATCGGCCTGCCCAAGACCATTGACAACGATATCTACGGCACCGATGTGACTTTCGGCTTCCACACCGCTGTGGACATTGCCACGGACGTCATCGACCGCATCCACACCACCGCCGGCAGCCACAGCCGCGTGATGTGCATTGAGATCATGGGCAACAAGGCGGGTTGGCTTACCCTGTACTCTGGCATTGCCGGTGGTGCGGACATCATTCTGCTGCCGGAGCTGCCCTACGATATCGACCGCGTGTGCGAGGCCGTGGAGCGCCGCGCCAAGAAGGGTTCCAACTTCTCTATCCTTGCCGTGGCCGAGGGTGCCATCAACACCGAGGAAGCCCGCATGAAGCGCAAGGACTGGATGGCCAAGCGCGCCGAGGCCGGCCTTGGCACCACCGCCACCAACCGCATTGCACAGGCCGTGCAGAAAAAGACCGGCATGGAGACCCGCGTGTGCATTCCGGGCCACATGCAGCGCGGCGGCAGCCCCAGCGCCTACGACCGTGTGCTGGCCACCCAGTTCGGCAGCTATGCCGCACAGCTGGTGGAGGTGGAGCGCTACGGCGTGACCGTGGCCATGGTGAACCGCCGGGTGACCGAGAACCGTCTGGCAGACATTGCCGGTAAGACCCGCAATGTGCCCGAAAACTGCGAGCTGCTGAGCGTGGCCCGCCGCATGGGCGTCTGTCTGGGCTGACCCCTGCCCGCAAGAGGAAACACTGAGAAAAGCGAGACACCGGAAAGTCTGCTGACTTTCCGGTGTCTCTTTTTATGTTATGGGCAGCGCAAAAGGGTTGGCGAGCGGCTTTTTACGGTAAATTTTGCCGTTGAAGCTGCGCTTTCTGTCCCAAGTGCGCAAAAAAGGTTGTCAAAACAGGAAAAACAGGGTATGATAGAAGCCGGATCGCAAAGCTGCGGTCCTTCAATATTGTTAAAGGAGTGTGCTTTGTTATGCGCGCCTATGAACGACTGCTTGATTACGTCAAGGTCTACACCACCTCGGACCCGGAGTCCGGCACCCATCCTTCCGCTGCGCGGGAGTTTGATCTGGCTCACAAGCTGGTGGAGGAACTGAAGGCTCTGGGCGTGGAGGATGCCCGGGTGGACGAGCACTGCTACGTCTACGGTTCCCTGCCCGCCACCCCCGGCTGCGAGGAAAAGCCCGCGCTGGGTCTGATTGCCCACATGGACACCGCCCCGGATGCCAGTGGCGAGAACGTGAACCCCATCCTGCACGAGAACTATGACGGCGGCGACGTGGTGCTGCCCGCCACCGGCAAGGTGATGAAGGTTTCTGCCTTCCCCTTCCTTGCCTCCATGAAGGGCGAGACCCTCATCACCACCGACGGCACCACCCTGCTGGGTGCAGACGATAAGGCCGGTGTGGCTGAGATCATGACCGCTGTGGAGACCGTCATCCGCGAGGGCCGCCCCCACGGCAAGCTGTGCATCGGCTTTACCCCGGACGAGGAGATCGGCGAGGGTGCCGACCTGTTCGATATCCCCGGCTTTGGCGCAGACTTTGCCTACACGGTGGACGGCGGCGATGCCGGCGACATCGAGTACGAGAACTTCAACGCTGCTGCTGCCACTGTGACCATCCACGGCTTCTCGGTGCACCCCGGCTCTGCCAAAGACACCATGATCAATGCCTCCAACGTTGCCATGGAGTTCCACGGCGCTCTGCCCGTGATGGCACGTCCCGAGACCACCGAGGGTCGTCAGGGCTTCTACCACCTGTGCCAGATGTACGGCGATGTCACCACCGCAAAGCTGGGCTACATCCTGCGCGACCACGATGCCGCCAAGCTGCAGTTCAAAAAGGACAATATGCAGGACATTGCCGATTACCTGAACGGCAAGTACGGCGCAGGCACCGTGGAAGTGGAGATCAAGGACAGCTACCGCAATATGCTGGAAAAGATCAAGCCCCACTTCCACCTCATCGAGACCGCCCGCAAGGCTGTGCGCATGGCCGGTCTGGAGCCGGTGGAGGTGCCCGTACGCGGCGGCACCGATGGCGCTACCCTGAGCTGGATGGGTCTGCCCTGCCCCAATCTGGGCACCGGCGGCTTCAACTTCCACGGCGTATGCGAGTGCACCACCGTGGAGCGGATGGACCGCTGCACCGAGATCGTGCTGAATATCATCTCCCTGTACGCAGAGTAATCTGCTTTTTCTGCGAAAAAACTTTCAGCGTGAAAACGGTCTGTCCCTATCGTTCAACATAAAAGCGGCGGCTGCACAGTGCTTTGTGCAGCCGCCTGTTTTCATTTAACCTACGTTGATATGCCCCACTGGCATGATCTTGCGCTTGTTGTCGTCCGGTTTGGCGGTCAGGCTCATGGCAAAGGCCACCGGACCTACACGGCCCATGAACATGACCAGCATATACAGGATCTTTGCCCCGTTGTTCAGCTGGCTGGTTACGCCTACGGAAAGGCCCACCGTACCAAAGGCCGAGCAGGACTCGAAGATGGCATCCACCACGGACACGGCGTCCGAGGTGTTGTAATACACCACGATAGCCGAGCCAATCGCTGCTACAGCGCCCAGCACGATAATGGTCAGGGCACGGTAGACGGTCTTGGACTCGATATGATGGTCAGCGATCACACAGTCATCGCGTCCCTGCGCCACGCTGCGGATGGTCAGGATGATGACAGCGAAGGTGGTCACCTTCACGCCGCCGCCGGTAGAGCCGGGCGCTGCGCCGATGAATTGCAGCACGCTCATGAGCAGCTTGCTCAGGGTGCCGCAGGAGGCCAGATCCACGGTGTTCATGCCGGCGGTACGGGTGGATACCGACTGGAACAGTGAAGCCATCATCTTGCCGGGCACCGACAGTCCGCCCAGTGTGGCGGGGTTGTTCCACTCCATCAGTCCCAGCCCCAGCGCGCCGCCCAGCCACAGGATCACCGAGAAGGACAGCACCACCTTGGCGTGCAGGGACAGGCGGCGTTTCTGGTACCACTGGCACAGCTCCACCCAGACCGTAAAGCCCAGACCGCCGGAGATGATCATGAAAATGATCACCGCCTGCACATAGTAGTTGTTGACATAGGGCACCAGCGAGGAGTACGCCCCGAACCGTCCGAAGAGGTCAAAGCCCGCATTGCAGAAGGCCGAAATGGCGGTGAATACGCTGATCCAGACGCCCTCCAGCCCGAACTGCGGCACAAAGGCGAACATCAGCAGCAGAATGCCGATGCCTTCAAACATCGCTGCCAGCCCCACCACGATCTTCAGCACACTTTTGGCCTGATCGTAGCCGTCCGCCGAAACGCTTTCGCCCAGCAACCGCAGATCCCGGAAGCCCATGCGCCGGCGCATGGCCAGCGCAAAAAAGCTGGTAAGGGTAACAAGACCAAGGCCGCCCACCTGAATGAGCAGCAGCACCACCGCCTGCCCGAACCATGTGAACTGCGTCCACGTATCCCGCACCACCAGACCGGTGACGCAGGTGGCGCTGGTGGCTGTGAACATGGCGTTGAGCACATCCAGCCGCCCGTGCCTGCTGGCAATGGGCAGGGTGAGCAGGAGCGTGCCCAGCGCGATGACAGCAATAAAGCTGACGCAGATGATCTGGGTCGGGGTGCTCAGTCCCAGCTTTCTCCGCCGAACCGACCTCTGGTGCCGCAGCTTTTTGCGGATATTTTTTATCTTTTCCATAGCATCCTCCCTGCGCAGCACGCAGCCGCTTTGCATTCCTTTATAGCATACACCATTTTGCCCGCAGGTTCAACTTGATTTTACAGCCCGGTTGCGGTATTATAATATGGTACTGTATTTTTGGGGTTTTCTGCCCCAAGGATGCAGAACTGTGTCTCCGTAGCTCAGCTGGATAGAGCGTCCGCCTCCTAAGCGGAAGGCCGTGTGTTCGAATCACATCGGGGACGCCAGTGCAAAAACCAAGCCCGGAAGGTCTATGAACCCTCCGGGCTTGGTTTTTTCTATTGAAAGTGAAAGCGCCAACGCAGCGCTCACACCAGCCTTGCCCCGGCGTGGGGCAGGCTTTCTGTGCCAAGGCTTTGCAGCTTTTGGGGCAGGGCGGCAAGGTCGCCGCCGGTATAATACCAGCCCGCAGCCAGTGCTGCCAGTGCCAGTAACAAAAGAACCACGAGTGCTTTGCCCAGCCGGTGATGCTTCGGGTTCGGCGGCGCGGGCGGTGCCGCCGCAAGAACGGCAGGGGTCAAAGCTGTATCCGGCACGGCTCTGCCGTAGAACTGCCAGCATGTGCCCCCAGCCTGCGGCAGACCGCAGGCGGCGCGGCGCAGCAGATCCAGCAGCCACAGGCCGGGGTTCTCGTCCGGCGATACGCACCGCAGCCAGCAGCCCTTTTTGCCGCCCACCAGTAGCAGGCGGCTTTGGGGCAGCTCCACACAGCCCACTGCCAGCGCGGCACCGGTCAGCTTCTGCATGGCCTGCACCCGCGCCAGTGTGCGGGCAGGCTCTGCCTGCGGTGCTTTGCGCAGCTTCCGGCTGAGCCGGGCGGTAAGCGCCGCATTGGCGTAGCTCATAGCACCAAAATCGAACACCTTTTCCGCGCCGGGAAGGTTTTCCAGCCGGGTCTCCAGCAGCGCCCCGGCGGCGGCATCGCTGCACACCAAAAGCTTGCGGTGCTGTTCCAGCGCTTGCACTGCGGCAGCGGCAAGAGTCTGCTCCCCTTCCCCGTACAGCGCCGGGGCAAGGCTTGTCCGCAACTGTTGTACCGCCCGGTGCAGCTGCTGCGGGGTGTCGCTTTGCAGTGCCACCAGCGTTTCCGCACCACGGGTGCGACAGTGTACCGTGCCCTGCCAAGTGTCCGGCAGGGTTTCCACTGCTTTTTGCACGGTCTGCTCCGGCACACCGAACAGCCGCAGCACGCAGCCTGCCGGGCGCTCTTCCTTATTTGTCATGACGCATCCCCCCTGCGGCCGCAGGGGCCGCCCTTACTCTGCCCGCAGGGTCTCGTCCAAGGCGGTCAGGGCGGCGGGGTCATGCTGTGCGCTTTCGGTCAGCACCTGCGTACCGGCCGGGGTCTTGCCCTGCGCCAGCCGCAGCGCCAGTTCCAGCGCAGTCTGTGCGGCGCGGGCGCGGATGAGTGCGCGGTCCGGTCGGGAGACGAACAGCTTTTTCACATAGACCTTGTCTCCCCGGGCTGCGCCCAGATACACCGTGCCCACAGGCCGGACGGCATCGCCGCCGCCGGGGCCTGCCAGACCGGTAACGCTGACCGCGATATCCGCACCGGCGGCTTTTGCCGCGCCCAGCGCCATCTGCGCCGCCACGGGAGCCGACACCACATTATATTGCGCAATGACCGCCGGGTCCACCCCGACAAGCTTCGCCTTGGCCTGCTCCCAGTAGGTCACAAAGCCGTAGCCGAACACCTCGCTTGCGCCGGACACATTGGTCAGGCGCTGGGCGATCATGCCGCCGGTGCAGCTTTCGGCTGTGGCAATGGTCAGGCCGTTAGACCGCAGCGTATGCACCACCGTTTCTTCCAACCCGGCGACATCCTCATCATACACCGCATCGCCCAGCAGATCATAGAACTTTTTGGCGTAGGCTCGGCACATGGTCTGCGCATCGGCGTCATTCTGCGCCCGGGCGGTGATGCGGATCTCACACTCGCCGGTCTTGCAGTAGATGGCAGCGGTCGGGTTCGGGTTTTCCAGCAGCGCACGCACCCGGTACTCCAGATTGCTCTCGCCGCCAAGTACCCGCAGCGTCAGGCTGTGCAGGGCGCAGCTCTGCCGCGCCAGCAGCAGCGGGCGCACGCTTTCCTCCCACATGGCCTTCATTTCGTGGGGCACGCCGGGCATCAGCACGGCACAGTGACCGTCCTGCTCGAACCATGCACCCGGCGCGGTGCCGTGGTGGTTGACCACCTTATGCCCATGCACCGGCACCATGGCCTGCTTACGGTTGTTGGGGGTGGTCTCGCGCCCGGTGCGGGTAAAGAAGTCCACGATCTTCTGCCACTCGTCGGAGTCAAAGGTAAGGGTGTCGCCAAAGCAGGCGGCCACCGTCTCCTTGGTCAGGTCGTCCGCCGTGGGGCCCAGCCCGCCGGTGAACACCAACAAATCGCACCGTTGCTTTGCTTCGTTGACAAAATCTGCCAGACGGTCATGGTTATCGCCGATGGTGCTCTGCCGCCGGACGGTGATGCCCAGTGCAGCCAGCTCCCGGCTGAGGTACTGGGCATTGGTGTTAAGAATGTTGCCGAGCAGCAGCTCGGTACCCACACTGATGATCTCTGCTGTCATGGACAAATCAACCCTCGAATTCTACCTGATCGGTGATGCGCACCCGGATGCGCTCGGTCTGCTCTGCGGCTTCAGCTTCCAGCGCGGCAAGGCCGGGCATAGTGGCTTCGGCGGCAAGGATCTCCTCCAGCTCGGGGCGGATCTTCGGGTGCGGCGGGGTGAAGATGGTGCAGCAGTCCTCGTAGGGCAGGATGCTGGTTTCAAAGGTATTGATGTGGCGGGAGGTCTCGATGATCTCGGTCTTGTCCATACCGATGAGCGGGCGCAGGATGGGCAGATCCTGTGCGGCATCGGTGCACTGTAAAGCCTTGACGGTCTGGCTTGCCACCTGTGCCAGACTTTCGCCGGTGACCAGCGCTTCACAGCCCTGCTTTTTGGCGATCACGTTTGCAATGCGCATCATGCTGCGGCGCATCAGCACCGTGAACAGCACATCCGGGGCATTATCCCGGATGTATTCCTGGGGTTTTGTGTAGGGCACCACAAACAGGTTAGCGCTGCCGGTATATACGGTAATAAGCTGCGCCAGGGCCTTTACTTTTAGTTTTGCACGCTCAGAAGTATACGGAGGGGACGCAAAATGGATGTGATCCAGTGCCAGACCGCGCTTTGCCATACGATAGGCTGCCACCGGGCTGTCGATGCCGCCGGAGAGCATATTCAGGGCACGGCCACTGGTGCCCACAGGCAGACCGCCCTCCCCCGGTATTTTCGGGCCGTGAATATACGCACCGTAATCGCGAATTTCCACAATGACCTTAAACTGCGGGTTATGCACATCCACCTTCAGGTAGTTGTGCTTGCCCAGCAGGTAAGCGCCCAGCTCCCGCATCAGCTCCGGGCTGGTCATGGGGTAGGTCTTATCGGCGCGGCGGGCTTCCACCTTGAAGGTGCGAATGCCGTGCAGCGCGCTGCCCAGATAGTCCTCGGCGGTCTGGCAAATGGTATCGAAATCCTTTTCGCACACCACGGCGCGGCTGAGCGCGGCAAGGCCGAACACCTTGCTGACCCGCTCAAAGGCGAGATCCATGTCCACGTCCTCTTCCTCGGGCTCCATATAAAAGGTGGACTGGGTGCAGTACACCTTGAACTTGCCCACCATCTTGAGACGGTAGCGCAGGATCTTCATCATGGCTGCTTCAAACTGGTTGCGGTTGAGGCCTTTCAGGGACATTTCGCCCTGATAGCCCATAATAATTTCCTTCATAAATGTTGCATCTCCTGATGTGGGATTTATAATGGCCTCCGCTTTCGCTCTGGCCATATTCAGCGGATGAATTATTTTTATCTGTGAATGGAAAATGACTGCGGTCATTTTCCATTCACCCTTTCACGCATTGGGGTCGCGCAGGCAAACTGCATCTTCCCATAGAACGGCTGACAGCTTTCTCTTCGGACACGAGTTCGGGTTGCGGCACCCGGCATCCGCATCGTGCCTTGGGTGGCACTTGCGTCTTGCTGGCCGCTGCCCCAACAGCAACTCTCTGTTTCCGCCGCTGGCGGCGGTCGTTGCTGTTGCAAGCCATTCCATCGCCCGCCCTATTGCCCTGCGGGCAACAGGGTCCCACCCCAGCGGACGGTCCTCAGAGAAACTGTCAGCCGTTCTGCGGCTTCCGGTTTAAACTTTTTTACTTCCGAATCTTCTGCAAGTGCTTCATGCCGTCCTCGAAGCGGTTGAGGAAGGCATCCACATCCTCCGGGGTGTTGTCGGCGCAGAAGGACACCCGGATGGCGGTGTCGATGGCAAGCGGGTCGCGCCCCATGGCTGCCAGCGTGTGGCTGGGCTGACCGCGCCCACAGGCGCTGGCCGAGGAAACGTAGATCTGCTCTTCAGCCAGAAAAGCCAGCATGGTCTCGCTCTTGATGCACATCTCACTGAAGTTCAGCACCTCGGGCACGGCGTTCTCCGGGCTGTTGATGACCACCTCCGGGAAGGCCTTCAGCCCCTCCCGCAGCTGTCGGTTCAGCGCACGCATGGCGGTGTCCCGGCTCTTCATAGTCTTGGCCAGACGGGTAGCCGCTGCGGCCAACCCCATGGCGTAGGGCAGGTTTTCCGTGCCGGGGCGCATCTGCCGCTCCTGCTCGCCGCCCAGATAGGGCGGCTGGAAGGCCTGCACCAGCCGGTCGGAAAGATAGAGCGCACCAATGCCCTTAGGGGCATGGATCTTGTGGCCGCTCACCGAGAGTGTATCGATGTTGTCCAGCTTGATGGGCACACGCATCCACGCCTGCACTGCGTCCACATGGACGATGGTGCGGCTGTTGCGGCGCTTTACCTCGGCGGCAAGGCGCTCCACATCGTTGCGGGTGCCGATCTCGTTGTTCACCATCATGCAGGCCACAAGGATGGTGTTTTTGTCCACCCGCTCCAGCATGGCGGCAATGTCCAGCGTGCCGTCTGCCCGGGGGGCTACCACGGTAACGTCGTAGCCCTGCTTTGCCAGCCGCTCCAGCGGCCGCTGCACACTGGGGTGCTCGAAGCCGGACACCACGATGCCCTTGCCAAAAGTGCGGGTCTGCACCGCGCCCAGCAGCGCCAGATTGTTGCTCTCGCTGCCGCAGGAGGTAAAGTACAGCTCCCGGCTTTTGCAGCCCAGCGTGCGCGCCACGGCGGCGCGGGCGGCGTTCAAAGCCTCTTCACTGCGCGCGCCCGGGCCGTACAGGCTGGAAGGGTTTGCCCAGTGCTCCCGCATGGCCTTGTTTATGACGTCCGCCACCTCCGGCGCTACGATGGTGGTGGCCGCGTTGTCCAGATAATGTAACTGAGGGTTTTGCAGCATATATGGATTTCCTGCTTTCTGTCGTTGTTTTCATAATAACCCAGAATAAGTATAGCACAAACCCTTGGATAACGCAAAAAATTTTCTGTATTTATGGGAGATTTTTGTAACTGTACCTCCTTGACAAACACCCCGGCGATGTGCTATCTTTACAGCATAGACCGCATCCCTGCTGACGGAACCTTGTGGAGCACCACAGTGCAGGGGTGCATGGGATGTCAATGCCGACCGTCTGGGCAGCCTTGCGCAATTGCTGCGCAAAGCTGTCCTTTTTTGCTATCAAGGAGGATGTCTGTATGAAGACCGATATCGAGATCGCGCAGGAAGCCAAGATGAAACCGATCACCCAGATCGCAGCTCAGTTGGGTCTGGAGGACGAAAGTGTGATCCCCTATGGCCGCTACAAGGCCAAGATCGACCACCGGCTGATCCACAACGCCAAAAAGCAGGGCAAGCTGATCCTTGTCACCGCCATCAGCCCCACCCCTGCCGGTGAAGGCAAAACCACCACCAGCGTAGGTCTGGCCGATGCCATGAACGCACTGGGCAAAAAGACCATGCTCTGCCTGCGCGAGCCCAGCCTTGGCCCCGTGTTCGGCGTAAAGGGCGGCGCTGCCGGCGGCGGTTACGCACAGGTGGTGCCCATGGAGGATATCAACCTGCACTTTACCGGTGATCTGCACGCCATTGGCACCGCCAACAACCTGCTGGCTGCCATGATCGACAACAGCATCCAGCAGGGCAACCCGCTGAACATCGACCCCCGCCGCATCACCTGGAAGCGCTGCATGGACATGAACGACCGTCAGCTGCGGTTCATCGTGGACGGTCTGGGCGGCAAAGTGAACGGCACCCCCCGTGAGGACGGCTTTGATATCACCGTAGCCAGCGAGGTCATGGCCATCTTCTGCCTTGCCACCAGCATCTCCGATTTGAAGGAGCGGCTTTCCCGCATCGTATGCGCCTACACCTACGATGGCAAGCCGGTGACCGCTGGTGAGATCGGCGCAGCCGGTGCCATGACCGCCCTGCTGAAGGATGCACTGGACCCGAACCTTGTGCAGACGCTGGAAAACAACCCCGCCATCATCCACGGCGGCCCCTTTGCCAACATTGCCCACGGCTGCAACAGCGTGCTGGCCACCAAGCTCAGCCTTTCGCTGGCAGACTACACCATCACCGAGGCAGGCTTTGGTGCGGATCTGGGCGCGGAGAAATTCTTGGATATCAAGTGCCGCTATGCCGGTATTGCCCCCTCTGCCTGTGTGCTGGTGGCTACCGTGCGCGCCCTCAAGAGCCACGGCGGCGTAGCCAAGGCCGACCTGAACCAGCCCAACCTCGAGGCCGTCAAGGCCGGTGCTTCCAACCTGATCCGCCACATCGACAACCTGAAGAACGGCTTTGGTCTGCCGGTGGTGGTTGCCATCAACGCCTTCCCCACCGACACCGCCGAGGAGCAGGCCTATGTAGAGCAGGTCTGCTCCGAGCAGGGCGTGCCCTGCGTGCTGAGCGAGGTGTTCGCCAAGGGCGGCGAGGGCGGCAAGGCACTGGCTGAGAAGGTGCTGGAGATTCTGGAGGATCGTCCCATCCAGTACACTTACCCGCTGGAGATGCCCCTGAAGGACAAGATCAACGCCATTGCCACCAAGATCTACCGCGCCGACGGCGTGAATTACAGCGCCGCCGCCAGCAAGACGCTGGCCGAGCTGACCGAGATGGGCTACGGCAACCTGCCCGTGTGCATTGCCAAGACCCAGTACAGCTTCAGCGACAACGCCAAGCTGACCGGTGCACCCACCGGCTTTACCATGGAGGTGCGCGAGGTGCGTCTGGCCGCCGGTGCAGGCTTTGTGGTCGTCATCTGCGGCAACATCATGACCATGCCCGGCCTGCCCAAAAAGCCCGCCGCCGTGAACATCGATGTGGACGCCGACGGCAAGATCACCGGCCTGTTCTGATAAAAAATCCTAATAAAACACAAAAGGCGCTGCCCGCAAGGGCAGCGTCTTTTATGTTCTTTTTCACTCCATGGTGTGGCTGCAAAGGTAGTCCACCCATGCGGCGTAGCCCTCCGGCTTGATGTGGTAGCCGTCCGGCTGGGCGTAGCTTTCGATCAGGTCACCGTTTTCGTCTGCCAGCACCTCCCAAAGGTTCAGGAAATAGCAGTCCTTTTCCAGCGCAATGGCGGCAAGTTCGTTGTTGATGTGGCACAGGCGGTCCCGGTTCAACCCTGCGTGGTTTGCCTGTGTACTCACCTCCGGCCGTACCGGCGTGATAGACTGCACATAGATCTTTGTATCCGGCAGCGCCTGACTGATCATATCCAGCATCAGGCGGTAGTAGGTCAGAAAGCTGGTGTAATCGGTGTCCCGCCCCAGCACGTTGCTGCCCAGCAGTACATAGACGGCCTTGGGCTGCTGGGCGGTCAAAGCGTCCAACGGGATCTCCGTCACGCCGTCCGCCCGCTTGCAGCTGGTGCCGTTGACAAAGGCGTTGGGGCCTACCCCCTTATAGGCGCAGAACTGCGCCCCGGGCAGACCGGTATCGTAGATCTGCATCCCCTGCGTCAGGCTGTCACCCACAAAACTGACCTGCGCAAACCAGCTTTTTTCCACCGGAGCGCTGGCCGGCAGCGCCGCCATGCGGAAGTCCAGCGCGGTCTCGGTGCTGTCCTCCAGCGTCTGCACCCGGAGCTGCCGCGCCAGCGGGTAGTTGACCGTGTTCCATGTATTATCCGTGGTCACCTGCCGCAGAATGGTGTTTTGGCTCAGGGCGGTATCCACGCGCTCCCGGTGCAGCACCTTCCACAGAATGCCGATAGCACTCAGCAGCGCCACCAGCGCCAGAAGGGCGACGATGATAAATACCCTGCGCCAGCGCCGGTGCAGGATGCGCCGCCGGTATTCCTGATAATCTGCCATTGTCGTTCCCTCACTTCCGGCCCGGAATGCGGGCTGTTCTATTTATAGTATAGCATAACTGCACCCAACAGCAAACCCCATTTGCCAAAAATGTACTGCAGGTTTTGCACGATACGGGGCTGTTTTGGTGCAAAACTGACAGAGCACTGCCGCAAACGCTTGCATCCCATAGGCAGAATGTGTTATACTAAGATGAATCAAACGACAGGGAGGCTTTCACGATGGCATATACACCGAAACTGACTTATAAAGGCAAGCCCCTCGTCCGCAAGGACAACGAGCTGTATTACGGCAGCATGACCGATCCCTATGTGCTGTATCTGCAGATTTTGACCACCACCCCGGTGGGCGAGCAGCAGGTAGCCGACAAGGTACACCTGATGCTGCTTTCTACGGATACCACCAAGGCACCGCAGGAGCGCGTAGCGCGCCAGACCACCAAGCACGGCCTGTACAACGCGCTGGACATCGGCGGCATCTGGTTGCAGAAGGCCAACGAGAACCGCTGAATCAATTTAAAATGAACAGTGCCGGACAGTCTGTGGACTGCCCGGCATTGCGTTTTTACAGGGACGATTTGGAATGGCCTTCGCGTGCGCTTTGGCCATATTCATAGGAATTTCTTTTTTAGATTGCAATTTTGGAAAATCTGCGGATTTTCCAAAATTGCCTTTTCACGGGCGATGAAGAAGCGTTTACTCCTCAGTCACCTCAAAGTCCAGCGGCTCACCGCAGTTGGGGCACTTGGGTGCGCCGTCCAGCAGCTCATTCTCCTCAAATACGGCGGTCTTTCCGCAGGCGGGGCAGGTCACCTCGTACTGCACAGGGGCGTCCTTGGCTTCGTCCTCCTCGCCTTCCAGTGCGACCTCAAAGGTCACGCCGCAGTGGGCGCAGTTGGCTTCGCCTGCATCCAGATCATCCTCGCTGACGTAGACGGTCTCGCCGCAGGCGGGGCAGGCTACCTCATAGAAGGGCTCGCTGGCGATGTCGTCATCTCCCGCATCCTCATCCTCGTCGGCTGCGTCGTCATCTTCGTCCTCGGCATCCTCGTCCTCGTACAGGTCAGCTTCCAGATCCTCCAGCTCCTCGCTCAAATCGTTGATCTGGTCGTAGGCTTGGGTCAGATCCTCGTCCATGGCGGCAATGGCATCGGCCATCTCGCCCAGCAGTGCGGCCATGGCCTTGATGATCTTGCCCTCTTTGGTGCTCTCATCCACGCCCAGACCGTCCACCAGGCCCTGCAGGTAGGCTGCTTTCTTGTTCAGTTCCATCTGAAATGCCCTCCTTGTGTATGATACAAAAACCGGGCAAGCGGTTGCCCGCTGCCCGGTATGCGACAAATGATCAGACGCGCTCCATATACTCGCCGGTGCGGGTATCGATGCGGATGTGATCGCCCTCGTTGATGAACAGAGGCACACGGATCTCGGCACCGGTCTCAACGGTAGCGGGCTTCAGGGTGTTGGTAGCAGTGTTGCCCTTGACACCCGGCTCGGTCTGGGTGACTTCCAGCTCGATGAAGTTGGGGATCTCGACGCTGAACACCTTGCCCTTGTAGCTCAGCAGCTTGCACAGCTCGTTCTCCTTGCAGAACTTGAAGTTATCGGGCACATCGGCTGCGTTGACGGGGATGTCATCGTAGGTCTCGTTGTCCATGAAGTGGTACAGATCGCCGTCCTCGTAGCTGTAGGTCACGTCCTTACGCTCGATGAAAGCCTGCGGGAACTTTGCGGTGGGGTTGTAGCTGGTCTCGACCACAGAGCCGGTGATGACGTTCTTGGTCTTGGTACGGACAAAGGCAGCGCCCTTGCCGGGCTTGACGTGCTGGAACTCAACGACCTGAAGAACCTGGCCGTCCTGCTCAAAGGTCACGCCATTGCGAAACTCGCCTGCAGAAATCATAGGAATTCCTCCATAAATTTAATCTCAGATGCTTAACGCATATCTCTATTTATTTTACCCAATCTGTCCCTGTTTGGCAAGGGGTTTGGGCAAAAAAGACGATAAAAACACAAAATCTTTTACACATTCCGCGCTGCGCGGTACATTTGCTGCATCGTCTGCGCGTCCTCGGCCTGTGTGCCCGCGCTCTCACAGATGACTACCGGCGCAAGCTTCCGCTCTGCCAGCAGCTCCATCAGGGGCTGGGGCTCCGGGCCGAACTGAGTATCGGCAAAGGTCCAGTGGCGCTTTTCGCCGCCCGCCGAGTACTCGATGCGGGAAAAGTGCACATGGAACTGCCGGGCACGGTCATCGCCCAGCACCTCAGCCATGCGGTCCAGAATGGCGGCATAGTCCGCCTTGGTCTGGATGCCGCCCAACGTGCGGGCGTTCAGGTGGCCGAAGTCGATGCAGGGAGTAATGCGGCTGTCCACGCCGCACAGCGCCAGCACCTCGTCCAGCGTGCCCAGCTGTCCTACCTTGCCCATGGTCTCCGGGCACAGGGTCATATCCTCAAAGCCCGCCTCGTCCAGCGCAGCCACAGCGCGGCGCATGGTATCCAGCGCCTTTTCCAGCGCCGCCTCCCGGCTCTGTTTGCCGCAGCTGCCGGAGTGGAAGATGATGCGTCTGCCGCCCAGTGCCCGGCACACCGCCGCACTTTGCAGCAGGTACTGGATGCTGTTCAGCCGCTTGTCCTCTTCCAGACTGGACATGCTGATATAATAAGGTGCATGGACGCTGAACAGGATGTCCCGCTCCGCAGCAAGGGCAGCCATGCGGGCGGCCTTGTCCAGCCCCAGACGCACCCCGCGCCCGCACTGGTACTCAAAGGCGTTCAGCCCCATTTTGGCGGTGTACTCCGGCACGTCCAGACTGCTTTTGTAGCCTTGGGCGGCAAAGCTGTCACTGGTGCCTGCGGTGCCGAACCGGATGTTCCAAGCTTCACTCACAGGGTCTTACCTCCCCGGTCGTAGTACTTTTTCCAGTGCTTCTTTTCCCACTTGCGTTTCAGGATGACCTGGGCACCCAAGTCCGGCCCGCGGGGGATGACCATCAGCCCGGGGATGCCGTACAGCGCCGCCACCATGCGGTCGGCGTAAAGCTGGTCGCCCACCATGGCCATCTGGCGGTGTTTCACGCCCATGCGGTGCTGTGCTACCATCAGCGCAAAAGGCAGGGGCTTGGCGGCGCGGTACAGGTAGGCAAGACCCAGCTTTTCCGCAAAGGGGCGCACCCGCTTTTCCGCACCGTTGGAGACGATGGTCAGCTTTACCCCGGCCTTGCGCATTGCGGCAAGCCACGCGGCCACCTCCTCCGGCAGCTCCTGACTGCGGTCTGCGGTCAGGGTGTTGTCAATATCCAGCACCAGAGCCGTAATGCCCTTGGAATCCAGCCATTCCGGTGTGATATGGGTAACGTCCTTAAAAACATATTCGGGGGTAATGAGCATAAATAGACCCTCTCAGTCTGCCCTGCGCAAAGCAGCTTTAAAATGAAAATAGGGGAACCTGTATAACAGGCTCCCCTACATCGGCGTTAGCAACGCGTTTAAAATCTAAAGCAACGTGCGATTCCAAGCAATCAATTACTTGAACTTGCGCTTGCGGGCTGCTTCGGACTTCTTCTTGCGCTTAACAGACGGCTTCTCGTAAGCCTCGCGCTTACGAACCTCTGCGAGCACACCGCTGCGAGCGGTGCTGCGCTTGAAGCGACGCAGTGCGCTTTCCAGCGACTCGCCCTCTTTAACACGAATTTCCGACATCTTATTCCCTCCCTTGGACCGTGAGGCAGGAATTTCGTTGTTACATGGTAACTAACAGTAGACAGTATAGCGCATTTTATCCGGTTCGTCAACCTTTTTTTGAAAGTTTTTGCTCAAAACTTTTGAAAGATTTTTGAACAGACGCTCCCGGGTGTTTCCTGCGCTAAATCCGCCTCTGCGGGTGATGATATGTTCGCGCTTATTCAGCGGAGCAGCAGTTCTCAGCCCTTGGCAGCCAGATTGACCAGACGGCCCTTGACGTAGATTTCCTTGACCAGCTGCTTGCCTTCCAGCGCGGCAGCCACAGCGGGGTCTGCCTTGGCGGTGGCGATGGCGTCCTCGGCGGTGATGTCTGCGGGCACCTTCAGGCGTGCCTTCACCTTGCCGTTCACCTGCACAGCGATCTCCACAGCAGCCTCCACACACTTGGCCTCCTCGTAGGCAGGCCAAGGATAGTAAGCCAGCTGCTCGTCGTGGCTGTGACCCAGCTTCTCCCACAGTTCCTCGGTCATGTGGGGAGCGAAGGGGTTCAGCAGCTGCACCAGCGTCTCAAACTCGGCCTTGGTTGCGCCGCCGTTGTCGTACATGGCGTTGACCAGCGTCATCAGCTGGGCAATGGCGGTGTTCATCTTCAGGCTCTCGATATCTGCGCTGACCTTCTTGATGGTCTGGTGCATCAGGGTCTCCATAGCGGGGCGGTAACCCTCGCCCTCCACCAGCTTGTCGCTCAGTGCCCACACGCGGTCGAGGAAGCGGTTGCAGCCCGCAATGGCAGAGGTCTGCCACGGTGCAGCCTGCTCAAAGTCGCCCATGAACATCTCGTACAGACGCATGGTGTCGGCACCGTACTGGTCCACCACCTCGTCGGGGTTGATGACGTTGCCAAGGCTCTTGGACATCTTCACGATGGGATGGCGTGCCATCTCGCCGTACTTCTCTTCCAGTGCCTTCTCGGCGGCCTTCTGGCTGCCGTACTCCTTGAGCAGCTTCTCCTGCTCCTCAGCGGGCAGGTTGACAAAGCTGTGGGGGTTCAGGCCAAGGATCATGCCGTGGGCGGTACGCTTCTGGTAGGGCTCTGCCGTGGGCACCACGCCGATATCGTACAGGAACTTATGCCAGAAGCGGCTGTACAGCAGATGCAGGGTGGTGTGCTCCATGCCGCCGTTGTACCAGTCCACCGGAGACCAGTATTCCAGTGCTTCCTTGGAGGCCAGAGCATCCTTGCAGTGGGGGTCCATGTAGCGCAGGAAGTACCAGGAGGAACCAGCCCACTGGGGCATGGTGTCAGTCTCACGGGTTGCGGGGCCGCCGCAGCAGGGACAGGTGGTCTTGACCCAGTCCTTGTGGCGTGCCAGCGGGGACTCGCCGTCCGGGCCCGGCTCAAAGTCGGTGATGTCCGGCAGGGTCAGCGGCAGGCTGCTCTCGGGCAGGGGCTGCCAGCCGCACTTGTCGCAGTGCACCATGGGGATGGGCTCGCCCCAGTAACGCTGACGGCTGAACACCCAGTCGCGCAGCTTGTAGTTGACCTTATCACGGCCCTTGCCGGTCTCTTCCAGCCAAGTGATCATCTTCTTTTTGGCATCGACGACGGACAGCCCGTTCAGGAAGCCGGAGTTGACCAGCGTGCCGGTGGCAACATCGGTAAAGGCAGCTTCGTCCAGATTGGACGGGGTGTTGCCCTTGACCACTTCAATGATGGGCAGGCCGAACTTCTTGGCGAACTCCCAGTCGCGGGTATCGTGGGCGGGCACGGCCATGATGGCGCCGGTGCCGTAGGTGGACAGAACGTAGTCGGAGATGAAGATGGGGATCTCGGTCTCGTTGACCGGGTTGATGCCCATCACGCCGTCCAGCTGCACGCCGGTCTTTTCCTTGTTCAGCTCGCTGCGCTCAAAGTCGCTCTTGCGGGCAGCTTCGGCCTGATAAGCCTTGACGGCATCGGCGTTTTTGATGATGCCCTTTTCCAGCCATGCCTTGAGCAGAGCGTGCTCCGGGGAGATGACCATGTAGGTAGCACCGAACAAGGTATCGCAGCGGGTGGTATACACGGTCAGGGTGTCACCGGCGGTGGTGCCGAAGTTCACCTCGGCGCCGTGGCTGCGGCCGATCCAGTTCTTCTGCTGGGTGGACACGCGCTCGATGTAATCCAAGCCATCCAGACCGTCGATCAGCTTATCGGCATAAGCGGTGATCTTGAGCATCCACTGGCTCTTGACGCGGTGAACGACCTCGCTGCCGCAGCGCTCGCACACGCCGTTGACAACTTCCTCGTTGGCCAGCACGCACTTGCAGCCGGTGCACCAGTTGACGTTCATTTCCTTCTTGTAAGCCAGACCGTGCTTGTACAGCTGCAGGAAGATCCACTGGGTCCACTTGTAGTACTCGGGGTCGGTGGTGTTGATCTCACGATCCCAGTCAAAGGAGAAGCCCAGCGCCTTGAGCTGGCTACGGAAATGATCCACGTTGCTCTTGGTGACGATGGCCGGGTGGATGTGGTTCTTCATGGCGAAGTTCTCGGTGGGCAGACCGAAGGCATCCCAGCCCATGGGGTACAGCACGTTGTAGCCGTTTTTACGGCGCTTGCGGCTTACCACGTCCAGCGCGGTGTAGCTGCGGGGATGGCCGACGTGCAGGCCTGCACCCGAGGGATACGGGAACTCCACAAGGGCATAGAACTTGGGCTTTTTGTGGTCGATCTCGACGTGGAAGGTCTTTTCGTCCTCCCACACCTTCTGCCACTTGGCTTCAACAGCCTTGTAATCATACTTCATGTTTGTAATCAGCTCCAGACTTTAACCAAAATACCGTTGCTTGGGGGCGTATGCTTTTAAGGTACTTCCGGTATAAACCCTCTCAGTCAGGGCATTCGCCCTGCCAACTCCCCCAAGGGGGCGTTTTTGCCAACTTTCCCTATTGCGCCGCAATAACAAAGAGGACTTTTACCGAAGGTAGACCTGTTTGCCTTAATTATTCAATGCTGCTATCCGGGGTCAGGTACTCCGAGATGTCCACCGGCTCGCCGTCTGCCCACAGGTGCTCCAGATCATAGTAAGCGCGGCTGTTGGGCACAAAGACGTGCACGATGACGTTGGAGTAATCCAGCAGCACCCAGTTCTTGGTGTCGTGACCCTCGGTGCTGTAAGGCTCCAGACCCTTCTGCGAAAGCTCGTACTCCACCTCGTCGGCCAGAGATGCCACCTGCGTGGTGGAGGTACCGGAGGCGATGACGAAGTAATCGGTCAGGACGGTCAGGCTTTCCACCTTGAGCACCCGCACATCCTGTGCCTTTTTCTTGTCCAGGATCTTGGCGATCTCAATAGCAAGCGCCTTGCTGTCGTTGAAATTATCCATGTGTTTCTCCCTTCTGTCGGAACATCCCCGCACCCGATGTGCAGGGCATTGTTTTTGTTGTTACTGTCCGGTGCCCGCTGCCTGACCATCGGTGGTCACAGCGCCGGAAAGGTCGGTATCGCCGCTGAGGATGGCGTCGTCGGATTCCTTATCGATGCGTCCCATATACTGCACGTTGGCATCGGTGGATGCGCTGCCGTGGGGCCACTGGTCGGTGACCATGTGCAACTCGCTTACCTCCACCGGGCCGGTGTAGGTGCAGAAATACTGGTTGAGTAGGTTTGCGATGGAACCGGCATCCGGCACCACGCAGGAATAACCGGCAAAGGAGTCGGTCTTGCCCACGTTGGGCACGCCCATGAACACCGGCGTCTGCGCCAGAATGATATTGGAGCTGTCGATCTTGAGGAAGGATGCCAGCAGCTTTGCGATGGTGGTGATATCCATATCCGTGTGGATATAGTCCTTGAAGATCAGCGGCAGCTGGTTCAGGATATCGGTAATGCCCATAGCGCGGGCGCGCTTGAACAGACCTGCGTAGAAGTAGCGCTGCATATTCAAGCGGTCGATATCAGAGTTTGCGTAGCCGTCGCCGTGGCGGCAGCGCACAAAGAACTCTGCCGAGGCACCGTCCAGATTGCGGTAGCCCTTCAGCAGCTTACTTCCGCCGTAGGACATATCCCGGGGGATATAAACCTCGATGCCGCCGAAGTTGTCCACCATTTCCACCAGTGCTTGCATATCGATGGTGACATAGTAGTCGATGGGCAGGTGGTACTGGTCGTAGATGACATCTGCCAGCGCGGCAATGCTGCCGCCGTTGGAAAGCGCCACCGAGTTGATCTGGTAGTTGGAAACGGCATAGGTCTTGCCGTTGGAGAGGGTAAGCTTACGGTTCTGGGTGGTCACCAGCGTGTTGCGGGGGATCTGCAGCATCCGCAGCGCACCGCCCTTGATATCGAACTGGCAGTACAGGATCATATCCGTCATGCCGTCGTTGGAGCTGGCGTCGCTATAAGAGCGTCCCTCTTCAAAGTCGATGCCGCAGACCAGAATGTTGACCACATCGCCCTTGTACTCCTCTGCGGTCTGGATCTCCTGTACGATGGAGGGGGCGCTTTCTGCCGGGCGGATGCTGTCCTCTACCTTGTTCACAAGGCTCACACCGTACACCACCACACCGGAGATCACGGCAATCACCCCCATCACGATGGCAAAGGGCAGCCACAGCGGGGTCTTTTTCTTCTTTTTGCGGCGGCGCGGTGCATTATCCCCGCCCATGTCGGGCTGTGCCGGGCGGCGGGGCGGGGCGGCGTGCTGCGCCCCGGCGGTGCTGCGGGTGTTCTGCTCCGGGGCAGCCTGCGGGGCGCGCGCCGCCTGATCCGGGCGGCTGAGCGAGCGGTCTGTATTGATATGGCGTGGCGTTTGGCTCATGCTTTTTGTATCCTCCAGCTTTTCACTGCTCTGCAGAGTTTTTTACTTGCAGACCTGTCATATCCTTCAGTATAGCATGGTACGGCAAAATCTGCAATTGTTTTATCCGGGGATGACCGGAACCATTTTTAACCGGCGTCTGGCTTTTCACCCTTCATTCTGCCCGCTGTGCGCTAAGATATCCTCGTAGGCGGCCTTGCTTTCGGGGTCTAAGGGCTTGCCCTCGGACAGCACAAAACCATTCGTCTGCTTGAGCGCCGCCAGCATGGCTGCGTCCAAGTTCTTCATTTCCAGCTTGCGCAGCTTTTCCACCCCGGGCCAGTCCCGCTCGGCACTGGTCATATCAGCCAGATACAGGATCTTATCCAGTTGGGTCATGCCCGCCTTGCCTGCGGTATGGCAGGCGATGGCGCTGAGCACGGCTTCGTCCGTAACGCCCCATTCGGTACGCGCCAGAATGGCGGCGCAGATGCCGTGCCACACCGGCGTGGGGCGTGCTTCGCCGCCCTGCGCGTATTCCGGGTGCGCCTGCATGATGGCGCGCATTTCGTCCTTGGGCAGTTCCTTGGCGGCATCGTGCAAAAGCGCCGCCAGTGCGGCCTGCTCCGGGTCGGTGCCGTAGTGCTTGGCCAGCTTGACGGCCATTTTTTTCACGTTGATGGTATGCTCGTAGCGCTTATCGCTCAACCGGCTGCGCACAAGCTCCTTTGCCTGTTTCAGATCCATTTATCTGCTACTTCCTTCTGTATTCCGGTATAGTCCCTCCCGCCGGATGACGGCGCGCACCATCTCCGGCAGTTCGGTTTTGCACTCCTCTCCGGCGGCAAGCCGGGCCCGCAGCTGGCTGCTTGCCATAGGCAGCGCCTGCACGGGGGCAAACAGGATGCGTCCGCCCGACGGGTCCAGCAGCTTTGCCTTTGCGTGCAGCGCCTGTGCATCGCCGATATCCCGGCTGGTGACCACCACCCGCGCAAGGCGCAAGATATCCTGCCAGCGGTGCCAGCCCTCAAAGCTGAGCAGCATATCGCTGCCAATGGCAAGATACAGCACAGCGCCCGGGTTTTCCCTTGCCAGCATTTCCAGCGTGAGCACGGTATAATTGCGGCTGCCCGCTGCGGCCTGCGCCACCTCCCAGCCGCTTACTTCCAGCGGCGGCATTCCGGGCTCCTGCGCCAGTGCCGCAAAGCACCGGCACATTTCCAGCCGCAGCGCACCGGAGGCATTCGTTCCCTGCTTAAAGGGAGAAGTGCCTGCCGGCATCACCACGATCTTATCCGGGTGCACGCGGTCTGCCGCTGCACGCAGGTTGTTCAGGTGGCCGTTATGGGGCGGGTCAAAGCTGCCGCCATAGAGAAGGATCTTCATCTTACTTCAGCAGGGCAGCGTAGGCGCTGTCCTTTTTCTTCTGCAGATACAGCACGAACTTGGAGCCGATGACCTGCACGCAGTCTGCGCCGGTGGCCTCGGCCAGCTTGGCAGCGGCCTCGCGTGCGTTGTACATACTGTTTTCCAGCACCTTGAGCTTGATCAGCTCCCGGGCATCCAGACAGTCCTTCACGCCCTGGATCAAGGTCTCGTCGATCTCGCCCTTACCCACGATGTAAACGGGGTCCATGGTATTTGCCTTGCCGCGCAGAATGGCGCGCTGTTTACTAGTCAGCATAGTTTTTCTCCTTTATTTTCACAATAGAACTTATTTTTATATCTGTGAAATGAATCTGACTGCGTCAGTTTCATTTCACTCTCCCAGAAAGCCCGGCAGCTGCTTTTCCAGTTCCGCCAGTGCGTTGCCGCGGTGGCTGATGGCGTCCTTTTCGTCCGGGGTCAGCTGGGCGTAGCTGCGTTTCTCGGTGTTGGGGCGCTTGTCCGTTTTGCCCACGCCGCAGTCAGCGGGGATGAACAGCGGGTCGTAGCCAAAACCGTAGTCGCCGCACAGCCGCGTAAAAGCGATGCTGCCCGGGCACTCGCCCATGCAGGTCAGGTGCCGACCGTCCGGCAGGATGAAGCACACCGCCGAGACGAACTTTGCCCCCCGCTGCCCGGCAGGCACCGCCTGCATGGCAGCCAGAAGCTTATCGTTGTTGGCTTCATCGTCGCCGTGGTGGCCGCAGTAGCGGGCGCTGTACACGCCGGGTGCGCCGTCCAGCGCGTCCACACACAGGCCGGAGTCATCGGCGATGGTAGGCAGGCCGCTGGCCTTGCAGATGGTCTCGGCCTTGATGAGGGCATTCTCGGCAAAGGTGGTGCCGGTCTCTTCCGGCTCGATGGTGATGCCCAGTTCCTTCTGGCTGACCACCTCGTGTCCCTGCGCTTCCAGAATACGGCGCAGTTCGCGAAGCTTTCCGGCGTTGCCGGTCGCTGCACAAATTTTCATCTTGATACTCCTTCCGCTTTCAAAGCTCCCCCTGAGAGGAAAGACTCTCCCCGGCCGGGGAGAGATGGCGCGTCCAGCGCCAGAGAGGGGAATCTCCGTTTCCGCGCCGCTGCAAGCGGACGGAACGGTGAGAGGGTTTTGTTTTAATGCTTCCATTCACGAGGGAGCAGCTCTTCCACAAAGCCCTCCGGGGTGAAGGGCAGCAGGTCGTCGATGCCCTCGCCCACGCCGATGAAGCGCACCGGCAGGCCCAGACGCTGCTTGACCGCCACAACGCAGCCGCCCTTGGCGGTGCCGTCCAGCTTGGTCAGGATGATGCCGGTGGCATCGGCAGCCTTGCAGAACTCCTTGGCCTGACTGATGGCGTTCTGCCCGGTGATGGCATCCAGCACCAGCAGGGTCTCAAGGCTGGCTTCTGGGCTTGCCTTTTTGACGCTGCGGCTGATCTTGGAAAGTTCTGCCATCAGGTTTGATTTGTTGTGCAGACGGCCTGCGGTGTCCGCAATGACCATATCATAGCCGCGTGCGGTGGCAGACTTGACCGTATCAAAGATGACGGCGGCGGGGTCTGCGCCTTCGCCTGCGCTGACGATGGGCACACCGGCACGGCTTGCCCAGATCTCCAGCTGCTCGCTGGCAGCGGCGCGGAAGGTGTCACCGGCGGCCAGCATGACCCGCTTGCCCTGCCGGGTGTAATAATCGGCCAGCTTGGCAATGCTGGTGGTCTTGCCCACGCCGTTGACGCCGATGACCAGAATGACAGCGGGCTTGCCGTCCAGCGCCATCTCGGCCTCCGGGGTCATCTCCTCGGCAATGATGTCGCGCAGGGCGTCTGCGGCCTGTTCGCCGGTCTTGAGCCCCTTGTCGCGCACACGGTCGCGGAGTTTATCCACCAGATGCACCGCCACCTCGCCGCCTACGTCGGCAAGGATCAGCTGCTCCTCCAGATCATCGTACATCTCATCGTCGATGACGCTGCCGGTCAGGGTGTTCATAATGCTGCCCCAGAAGCCGGTGCGGGTCTTTTCCAGACCCGTTTTCATCTTGTCTTTTTCTTTTTTTCCAAATCCGAAGAACGCCATAGTGGTCCTCCTATCTATTTTCTGTTTATTTTATATCAGGAAACCAGCGTTGCGTCAACCTGTTCCAGATCCAGCTTGAGCAGCTTGGACACGCCGTCCTCCTGCATGGTCACGCCATACAGCACGTTGGCAGCTTCCATGGTGCCGCGGCGGTGGGTGATGACGATGAACTGGGTCTTATCGCTGATGCGGCGCAGATACTGGGCAAACCGCACCACGTTGGCATCGTCCAAGGCGGCTTCGATCTCGTCCAGAATGCAGAAGGGCGCGGGGTTCACCGCCAGAATGGCAAAGTAGATGCTGATAGCCACCAGCGCCTGCTCGCCGCCGGAAAGGGCTTCCAGATTCTTGATGACCTTGCCCGGCGGGGCTACCCGGATACCGATGCCGCAGGCCAGCACATCGCTTTCGTCCTCCAGCACAAGGCTGGCTTCGCCGCCGCCGAACAGCTCGGTGAACACGCGGCTGAAGTTTTCGTTGATGGCACGGAAGCTGTCGGTGAAGATCTCCCGCATCTGGGCGGAAAGCTTTGCGATCATGCGGCTCAGCTCGTTGCGGCTCTCCTCCACGTCGGTCACCTGACGGGACAGCTCATCGTAGCGGGCTTTGACTTCCTTGTACTCCTCGATGGCGCTTACGTTCACGCTGCCAAGGGCGCGGATCTTGCCGCGCAGGTCGGCCACCTGTGCCCGCAGCGCGGTCAGGCTGTCAAACTCCACGCACAGCTGCTCCGCCTGACTGACCGAGAGCTGGTACTCGTCCCACAGCTTTGCCACGGTCTGGTCGTACTCGGTCTCGGCAGCGGCCTTGCGCTCGGCAAGGCGTGCCATCTCCCGGCCCATCTCCTCGCGGCTGTCGGAGGCGGTGCGGGCTTTTGCCAGCGCTTCCGTTTCCTTCTGCTGGCAGGCAAGCCGCTTTTCGGTGGCTTCGCGGATGGCCTGCTCCTTTTGGGTGATGGTGGTCTGGCTGTCGGTCTTGGCCTTGCGGATGGCCGCGATCTCGGTGCGGCAGGCTTCGCTGCGGGCAGCAAGGGCGGCAAGGCTTTCTTCCAGTGCAGTGCGGCGGGCAGCGGAGTCCTTGGCACGCTGTTCCAGCGCGGCAATCTGGCTGTAAGCCAGCTCCGCGTCCTTGCGGCGGGTCACCTGTTCCAGCCGCTTGGCGCTGAGCGCCTGTGCCAGCTGGTTCTGCTGGGTCAGAAAGCTGTCGCTGCCCTCTGCAATGCGGCTCAGCTCGGCGGTCAGCTGCTCGATCTGCGCCGTCAGTTCTGCCTGCTGCAAGGCAGCGGCATCGGCCTTGGCGCGGCTGTCGTTCAACGCAGCCTGCAAGGCGTCCATCTGCTGCTGTGCGTTCTGCACGGCAGTTTCCAGCTGGGCAGCGGCGGCTTCCAGCCGCTTCTGCTCCGCCTCTGCACGCACCCGGTCGTTGGCGGCAGTGATCTGCTCGCTGGCGGTGGCGGTCAGCTCTGCCTGCAAAGCATCTGCCTGCTCTTTGCACTGGTCAGTCTTTTCCTGTGCGGCAAGGCAGTCTTTTTGCAGCTTGGCCGCCTTCAGGCGCAGCTCTTCCATCTCCTGCTTGCGGGTGAACAGACCGGCGCTGCGCTGCACGCTGCCGCCGGTAAAGCTGCCGCCTGCATTGATGACCTGTCCATCCATGGTGACCACCTTGTTGTGGTAACCGTTGTCCCGCGCCACGCGGGAGGCTTCGTTGATATCCTCCACCACGATGATGCGCCCCAGCAGGTTCGAGACGATATTCTCGTACCGGGGGTCGGCCTGCACCAGCGCAGAGGCCAGCCGTGCCGTGCCGGACAGCCGTCCCCGAAACACGCCGGGCTGCACGGTATCCAGCGGTAAAAAGGTGGCGCGGCCTGCATGGTCATTGCGCAGCAGGGCGATGGCGGCTTTCGCGGCGGCTTCGTTTTCCACCACGATGTTCTGCAGCGCACCGCCCAGTGCGGTCTCGATGGCAACCTCGCACCCGGGCTCCACCTTCAGGATGGTGGATACCGGCCCCAGAACGCCCCGCAGACGGCGGGCTCCGGCGGCGCGCATGACCGCACGCACCGAGTTCTGGTAGCCGTCCATGTTCTTTTCCAGCTCCCGCAGCACCGAAAGGCGCTGCCGGGCGGCATCCAGTTCCCTGCCCAGCCGCTGCTCGGCGGCATCGGCCTCGTCCAGCGCGGCCTTGCGGCTGCGCAGCTTGAGCTCCAGACCGGAGCGGATGTTGCCCAGCTGCTTTTCGTTTTCCTCCAGCGTCTGGCGGTACTTTACGGTATCGGCCAGATCCTGTCTTGTTTCCTCCAGCTGTGCGGCGGCATCCCGGGCGCTCTGTTCCAGCGCGGGCAGACGCTGCCGGGCGGTGTCTCCGGCGGCTTCGGCGGCAGCCTGTGCCACCTGTGCCTCGGTGCGCTTTGCGGTGTGGTCGGCAAGCTCTGCCCGCAGGCTGTCCTTGCGGGCACCGCTGGCGGTGCTGGCATCTGCCAGCCGGGCAAGTTCGGCATTCAGCGCTTCGATCTCTGCCGCAAGCTTTTCGCCCGCAGCCTCCATGGTCTTTGCCACGGCACGGTGGCGCTGCAAGGCGGCATCCGCCTCGGCGGTGTCCTGCTGCCCGGCGGCGATCTCCTGCTGCAAAGAAGCCGCGCTCTCATCGTTGCGCAGAATATCGTTTTCCAGCACGGCGATGCGGCTTTCGGAGCCGCTGATCTGCTGGGTGATGCTGCGGATATCCCCATTCAGGCGCTCGACAGCAACCGTCAGCTGCTGTGCCTGCATACGGATCTCCTCAGCCTCCTGCTCGGCGGCCTTGGTCTCCCGGTCAAAACGCTCGTAGTCGGTCTGGGCGGTCTCGTAGTCCCGCACCTGCTGGCGCACGGCTTCCCGAGCGCGGTGCACCCCATCGGTCCACAGGGTCACTTCCAGCGTTTTGCGCTGGGCGCTCAGTTCCAGAAACTTCTGTGCCTTGGCGCTTTCTTTTTCCAGCGGGCCCACCCGGCTTTCCAGCTCGCCAAGGATATCCCGCAGGCGCTCCAAGTTCTCGCCCGCTGCGGCCAGACGGCGCTCGGCTTCGGTCTTGCGGTAGCGGTACTTGGCAATGCCGCAGGCTTCTTCAAAGATCTCGCGGCGCTCGCTGCTTTTGGCTGCCACGATCTCCGCAATGCGTCCCTGCCCGATGACCGAATATCCGTCCCTGCCGATGCCGGTATCCAGCAGCAGCTCGTACACGTCCCGCAGGCGGCATACCTGCCCGTTGATGGTGTACTCGCTGTCGCCGGAGCGGTAGTATTTGCGCCCGATGGTCACCTCGTCCGCGTCCACATCCAGCGTGTGGGCGGCGTTGTCCAGCGTCAGCCGCACCTGCGCAAAGCCCATGGGGCTGCGCTTGCGGGTGCCACCGAAGATGACGTCCTCCATTTTGCCGGCGGCGCGCAGCTGGCGGGAGCTGGTCTCGCCCAGCACCCAGCGCACTGCGTCCGAAAGGTTCGACTTGCCGGAGCCGTTGGGACCCACCACGCCGGTAACGCCTGCGTCGAACCGAATTTTGACTTTATCGGGAAAGCTCTTGAAGCCCTGGATCTCCAGTTCCTTGAATACCATTTACTTTTCCTTTATCACGCCCAGCAGCTTGAGTGCTTCCTTGGCGGCGCACTGCTCGGCAGCTTTTTTGCTGCGTCCCTCGCCCCGCGCCACGCGGTCGGAGTTAAAGCGCACCGCCACCACGAAATGCTTGTCGTGATCCGGGCCGGACTCGCTTTCCACCACATAGCTCAGGCGCTCTTCCGGGTTCTGCTGCACGATCTCCTGCAGGCGGGTCTTGTAGTCCGCCTCAGCGTGCTTGCCCTCGGTGATGAAGGGCAGGATGAACTTGCGCGCCACCTCCATGCCGCCGTCCAGATACAAGGCGGCAATAACGGCCTCAAAGGCATCTGACACCACACTGGGACGGGTGCGGCCGCCGCAGCGCTCCTCGCCGCGGCCAAGGCGCAGATACTCACCAAGGTCGATCTCCTGCGCAAACTGGAACAGTGCACTCTCGCTGACAAGGCTGGCGCGGATGCGGGTCAGGTCGCCTTCCGGGCGGTCGGCGTAGGCGTGGAACAGGTAGTCTGCGGACACGATCTGCAAAACGCTGTCGCCCAGAAACTCCAGCCGCTCGTTGTGCTTGACCGGGGTACGGCTCTCGTTGGCGTAGCTGGTGTGGGTAAGCGCGATTTCCAGCAGTTCCGGGTTTTTGAATTTGTAACCGATGATAGTTTCCAACTGATGGCTCATGGTCGTTTTTACTCCCTTTTATTCCTCAGTTTTCTGTGCTGCAGCCAGCTCGTCCAGTGCGGACTGCATGGTGCCGCACAAATCGTTCTCCACACAGATCTTTGCCTGCCGGATGGCGTTTTTGATACCCTTTGCCTTGGAGGAGCCGTGTGCCTTGATGACCGGCTGCTTTGCGCCAAGGAAGGGCGCGCCGCCATACTCCTCGCTGTCCATCTGGTGCTTCAGGTCGGTAACGCCGCCCTTGAGCAGCAGATATGCCAGCTTGCCTCCAAGGTTTGCAAGGAACATCTGCTTGAGCATACCCAGCAGCATCTTTGCCACGCCCTCGGTCAGCTTGAGGATGACGTTGCCGGTAAAGCCGTCGCAGACCACCACGTCCACCTCGCCGTTGGGCACATCACGCGGCTCGATATTGCCCACAAAGCGGATGCCCGGGGTGGTCTTGAGCAGCTGGTGGGCGTCCCGCAGCACGGGGGTGCCCTTGCTCTCCTCGGCACCGTTGTTGGCCAGTGCTACGCTGGGGTTTTTGCGGCCTTCTACTTTGTTCACATAGCAGCTGCCCATGACCGCAAAAGCGGCCAGCATCTCCGGGCGGCACTCCACGTTGGCACCGCAGTCCAGCAGCAGATAAGCCTGCTGCTTTGCGGGCACCATGGTAGCCAGTGCCGGGCGCTTGACGCCTCGCAAAGTGCGCACGATGAGGCTTGCGCCAACGTGCAGCGCACCGGTGCTGCCGGCAGAAACAAAGGCATCGCCCTTGCCCTCTTTAAGCATATTCAGACCCACCACGATGGAGGAGTCCTTCTTCTGACGGATAGCGCGGGCGGGCTCGTCGCACATCTCGATGGTCTCGGTGCAGTTCACCAGCTCAATGCCGTCCAGTGGAATATTATGCTCGGCGGCGGTCTTGCGCACCAGCGCCTCGTTGCCCACACCGATCAGCTGCACGCCGTACTCCTTGACGGCCTGTGCAGCGCCTTCCAGAACAGCCAGCGGGGCGTTGTCGCCGCCCATCATGTCCACAATGATCTTCATACCTGTTTTCTCCTTTCAGGTGGTTTGCCTTACAGAGCAGTTTCCTCCAGCCAGTGCTGGAAGCTGGCAACAGCGCGCTCGGCCTGTGCCATGTAACGCAGCCGCTTATCCCGGGGACGGGTCTCGGCGGGCAGCGGCGGCAGAATGCCCATGTTTGCGCCCATGGGCTGGAAGTTCTTGTTCTCGGTGGTCAGATACTGCACCAGCGCACCGCACATGGTATCGGCGGGCGGCGGGGGCAGCTGTCTGCCCTCCAAGCGGGCGTAGAGATTGCGTGCTGCCAGCAGACCGCAGGCGGCGCTTTCCATATAGCCCTCAAAGCCGGTGATCTGCCCCGCAAAAAACACGTTGGGATGTGTTTTCAGGCACAGCTGGGCGCTGAGCACCCGGGGCGCATCCAGAAAGGTATTGCGGTGCATCACGCCGTAGCGCACAAACTCCGCATTTTCCAGCCCGGGGATCATGCTGAACACCCGCTTCTGTTCACCCCATTTGAGGTTTGTCTGGAAGCCCACGATGTTATACAGGGTGCGCTCCTTATTTTCTGCGCGCAGCTGCACGTTTGCCCAAGGACGGTGGCCGGTGTTGGGGTCTACCAGACCCACCGGGCGCAGCGGGCCGAACCGCATGGTGTCGGCGCCCCGGGCAGCCATGATCTCAATGGGCATACAGCCCTCGTACACGGTGACGGTATCGGCCTTTTTGCCGTGAGCATCCGGGTCGGGCTTTGTGCTCTGCTCGGCGCCGGTGTCAAAGTCGTGCAGGGGGGCACGCTCCGCAGCGGCAAGCGCGGCATGGAAAGCCTCATATTCTGCCTTGTTGAAGGGGCAGTTCAGGTAGTCGGCCTCGCCACGGTCGTAGCGGGAGGCGGCAAACACCTTACCGTAGTCCAGACTTTCGGCGGTGACGATGGGCGCAACGGCATCGTAGAAGTGCAGCCGCTCGTCCCCGGTCAGGCGTCCGATCTCATCGGCCAGCGCGCCGTCGGTCAGCGGGCCGGTGGCTACCAGAATGGGAGCGCTCTCATCGATGGTTTCCACCTGCTCCCGGTGGACGGTGATATTCTCGCACGCTTCCACCATGCGGGTGACAGCGGCGCTGAAGGCATCGCGGTCCACCGCCAGCGCGCCGCCGGCGGCCACGCGGGTCTCCTCGGCGGCAGTCAGCAGCCGGCTGCCCATGCGGCGCATCTCTTCCTTCAGCAGACCGGAGGCGGAGTCCAGCCGCTCAGCCTTCAGGCTGTTGGAGCAGATCAGCTCCGCAAAGCCCTCGCTTTTGTGGGCGGGGGAAAAGTGGACGGGCTTCTGCTCGTACAGCTCTACCTGCACGCCCTTGCCCGCCAGCCAGAGAGCCGCTTCGCAGCCCGCCAGACCCGCGCCCAGAATGGTTACTTTATATTCGTTCATTTGGTTTTTCCTTTAATCCTTTTTGGGCACCGGCATCTCAAAGCCGCAGCCCTCCTTGGCGCAGTACAGCTTGCCACCCTTGCGGAACAGGGTGCTGCCGCACTTTTCGCACTTGGTGGCCACCGGCATATCCCAAGTCATAAAATCGCAATCCGGGTAGCGCTCGCAACCGTAGTAGATGCGTCCCTTGGAGCTCTTGCGTTCCAGCAGACGTCCCTTGCCGCACTTGGGGCAGATGCCGCCGGTGTCCTTGACAAGGCGCTTGGTGCCCCGGCACTCTGGGAAGCCACTGCAAGCCAAAAACTTGCCGTACTTGCCCACCTTGATGACCATGGGGCGGCCGCACAGGTCGCACACCTCGCTGGAAGGCTCGTCCGGCACCTTGACCTTTTTGCCCTCCATGTTCTTTTCGGCCTGCTCCAGACTGGCCTCAAAGCCCTGATAGAAGTCATCCACGGTCTTGCGCCAGTCGGCCTTGCCGCTTTCCACCTTATCCAGATTCTTCTCCATCTGCGCGGAGAAATCCACGTCCACGATGTGGGGGAACTGCTCCAGCATCAGCCCGTCCACAGCCCGACCCAGCAGAGTGGGCTTGAGCTTTTTCTGGTCGCGCTCCACATAGCCGCGGTCGATGATGGTGGTAATGATAGGTGCGTAGGTGGAAGGGCGGCCGATACCGTTTTCTTCCAGCGCCTTGATGAGGGTAGCTTCGGTGTAGCGGGCGGGCGGCTGGGTGAACTTCTGCTCGCTCTTCAGCTCCCGCAGCTTGAGCACCTGTCCCTGCTCCAGCGGAGGAAGGTTCGTTTCCTTCTTTTCCTTTTCATCGGTGGCTTCCTCGTACAGGGCGGTAAAGCCGTCAAAGGTCACGGTGTAGCCGCTGGCCTTGAAGTGGTAATCCGCCGCGCTGACGGTGACCGACACGGTATCCTGCTGGCAGTCTGCCATCTGGCTTGCCATAAAGCGGCTCCAGATCATGCGGTACAGCTTTGCGGTATCGCCGCTGATGCTCTTGTCCACCTCGTCCGGGGTCAGAGACGGCACAGAGGGACGGATGGCTTCGTGGGCGTCCTGTGCTGCCGTGGCGCTCTTGGTCTTCCATGTGCGCTTATAGGGGCAGATATACGCCTCGCCGTAAGCACCGGCGATATACTCCTTAGCGGCAGCCACGGCTTCGTCCGAGATGCGCAGACTGTCGGTACGCATATAGGTGATCAGACCCATCATGCCGTGTCCGGCAATGTCCACGCCTTCGTACAACGTCTGGGCGGCGCGCATGGTGCGGGTGGCTGTAAAGCCCAACCGGCGGGAGGCCTCCTGCTGCAGGGTACTGGTGATAAAGGCCGGGGTGGGCTGCTTTGCGCGCTTGCCGCGCTTGAGCTCGCTCACCACATAGCTTGCGCCCTCCAAACCCTTTTCAATGGCACGTGCCTCGGCCTCGCTTTTGGGCAGCAGCTTTTTGCCGTTGGCGTCCGTGGCAAGGCGTGCCACAAAGCTTTTGTGCCCGGCACCCAGGGTGGCGTCCACGTTCCAGTATTCATCGGGCTTAAAGTTTTCGATTTCCTTTTCCCGGTCGTCGATCAGCCGCACCGCCACGCTCTGCACACGGCCTGCGGACAGGCCGCGGCGCACCTTACGCCACAGGAACGGACTGAGCTTGTAGCCCACCAGACGGTCCAGCACGCGGCGCGCCTGCTGGGCGTTGAACAGATCCTCGTCAATGGCGCGGGGGTGGGCCATGCCCTCCTTCACACCCTTTTTGGTGATCTCGTCAAAGGTGACACGGTTGGGCTCGTGGGGGTCCAGCCCCAGAATGTTGGCCAGATGCCAGCTGATGGCCTCGCCCTCGCGGTCCGGGTCGGTCGCCAGCAGCACGCCGTCGGCGTGTTTGGCCTTGCTCTTCAGTTCCTTGATGAGCTTTTCCTTGCCCTTGATGCTGATGTATTGCGGGGTATAGCCATGCTCCACATCAATGCCCAGCTGAGATGCGGGCAGATCGCGGATATGGCCCATGCTGGCAGTGACCTCGTAGTCATCGCCCAGATATTTGCCGATGGTTTTCGCCTTTGCAGGCGACTCCACGATAACCAGTTTCGCCATTTCTTCTTTTCTCCTCTATCTGCAACGTGCCCCCAAAGGGATGCACGGTCATTCGCTCATATTATTGTACCACAGCTGTTGTGTGCTTTACCAGCGGAAATATTCCACAATTTTACCGCAGCACATACCGCTGCCCCGGCTGCTTGTACACCCGGCCGGTGAGTTCCAGCTTCATCAGGGTACCCAGCAGTGCGGACATAGGCAGGCCGGTGCTCACGCACAGTTCCTCGATGCCCACGGGCTTTGGCCCGATGCCCGCCAGCACCCGGCGCTCGGTATCGCTCAGGGGTGCAGGCTGCTTTGCGGCAGCCGGTGCTGCCTGCCGGGTGTGCAGGCCCAGCGCCGCCAGCAGGTCGGCAGCGCCGGCCACGGCCCGGGCGCGTTCGTCCCGCAGCAGGCCGTTCGTACCTGCGGAGTTGGGGGAGTAGATACTCCCCGGCACGGCATACACCGGCTTGCCGTAGCGCTCGGCGTGGGCAACGGTGGACATGGTGCCGCTTTTTTCCCGCGCTTCCACCACCAGTACAGCAGAGGAAAGCGCCGCGATGAGCCGGTTGCGCTGCAAAAAACAGGTAGGGCCAATATATTCACTGTAAGGCGGGTACTCGCTGATGACACAGCCCTTGCGCTCGATCTGTTGGCGCAGGGCGGCATTGGCTGCCGGGTAGGTGCGGTCGATGGGTACGCCCATCACTGCAATGGTGGGGCAGTCGTTCTTTACCGCCGCCCGGTGTCCGGCGCTGTCCAGCCCATCGGCCAGACCGCTGACGATGACAGCCCCGTTTTTTGCCAGTTCACCGCCAATATCCGCCGCCGCGTTCAGGCCATATTCCGTGGGCTTGCGGCTGCCCACGATGCCCACCGCCCCGGGCTCGTTGAGCCAGCGGGGGTCGCCGGTGCAGTAGAGCACCAGCGGCATATCCGGGATGCGGGAAAACGCCAGCGGGTAGTCCGGGTCGTCAAAAGGCAGAATGCGCACCCGCAGGGCATCGCACTGCATCACCAGCGTGTGGAAACTTTCTGCATCCAGCTGTGCTGCCCGCTTAAAGGCTGTATCCCCTGCCGCCTGCCGGAACTCCTCGGTCTCCCGCGCCTCCCATGCCTCCTGTGCGCCGCCAAAGGCGTCCAGCACCTTTCCGGCGTGGAGGCTGGCGGGCCCCAGCACCTGCGCCAGCCACAGCCAGCACAGCAGCGGGTCGGGTGCAGGCTCCGGCGGGAACAGGCTGGTCTGCCCGGTCACAGGCTCTCCTCCCGGAAATGCCACAGCAGGATGCTGCCCGCGATACCGGCGTTCAGGCTTTCCACCCGGTCGGTCATGGGGATGCGCACCGTGCTGTTGCAGGCGGCGATGGTCTCGTCGGTCAGGCCCTGTCCCTCGCTGCCGATGACCACGCAGACGCCGCCGGGATACCCTGCCTTTGCCGCGCTGAGCGGCTGGGACTGGTACAGCGCCGCCGCAAGGCAGGTGATGCCTTTTTCCCGCAGCAGGGCGATGGCCTGCGGCATGGCACCGGTCTCGATGACCGGGATGCGCACCGCCGCGCCCATGGAGGCGCGCAGGGTCTTGGGGGCGTAGACACTGGCGCAGCCTTCGCTGAGGATGACACCGTCAAAGCCAAAGGCGGCCGCACTGCGCAGCAAAGTGCCCACGTTGCCGGGGTCCTGCACCCGCTCCAGTGCCAGATACCGCCCGCCGGGGCGCACCTCCTCCAGAGTGTGCACCGGGGTGCGGAACACCCCGAACACCCCCTGATGGGTGCCCACGTCTGCCAGCTTGTCCGCCACATGATCCTCTACCAGATAGTGCTCGCCCGGCAAAGCGGCAAGCTCCGGGCACTTTTCCAGCGCATTTTCGGTATAAAACAGGGTCTCCAGCTCTGCGCCCCGGGCAAGTTCCGGGCACAGCTTGCGCCCCTCGGCCAGAAAGCGCCCCTCGGTGCGGCGGAATGCCGCGCCGGAGGCAAGGCGGCAGGCGTATTTTATTTTTGCGTTTTCCCGGCTGGTGATCTTTTCGTCCATGCGTTCCTCCTGAACAGGTGTGTATGCTTTGGATACAATAGAAAAAGGGCAGCGTCTGCCGCAGATTTCTGCGGCAGGGCGCTGCCCCGTTGCCTTGTTTCCCTGGCCGCAAAAAATGCCCGGATACAAAACGGACGCCCGCGTATACGCGCGGGCGTCACGATGCAAGGTCTTTATCAGGCGTTCTTCACGGTCTCGACCAGAGCGGCAAAGCTCTTGGGATCGTTGATAGCCATCTCGGACAGCATCTTGCGGTTCAGCTCGATGCCTGCCTTCTTCAGGCCAGCCATGAAGGTGGAGTAGTTCATGCCCAGAGGACGAACTGCGTTGTTGATGCGGCAGATCCACAGGTTGCGGAACTGACGCTTCTTCATGCGGCGGCCAGCCAGAGCGTAGTTGCCGCTCTTCATGACCTGCTGCTTGGCCATCTTAAAGTGCTTGCTCTTGCAGCCGTAGAAGCCCTTGGCCAGCTTCAGCATCTTCTTACGACGTTTGTGAGTCATGGTTGCGCCCTTGATACGTGCCATTTTTTATATCTCCTTTAGTTGTCTCAATAGAATGTGTTTGCCTGCGGCTCGCTCTTAGGCGTAGGGCAGCATGCTCTTGATGGTAGCTGCGTTGGTCTTATCAACGTAGCTGGGCTGACGGTAGCCACGGGTCAGCTTGGTGGTCTTCTTGGTCAGGATGTGGCTGCGGAATGCGTGACCGCGCTTGATCTTGCCGTTCTTGGTCAGCTTAAAGCGCTTCTTAGCGCCGGAGTGCGTCTTCAGTTTCATCTTAGCCATTTTAGTTTCCTCCTAAAATTAGTCCTTATTGGGTTTCGGGATCAGCAGAATGGACATCGTGCGGCCCTCGAGCACCGGCGGCTTATCGGTGGATGCCTGAGGCAGAGCCTCGGCAAAACGTTTCAGCACGTCTGCGCCCAGAGCACTGTGCGCCATTTCACGGCCGCGGAAGCGGATCGAAACCTTAACCTTGTGGCCAGCTGCCAGGAACTTGGCAGTCTGGTTCAGCTTGGTATTGAAGTCGTTGGTGTCAATGTTGAGCGAAAGGCGGGTCTCTTTAACTTCGACCACCTTCTGGTTCTTCTTGGCTTCCTTCTCCTTCTTCTGCTGTTCAAAACGGTATTTGCCGTAGTCCAGCACCTTGCACACAGGCGGCACAGCCTGCGGTGCGATCTTTACCAGATCGAGCCCGGCTTCTTCTGCAGCGCGCATGGCCACCTGAATGGACACAACGCCCTTCTGCTCGCCGTCGGCACCGATCAGGCGAACTTCACGATCACGGATCTGACCGTTGATCTCCAGTTCCTTCGACTTTCCAGCGGTAGCGATAATGAATGCACCTCCAAACAAAATCCATAGTGTTGCAATATTTGGCATAGAAAACGCGGCCGCCCATATTCTGGACAGCCGCGCGAAATTTCACACAAAGCCGCAGCATTCACAAAGGAATAAGCTGCTGTTTCGGGTATAGCCCGGGGACATCCTCCCGCAAGGCGAGCGCGGCACAGGCCGTAGCTGCTTTCTTTACCCGGCTATTCTACCACGCTTTATCTGCCCTGTCAAGCACTTTTTATGCGTTCTTTGGAAAAAATATGACTTTTCCCTTTTACGCTTCGATCAGTTTGCCCAGTGCAAAGGAGTAGATGCCCTTATAGGTCACCTTTTTCGGTGCAAAACGCTTTTCGATGGCAATGGCGTAGAGGTTCAGCTGGGCACGGTAGGCGCGCAAAAAGTCGCTCTCGGCCTTGCGGCGGTCGGTCTTGTAGTCCAGCAGCTCCAGATGGTCCGGGTACACCAGCACAAGGTCGGCGATGCCCTGCACCAGCACCTGCGCGTCTGCGGCAGCGGGCAGTTCCTCGTGTCCCTGCGCCGCCAGCACCGCACCGGCAGGCAGTGCGGTGATAAAAGGCAGCTCCCGCAGCACCTGCTGCGCAGCGCAGATCTTTGCAAAGGCCTCGCTTTCCACAAAGCGGCGGATGCACACCGCGTCCAGCTTTTCCGCGATCTCCGGGGCGGTCAGCTGCAATGCCACCTGACGGTCCCGCTCTGCCGGAATGGCCGTGTCCAGCGTGCCCGCAGCCTTGGCCGCAGCCAGCCGGGCAAAGTCCGCGTGCTCCAAAAAGGCGTGCAATGCGGTGCCCATCTCGGCGGCGGTCAGGCCGTCCTTAGAAAGGAAGCCCGGGCGCTCCAGCGTGGTCTGTTCGGCCTTGTGCACGATGCTGGTCACGCTGACCTTGGCGGGCACCTGCGCAAGCGCTGCCGCCGGGTACTGCCACGCAAAGTTCTGCCGCAGCTTCTTCACCAGTGCCGGGTCGGTCTCCGGCGTTTCGTCCGGCGTATCTGTATCTATTTCCTCGGACAGCTGCACGGCATCGTCACACACCCTGATGGCCATCACGCTTTCGGTCTGCACAAACAGCAGCTCCCGGTTGCCGGAAAGCTGCCGCAGCACCCCGCCGTCCGGGTGCACCAGCAGCGCCGCCCGCAGCCAGTCGGCAAAGCTGTTGGCCTGCTGGTGCAGTGTGGCCCCCGCCCCGGCAGCCAGAAAAGCTGCTGCCTTGGCAAAGGGCTTTGTGGTCTTGCCGCTGCTCAGTGGCACGGTGAGGATGAGCTTATCCTGCGCACGGGTGAGCGCCACATACAGAAGGCGCATCTGCTCGCTGCGCAGTTCCCTGGCGTGGACAGCGGCCAGCGCGGTGTAGGCGGCGGTCTTGTAGGCGCCCTCGCCGTTTTCCGGCCGCAGCCGCAGCCCCGCGCCGAAAGTGCGGTGCACCAGCACCGGCTGACGGATATCCGAAGCGTTGAACTTGCGGGCTGTATCCCCCACGAACACCACCGGGAACTGCAAGCCCTTGGAGCGGTGGATGGTCATGATGGACACGCACCCGGGGTGCACCCCGCTGGGTACGGTGTCCTGTCCGGTACTGCCGGCCTGCGCGGCGGCATCGATGGCGCGCACCAGCGCCGAGATGCCGCCTGCACCGGAGGCGGCGCAGAAGTTAGCAAAGCGGCGGGCATCCTCCCGGCGGCGGGCACCGTTTTCCAGCACGCCCAGCGCCGCCAGATAACCGGTGGAGGCAAAAATTTCTTCCAGCAGCTGCTCTGCCGGGGCACTGCGCGCCATCTGCCGCAGGGCGGTGAGATGAGCGTAGAAGTCCTTCACCTTCTCGGTAAAGGGGTCGTCGGCCGGGTCCTCCAGCGCCAGCAGCAGTGCGCCGTACAGGCTGATGCGGGCGGGCTTTTTGTCCGGCTCGGCCTGTACCTGACGGCTGCGGGCGCGCAGCCGCACAAGATCATCCTCCGTAAAGCCGAACATGGGGCCCAGCATGGCGGCGGCCAGATAGATGTCCTGCGAGGGGTCGTCGATGACCTTGAGCAGGGCGATGAGGGGGCGGATGTGGGGCGCAAGCATCAGGTTCTCCCGGGCGTCAGCGTATACCGGGATGCCCCGGGCGGTCAGCGCCTCCACATAGGCCGGGAACTCGGTGCGTGCCGCCAGCAAAATGCAGCAGTCCTCGTACCGCACCGGGCGGGTGGTGCTGCCCTCCCGCACCGGCTCCCCGGCAGAAACCAGCTGCGCGATGCGTTCCGCGATCCAGCCTGCATCGGTCTCGGTCTCGTCGTCCGGCAAAAACTGCACCTCCACGCTGCCCTGATATTCCCCGGGCGCGCCGCAGACCAGACGCTGCCCGTCTCCGTAGGCGGTATCGCCCAGCTCCGGGGTCATGAGCTGCTCAAAGAGGTAGTTGATGCCCGCCACCACCTGCGGTGCGGAGCGGAAGTTTGCATCCAGCGCCAGCAGTGCGTCCGTGCCCGGAGTGCCCTCCGGCGGGCGGGGACGGGCTTTTGCGCCCGGCAGCAGCGGCCAGCTGTCCAGCTTTTGCCGGAAGATGCCCGGCTCTGCCTGCCGGAAGCGGTAGATGCTCTGCTTTAAATCGCCCACTAGGAAGAGGTTATCCCCCGCCGGGGCGGCAAGGCAGCGGTAAAGGGCGTCCTGCAGGGCGTTCGTATCCTGATATTCGTCCACCATCACGGCGGCGTAGTCCTGCCGGATGTTCTCGCACAAGGGGGTAGGCGTGCCCTCCGGGGTGCGCAGCAGCCGCAGGGCAAGGTGCTCAAAATCGCTGAATTCCAGCAGCTTGCGCTCCCGTTTTCTGGCCGTGAACCGGGCATCGAAGTCCCGCACAGCAGCAAACAGCGCCCGCAGCCGGGGCAGGGTGATCTGCCGGTCGGTCTCGGCCTCGGCCTCGGAGCAGCAGATGAGCTGGGTCATCTGCTCAAACAAAACGGCAGCTTCGTCCGAGCGGGTCTTGATCTCCGCCTTGTGGTCGCCGCCCAGACGCTTTTTCATGCCCTTCAGGCCGGGGGCTTCCTCCATGCCCAGCACATAGGGGGTGAGCAGGTCATACAGCGGGTCCCACTGTCCGGCAGCGGCCAGCTGCTCCGCCTGCGCAAAGAGGGCGGCGGCTTTTTCCAGCCTTGTACCGGCCTCTTCGTATTTTTCTGCCACCGCAAGCTGTGCCTTTGCCCGGGCGGAGGGGGTCTTTTTTTCCTCGGCAGCTGCCTGCTCCTGATCAAAATCCGCATGGCAGTCGGCCAGCGCTGCCGTCAGCAGTTCCCGCGCAGCCTTGGCGCAGCGGGCAGCTTCGGCCAGCAGCAGGTCGTGCCAGCAGGTGGAAGCAAAGCCGTTTTCCTGCTCGTATGGCGCAAGAAATTCATCCAGCTTGTGGTCGTAGTCCGGCAGTGCCCGCAAAAAATCGTAGATCTGTAAAATGGCATCGCCCGCCGGTTTATCCGTGCGTCCCTTGCCGTACAGGTCTGCAAAGGCGCAGAAATCCGGGTCGCGGTAGGCGTTTTCCAGCGTTTCGGCCAGTGCCGTCCCCCGCAGCAGCTGCACGGTACCGGGGTCTGCCGGGGCAAAATCCGGCGGGATATCCAGCGCCTGAAAGTGCTTGTGCAGCAGGTTCAGGCAAAAAGCGTCAATGGTGCAGATGGGCGCGCGCTGCAGCAGCATCCGCTGGCGGCGCAGCATGGCGTTGCCGGGCTGCAGCTGGCTGCGGTGCAGCAGCGCCTGCCCGATGCGGGCACGCAGCTCTGCTGCCGCCGCATTGGTAAAGGTGACGATGAGCAGCCGGTCGGCGTTGACCGGGTGCTCCTGGTCGGTGATCAGCTGCACCGCCCGCTCGGTCAGCACGGCGGTTTTGCCGCTGCCTGCGGCTGCGCTTACCAGCAGCGCACCGCCCCGGTCGGCAATGGCGGCCTGCTGCGCCGGGGTCCATTTTGGTCCGCTCACGGCTGTTCCTCCTCTTCTTCAGGTTCTTCCTCGGGTTCAAAGGGCTTTGCAGGGGCTTCCAGCGCACGCTCGTGCACCCCGGTCTCGTGGCAGCAGATAAAGCTGTAATCGCACCATGTGCAGGGGCTTTTGCTGCTGCTCACCACCAGCGGCTCGGCATCGATCTGCCCGCCGTAGAGCTGCTCGCCCATCTGGGTAACAAGATCGTCCAGATGCAGCTGGATGCGGCTGAGCTTGGCGCTGTCGGCCCGCTTGTCCTTCTGGTAGGGGCTGGGTGCGCCGTTGCGGTAGCCAAAGGGCAGGTACTTGCCGGTTTCGTCTGCATCCATGGCGTCAAAGATCTTCTGCTCGTCCCGCACAAGGCCGTCCAGCTGGTACTCCACCGCCCGGGCAGCTTGCTCGCGGGGCAGGGTCTGGGGGGCGGGGTCGGCCAGCAGATACAACACGCCCGCCGGCTGAGCGCCGGTAAAGCGCCCGCCGGCATCCCGGGTCAGGCTGAACAGATACAGCAGCATCTGACAGTCCAGACCGCAGTAGACTTCTTTCAAGTCCAGCTTTTTGCTGCCGGTCTTGTAGTCCACCACCCGCACCCAGCGGGTGCCGTCGTCCTCGATCCACTCATCTGCGCGGTCCACCGTGCCCACCAGCTGCACCGTGCGCCCGTCCGACAGGCGGTACACCTGCCCGGGCACGGCGTCCTCGCCCCGGCCTATTTTCAGCTCGCAGGCCACGGGCTTGAATTGGGACTGGTTCTGCTCGTCCCGCAGATAGCACAGCAGGCTGGTCATGCTCTTTTTCAGCCGGGAGAGCAGATAGGCAAAGCGTGCAGTATCCTCCGGCAGATAGCGCCGCGCATACTCGTCCACCAGTGCGGCGGCAAGGTCGGCCATGGCGGCATCATCCAGCTCCAAAAAGGGGCGCAGCCCGGCGCAGGGGTTGTCTGCCCCGGGGTGGGGGTCCAGCGCCATTTGCAGCACCCAGTGCATCAGGGTACCGCTCTGGTCTGCCGAAAGCTCCGCACGGCGGCGGGGCTTGAGCCCCAGCACATACTGCAAAAAGTAACCGTAGCGGCAGGTATAATATTTTTCCAGCTGGCTGGGCGAGATGTGCAGCCGCCTGCCCAGCAGCGTTTCCAGTGTGGGCAGATCCTGCACCTGCCGGGGCGGGTCCTGCTCCATGCGCTGCAACAGTGCCAGTCCCCGGGGTGCCTGCACTCCCTCACCGGGGGTGCGCAGCGCCTCGGTCAGGCTGGCACGTTCCAGTTCGGTCAGCGGCCAGCCGCCGCCCAGCACGTCTAAGCCGTCTGCGGGGGTGGCGGCAAGGTCAATGAGTTCCAGCTGCGGTGCGGCGGGCTGCAATGCCTCCACGATGGGTTCCAGCGCAGCGCACAGGGTCTGTCCCTGCCCTTTCGGCCAGCTCATCCACAGCCCCTTTGCCGGGGCGGTAAGGGCTTTATAAAAACAGACCTGTTCCCGCACCACACGGTTTTCAAAGCAGTCCGGCAGGTCGATCTGTTTTGCCATCAGCAGGTCGCGGTCGGCGTGGGTCAGCAGGCCGCTTTCTGCGGGGGTACAGGGAAATTCGCCCTCTGCCAGCCCCAGCACGAATACATAGTCCGGCGCATCCAAACGCATTTTACCGGCGCTTGCCAGCACCACCGCGTCCAAGGTCTGCGGGATGTGCCCAAGGTCAGAGGAGCGCAGCAGCAGACCGAAAAGATCCTCGTACTCCGGCACGGTGATGCCCTGACTGCCCAGCAGCCGCGCCATCTCGTCCAGCAGCTGCATCACCACATTCCACTCGCGGGCGGCTTCCTCTGCCGCCGGAATGCCCCGGGCAGTGCGGATATCCTCCACCTGCGCGGCTTGCTGCTCCTCTGCGCCCAGCTCCTTCAGGCAGAAATACAGCGCCCGGCTGATCTGCTCCGCGTTGGCGCTGCGCACCTTGCTGCGCAGGGTATCCACCGCCGTCACCAGCTTTTTGCGGGCGTTCTCGGCGCGGGTCATGTTCAGCGTATCTTCCTCGGTCAGTTCGGCGTCACCGAAGCCCCGGGGACTTTTGGTAAATTCTGCCCGCCACGCCGCTGCATTAGGCGACCATGTGTAGGCGTAGTTTTCCAGCGCGCAGACCTCCGGCTCGGTCAGGTCGCACAGGCCGGTCTTGGCCAGCACGGTCAGCTGCTCGGTCATGTCCGCACCCCGCAGCAATGCCAGCAGTGCCCGCACCGCCGTGGCGGGGGCGCTGAACTCCGGGGTGGTGGGTTCGTCGCAGTACAGAGGGATCTCTGCCATGCGGAACTCGTACCGCACCGCAGCCCGGTACAGACTGATATCGCGGCAGACCACCGCAATTTTTCCGCAGCGCACACCCTGCCGCATCAGGCGGCGGATGGCGGCTGCGGCACAGCGGGCCTCCTCCTCCCGGCTGGCGGCGGCAAACAGCCGCAGCTCCGGGGCGCTTTCCGGCGGGGTGCAGCTGCCTGTCTCCAGCAGCTCGGTCAACGCGGCAAGGCCCGGGGCATCCTTATGGCGCAGGTCCCGCCGCAGCAGCTCCGGGGCGGCCACTTGTGCGCCGTTTTTGCGCGCCAGCTGGCGCAGCTGCGCCGCCACCTGCTTTGCACCGGAGAACAGTTCCAGGTCCCCGGGCTGCATGGGTGCGCCGTCCTCGCACAGTGCCACCGTCACGGCGGGCAGTGCAGCCAGCATGGCGCCCATCAGCCGCTTTTTGGGCGCGTTGAAGGTGTCGAACTCATCAATGAACACCTCGCGCTCGCGCAGAAAGTCCGGCAGCTCGTCCCGGGCAAGCGCAGCTTCCAGACGGTCAGCCGCCAACTCCAGACGGTCGGCAGGATCCATGCCGGTGCCCGCCAGCAGGCTTTCGTAGCCCTGAAAGATGAGCGCCAGCTCGCCCAGCTTCGCGCTCTCGGTGCCGCAGTCCCGGGCAAGCTCCTGCAACTGCTGCCCGGAAAGCCCGGCGCTTTTCAGCTCGTCTATCGTCTCGGCCGCCATCTGGCAAAAGGCTGCGCTGCGCCGGTGGCGGTAGTAGTAGTGCACGTTATCCTGCAATTCCTCCAGCGCACGGCGCACCAGCACCGCCCGCCCGGCATCGGTCAGGGTCTGCACCGCCGCGCCGCCCTCTATCGCAAGGATATGCTCGGCCAGACTGGTGAAGGAATAGCTTTCCACCATGCCGGAAAGGGCATCCCCCAGCTCCCGGTAGATGCGTGCTTCGGTGCTGGAGGTAAACTGCTCCGGCACCAGCAGGATGCTGCGCTTCCCCGCCTCGGCACGGGCACGGATGCGGGCATACAGCAGGGTGGTCTTGCCGCTGCCGGAAGTGCCCAGAACCAGTTTCAGCATTTCGGTCTCCTCCCGCTCATTGATTTTTGCCTTTATTGTAACACGAAAGCGGAGATAAAACCACCGCTTTTCTTTGCAATCCCGCCGCCGCTGTGGTACACTGGAAAAAACATTCTGCACACCGGAAAGGGACTTTGTATGAAGATTTTAGCCGTTGACTACGGGGACAGCCGCACCGGCCTTGCCACCTGCGACCGCACCGAATTTCTTACCACCGCCATTACGCCCCAGATCACCTTAAAGGCGCGCAACAAGGTTGCCGCCCGGGTCTGCGAGGTAGCCAAGGAGATCGAAGCCGAGATGATCCTGATCGGTCTGCCGCTGAATATGGACGGCACCGAGGGTGAGCGCGCCGCCAAGAGCCGCAAGCTGGCAAAGACCGTGGAGCTTTGGAGCGGCCTGCCGGTGCGGATGTGGGACGAGCGTCAGACCACCTGCGCCGCCGCTGACCTTCTGGACGAAAGCGGCACCTACGGCAGCCGCCGCAAGGAGATTCTGGATTCGGTCAGTGCCACGGTGATTTTAGAGGACTACCTTGCATGGCGCAAGGAGCACCCCGGGGAGATGTAAAAAAAGATGCCTGTGCTCACGCACAGGCATCTTTTACTATTTATCCCTGATAGGTCTCGATGCTCACGCTGTTGATGGTGATATCGGTGGTGGGCTTCTGGTTTTCGTCCACAGCGGTCTGGGCGATGGTATCCACGATGTCCATGCCCTCGTACACCTGCCCGAATACCGTGTCGGTGTAGTCCAGATAGGGTGCGCCGCCCGCCGTCTGGTACGCGGATACCACCTCGGCGCGGTAACCGGCGGCGTTCATCTGGTCTGCCAGTTCCTGCGTTACCGACTGTTCTCCCGGCAGCGATTCCACCACATAGAACACACTGGCACACGCGCCGGAGGCGTCCACGCCCATGCACAGCGCCCCGGCGTAGTGGTGCAGGCTGTCCGATGCTTCCACCGGGTAGCGGCTGCCCTTCCAGATGGTAGAGCCCTTGCCGTCTGCGCCCTGCCCGGCTTCCACCACGAACTGGTTCTCCACCCGGCTCACGGTAAGGCCGTTGTAGTAACCCTGCTGTACAAGGCCGATGAAGTTATCGCAGGCCTGCGGGGCCTTTTCCGGGAAGAGCACCGCACGGAAAACACCCGCAGAGGTATCGAACACCGCAACGGTGTCCCCTGCTGCCGGGTGGGTGAACTGCAGCTCAGCGGATTCCACCGCCGGGCGGCTGATGCTCTGGACCTTGCTGCCGTTTTCCTGCGGCCGCAGCGTGCAGCCCGTAAGCAGCAGCACCGCCGCAAGACAGACTGCCCCGAATTTTTTCAACATACTCCCGCTCCCTGTTCCATATATTGTACTACAACGCCGCACAGCGCAGCGCAAAAGCTTTAACCAGTAGTATACCATATTCTGCGCGGCAGTGCGAGAGGAAATTGCGTGAAAATTTATCCAATGATTTCTGTGCGAAAAAGCATCTTGACGAACTGCGCAAAACACGCTACACTATAAGCAGACCAAGCGGGACGCAGCCCGCTGCATCAACTGCTTTTTGGCTTAAAGCAATACAGGAGCGTATTATGTCTGACGAGATCAAGAACCCCAATACTGAGGAAGAATATCAGCCCGACCTGATGACCCTTGAGGACGAGGACGGCAACGAGGTCACTTTTGAGGTGATCGATGCGCTGGACCACAAGGGCGTGCATTATCTGGCTGTTGTGGAATACGCCGAGAACGAAGAGGACCTGAACGAGGACGCCCAGCTGGTGATCCTGAGTGTCGGGGAGGACGATGAAGGCGAATATCTGGACGTTGTAGAGGACGACGAGGTGCTGATGGAAGTCAGCAAGCTGTTCGAGCAGCGTCTGAGCGAGGACTACGATATCGAGTAAGTCCTTTGACGGATTGACCCGTGCAAGACTTCCTGCCCGGCTCGATTTGTTGCGGTTTGTATGATCCTACTAATCATTCAACGGGAGCCCGGAGTTCTCCGGTGGATTGCAGACCTCCCCGCCATGGGTCGACCATGGAGGCTCGATGAGGAAGCGTGATTCCGGAGACAGGGCACCCACCTGTCCGTAAGGGTAGGTTTGATTGACCGCAGACGACCGGGCGGGATCTTTATAGTAATCCAATCCACCGCTTGTGCCCCTGCAAACACAGGGCACGGCTGTGGATTTTTTTATCACCATTTGAAAGGATGTGCAATTGCGGCATGAGCTCTGAGCATCTGGTTGGTACCTCCATTCCCCGCTTCACCTTTGACACCCCCACCACCCCGGGCAACGATTTTTACGCCCTGTGTGCGGGCACCGAGCCTCTGTGCATGATCTTTCTGCCCGGGTTCGACCACCCGGTCACCCGGGAATACCTGACCCGCTACTTAAAGACCCTGCCGCGGCTGCGGGGCGTGCGGCTGGCGTGTGTGGTGCGCTCAGCGCCCCGTGCGGTGGCCGAGGCTACACAGGGGAAGGAGTTTCCCTTCCCCATCATCTGCGATGCACCGGGTGTGCTGTACAGCTATCTGGGAGTGGAGCAGGCACGCGGGCTTTTGAGCTGGAGCTTTTCTGCCCAACGCATCTACAAAAGTGCCCGGGATGCCGGTTATCACTACGACCGCAATGCCCCACAGATCCTGCCCATGACCCTGATCGTAGGGCATGAGGGAAAAATTTTGTTCACCCACTCCGGCCGCAGCCAGACCGACCTGCCGGAGGACTGCATTGCCATCCGGGAGCTTGCCCGCGAGGTAGTGCACACCAAAGCCGCTGACCAGCGCCGCGCAAGCCACCACTGCTCGGACGAAACGCTGACCCTGCCCGACCTCATTGGCTGGGACGATGTGGATAACGACCAGTAAGCCACGCAGAAAACGCTTTTTTATCGGAAGCGCTGCAACGCGCAAACGGCTGCTGCACGCAAAGTGCAGCAGCCGTTTTGTTATTCTTCCTCCGGTTCTTCGCTGAACAGTTCCGGAATGCAGCCAAGGGCGGCCAAGCCCACCAGCGCAAACACGATGCGGGACCACACCGAGGTGCTGCCGCCCAGCAGCCAGCCCACAAGGTCGAATTGAAAAAGCCCCACGAGCCCCCAGTTCACACCGCCCACAATGAGCAGCAGCAGGCAGATTTTGTAAAAGGTCTGCACAAAAAAGACCTCCTTCCTTTGGGGCCAGTATGCCCTGCGGGAAGGAGGTTTATACTTTTTTTAGCGAATCACCCGTGCACCGCCGCGGTCGGGCTGCGCAACGTAGACCTGCGGCCACTGCCGCTTTGCTGCCGCTGCGGCGGTTCTGGCGGCAGCTTCGTCCCGGAACACGCCGAACACCGCCGCGCCGCTGCCGGTCATCAGGGCGGTGACAGCGCCGTGCGCGCGAAGAAGGGACTTGATCCTTTCGTTGTCTTTTGCGCCGCTGCACTCTTCCAGTGCATTCCCGGCGGCAGCGCATACGGCATCCAGGTCTCCGGCGCGGATGGCCTTTTCCTGCGCTTCACAGTCCGGGTGGATGCTGCTGCCCACGGTATCGTAAGCGGCAAAGGCCTCCGGTGTGGACACGCCGTAGTCCGGCATTACTACCGTGAACCAGCAGTCCGGCACAGGGGGCAGTGCCTTGAGCAGGTCGCCCACGCCCTGCACCCGGCAGGTGCCGCCCATCAGGGCAAAGGGCACGTCCGCACCGATGCCTGCGCCCAGCGCGCACAACTCGCTCATGGAAAGCTTTGCACCGTACAGGGCATTCAGACCCACCAGCACGGCGGCGGCGTCTGCGCTGCCGCCCGCCATACCCGCCCGCACCGGGGTATTTTTGTAGATGGTGATATCCACCCCCGCCAGCAGGCCGGTGTAGTGGAAGAACGCCAGCGCTGCCTTGATGGCAGTATTTTTATCGTTGGGCTGCACAAGGCTGCCCGGCAGACGCAGACTGAGCCCGGCGCTGCGACGCAGCATCACCCGCTCGTACAGGGTGATGGTCTGCATGGTCATGTCCAGCGCATGGTAGCCATTGGGCAGCAAGCCCACTACATCCAGTGCCAGATTGAGCTTTGCCGGGGCCAGCACGGTCACTGCGTTTCTCCGCTCTCGCCGTTCCATCTGTGTTCCTCCTCAGTTGCCGTGGTAGATGTTGTTTTCCACCAAAAACTCCCGGATGCGCTTCAGCGCCTCGGTCAGGTGCTCCACGCTGTAAGCGTAGGAAACGCGGCAGTACCCCTCGCCGGAAGCGCCAAAGGCATCGCCGGGGATGATGGCAACGTGCTTTTGCTCCAAAAGCTTTGTGCAGAACTCCTGACTGCTCATGCCGGTGCTCTTGATGCAGGGGAAGGCGTAGAACGCGCCCCGGGGCTCGAAGCAGGTCAGCCCCATATCGTTGAAGCTGCGCACTACCAAACGGCGGCGCATATTGTATTCGTCCCGCATCCGGTCGATCTCGCCGTCACACTCCTTCAGGGCGGTGATGGCGGCGTACTGGCTGGTGGTGGGGGCGCTCATGATGGCGCTCTGGTGGATCTTGGTCATAATTTTAATGACCGCCTCCGGGCCGCAGGCGTAGCCCAGCCGCCAGCCGGTCATGGCGTAGCTTTTGGAAAAGCCGTTCACCACGATGGTGCGCTCTGCCATACCGGGCAGGGTGGCAATGGAAACGTGCGGCCGCAGACCGTAGTTCAGCTCTGCGTAAATTTCATCAGACAGCACCATGATATCGGTGCCGCGCAGCACCTCAGCCACTGCTTCCAGATCCTCCCGCTCCATCACTGCACCGGTGGGGTTGTTGGGGAAAGGCATGATGACCAGCTTGGTCTTGGAAGTGATGGCTGCCTTCAGCGCCTCGGCACGCAGACGGAACTCGTCCTCCTGACGGCAGGCAACGTGCACCGGCACGCCGCCGGACAGGGTGGTGATGGGCTCGTAGCACACAAAGCAGGGCTCCGGGATAATCACCTCGTCCCCGGGCTTGACCAGCGTGCGGATGCACATATCAATGGCCTCGCTGCCGCCCACGGTCACAAGGATCTGCCGCATGGGGTCGTAGCGCAGGTTCATGCGCCGCTCCAGATACCGGCTGATCTCGGCGCGCAGCTCTTTTAAGCCGGCGTTGGAGGTATAGCGGGTGCGGCCGTGCTCAAGGCTTTCAATACCGGCTTCGCGCACAGCCCACGGGGTCTTGAAGTCCGGCTCGCCTACGCCAAGGCTGATGCACTCGGGCATTTCGGCGGCCAGATCGAAAAATTTGCGGATGCCGGAGGGGCGCATGGCCTTGGCGGCAGGCGCGATCAGTTTATCATAATCCATCACAGCACCGTGCACTCTCTTTCATCAATTTCTTCATCCTGATACAGCCGCCCCTCTTTTTTGTAGGTGCGCAGCACAAAATGGGTGGCGGTGGACAGCACATCGTCCAGCGGCGAGAGCCGCTTTGCCACAAACAGGGCGATCTCCTGGAAGGTCTGTCCCTTGATCACCAGCTGCAGGTCGTACCCGCCGCTCATCAGCAGCACGCTCTCCACCTCGTCAAAGGCGGCGATGGTGGCGGCGATCTCATCAAAGCCGCGGCTCTTTTTGGGGCTGACGTTCAGCTCGATGACCGCCTCCACGCGGTTCACCTTGGCCTTTTCCCAGTCCACAAGGGTCTTGTAGCCCTTGATGATGCCCTGCGCCCGGGCAAGATCCATCATCGCCGCCACCTCGGCGGGGGATTTGTTCAGCATGGTGGCAATGTCCTCCACGGGCAGCCGGGCGTTGTTTTCCAGAATCTTCAAAAGCTGTTCCATTGTCATATACTCCTTATCAACCCTCTACACGGAAATCCGCGGGAAATTATGTATAAGTATAGCACAAGCCCCAGCAGATTGCACTTGATTTTTATATAGAATGTCTTTTGCCCCCGTATTCTGCTCTTTTTTACAAAAAGTGTGTTCAAAATTTGCTAAATCTGCTATACTGAAAGGGTAAGCGCGTGCCGGGTCTTTGGCGGCACCAATCACTATAAGGAAAACGAGGGTGGAAACCATGAAAGCTTTCATTACCGTCATTGGACACGATACCGTGGGCGTTGTCGCAAAGGTGGCCGGTCTGTGCACCGAACTGAACATCAACATTGAGGATGTGACCCAGAGCATCCTGCAGGGGATGTTTGCCATGATCATGCTGGTGGACCTGAGCAACTGCAATGTTGACCACGACCAGCTGCACAAGCGCACCGATGCACTTGCCGCCGAGATGGGGATGCAGATCAACGTGACCCGTCAGGAAGTTTTTGACGCCATGCACACCATCTGAGCCAGAAAGGAGCCCGCAACCGCTATGAGTATGTTTAACACCGGGGATATCCTGGAGACCATCGAGATGTTCACGCAGGACAATCTGGACGTGCGCACCGTGACCATGGGCATCAGCCTGCTGGACTGCATCGACCCGGACCCCAAAAAGGCCTGCGAGAATATCTATAACAAGATTACCACCAAGGCCGCGAACCTTGTCTCCACCGTGGAGCGCATCAGCGCCGAGTACGGTATTCCCATCATCAACAAGCGCATCAGCGTTACCCCCATCGCCATGCTGCTGGGTGCCTGCCCGGAGGCAGACCCCGTGGACTTTGCAAAGACGCTGGACGCCGCCGGTAAAAAGGTGGGTGTCAACTTTGTGGGCGGTTACAGCGCACTGGTGCACAAGGGCTTTTCTGCCGGTGACCGCCGCCTGATCGAGTCCATTCCCCGCGCACTGGCCGAGACCGACATCGTGTGCAGCTCGGTGAACATCGGTGCCACCAAGGCCGGTCTGAACATGGACGCCATCAAGCTGATGGGCGAGGCCGTGAAAAAAGCCAGCGAGCTGACCGCCGACCGTCAGTGCATCGGCGCCGCCAAGCTGGTGGTGTTCTGCAACGCCCCGGAGGATAACCCCTTCATGGCCGGTGCCTTCCACGGCCCCGGCGAGCCGGACTGCGAGATCCATGTAGGCGTTTCCGGCCCGGGCGCTGTGCGCGCCGCGCTGGCACGTCTGCCCAAGGACGCCCCCATCGATGAGGTGGCAGAGCTTGTAAAGCGCACCGCCTTCAAGATCACCCGCGTAGGCCAGCTGGTGGCAAACCTTGCCTCCAAGGCACTGGGCGTGCCTGCCGGTATCATCGACCTTTCGCTGGCTCCCACCCCGGCCATCGGCGACAGTGTGGCCAATATTCTGGAAGAGATGGGTCTGGAGACCTGCGGCTGCTGCGGCACCACCGCCTGCCTTGCCCTGCTGAACGATGCCGTGAAGAAGGGCGGCGTGATGGCCTCCAACCACGTTGGCGGCCTGTCCGGTGCCTTTATCCCGGTCAGCGAGGATGCCGGTATGATCCACGCTGCCGAGATCGGCTGTCTGACCATTGAAAAGCTGGAGGCCATGACCGCCGTCTGCTCCGTGGGCATCGACATGGTCATCATCCCCGGCGACACCACCCCTGCCGTCATCAGCGCCCTGATCGCGGACGAAGCCGCCATTGGCATGGTGAACAGCAAGACCACCGCCGTGCGCGTGATCCCCGCCATCGGCCGCAAGGCCGGTGAGGTGCTGGACTTCGGCGGCCTGCTGGGCTACGGCCCCATCATGCCGGTAAACAGCCACGACCCCTCGGTGTTCATCAACCGCGGCGGCCGTCTGCCTGCGCCCATGCAGTCTTTGAAGAACTGATACGAACCCTCTCAGTCATTGCTGCGCAATGACTGAGAGGGTTTATTTTTTTGTATAATCCCGCCGCAGCAGACCCATCCTCTGGTTATCATTTCCAGAAGAGGGGTCTGTTTTTTATGCTTCGCTGGTTTTCAAAACCGCTTTCCGTCCGGCAGATGCGGCTGCTGTGTGCCAGCTTGCTGGCGGGCTTTGCGCTGTGCGGCGCTTTGCAGGGACTGTGCTGGGGGCGCACCCAGCTGGATGCCGGGGCAGCGCTGTGCGCCGACACCCTGCGGCTGCACATCCGGGCGGCCAGTGATGCCGTAGCCGACCAGAGCGCCAAGCTCCGGGTGCGGGACGCCGTGCTGGCCGTGATGCAGCAGTGCCCGGCGCACAGCGCACCGGAGGCGCGAGCGTGGGCAGCGGGGCAGCTTTTGCAGTTCCAGCTGGCGGCGCAGCGGGCATTGGCCGCGCAGGGCATCCGTACCCCGGTGCGGGTGTATCTCGTAAATATGTACTTTCCCGCCCGGCGCTACCCCACTGGTCAGCTGCCCGCCGGGCGGTACGATGCCGTGCGCATCGACATCGGCAGCGGCGGCGGGCGCAACTGGTGGTGTGTGCTGTACCCGGGGCTGTGCAGCTTTGCGCAGGGCGGCTACGCCCTGCCTGCGGAGAACGACCTTGTCTGCGGGCAGTACATCCTGCGGTTCCGGCTGGTGGACTGGGCACACCGGCTGACTGCCCGGCGGCAGACTGTGCTGCTGGCGGGGTGACGCCGTGTCCCGCCGGAGCATAGCATGGAGGGAAAGGAGGGATCCCTCTATGGCGATTCCCGGTTATTATTCCCTGCTCCAGCGCGGCTCCTCCGGGCCGGACGTGGCACTTGTACAGACGTGGCTCAACGGCGTACGCGATGCGTGCACATGGTACGATGCGCTGAAGGCAGACGGCAAGTTCGGCGCAAGCACCCAGCGTGCCGTGCAGGAGTTCCAGCTGAAGAACAAGATGAACATGGACGGCAAGGTGGGGCAGAACACATGGAACGTGCTCTACACCCGCTACACCGCAAAGCACGGGCTGAAAGTGCCCTACCCCGGCATCGTGCTGCACACTGGCTCTTCCGGCGGCACGGTGCGTTTGGTACAGCAGAAGCTCAATTCTCTGGGCGAGCGGCTGAAAGATGACGGCAAGTACGGTGCGGCCACCGCTGCCGCCGTGCAGCGGTTCCAGCGGCGCAACAGCCTGACGGCAGACGGCAGTGTGGGCTACGCCACTTGGGAAAAGATGTTCTGATATACGCAGGCCGTAAAACGATTTGGAATGGCCTCCGCGTGCGCTTTGGCCATATTCAGCGGAAGAATCATTTTAAATTTCGGGACACCGGAGCGTCTGCGGACGCTCCGGTGTCCCATTTTCACAGAAGGGGTCGCAACGGCAAACAGCAGTTGTCCGTTTTTCTGTTCTCCTTGGTTGCGCGCGCAGCGGCGGCTGCGCTATAATAGGGCAAAGCATTTTTTGAAAGGCGGTGTTCCTGTTTGCGTTTTCTGCATTTGTCCGACCTGCATCTGGGCAAGCGGTTGTGCGAGTTTTCCATGCTGGAGGAGCAGCGGTATATTCTGGAAGAGATCCTAACTTTGCTGGATGAGACCCCTGTGGACGGCGTGCTGCTGGCAGGCGACCTTTACGACAAGCCCGTTCCCCCTGCCGAAGCGGTACGGCTGCTGGACTGGTTTTTGACCCAACTGGCGGCGCGGAAGCTGCCGGTGTTCGCCATCAGCGGCAACCACGATTCTGCCGACCGGGTGGCCTTTGGCTCTGCCCTGCTGGCCGACAGCCGGGTCTACGTCAGCCCGGTGTTCACCGGCGCGCCGCAGCCCATCCCCCTGCAGGATGCCCACGGCACGGTGGATGTGTACTTACTGCCCTTTTTAAAGCCCGCCATGGTGCGGCACGTCTGGCCGGACGAGCCTATTGAGAGCTACAACGACGCCCTTGCCTGCGTGCTGCGGCACTGCACCCCGGACCCCGGCCACCGCAGCGTGCTGGTGGCGCACCAGTTTGTGGCGGGCGCTGCCGCCTGCGAGAGCGAGGAGCCCTCGGTAGGCGGGGTGGACAGCGTGGACGCCGCCCTGTTCGATGCCTTTGACTATGTGGCGCTGGGGCATCTGCACAGCCCGCAGAAGGTGGGGCGGGAGACCTTGCGCTACTGCGGCACACCGCTGAAGTACTCCTTCTCGGAGGCGGGGCAGTGCAAAAGCGCTACCTTTGTGGAGCTGGGTGCAAAGGGCGAGGTGCACATCACCACCGCGCCCCTGACCCCCCGGCACGAGTTGCGCGGGCTGCGGGGCAGCTACACGGAACTGACCGACCGCCGCTGCTACGAGGGCACCGCCGTGGACGACTATCTGTACATCACCCTGACCGACGAGCAGGATGTGCCGGATGCGCTGGCGCGGCTGCGGGTCATCTACCCCAACCTGATGCAGCTGGACTACGACAACCAGCGCACCCGCCAGCAGCAGGAGATCAGCGCCCCGGAGCGCACCGAGAGCATCTCCCCGCTGGAACATCTGGCTGCCTTTTACCAGCTGCAAAATAATCAGCCCCTGACCGCCGAGCAGACGGCATTCTGCCAGGAACTGATCGAGGAGATCTGGAAGGAGGGCGATACTGTATGAGACCGCTGCGACTGACCCTTTCGGCCTTTGGCCCCTATGCCGCCGAGACCACCCTTGACCTTGAAAAACTGGGCAAAGGCGGGCTGTACCTCATTACCGGCGACACCGGCGCGGGCAAGACTACCATTTTTGACGCCATCACCTATGCGCTGTACGATCATTCCAGCAGCGGCATCCGGGAGGGCTCCATGCTGCGCTGCAAGTACGCAGACGACAAGACCCCCACCTTTGTGGAGCTGGAATTTGAGGTGCACGGCGTGCGCTACACGGTGCGCCGCAACCCGGAGTATCAGCGCCCCAAGGCCCGGGGCGAGGGCATGACCACCGAAAAGGCGGATGCCACCCTGACCTACCCGGACGACCGCCCGCCGGTGACCAAAGCCAAGGACGTGACCGCCGCCGTGCAGGAGATCATCGGGCTGGACTACAACCAGTTTTCTCAGATCGTGCTCATCGCGCAGGGCCAGTTCACAAAGCTGCTCAACGCCTCCACCGAGGAGCGCAGCCGTATCTTCCGCAAGCTGTTCCGCACCCAGCGCTATGCCCAACTGCAAGAGCGCTTACAGGCCGAAGCATCCGCGCTGAACCAGCAGCGTACCGCTCAGAATGCCAAACTGGACAGTCTGCTGGGCGGGTTGCAATTCAGCCCGGAGGACCCGGACGCCGAGGCGCTGCGCACCCTGTGCGCCCAGACTGTACCGGAAACGGCGCTTTCCTTGCTGGACACCCTGACTGCCCGGCAGGCGGCAGCGCTGGAAGAAGCCGGCACCGCCCTGCAAGCCACCGAAGCCCAGCTGGACACGGTACAGCAGCAGCTGGGTGCCGCCGCACAGGCGCAGCGGCTGGCGCAGCAGCTGGCTGCCCGTCAGGCAGAGCTTGTCGCCGCAAGACCCGCATTGGACGCCGCCCGCGCCGAGGCCGACCGCCACGCCGGAGATGCTGCACAGCTGGATGCCCTGACTGCGCAGGTGACGCAGGCGCAGAGCGCCCTTGCGGCCTATGACACGCTGGACGCGCTCTGCCGTCAGCAGACCGAAGCGCGGGACGCCGCCCGGCTGGCGGCGGCGCAGGCGCAAAAGCGCCGCACCCAGCTGGACAGCCTGAACGCCGCCCTTGCCGCCGCTGAGACCGAACTTGCCGCGCTGGCAAACGCGGACACCCGGCTGTTGGCGCTGCAAAATCGCAGTGCCCAGTTGACACAGCGCGGCGAAGCGCTGGCAAAGCTGGAACAGCGCCTTGCGGACTGCCAGCGACAGGCCAAGGCCGCACACAAGGCGCAGGAAAATTACCGCGCCGCTGCCGCCGCACAGGACGAAGCCCGCGCCCGGCGGGACGCGCTGGAACGGGCATTCTTGGACGCACAGGCCGGGCTGCTGGCCGAGAGCCTTGTCGAGGGCGCACCCTGCCCGGTGTGCGGCAGTACCCATCACCCCGCCCGCGCCCTGCTGCCCCATACTGCGCCCACGCAGGCACAGGTGGAAGCCGCACGGCAGGCCGCTGCGGAAGCTGACCGGCAGGCACAGAACGCCAGCGCTGCCGCCCAGAGCGCACTGGCCACCGCCAACGAGGCGAAAACTTCCCTCCGGCGGGACGCCGAGACCCTGCTGCCGGAGCGCTTTACCACGCCGGAGGGCACAGTACCCCTTACCTTTGCCCTGATGACCAACGTTCTGGCCGAAGAGAATACCGCTTTGCAGGCGGCACAGACAGACTGCAAAGCCCAGTGCCAACAGGCCGAGGCCGACTGCCGCCGCAAGGCACAGCTGGAAGCCGACCGGCAGGGCAAGACCCGCCAGCGTCCAGCGCTGGAGCAGTCCGCTTCCGAGGCCGACCGCAGTGCTGCCGCACAGAATGCAAGTGCTGACGCGCTGGAGGGGCAAATCGCAGAGCGGCGCGCCGCCCTGCCCTACTCCCGGCGCGCGGACGCACAGGCGGCGCTGGACAAGCTGGAGGCTGACCGCAGCACCCTGCGCACCGGTATGGACACGGCACAGCGCAAGCTGAAACAGGCTGAACAGACCGTTGCCGCCGCCGAGGCCGCTGTGGAGGCGCTGACCGCACAGCAGACCGCCGCCCAAAAGGAGCTGCCCGCCCGCAGCGCCGAGGAACTTACCGCACAGCAGACCGAACTGACCGCCGCGCGGGAGACCCTACGCAGCCGGGAAAAGCAGCTTTCGGCACAACTGCTGCCCAACCGCAAAACAGCGGCGCAGTACCGCGCTGCCGCCGAGGCGCGGCAGACGCTGGAAAGCCGGTGGCAGTGGGTCAGCGCACTGGCTGCCACGGCGGGCGGCACTCTGACCAGCAAGCAGAAAATCAAGCTGGAAGCCTACATCCAGATGAACTATCTGGACCGCATTCTGCGCTACGCCAATACCCGCCTGATGCAGATGACCGCCGGGCAATACGAGCTGGAGCGCATCGGTGCAGAGAACCAGCGCAGCCAGTCCGGGCTGGACCTTGGCGTCATCGACCACTACAACGGCACCCGCCGCAGCGTAAAGACCCTTTCCGGCGGTGAGAGCTTCAAGGCTTCGCTGGCGCTGGCGCTCGGCCTTTCGGACGAGGTGCAGAGCAGCGCCGGGGGCATCCGGCTGGACACTTTGTTCCTGGACGAGGGCTTCGGCTCGCTGGACGAGGAATCGCTGGAACTGGCCATCCGGGTGCTCTCCGGCCTGACCGAGGGCGACCGGCTGGTGGGCATCATCTCCCATGTGGGGGCGCTCAAGGACCGCATCGACCGGCAGGTGGTGGTGCACAAGGCCCGCACCGGCGGCTCCACCGTAGAGCTGCGGGTGTAAAACGCCGCCGACGGGGCACACTAGGGGCGGAGGTGAATTTGATGAATTCTCTGGAACCCTTCATCCGCCACGAACTGGAAAACCAGCCCGGCACCGCTGCCGCCCCGCAGGCAAGCAGCACCCGCAATGCCCCGCCGCTGGGCAGTATGCCCCTGCAGCCCCCGGCTGCGCCGGACACGCCCGGCACCCAGCTGCCCCCGCCGGAGCTGCCGCAGCCCGAAAAGCCCGGTGTCCCCATGACTGACGGCACCCCCATGGCCTGCCGCCAGAAGAATGCCGCCGCCTTTCTGGCCGGGGACGTGCAGACCAGCGTGATGGCGCACTACGCGCCGGGGCTATTCAGCACAAAGCAGAAGCTGCACAGCCGCCACCCTGCCCCGGACGAGGACACCGCCGCCGTTTTGGAGCTGGTGGAATGGCGAGAGGACGCCCCTTACGGCTGAGCGTAACAAAAATTTTTTAAAATATTTCAGTTTACCTGTTGAAATCTCGCCGCACTTCCCTTATTATGGTAGCATACAAACATAAAGGCAGGTTTTGCAATATGGCAGAGATCAAATACGAAGTTGTCCAGCGTGTAGCCGTGCTGAGCCAGCGTCCCCGCGGCTGGGAGCGTCAGCTGAACCTTATCAGCTGGAACGACGGCGAGCCCAAGTACGACATCCGCGACTGGTCCCCGGACGGCACCCGCATGGGCAAGGGCATTTCCCTGAGCCACGACGAGTTGGCCATCCTCAAGGGCATTCTGGAGGACATGGAGCTGTGAGCGGGGGCGACCGCGCAAAGTTTCTGGACATCTGGCAGCAGCATGTCACCCGCCCGGGCAGCGAAAAGCTGCTGGACTGGCTGGACAAAAAGACGGATTTTTTCACCGCACCGGCGTCCACCCGTTTTCACGGGGCCTGTGAGGGCGGGCTGTGCATGCACAGCCTGAACGTCTACCACGCGCTGCACGACAGCTTTTTCACCGAGGGCGAAAGCGAGGAGAGCTACGCCATCTGTGCCCTGCTGCACGATTTGTGCAAGGCCAACTACTACAAGCTGGGCACCCGCAACGTAAAGAACGAAGCCACCGGACAGTGGGAAAAAGCGCCCTTTTACAGTGTAGAGGATCTGTTCCCCTACGGCCACGGCGAAAAGAGCGTGTTTCTCATTGAGCGGTTCATGAAGCTGAAGGTGGAGGAGGCGGTTGCCATCCGCTGGCACATGGGCGGCTTTGACGATGCGGCCCGGGGCGGCTGTTTTGCCATCTCGGAAGCCTACGACAAGTACCCGCTGGCGGTCAAGCTGCACATCGCAGACCTGCAGGCTACCTATCTGATGGAGCACCGCACCAGTAATATGCGCTGAATAAACTAAACAGGCGGCTGTACAGCATTTTGTACAGCCGCCTGTTTGTTTGTAAAAAATTTCAGCAGCCTTTCCCGGCGCAGAGGGCTTTCACCTTCTGCACGGCAGCAGCTACAAGGCTGCCGATGGGCTGGTCGGGCACGCCGACGATATAGTTTTCACAGTGGTTCACCGGGATCAGCACCCGGGTGGCGCTGCTCTGGCACACTGCCGTGGCCATGGCGGGGGTGATCTCCCCCAGCAGCGCATCTGCAATGACGATGCCGATGGGTCCCACGATGATATCCGCATTGCGGCAGTTCACCACCACGGCGTTCTCACCGGTGGCGGCGCGCTGCGCCCCGGCCTTGTGCATGGCCTGCGCGGCAACGCTGTTGGTGCCCACGGCCACCAGCCGGATATCCGGGCACTGGGCGCTGAGGGCAGCTACCAGCTGGCGGCCCAGTCCCCCGCCCTGCCCGTCAATGACAAGCACGTTCATGCCGTACCTCAGAAGTCGATCTCTTCCAGCCGCAGCAGCGCCAGAATGTAGATCTTAACGGCCTCCAGCAGCTTGTCGATGGGAGCTGCCTCGTTGGCACCGTGCATCGGACCGCCGAACTCCGGCAGCTTCACATCCTCATGCTCCGGGCCGAAGCTGACAGCATAGGGGAAGTGGCGGGCATAGGTGCCGCCGCCCATGGTGAAGGGGGTGGCATTCTCGCCGGTCACCTCGTTGTAGGTGTCGATGCAGGCACGGATGGCGGGGCTGTCGGCCTCGATGTAGAACGGCTCGGCAGCATCCACATCCTCCAGCTTTGCGCCCTCGCCCAGCGCAGCAGTGACCTGTGCGGTCAGCTTTTCGCCGTTGGTGCAGGTGGGGAAGCGGCTGTCGATGGTCTGCACCAGCTTGCCGTCCTCCATATAGATGCGGCCGCCGATGATGGTCAGCGGGCCGAAGGGGCCGTCGGCGCAGTCGATGCCAAGGCCGGTGCCTGCGGTGGAGCTGTGCAGCTTGCGCAGTGCTTCCAGATAAGCGCGCTCGGCATCGTTGCACAGGCCGTTATCCAGCAGATAATCCACCACCAGACCGATGGCGTTCACCGTGCCCTCCGGCATGGCGGCGTGGCCGGACTTGCCCCAGCCGCGCACCCGCACGCCGTCCCCTTCCGGTTCCAGCGTGATGTTGGGGGCGTTCTTCAGCTTGCGGATATCGGTCTTGACCAGTGCGCTGGCGCGGTCCGGCACCGCGTTGTTGGCAACACCGCCCTCAAACTCTGCAATGACGCCGTTGCACACCGGGCTGACGATCTTGCCGCCGAAGTGACCCTTTTCGCCGTTGCACACCGGGAACTCGGCGTCCGGGGTAAAGCAGAACACCGGAGCGGGGTAGTTTTCCAGATAGTACTTCACATCGTTCATGTGGGTCTCCTCGTTGTCGCCCACAATGGCACGGATGGGGTAGCGCAGCTGGTAGCCCTGCTCCTTGAGGAACTTCAGCGCGTACAGAGTAACGATCATCGGGCCCTTATCGTCCGAGACGCCGCGGCCCAGCAGCCAGCCGTCCTGAATGCGCATCTTAAAGGGGTCTGCCGTCCAGCCGTTGCCCACGGGCACAACGTCCACATGGCAGATGGTGGCCAGATATTTTTCCGGGTCCGCACCGGCCAGCTCGGCATAGCCGATGTAGTTTTCGCAGTTGCGGGTGGCAAAGCCCATGCCTGCTGCCAGTTCCAGCGTCTTGTCCAGCGCGGCCCGAGGGCCTGCGCCGAAGGGTGCGCCCTCCTCCGGGGTGCCCTCTACGCTGTCGATGGCGACCAGCGCTGCAATGTCCTGCAGCAGCTGCTCCTTGTTTTCCGCAATGTATGCGTCAATTTTCTGATTCAGTGCCTGATCCATGTTCTATAACGTCCTTTCTGACCGGGAGCAGATCCCTGTCTTTACACAACTGTTACCCAGTTTAACACACTCCGGGCGGAAAAGCTACCGGCATTTTTCACGACAAAAGCGTCCGCGTTTTGTCAGCCTGCCGCAAACAGCCCGCTGAGCGCACCCAGCAGCCCGGCACTTGCCAAGCCCATGATGATGCCCGCCAGCAGCACACCGCCCATGCAGGCGATCAATACATCCTTGAATTTCATATCCAGAATGGAGGCTGCCAGCGTGCCCGTCCACGCGCCGGTGCCCGGCAGCGGGATGCCCACGAACAGCAGCAGCGCCACGGTTATGCCCTTGCCGGCCTTGGCCTCCAGTGCGCGGCCGCCCTTTTCGCCCTTGTTGATGCAAAAGCGGCAGATGGGGCCGATAAGGGGCTTGTGGTAGCCCCAGATGAGGAACTTGCGGGCGAACAGGTAGATGAAGGGCACCGGGATCATGTTGCCCAGCACGCACAAAAGGTAGGTGGGCAGCACCGGCAGCCCCATGCCCAGCCCGATGGGGATAGCTCCGCGCAGCTCAATGATGGGCACCATAGAGATAAGGAAGATCAGAAGATAATTTTTCAGCATTGGCTTCTCCTTATATTGCAGGTTATATTACAGGTCGATCTGCAGCTCCACCGGGCAATGGTCGGAGCCGAAGATCTCGTTGTGGATCTCGGCAGCGCGGATGCGGTCTGCAATGCGCCGGGAAACGATAAAATAGTCGATACGCCAGCCCGCGTTCTTTTCCCGCGCGTGGAAGCGGTAGCTCCACCAGCTATACTTCACCTCGTCCGGGTGCACCACCCGGAAGCTGTCCGCAAAACCCGCCGCCAGCAGCTCGGTCATTTTGGCGCGCTCCTGATCGGTAAAGCCTGCGCTCATGCGGTTGGTCTTAGCGTTTTTGATATCCATCTCGGTGTGCGCTACGTTCAGATCGCCGCACAGGATCACCGGCTTTTTTGCGTCCAGTGCCAGCAGGTACGCCCGGAAGGCGTCCTCCCACTCCATGCGGTAGTCCAGCCGCTTCAGCCCGTCCTGACTGTTGGGGGTGTAGCAGTTTACCAGATAAAAGCCGGGGTATTCCAGCGTCAGCACCCGTCCCTCGTGGTCATGCTGTTCCAGCCCGATACCGGTGGTCACCGCCAGCGGTGCCGTTTTGCACCAGCAGGCTGTGCCGGAGTATCCCTTTTTCTCGGCAGAGTAGGTGTATTCGGTGTAGCCCTCCGGCGCAAAATCTGCCTGTCCCGGCTGCATCTTGGTCTCCTGCACTGAGAAGATGTCCGCGTCCAGCGCGGCAAAGCTCTCGGCAAAGCCGTGGGTCAGGCAGGCGCGCAGGCCGTTTACGTTCCAGCTGATCAGTTTCATGCTTTTCTCCTTATTGTTATGCCTGATATTTTGTTTTCCATGCGCCGCTGCGGAAGCGCAGCACAAAGCAGGTCACGCGGCAGGTCCAGTCGATGACCATAGCCACCCACACACCCACAGCGCCCCAGCCCATGCGGACGCACAGCAGATAGCTGAAGCCCAGCCGCCAGCATGCCATGCTGAGGATGGACACCACCATGGTAAATTTCACGTCGTTTGCCGCGCGCAGGGCGTTGGGCAGCACGAAGGACAGCGGCCAGAAGATGATGGCGCAGCCCGCATGGATAGTGACCAGCGTGATGGCCAGCTCCATGGTCTCGCCGGAAAGGGCGTAGATGCCCACCAGCTGCCGGAGGAACAGCAGGATCGCTCCGTTGGAAAGCCCCATGGTAATGTAAGCCCACAGCAGCAGCTTGCGGGTGTAGTAAACGGTCTGCTCGTGGTCGCCGGCACCGATGCAGCGCCCCACTACCGTGATCATGGCCAGACTGATGGCCTTGCCCGGGATGACGCCCATGCCGTCCAGATTGTTGGCCACCGCGTTGGCTGCGATCTGCACCGTGCCGAAGGTGGAGATCATGCTCACCACCAGAATGCGCCCGGCCTCGAACAGGCTGTTTTCAAAGGCCGAGGGGATACCGATCCCCAGAATGCGCTTTGCCATGCCGCCGTCCAGCCGCAGGGTCTTGGGCACGGTAAGCACCGCATCCTCCCGGTAGCACTTGCGCAGGATCAGCGCCGCAGCCACCACGCGGGACACCACGCTGGGCCATGCTACGCCGTCCACGCCCATTTTGAAGCCGAAGATGCACACCGCGTTGCCCACGATGTTGATGATGTTCATCAGAAAGCTGATCTGCATGGAGATCTTGGAGTTGCCGATGCTGCGGAACAGTGCCGCACCGCCGTTGTACAGCGCCAGAAACGGGTAGCTGAGGGCGATGATCTGCAAATACTTCACGCCCGCGTCCAGCACGTCGGTATCAATAGAGCCGTAGAACAGCCGGATCATAGGGCGGGCCAGCACAAAGCATACCGCGCCGATCACCACACCGGACAAGCCGCTGAGCAGCAGCAGCTGACCGGCGCTTTTGTCGGCATTCCCGCGCTCTTTTGCGCCCAGATACTGGCTTACCACCACCGCACCGCCGGTAGCCAGCGCCGCAAACAACACGATGATAAGGTTATTGATCATATCTACCAGACTGACGCCGGAGATGGCCGCCTCGCCGCAGCGGGACACCATCATGGTGTCGGCCATGCCCACCGTCACTTCCAGCAGCTGCTCCACCAGCAGCGGAACGGCCAGCACCAGCAGTTCCTTCTGGCTGAACAGCGGCTCCCGCCCGCCGGTCAGGCTGTTTTTTTCATTGCCATGCAGTAGCTTTGTCATTCGTTTCTCCCCTCCCGGCACCGGGCGCTTTTCCGGTACGCCGCCGCTGCCCGGCGCGTGCATTCTTCCGGTTGCAGCAGATGTGTCCATCTTAACACACCACCGGCTGCTTGTAAAGCGGTGCAGGCTACATCCCGCGAAAAACCGCTTTCCGAATAAAGGCTTCCCCCAAAGGGTGAAGGCTTTTGCTCCGGACAGGCTGCAAAAGTTGATTCCATTGCCTGCCGGTTTTATAAAGGTGTCCCTGTGCGGTTTTCCGACTGCCATTCTGTTTTATGCTTGTTCGTCAGTTTGCCGGGAACTTTCCGTAAAATTTGTGCGTTTCTACAAAAATGCGATTTCCCGCGTATTTTTGGGGAGAAATTTTAAAAAACCTCTTGCAATTTCTGTTCCAAAGTGGTATGTTGTATCCAACAAAAGTGAAACTTGGATACATCTTCACTTTGGAGCGGCAAATTCGGCTCCGCACACGCTTTTGTTTTTAACCTTGCTATTTTCTTCATTTACCTTCTTATCATTTACCCTGCCTGTCCCGCAAGGGACGAGAAAAGCGATGACCCACCTGCACGGGTCGTCGCTTTTTCTTTTGCCCACAGCCGCCCGCAGGGGGGCAGAGTACAAGCCGCCAAAGCACTGCTCTACAAGATGACGTGCCGCAACTGCTTTTCCCTGTCCCGCCCCAAAAAGTTTGTTTGAATAAACATACCTGCTTTTTCTTGACATCCCTTTGTATGCGTGTTATCTTAATTTCCGTCAATTAGCTTACCCTAACCATCTGAGGGGCTTTGCCCCGCAGTTTTTCTTTGCGCGCAATGTTAGGTTTAGCTAACTATATGGCAGTGCTTTTCTGTCATTGTGATGAAAGGAGCATTTTTCATGAGAACAAAGAAATTTCTTTCCCTGCTGCTCTCAGCGGCTATGGCGTTCAGCCTGCTGACTGCTACCGCCTTTGCAGCAGCCCCTGCCGAGGAGGAAAACAGCTTTTTCGATTTTCTGCTGGGCAAGAAGTACACCTATCTTTATGCTGCCCTGACTTGGGACGAGTACTGGGCAAACGAGAAGGTCTATGCTGCCGGGAGCACTGCCTCCTCTGCACAGCTGGACAGCCACGAGGAGCAGGACCTTGGCGCGTTTGACGCGGTCTCCCGCGCAACCGTCAACCATGGTCTGCACCGCGGCAGCTTCCAGAGCACTGCTGTCATCTACGCCAAGGACGGCAGCAGCTACACCGTTTCTCACTGGTCGGACGATGGCAAGACCATCTATCTGGCCGATGGCACCACCGTGGGCTGGAACCGCGGCACCATTACCAAGGCCGACGGCTCCACCGTGCAGATGGAGCACTACGAGGTGCTGGGCACCAAGTATGTGCCGGTGCGCGTAGCCACCAGCGACCTTGCAGATTTCTGCTCCAAGTACACCGTGGTGGAAAACGGCGGCCAGCTGGCGGGCGGCTACTCTGAAAAGAACCTGACCGCCTACGCCCTGACGGCTGCGGTGGACAAAAACACCAACGGCCTGAAGTACGCAACCAAGAGCGGCGATGGCTACACCTTCTCTGCCGCGCACACCGGCACCGGTTCCGGCGTGGCAGAAGCCGCCCAGAAGGCTGCCGAGGGCCTTACCGTGAATCTGCGCAGCGGCAGCGACGTGGGCAGCTTTGGCGAGTTTATCCGTGTGGACCTGAACGGCAACTACGGCGAGCTGGGCTCCCGGATGCAGTCTGTGGTGTGGACCTACTACGGCAACGACAGCACCTACACCCACGCCAAGGCCTCCTACGGCACCAAGTTTGCAGCCGACAACTGGATGCACAAGTCCATGGGCATCCAGCTGGGTCTGAGCGATTCCGCCCGCTGCCAGCTGCCGGAGGGCACTGATGGCACCGGCTACTGGACCATCACCATCCGTGCACTGGGCTACGCCGATACGGTGGTCAAGTTCCAGACCACTGCCGAGAACCTTGCCAAGCACGAGCTGGCAAGCGATGCCGACCGCGCCGCCCTGCAGGCTGTGGTCGCCGAAGCACAGAGCAAGGCAAAGGCCGCTTACACCGCCGACAGCTATGCCAATCTGGAGACTGAGCTGGCCGAGAGCGTGGAACTGCTGAGCCGCGAGACCCTGTATAAGGCCGCCGCACTGGAGCAGGTGACCCACCTGACCGATGCCGTGCAGAACCTGAAAGCTGCCTGATCCGGCAAAAAACAGAACACCCAAAAAGCAAGGTCGCTTTATGCAGGCGGCCTTGCTTTTCCGTGTCAGGAGGAGTTGGAATGAACAAAAAACGATGCAACACACTGCTGCCACTGGTGCAGCTGCTCCCAGCGGTGGCGGCAGCGGCAGCCGTGCTTTTTGCCCTGCCCCGCACCGTGCCAGTGCTGGCTGCCGTGCCGGAAAAACTGACAGCCGTGGTGGAGCAGCCGGCGGAAGCCGCTTCCGTTGAAGCGGAGGAAGAAGCCCTGCCCAAGCTGCCCTATGCCAACGGCGTATACGTCGGCTCTTCCCGGGGCTACGGCGGTGCCGTCCGGGTGCAGGTGACCATGGAAAACGGCAGCATCACGGAGGTGGAGATTCTGGACGCTTCCCACGAGACAAAGCAGTTTCTGCGGCGCGCCAAGCGGCTTTTGACCACCGTGGTGGATGCCCAGAGCTGGGAGGTGGATGCCGTTTCCGAAGCCACCTACACCAGCCGGGGCATTCTGGGCGCGGTGCAGAACGCCCTGACCGGCGAGGTGGTGCATAATCCCCTGCCGCCGCAGCCAAAGCCCGACGCGCCGCTGGTGGTGGAGGAATTTACAGCACCCTCCACCTACCTTGACGGCATCTACACCGCCGAAGCCATAGGCTTTGAGGGCAAAATTACAGTGCAGGTCACGGTGGCAGAGGATAAGATCACCGATATCACGGTTCTGAGCGCCGAGGATGAGGAAGAATATCTCTCCCGGGCAAAGCGGGTCATCCCCGCCATTCTGGAGGGGCAAAGCCCCAATGTGGATGCCGTTTCCGGTGCGACCTACTCCTCCACCGGCATCCTGAACGCGGTCAAGCTGGCATTGGCAAAGGCCGCTGTCGCCCCGGCAGAGGAAGCCGCCCCGGAGCAGGCAGCCCCGGAAGAAGTGGTAGAAGAAGCCGCGCCGTCCGAAGCGGCAGAACCCGAGGAAGCACCGGTCACTGCGCCCACTGTGGAGGTGGTGCAGCCGGAGGAAAAGAGCGCTGTTTCCGCGTGGTTCAAGGAAGTGTGGCAGCAGCTTTTCCCGGCAGAAACACCGGACGATTCTGAACCGGAACCGGCATCTTCTGCGGAGGTGCTGCCGACATCCGAGACGGCGCTGCCGCCCGAAGAGACCGAAACCGAACCTGAAACGGAAGGAGCAGCGGAATGAAATACAAGAATTTTCTCCTCCGGGCTGTGAACCTGCTGCTGATTTTGGGGGTACTGTGGCAATACCAGCAGGTGGCGCTGGTCCGGGCTGCGGCGGTAAGCCAGCGCAAGCAGGAGATTGCCGAAGTGGAAGCCTACAACGCTTCCGTTTTGCAGGCGCAGAGCGCAGCGCAGGCAGAGCAGAGCCAGAGCGGCTACCGGGACGGCACCTATGAGGGCAGCGCCTTTGGCTTTGGCGACGTCATCCGGGTGTCGGTGACCATCCAGAACGGAAAAATGACCGATATTGCGGTGCTGGACGCTTCCGGTGAGGACAAGCCCTACTATAAACAGGCGCTGCCTTTGCTGGACGAGATGCTGGCAGTGCAGTCTGCCGAGGTGGATACCGTTTCCGGCGCTACCCTTACGGCAGAAGGTCTTATCAGTGCAGTAGAGGACGCACTGGGAAAGGCGGCAGGATGATGGAAAAAACACAAGCAAAGCCTTTGACGGCGGCGCAGCAGCGTCAGCGGGACAAAAAGCGCCGTACATGGCTGCGCGCCGGGGTGCAGCTGTTCTTCTTTGTGTCCATGCCGGGCGCATTCGTGGCCGGGTTTTCCGGGGTAAAGCAGATCTTCCTGCACATCGGTGCGGGCGAGGTGCTCTCGGCGGACAGCTTCACGCTTTCCCTGCTGGGGCTGTGCGGCTTCACGTTGCTGTTCGACCGGTTTTTCTGCGGGTACGCCTGCGCCTTTGGCAGCTTGGGCGATGCCGTCTGGGCACTGTCCGGGCTTGTCCAGAAAAAGCTGTTCCACCGCAAAAAGCCGCTCCGTCTGCCGGAGCGGGCGGTACTTTGGGGACAGAAGTTCAAATATCTGCTGCTGGCAGGACTGGTGGCGCTGTATGTGACCCGGCAGGAAAAGCTGCTGACCGGCGCAAGCCCGTGGGAGGTGTTTTCCCGCCTGACGGCTCTGCGTCTGCCGCCGGAGGGCTTCGGCGTAGGCATTGTGCTGTTTGTGCTCATTTTGCTGGGCATGGCAGTGCAGCCCCGGTTCTTTTGTCAGTTCCTCTGCCCTATGGGAGCGGTGTTCGCTCTGCTGCCGGTGCTGCCCTTTGCGCGGCTGCACCGGCAGAGCGATGGCTGCATCCCGGGTTGCAATGCCTGCAAGCAGCAGTGCCCGGTGTGCCTGAAGCTGGAGGAAAGCAGCCTGCGCAGCGGGGAGTGCATCGCCTGTGAAGCCTGCGTGGGCACCTGCCCCAAGCAGAACATCCACCGGTGGGATTTGGCTCTTTGCAAGCACCGGTGGCTGCCGGTGCTGGGCAAGGCGCTGCTCTTCTTCCTGCTGGGCTGCTGGCTGGGCTTCTGCCGGTTTATCTGAAACAAAAAAGGGAGGCCGCCGCACAATATCGTGCAGCGTCTCCCTTTTGGCTAAGACAATTTTGAATGCCCTCCGCTATGCTCTGGGCATTTTCAGCGGAAAAGCTATTTATAATTTCGGAACGCCGGAGCGTCTGCGGACGCTCCGGCGTTCCATTTTCACGGTAAAGGCTTCTGCTCCAGCAGGTCTGTCATGCTGCGCAGGCTGATGCCAAGGGTGGAAAGGTTATGCAGCATTGCGCTGGTAGCCGGGGGCAGAATGCCCAGTGCGCCCAGAAGGATGAGCGCGGAGTTGAAGCTGAGGACGAACCGGTAATTGCTGCCCACCCGCTTTTGCAGGGCGTTGGCAATGGCTTTCAGGGTCACCAGCTCTTCCAGACTGTCGGCGCGGATGGTCACATCGGCGATCTCCCGGGCAATGGCGGCACCGGAATGGATGGCGATACCGATATCTGCCGCCGACAAGGCGGGCGAATCGTTGATACCGTCGCCGATCATCACCACCGTATGTCCTTCGGCTTTGGCGTCACGGACAAAGGCGGCTTTATCCTCCGGCAGCACCTCTGCAAAGCAGCGGTCCACCCCCACCTGCGCCGCAATGGCGCGGGCGGTGCGGTCACTGTCGCCGGTCATCATGACGGTCTGGGTGATGCCCAGTCTCCGAAGCTTATGCAGCACCTGTGCCGCCTCCGGGCGCAGGGGGTCTGCGATGCAGATGA
>ERZ1673742.76-NODE-76-length-160634-cov-22.191476_pt1 | contig 160634 bp, 150 predicted proteins | sample MGYA00580208_ERZ1673742 | MGnify/ENA primary metagenome ERZ1673742 (study PRJEB41218, sample SAMN15661774) | gut metagenome | host: Homo sapiens | place: Canada: London | collected 2015-08-20/2019-03-30 | study: EMG produced TPA metagenomics assembly of...
TGTTCTCAAGAACATTTACAGCGTCACTGTGGCTGACAATAATATTTTTGATTAGTATTATAACCGTGCTTTTAAATTTGACAGAATTAAAACTTCATAAATATAAAAACACCGACAAGCAGTAACTAAACTTGACACATACAATTTATCTGACAGAAAACGCATAAAATAGCAATAAAATAGTTTGACTAATATATAAATATTGTGTTAAAATTATGCGAGGAGGTATGGTATGTTCAGTGGTAGCTTCTTTAGTAACAACTTCCTTATCGACATATTGGAGTAATAAATGGAGTAGTGAAAATGAAAGAAAGTGGTGTGGTGTGTAAAAAAAGAAAGTATATCTAATTTCTCTTTTGCTTTTTTTGATTTCTTATTTGATTACAGTTGTTAATATGATTGTTAATATTATTACTGGTGGCTTTCATTTATACATTTTTAGTATTTTAAGTTTTATGTTACCATGTTATAAATCTATTAAAACAACAGATGTGTTTGGCATTGTTTTAACAATATTGTTACTCTTGATTAGTTTTTTGCTCATATTTTTTACTGTAAAATATGATGTGTTAAAATATGACCAAAGCAAAAGACCGTTGTGTTATATGAGCTTAATCTTGTGGTATTGTATAACTCAAATATTGTCTTTGTGGATACTGGCTGATTCGCATTTGCAAAATTATATTTATTTGTCTGTCGCCGAATTTTATGAAAGTGAAGAGTTACAGTACATATACTCAATAGTTATTTTTGCAATATATCAAATCATTATAGGCTTAAAGCGAATGTATGATTCTAGAGAAGCATTTGATGCAACCAATATTTCAATCGCTCCACCTTTTGAAAAGTATTTTAGTGAAAAAACTATTTTTTGTTACACCGTTCCTAATTATGTATTTTCCTGTATAGGAATATTATCAATTATATATATTAGGTATGTTTTTATTGACAGTTATGCAATTAACTTTTGGATTTTTATTTTCTGTGTGCTTTTTAGTTTATGCTTTCTGCTTTTAACTTTAAAAAAATATCGCCAGATTGTAAAATATAGAGGTGTCGAAATAATTGTAAGAAAGAATTTTAAAATATCTATTTTTCTGCAATTGAAATTAGTTTTTTTGATATTTTGCACATATTGTATAACGTTGTTGTTCGCTTGATTTTTGATATTGGGTAGAACATTTGCTGAAAGGAGGCTCGACAGATTTTCCATACTAGTTGATGGAATTGAATGAAACGGAAAAACAGGAAGAGAACATATAAAATCTTGATATTAAAAGGTAACATAAGGTAGCATAGATGATTATGAATATTGATATTAAAACATATAGCTATAGCAAAATTAAAACATTTGTGAATCTCAGATATTTATCAATGCGAATTTCTGACTTAATATTTAAAATGTTAAGCTATTTTGCATACAACTTTTTAATGGTATCGGTTATAACACTTCAAATTTTTACAATGCAAGCTCACCCACTTGAAGGCTTTTCATTTTTTGATGACCGTGTAGTACCATTTCTTATAACTGCAGGAATTTTGTCTTGTATTATGTCAATTGTAACTGTATTTGTGTATCATTACAAAACAAAATGGAGTGTAATACTAAATAGTGCTATAACTTACTTTTATGTTTCTATAATATTATTTTTGCTTTCGTGTTTTTTTGCGTTTGAGTTTACTGTTTTTAATGCGATATATGCTATATTAAAGATTGCAATATATGTTCTTTCTTATTTTATCTATGTAAAGTATTTGTTAGAGAAAAAATTGCCGAAAATTGAGGAGATAGTTCACAATGGAAGATCGTTTCCTGCAGGAATGATAGCAGGTGCTCTTACCATTGCTATAAAACCTGTTATTAGCCTTTTAGGTCAAAATGGTGGTCTTAGCACAGCTACATTTAATGACTTTATTGCATTTTTTGAGTATTTAATTGCAGTTTGCCTAATTGTCAACATGATTGATGCCTTTGTCAAGGCTTACTACGCAAAAATATATAACATCAATTAACTTACTAAGACTCTTTTTACAATAAGGTAGGGTAGACCATTTGCGGTAAGGAGGCTCGAAAGAGCCTCCTTTGACACAAAATGTATGATGCACACAGTAATATTACAGATATTACCAAAGACGGAGTTTTACAGTATCATTATGGTTACGATGTGATGAATCAGCTTGTTAGCGTAGATGATAAGCTGAACGGTAAAGTTTATAACTATACTTATGATGCAGGCGGTAACCTTATATCTGAAACCGTTACCGATTCAAACGGTACAACAAGCAATGCGTATGAATACAACAATTCAAATATGATTCAAACGGAATTTTGTATAATGTCAGATACACTTTGACTGACGGTGGCACTGAGTATTCATACTACTACACCCATAATTCCCGTGGTGATATTATCGGGATTTACAATGGTGCAGGCGAACTCAAAGCACACTATGAGTATGATGCTTGGGGCAATGTGATTTCTATAACCGATAATAACGGCAATGTAATTACAAACCCGAACCATATCGGTAACTTGAATCCGTTCCGTTACAGAGGTTATTATCAGGACACAGAAACAGGTCTTTACTACCTGATGAGCCGTTACTATGACCCCATAACCCACCGCTTTATAAATGCAGATGGCTATTTCCAGTCAGGCGGTAATATTCTGGATGCTAATATGCATTCATATTGTGGTAATAATCCGATTATGTTTGCAGATCCAACGGGCTTATGTTATGAACCTCAATATACGAGTGCGGGAACATATATCGGTAAATATTGGGTTATAAAAACATCAATTCCGGGTGTACCGGGTTTTTGTAATAGTTGCAAATCTAACGGTCCAAATTCTGGGAACAAGTATTATGTTGAATCTTCTAAAAATAATAAAAATACAAAAGGAGATAGTAACTGGACACCAAGAAAAGACTCTAAAAAAGGGTCAGAAAACAGGCAAAAATCCGGCGATCGCGAACGTAATGTTGCTCATCCCAACGGCGAGGAACATAGTAGGGTTCCTAAAGGCAACGGAGTAAAACATTTAACTGAAACACCATTTGAAGAGCGCATGGGTAATTTTGGTATATGTTTAGCTTGTGCGGTTGCAGTTATATATTTAGTAGGTAATGATGTTACCGGTGCTGGAGTTGCGGATGATGTTGCACTTGTACCTACTATTGCATTGCTTTGGGATAGTGCCAGTAAGGCTTTTGGTTAAAATATGGAAAAGAAATTAGTTAAATTAAAAAACGGAATAACTTTTATATCACAGAAACTTGATAATGTTCATAGTGTTACTATCAGCGTTAATTTCAAAGTTGGTTCATTATATGAAGATCAAATCAATAACGGAATTACGCATCTGATTGAGCATTTGTTTTTTAGGCAATGGGATAATTTGCCTCAGAAACAATTGTATTATGAAATGCAGTGCATGGGAGCAGAAATTGCAGCAAAAACATTTCACGATTATGTTAGCTTTTCAATCACCGTAACACCCGACTCATTTATTAAAGCATTTAAACTTATCACAAAATGCCTAAATAAATTTGACTGGACTGATGATATAGTTAAAATTGAAAAAGAAGTTGTTTACAAGCAAATTGAAAATGATTATCAAACATTTGATAATTGGATTGATAGTTACTACTTTAAAGATACCAAATACGAAAAAACTATTATGGGTACGAATGAATCTGTACAATCAATATCTTTAAAAGATATTAACTCTTGGAAAGATAAATATTTTTGCAGCAACAATTCTTGTGTAGCTATCACTGGTAATTATTCGGACGAGGATTTTTTGACAGTTCAAAATATTCTTTCCCAAATTAATTCTTCTGGAAAACTCGCCGAAACAATTATCTGTTATCCACTGCATTTTGAAAAAAGAAATATCAGTAACAGGTATTCACTAATCTCTAATGATACAGATATTAGTGATATAACAATCTTTTTTGATATTAATAAAGATTATAACTATGAAACTGTAAGACTTCTTTCAAGTATACTTGGTGAAGGTTGCGGAAGTCTGCTGTCAATGATTTTAAAAGAAAATTATAATTTTACAGATGATATCTATACTAATTTAACATGCTATTGTGGATTTCGCCGACTGTCAATTTCTTTCAGTGTAAATAATTCTGACTTTATTGAAAGTCTGCACCATTTCTTTAAATCGCTTGTAGATTTTAGAAAAGAAATTTCAACAAATGATTATTTGACATCCATCAACTTTTTTACAAAAAATCAATTATTTGATTTAGACAACTCTAACGAGCTTAATAGCAATTATGTTTTATGTGATTTTGTATTATATCCATCAGTAATATCTGAGCCAATAAAAAGAAAAGAAAAATATGAAAAAATCACATTAAAAGATTTAAAAAAATACGCTAATGATATTTTTATTGCTAAAAATCTTTCCTTATTAATTCAAACAAATCTTGATAAAAAGCTTGTAAAAAACTCTATTGAAAAAATGATAAAAACATTATAATAATTACATTATTTTTTGTGGGTCTATATTATTTTGACTTTTCTACATTCTGCCTGTTCAGCTATCGTGGTTATTACTACGATAAAAGTTGAAATCCGAAACTATCAACGGTGAGAAGTATGAGTATAAGTATGATGCACACAGTAATATTACTGATGTTACCAAAGACGGAGTTTTACAGTATCATTACGATTACGATATGATGAATCAGCTTGTTAGCGTAGATGATAAGCTGAACGGCAAAGTTTATAACTATACTTACGATGCCGGTGGTAACCTTATATCTGAAACCGTTACCGATTCAAACGGTACAACAAGCAATGCGTATGAATATAACAATTCAAATTGGGGAGATGTTCTTACATCATATAACGGACAGAGCATAACCTATGATGAAATCGGCAATCCGCTTACATACCGTGACGGAATGTCAATGACATGGAAAAACGGCAGACAGCTTGCAACATTCACAAACGGTGATACAAGCATAAGCTATGGCTATGACAGCGACAGTGTTCGTACAACTAAAACCGTAAATGGTGTAAAATACACATATGCGTACCTTAACGGTCAGCTATTATATGAAACCCGTGGCGACGCAAAGTTCTATTATTCATACGATTCAAACGGAATTTTGTATAATGTCAGATACACCCTGACTGACGGCGGTACCGAGTATTCCTACTACTACACCCATAATTCCCGTGGCGATATTGTCGGAATTTACAACGGAGCAGGCGAACTTAAAGCACACTATGAGTATGATGCTTGGGGCAATGTGATTTCTATAACCGATAATAACGGCAATGTAATTACAAACCCGAACCATATCGGTAACTTGAATCCGTTCCGTTACAGAGGCTATTATCAGGACACAGAAACAGGTCTTTACTACCTGATGAGCCGTTACTACGACGCCGTAACCCACCGCTTTATCAACGCCGATGGTTATTTCCAGTCAGGCGGAAGCATTTTAGATGCTAATACTTTTGCTTATTGTGGTAATAATCCAGTTAATCTTTCTGATCCAAATGGAGAGCATTCTTGCGGTGCTCCTACTTGCCCAAAATGCGATTCTACACGTAGAGCTTTTTTACAAACCGAAAAAGGAATAAAATTATATAATAAGTGTCATGGTACAAATTATTATGGAGTGAATGACAAAGGGGATTTTATAAAGTACAAACAATCCTCAGGTTCGACTGGAGCTACACATGCAGTTAGTACGATTAATTCTGGGCTTAGTACAGCAGCAGGTGCGGTTGCAAAAGCACCAAAACCTTTTTTAGCAGCGTTAAAATTCAATGCGGCTCTTTCAGCTCCATTCAGTATATTTTCAATTAGTGTTGATACAGCAGTTAATTTTTCTAATCCTTTATTAACCGACTCACAAAAAGGTTTATTATTTGGATTTGATATTCTTATGGCTGGTGTAGGTATTTTGGCTTCTACATGTTTTCCCGGAATAGGAGGTATGGTGTGTTCAGTGGTAGCTTCTTTAGTAACAACTTCCTTATCGACATATTGGAGTAATAAATGGAGTAGTGAAAATGAAAGAAAGTGGTGTGGTGTGTAAAAAAAGAAAGTATATCTAATTTCTCTTTTGCTTTTTTTGATTTCTTATTTGATTACAGTTGTTAATATGATTGTTAATATTATTACTGGTGGCTTTCATTTATACATTTTTAGTATTTTAAGTTTTATGTTACCATGTTATAAATCTATTAAAACAACAGATGTGTTTGGCATTGTTTTAACAATATTGTTACTCTTGATTAGTTTTTTGCTCATATTTTTTACTGTAAAATATGATGTGTTAAAATATGACCAAAGCAAAAGACCGTTGTGTTATATGAGCTTAATCTTGTGGTATTGTATAACTCAAATATTGTCTTTGTGGATACTGGCTGATTCGCATTTGCAAAATTATATTTATTTGTCTGTCGCCGAATTTTATGAAAGTGAAGAGTTACAGTACATATACTCAATAGTTATTTTTGCAATATATCAAATCATTATAGGCTTAAAGCGAATGTATGATTCTAGAGAAGCATTTGATGCAACCAATATTTCAATCGCTCCACCTTTTGAAAAGTATTTTAGTGAAAAAACTATTTTTTGTTACACCGTTCCTAATTATGTATTTTCCTGTATAGGAATATTATCAATTATATATATTAGGTATGTTTTTATTGACAGTTATGCAATTAACTTTTGGATTTTTATTTTCTGTGTGCTTTTTAGTTTATGCTTTCTGCTTTTAACTTTAAAAAAATATCGCCAGATTGTAAAATATAGAGGTGTCGAAATAATTGTAAGAAAGAATTTTAAAATATCTATTTTTCTGCAATTGAAATTAGTTTTTTTGATATTTTGCACATATTGTATAACGTTGTTGTTCGCTTGATTTTTGATATTGGGTAGAACATTTGCTGAAAGGAGGCTCGAAAGAGCCTCCTTTGACCCAAAAAAAGCAACCGGTGGCTAACCTTCCTAAAAAACAAACACAATGTAGATCTTGTGGCAGACCAATAGGCAAGAAATATGCATGGCAATGTAAAAATCCTACATACTATTAATTTTATTTAATTTAATGTGAGGTTTATGGTTTAATGATTTTTAATATTTTTGGAGGCTTAGTTAAAAGTCTGGGTGTTTACAGACATAGTCCTCTGCTTTTAGCTGTATTTTTAATAATTCAACTTATCTGTATTATTGTTTCATGTATATTTGACAATATGTATTTTAAGTCTGTCATTTCTGAAACTTCTTTCACAAATAAGAGGTATAACAGAGTTAAACATTTTGTGTATGATACGATTGTTAATCTGTCAAACAGTATGTTTGTTATTATGGTTGATGAAAAAACTAATATAGTTTCTCCTGCACTTTACACAAAGAAAAGCAATAAAATTTCTATGATAAACAGAAATGCTGAATATACTGTATTTGAGCATATTGATTTTTCTGAGAGTCATTGCCCAAACGAATACAAATTTATCAGAGCTTGTAAATTGCGGGATAAAAAGACAGGTGAGCAGGTTCTTTTTGTAGCAGTGCCAAATCGTGAAACTGATATTCTTGCGTATTCCGATTCTTTACATAAAGCTGACAAAACCGTAACTTTCGGTAAATTTAGAATATTCTGTTTTGTCGAATCTGAAAATAATTCCTATACGGGTTTGCTTGTTGATTCGGAAAAAATCCATCTTGAAAAAACAAAGAGAAAAGGTATGTACTTTATAGGTTTGGATGAAGTTTCAAAAACAAATCAAAAGTCAAAAAAAGTAATATAATTTGTTAAAAACTATCTTAAGTTACATTCAGACAAAGTATCAGTCGGAATAGGGTAGAACATTTGCGGTAAGGAGGCTCGAAAGAGCCTCCTTCTTAATGCTTGAATAGAATACAAGCAAAATTCAAAACATAATATATGACAGACTGTTCTGTACGATGAAAATGTTAGATAGAAAACGCATAAAATAGCAACAAAATAGTTTGACTAATATATAATATTGTGTTAAAATTATGCGAAAAGGAGGGTGACAGCTCTATGGAGCAGTATATGCCGATAGTGTGGGTAGGCTTTGCAATATTTATGTTGCTTTGCGAAGGCTTTACAACACAGCTTGTATCAATATGGTTTGTTCTCGGCGCGGTTTGTGCCGCAATAACAACTATATTCACAAGTGACATCACAATCCAGTCAGCGGTGTTCCTTGTTGTGTCACTGGTTTCGCTGATTGTGACACGACCGCTTGTGAAACGCTTTAAAAGGCGTAACAAAACAACGGGAACAAACGCAGACCGCCACATCGGTCAAGTCGGTTTTATGCTCACAGATTTAACCGATATTGACGAAACAGCACAGGCAAAGGTCGGTGCGGAAACATGGACTGTAAAGTCTGACAAAGCACCGCTTTTAAAAGGAACGAAAATCAAGGTTCTTGCAATCGAGGGCGTAAAGCTCATTGTAGAACCCATATCAGAATGAGAGGTAAATAATGTTAGGACTTATTATTTTAGGTATCATCCTTTTAATCCTGCTTATAGTAATCGTAAGCAATGTCAAGGTAGTACCGCAGGCACACGCATATGTAATTGAAAGACTCGGAACATATCATGTAACATGGTCAACAGGCTTGCATGTAAAAATTCCGTTCATCGACAAAATTTCAAAAAAGGTTTCATTAAAAGAGCAAGTGATCGACTTCCCTCCACAGCATGGAGTGAATAAAACGATACCTTCTTGTAAATCTTAAAAAGTAAGTGTATATCAGAAAATTGAAGATAATCAATAACAATTACTTATTTAATATTTTTAACATCTGAGCCGTTGGGCTCTTTTTTTATGCCTAAAATTATTGTAAACCCATTTTTCGTGTTGCAAGAATGGGTGACAAAAAAACGGTTGAATGGTCTGGGCGAGAGATGATTGATTGCATAAATCATTTCTCAATGCTCCATTTTAAGGGGCAGAACTCTCACTTTCCTTTAAAGAAATAATCGCAATAGAATAAATTATCGAAATGTTTTGCGGTTATAAATTGCAAAACTAATCTACTACTGATAGGTGTTGATGATGTCAAGATGATTTGTATAGCAGACTTCCTGTTAAGTGCTGAATACTAATGCTTAGAATTATTAAATGCCCGCTTGGTAACAGGCGGGCATTTTCTGTGTTTTATTGTATTTCTTACGATAGAGATATAATCGTTTTAAAAAATGCAAATTCACAGTGATAATAGCAAAAATTAGCTATAAAAAAGGAAACAATATAATAAATCAAGGCTCAGTATTAACTGAGCCTTGATTTATGTTATTTGGATTCATTTGATTTTTCTGGATAGAGGCAGGGGATAGCTGAAGCGATTTTTTTCAAATCGTCCGTGCTTTGATCTGCACAAGCTACCACAACATCAATGACTGCTGGATTCTTTAGAATTATATCAATTGCGGTAGACAAGTTTTTTACAGTATCTACATCTTTGACTTGCAATAAGCTTTCAAATAGAGGAATGCGGTTATTAATTTCTGCTATAGACAATTCATCAGGGCTTTCAGAAAACAAGGCATCGACCAACTTCTGTGATGATTCATTTAAAGCAAAAAATTTGATTATAGCATTACCTGTTTTTGCCGGCAACATACTAAGCCAATTGATTGAACTGTTGTATGGATCATCATCCTTATAAAAGATTGAGACAGGCACATCAAGAGCTTTAGCAATTGCATTTAATGTTTTTGTATTTGGTTTAGCAACATAGCCGGCACAAATTTTTGATAAGGTAGTGTAGCTAATGCCGGACAGTTCCACAAGCTGTTTGATTGTGATACCTTTATTTTTACGGATTTTGTTAATTTTTGAAATATCAATAATTTCCATTCATATTAACTCCAATCTTTAACGCTCCACATAGCTTAACTTTGAAATTTTCTCCATAATAATACAATATTATTATACCCGATGTTGCAACATTGTCAATAATCTTTTTTTTGAAACTTTTAAATAATTAAATCATTAAGTGCAACTCTTGACATCTTATTAACCTAACTGTATAATGAAGAAAAGGCATATATTCAACAAAATATTCAATATAAAGTCGAATTTCAGCGTGAAATTATACCTGATTTCGTGCCGTTATTCTTTTTATCAGGTGATGAATGTTGTATTTTTTAAAAAGCAAAAACATAAAAACAAAATTAGATAAAAATACGAATAAGGCGTTTGTTCCAACTACGATTTTAATTACTGTATTACTTTCTGTATGTTCTTTAGTCCATGCAATATGTTCTTTCTTTAATGTTGTAGTTGTATTTGTTTTTATTTTGCATTATGCAAAGGGTTCACAACCCCGTAGTAAAAAAATTGTATATACAATAGCTATATTATTGTGCAGCACTCTATCTCTTTGTATGGCTATTATGATTATAATTGCGTTAATAAGCACTTGTGGCACAAGTAAGTTTGTTGATGTGTTAAGAACATTATGAGGAGGAGTTGTATGCGTTCAGAAGAATTAAATACAATTAAATATGTAATTAAAAACTTTAACTTATTAAAAACACAGTTTCACATATTACATAGTTACAGAATAGCAGATTACATTGAAGGTAAAGTAGATTTTTTGGACAAATACAACATGAGCGATTTTATAAGTCTTATTGAAAAATTATCCTATACCTTCTCAATGTACCACAATGATAAGACTAACAAAATTATCATGCACACACTTCAAGGCGAAAATATTAGAAAAATAACTGAAACATTGTGTGTGAGTAATCACACGGTATTAGACTCTCAAAATGAATTTTATAATTATGTGTTAGCCAATGTGAGGAGTTTGTAATATATGTGCCTGACTAACGAAGAATGCATTTATATCTTATGTCAATACAAAAACTTCAAATTAGCATATGAATTCTATGCAACGAATGATGATATAGCTGACGATATATCTTGTATGCTTATGGATTATGAAATAGGTCAGGATTATTATGATGCCAAAAAAAGCATTGAAATTTGTCTTGATAGCATAAAAAGAGGGTTAGATTACATTGCTACATTCAATCCGGAGTATAAATTGTTGTTAGAAAAAAGGTATTGCAATTCACAGTCAGTATTAAGCATTTCTCACTCATTATGTTTTAAGTCCGAGGCATCCATATATGCTAATACTCAAAAAGCAAAGATGTATTTCAGTCGAGGATTGAATATTTTGTTACAACAAAATTTTGTGCTTAGTAAGGTTGCAAGCAAAGAGTTTGATGTAAGAAAATTAGCTAAATATCCGAAGATCATCAAAGCATTGGTAGATTATTACGGCTACGAAAATTACGGTATAAAGTGTATAACAAAGAAACAACTGCCAAACAAATCTGAGTATGATAAGCACATAAATAGTATGATGACGGTACTATTAGGAACAGGTGCTCTTATGATGAAGAATATGTATATCCAACTGATTGAAAATACAGATATATGTGAGGGTGAAGATATGAACAGCGTAGAGTATATGATACTTGATATTATCGACAATTACAGGGTACTGCCTAAAAAGTCAATATACGAAATGGCATCATCTGTTATTAAAGATAGAATGAAGTTTAACTCGATTATAAACAAACTGGTCCGTTCAAAACGGATTTATATCCATGTGGATAACGATGATGTTACTTGCTATAGCAGAAACTTCAATCCGCACAACGATAACATAGTGTATGATAATGAAGCTAAAATAATAAACAAATGTTTTTTAGTATTAGCTCGACTTACGCAACTGTATAAGGTGAGATATCATAAACTTAGTCATTATCCATCTACAATTAAGTTAATCATTGAAGATGAAAACAGTGAAGAACATATGTTTGAAATTATATATTTACCATATAGTGAGAATGCTGAGTTAGTTAAGCGTATGGGATTCTTTTTTGAAAGAGAATATGATGAAAAATATAATGTAAAAAGATTTGCAATCTGCGAAAACAAATGGATGCTATATAACGAAGCCTCAAAAATTATGGAATATATACCAAATATCTGTTCATTTGTTTTCATGCCATATGACTCATCGAAGAGTGCATTATTTTATAATCCCGAAGAATTAGTAGAACAGGAGAGTTGTAAGGATAATGAATAAATCATTTATCAGAAGTAAAATTAATACCATTGAAAATATAATTTTTGAGTCGTCTTCTGCCAATATAACAGAAAGCAAAAAAGTACAATATGAGTATGAGCTGCTTAATATTTTTGAGTTGTTGTTTGCAACACAGCTTAGTGATGTTGAGTCTCAAAATTATTGTGATTATATGAATAAATCTTTGTCAGAGGAAGATCTTAACCAAGTTGTTAAGTATGCTCAAGACTTAAAACATAAGCAAAGTGAGTATCTGTTTGAAAGGTACAGTGAAGGTTATAGAGCAGTTATACCTTCTATGGTATCTTACAGAGGAAATCGTTCTAAAATGTATTTCAATAAAAAGAAATATGTATATTACATTTTTGAGAAGTTGATTATGCAGTATGATATTGAACACAAAATAGATAAGCTTGCCGATGCTACAATTATAATTGTAGATCATCAGCCTAACACCAAAGGTAAAATTAGAGATAATGATAATAGCGATTCTCATGACATCATTAACCTTATCAACAAGTACATACTGTCATCTGATGATAATGGTCTATTAGTTTCTTTGTGTTACGACAGCGTTATATCAGATACTGCATACACGGAATTGTATATCTTGCCAAAGGTCAAATCCTTAATATCAAAATTAGCAACATAATGTGGGAAAATGGGCAACGGAAAACCACAAATTGTACAACGGATTATGTACTGAAATGGGCAACATTTTTGAAAATTATAAAATGAGAAATGTTGTATATTTCGTTTTAAATAAAAGCCTGCTATAATCGCATTTTTAGCCTTTTAAAAAGTACAACTTTAATATTGAATGGCGTGATAGGTACCCTTGAATCGGGTAAACTATGGGCGGGCATATAATGGAGTGATTATTGAATGAATAAAGAGGAAAATAACAAAAGAGGAAAATATAAAATCAGTACAAGACCTATTTCATATACGAAAGAGTTGTTCTTAGTTTTGTGTCTTGTCGGCAGGGAGTTGTCACCTAAAACTGTAAAACTTTTTAAGCAGGATTATGGGGAATACAATGTTCGAAGAAATGTCATCTATAATCTTGTGCATCGGGGTTTAATTAAGAAAGTTGGATACCGAAAAAGTTACAGTTATATGCTTACGGATAGAGGCTTTGAATACCTCATGATAAAGTTTCCGTATAAATATAATTATGAACTATACAAAGACTATAACGAAGTCAATATGTATAATGAAAAAATAAGAGAAAGAAACAGAGCGTTAACAAGCGTTCTCTATTGTCTTGTAAAGCAAGGTGTCAGCATAGAAAACTATTCAGGAATTGCAGAGAAGTTATTTCAAGGATACGAAATTAAGGTAGAAAAGCCTTTCTTTGTGAGTGTCAAAGAAATGCGTAGCTTTAGTCCTCGACTTGGTGCAATTTTCTCATCATCGTCATATGGCTGTATTGTAACACAACAAAATATTACTATTATATATGCACCGGATAAGGAACATCACCTATGGTTGTCCAATGAAGTTGAATGGAAAAGAGTTGTGTGCGACATACTTGAACAGGCAGTTGAGCCATATAACAATCGTCAAAATCTTGGAGTGTTATATCTATATAATGATGTACCTACAGCTAAAGACTCATATGAAGTAAATGCTACTCGTATTGATAATAGGTCACCTCAAACTCGCCGCTGCTATCAAAAGCTTAATTATATACATAATTATTCGATGATAATGGATAATATGAATTACAAGTTAAGTGATGTTTTAGATTCAGCAATGAAAGATAAAATAAGCAGAGTGTTTTTTGATGAGTGTGACCTCAGACCATATCATCCAACAATTGATACTCAGTTTTGCGATGGGGTATATGGAGGTGAAACTTTATCATCAATGATGTGGTATCTTGATCCTACAAAGATGATGCAGATTATTGAATACATAATTCAAACACGAAATCAAGTGCTGATTTTATGCTTTACAGAACAGGTTGATACAATATCAAATATCATCTCAATTAACAAATCGTTAAAAGGAAAGGTGTTGGTATATGACTTATCCCGTGAAGCAGTAATTTCTGCAATTACTCAGACAAGATAAATAAATGAACTTGATTGAGTGTAGGCGGCTCGTGAAAATATTGAATTACGATTGAAATATTTTGAAACATTAAAGACAGAGCCGCTTACCTTGATGAGTTGTAAAGAATTAACGACGATTCAATGCTCTTTAATACAGGGTGCCTATTAGTACCCTGTATTTTTAGACTTTGTAATTCAGATATCAATGCAGAAAGGAAGGCATAAAAAATGAAACTATATGAACCCAGCAGAAAAACAAGAAATACTTTAAGAATATTGCTTATAGTATTTATAGCCTTTGTAGCAATATACATATCCGGACTATCGACTCAGGTATTGTTAATGGTTACAAGAGGACAAGCTATTGCTGTTGATTTTAATCCGATTGTAAATTTCGCATATGCTTTTGATTTTTCAAAAAGTAAAATGTCTTGGATAGCCGAAGGTGTAATAGGAGTACTTATTTTTGCTTACGCAATAAAAATGAGCGATCATAGAGGAGTACTCGGTGAAAGTGAAAAAGACAGAACTGCTAATTTTGAATATTCTAATAGGGGCGATTTCGGCACAGCAAAGCAAAGTAATGAGCATGAGATTCGTGAATTTATGAAAGTAGTACCAAAAAAACAGATTGATAAGATTAACGGATTGCCTATACTTGGCTATCTTAACGACAAGAAAAAGGAGATTGTAGCTTTTCCAAAAAAAGACTGGAGAGAGGGCGTAGAATATAACAATAACATCGTAGTTTGTGGTAATCCCGGATCTAAAAAATCAAGGTCTTTTGTTGTAAATTACATTTTACAGGCAATTACAAGAAGAGAAAGCGTAGTAGTATCAGATACGAAGGGAGAAATATATGGTTGGACATCAGAACTTGCTATTAAGCATAATTATGATGTAAAAATACTTAATCTTGTAGAACTTGAATACTCTGATGGTTGGGATATACTCGGTGAAGTTCGTAACAGTCCGGAAAAAGCAGCTCAACTTGCTCGAATTATTATTGATAATACAGGAGGAAAAGATACACGAGACTTTTGGGCTGATGCCGAAGAGAATTTACTCAAATCAATTGTTTTGCTGAAATCGGTAGGACTTGCGGATATATCAAACAAAACAGGTAAAGAACAAACGATGAGAGAAGTATGTGAGTTTATGACTTTATCCGACGATGATATGAAAAGAGTTTTTGATGTTCTTGAAGGCAATTTTCCATTCCATCCTGCTGTAATACCGTTCAAAGAGTTTTGGCGTGCAGATAAAATCAGAGGACAGATAATTCATGGACTTGCAAACAGACTACAACTTTTTCAAGATATAAAACTTTCAAAGGTATTAGGAACTCCAGAAATTGACCTTACGGCACCGGGACAAAAGCCGTGTATATATTATCTTCGTTTTTCCGATCAGCATTCCACATACAAGTTTGTAACCTCTCTGTTCTTTTCCTTTATGTACATTGACCTCGTAGAATATGCAGACTCCTTGAAAGAGAGAATTCTTCCCGTCAAAGTTGCTTTACTGCTTGATGAGTGTTGTAATATAGGCGAAATACCGGATTTTCCGAAAAAGATTGCGACTGTCCGTTCGAGGGGTGTTGACAGTATTCTGTGTATTCAGGATATACCACAAATACAATTCACATACAAGGACACTTGGAGAAGCATAATCGGCTGTTGTGACACATTTCTGTTTTTGGGATCCGGTAAAGATCCGGAAACAGCTAAGTTTATCTCCGACTTAACGGGTGAAGCGACAGTTAACAAGACAATGAGTTCTGCAATGGTAGGAAATGCTGATATGAGGGTAACATCTTCATCAGGTACAAGAATGGTAATGACACCGAATCAAGTAATGACAATGCCGAGGTCACAGGAACTTGTGTTTTTTGCTGAACATCAGGTTATGACGCTGACAAAAATGGATTTTACGGAACATCCAATGTCAAAAGAGATTGTTGAAACAAATGTAACAGACCATCAGTCTAAGATTGATTTTCCAAGTCTTGATTATGATAAAATGGTAATTGACAGATACAGTAATTATAGGCGGAAAGTTAGAGATGATGTTGGCAATGACAACGATGACGAAAGTCAAACGAAGGAACCAAGAAACAAAAAGCCAAGAGGTAATAAAAGTCCAAAAATCTTATAATTACATTTGACCTAAATTATTCTTAAATCACTCTAAAAAGCATTTTCTTCTGAAAGATAAAATGTCAGGGAGACGATTTGATTTTTGAAGGATAAAGACTCTTAAACGGTCTGTATTGCATTTTATAGCTAGTAGGAGAAAAATTATATTGTTCTTGTTCAAAAAACGCAGCGGTAAAGGCAGGGGGTGATTAAAACCAATAAATCAGGTGCGTTTCTTTTTGAAAAGCTCCGGAGTTGATTTGTTCAAAGCAACGCTTGATGAATATGAAGTGAGCGAAGAAAGGGCAAGTGCCGTTATTGACGCATTCACCAAAAATCCAAATGAAAATAAATACGCAAACTAACAGCCCCTTATCAATTAAGATGAAGGGGCTGTTTTTTATAAATGATAAATTTAATTAAAGCTATTCAAAAAGTCATCAATAGAAGAATGGTCTGTGAAAAATTCTGTGTCGATAATTTTTTTGTTCTTAATCGTTGCGTACAGGACTCCTTTTTCGTTGGTTGGCGATGTATATATTTCATGTCTTGTATCTCCACAAAACCATCCGTTCACATTAGGATATACAGCACCGTTATCTTTCGGTTCTGAGAAGGGGATAGTGCCATAAGGATAAATTTGACCTAGAAATCGTATTTCCTTTGAGTGTATGAATTCGGTACTGGTTGTATCCCAGCTATAACTGATAATACTACCTGAATAATGTCTGTTGTAAGTTTGATTATCAACTTTTATTTGAGAATACACTCCGGGAACACCATTGTATGTGACCGTATCAACCGCTTCAAGTGTACCTTCTGCGAGAATGTCTACATCATTATATTTGGATAATGCCGCTGCAAATTCCTTTTCATTATGGATTTTTACTGCTGAAATATATTTACTCAAGTCATAACTGCGATTCTGATTTCTATTATGAATAATGTTTGATAAAATTCCGATGGCTGAAATTAGTGATAATATAATTGCTAATACAGATATACAAATAGCTATACGAGATATCTTGCTTGTTAATTTCATTTTATACCTCTTTAGTTATAACATTTTAAAGATGAGAGATTTATGTTTATTTTTGAAATTTCGCCTTTGTGTACGAAGTGTAGGGGAACTTCAAGCCAAAATTCTCTTTCGACATAATATAACCGCATAGGCTGTTTGTCGTCAACGGTAATTGCGTGTAAAGGAAAAGTTTCTTTCTGGATATCTTTTTTATCAGAAAGAAAGTAAAATGTTATTTCATCGTAAGCCAATCTGATTTGTGAAGTCTTTTTTCCTGACAACTCAATGAATATGATTTTATCAGCCTTGATATGCGTGATTTTTACATAACCCGATTCATATGCCAAAGAGGAATAAAATTCAAAAGTAAGCAGTTCATCAAATGTTTTGCACCTATACTTGAAAATATGGTCCATTTGTTCGGAAGTTAATCCATACAAACAGTTACCATTAAAGTTTCCGTTTTCGTCTTCCTCTTCAAAAAATTGGGATATCCTTTTATCGGAAACCACCATTAAAACTCTAAATACAATAGATATTACTGTCAAGCTAATAGTTGCAATTGCTTTAACGCTATTGTCGCTTATACAAAACCATTCAACAGCTAATGCTATGATAAGTAAAGCTAAGCATACAGCATATATGCAAGCCTCGATTCGCTTTCTGCGGTATTTGATATATGTATCTTGATTGAGTGAATAATTTACTCTCAGCTCGTTGATAGCGTTTTCGTTAATCTTAGAAAAATCACGATCGCTAATCATATAATTCAGATTTTCTTCCATATCTGTTTTATCTACAACAAAACATTCATCATTATTCTTTGAAATGTCACTCTTATCGTTATTATCACTATTGCCGCTGTTTGAACCAAAAGAAGAAGCGACAGCGATAGGCAATAGAAAATCAGTAATGTTCATAGTGAACTTTCCTCCTATTAACTGAGTTTGAAACTGTCAACAAGTGCTTTAAAGTCTTCTGTATTTACTCTGTAATATTCCCTGAGTTGGTTGTGAGGAAGAAACAGTTTAAAGTCGGAATCATAGTGAAGTTCGGGTTCGTTGATGTAATTGCAATCAGTTAGTATGTCTATGAGGTTCATTGTAAAACTCGTTATTGTACTGCCGTCAACATATACAATGTTTAAAACAGCGTTTTTTCTGTCTTGCAAAACATATACATCAACTGATAATATGTGTGGTTTCGTGTAAGCTAAATAGTACATAAAATATAATTTAAATTTGTCTGCAAAAGGAGAAATCCTATATACAGCAAAATCTTCATATGTAATATTTTTGCCTTTTGTGAGGTACAATAGTTGGTCAATGTCGGTAGATTTTTGCTTAACCACATCAAGCAATACAACAAGTATGCCGCTCAACGCAAAAACGGTAATAACAATCGTAATATATGTCGGAAGCGATTTTGGAATAAAATCAAGGAAAATGTCAGTGAAAAAACATATGGCACTTGAAAGTTGAATTATTCCAAGAAGGCTTGTAATTAGTTTTAGCAGGCTTATAGTCTTAATTTTATGAAGATACTCATTGTATTCATTTTTTAAAGCATCATTAACCGTATGATTGACCTTAGAAATTGATTTTTTGTCAGCTGATACGGTAATTCCAATTTTCGCCATTTTTACTCCTTCACATTATTTGCTTTTGCATTATTTGGTATATAGATGTTGTAAATTGCTTTTTCATCAAATACATCAGAATTAACCCACGAAATATAAAAAATAGGATTAACACTGCTATCGTCAATTATAGTCGAATATTTTTCAATTCTTGCATCTCCTGACTCAACATATTTTATATTCGTCTTAGCACTGCTCTTTGGAACTTTCACTGTTTTGTCAGAGGTATTGAAATAGTAATACTTATCATCTTCTAAATAATATGCTGTACTTGATATAGGGGTTATTTTGTCAGAACTTTCAAGCTCCATCTTGCCATCACTAATCATTGATGAGTATATTACACATCCCATAAAACAGATAAATACCAAACCGGTTATTATAATTCCTGTATAAAATATATTGTCTGTGCACTCAAGAGCTTTTGATATCTTTATTTTTTTATTTTTATATTTATTGTTATTCTCATCGTCACACCAACATAATTTATCATACTTTCTCTGAATGAAGCCAGAGACGATGAGAGATAAAATCAGAAAAATTATGCTTATAATAAAGATAATAAAAAATAACATAATTTAATTTCTCCTATACTATTCCATATCAATCGAGAAATCATCCGTGATAGTTCCTTCAGGAACATAAATTTTATACCTTTCATTTGAAGAGGTTTGTAGGGATAACAACCATGATAAAGTCAGCCAATTTTTAGTTTGCTCTTCATCCGGAATTTGAATTATAGTATCAATGTGGGGAGTATCCTTTGTGTAGAATACTTCACACTTATCAGTTCTGATTTTGTCAGCTTTAAAACTGCCGGATTTAGTTTGGTAGTAATAATAGTAGTATGTTTCTGTGCCCACATAACCTATTCCAATAAAAAAATGACCTTTAGCATCACGATTGTCTTTAAGATTAACAATCGTTTGACTGCTTTCGACTTTTTCAGACATTTTAATACTACTGGTATAAGATACAGATATATAAGTTACCACCATAAACGCTCCAATACTCATTAAGAAAATTCCAGCAAATATAATCTTACAAATAAGTTCATCAATATCGAGTTCAACATTGAGTACAATATAAGCTGCGAGTAAAAAAGCGATAATGACAAAAAACACGATTATCAATAGCACGGCTATCACTCCTTATTCCATATCAATCGAAAAATCATCCGTGATAGTTCCTTCAGGAACATAAATTTTATACCCTTCACCTAAAGAAGTTCGTACGGACAGTACCCATGATAAAGTAAGCCAGTTTTTACTTTGCTCTTCATCCGGTACTTGGACGATAGTATCAATATGGGGAGTATCGTTGGTGTATATTATTTCACATTTATCAGTTTTAATTTTGTTAGCTTTATAACTGCCGGATTTAGTTTGGTAGTAATAATAGTAGTATGCTTCTGTGCCCACATAACCTGTTCCAATAAAAAAATGACCTTTAGTATCACGATTGTCTTTAAGATTAACAATTTTTTGAGTACTTTCGATTTTTTCAGACATTTTGATATTGCCGGTGTATGACACAGATTTACTTGCTATAATAAAAAATGTTATGACACTCGCTATTGAAAGTATAGCAATGATAATTTTTAAAATATCGGAAGAATCACACGCTTTCATTATAATAAATACGATTGCAAACACGATGCTTATTATAAACACTATTGATAATAGCATTCTTATCACTCCTTTTATGTTATTAAATATTTTAATTGAGTTTGTAAAGGACACTTGCCATACACTATGGGTATGGTATCAAAAGATTACTTCAAATTTTCTTCAACTTTTTCAAAGTAGAATTTTACTTTGTGGGGAGTAGGGGTAACAACGCCAAATTTTGTGGCAAGTCGGTATGTAGAACTATCCCTGTTGAGTATATCAGGCTGTTTTTCAATCATTTTCCTAAAGGTTTCGATGGTATATGTTGTCTTATATTTGTTGCAACTGCGGCAGGAAGGCATATAATTGTCCATTGATTCAAGATAGTTTATGTCGTAGCCAAATTCTGCATAGTATAGCGGAATCTTATGATCAACATTTAGCTGTTCGTAAGTTAATTCACATCCACAGTATGCACAATGATTATCATACTTGTTTAAGACTTCAAGACGAATCGCTTTAGAAAGTTGTTTTCTCTTTGGAACACTCATTTTACGACTCCTTAATTCCAAGCAACCAGTCAGCTGACACATTCATATGTATAGCAATCTTTTTGAGGTTTGCTGTTGAGGGTGAATTGATGTAATTACAATATTGGTTTACAGTCTTGTAGGGAATCGTTGTCTTTTTTGCAAATTCGGCAGCGGTAAGACACTTTTCATTCATCAGATGATTTATTCGGTCACATATTCCGAAATCACTTTGCGGCATCATATTATTACTCCTCTCTATTCACCAAGTTGTTACAATAGGGCTCCAATAATCACGGTCTTTGTATATCTCATCGAACTTTTTTGACAGCTTCGCTTGATTATCCTCTGTAAATATTTTCTTTATAAGCTCAACATCCTCATTAGATAAGCCGTCAACCTCGTAGTCATAAATTTCTTCATCAAGTGGGGGAAGAGGCTTTGTTTTAATAAACACAACTGTGCCAATTATATCCTGCACAGGGAAATGTTTACTGTTTGGAAAAGAGAGAAAGAAGTTATGTGGTAAACCTTTGATGTGTCCTTCTTCATCCGCAAGCAAAAGAATGTTGTTTTCCATAGGTACCCTTTCAATGTACCCAAGCTCCGGCACAGCTTTAATGACATCACACGCATATCTACAATCAATGTCAATAACCTCACAAGGGTTATTGACTTCTTTTTTTATCGCTTTCATTTTGTTCTCCTTTTATTTTTGCACAATAGCACCAAGTTTGCGGTGCTTTTTCTATTGAAATAGGTTTGTCATACAATTTAAAATCTGATATATGCCAAGAAAAAAAGTGTGAATCTCCTAAACCTACATATTTTTTTAGTTCATCAAGGCTTAAACAAGATTTTTGTAATATCTCGTTATGATTAAGATTACCATTGTCATTTGAGGCAATTATTCGGTACTCCTCTTCAGAAGAATCATCTTCACTTTGCCAAACTTCTCGGATGTTTTCATAGTACTCGCCGTCAGATTCGTATAATTCTGTTCTGTATTCTTTTATGTAATCACAAATAAATTCTCCGATGACTTTTCCGTTGGCTTTAATAATTTTTCCGTCCGAATTGTGTATTTCGAGTATATGATGAGGATTTTGGGCGTTCTTTTCGGAACAGTAAATATAACAACGAAAAGGTGTTGTTAAGTTAGGCTTTGATTTGCGAATTTCAAGCGTTTTCCGACCATTTAAAATTAAGTTGCACCATTGTGGTTTGATACTAATTAAAATGTTGTTCATTTTCTTTACACCTCTTTCGTATGCTTAGCACTCAACATCTTGATTTTCTTCCTTCCAAGTAAAGTATTCTTCTTTTGAAATTGATATTGCGTGATAACCGTTTAAATGAATAACTTCGGTACATAGCTTATCTGCTTTTATTGGAAGGTTTGACTCAATGCACGCAACCGCATCTTCTGTATTGTCTTTTATCAGTAGATAGTACCATTTCTGTCCTTTCATTACAGCCTCCTAATTATCATTGCTATATGAAGAAAAGAACTTATTAAGCTCTTTAGTTGAAACATCTCTGTCAAGTAAACCTTTGCAAGCACCTTTCATTGCAGCTTCCGCAAATAATGATGCTGTGGCTATTGCGTCACTTTTTCCTCGGTTTTCCATTGTATGGTGTACTATACCGCCTGTAATTGCTTTAATTGCCGCTGCAATTTCAAAAATATCACCTTTCGTGGTTACATAGATACTGTTGTCGTCAGATTTTGAAACGATGAGTATATCGTGTTTATCCATTATAAAACACCTCCTACTTACAGAGTGCTTGATTCGCACTCTGTTTTTTCTAAAAGCCGATTACAGTCAACATCATATATCTCTGCGAGCTTTAGAAGCATTGTAAGTGACGGTTCTGAAACTCCCAGTTCCCACTTGGTGTATGTTGTTTGGTTAATTGAAAGTCTATCAGCAATATCCTGTTGACTCAAATTTTTTTGTACACGCAATGTTCTCAAATTTATGCCAAAACTTAACATTGTACCCACCACCATATGCAAAAAACATTCTTAATAAAGTCCGGTGTGTACTGAGTTAAAAAAGAACTAAATACAGCTATTGCTAAAAACGGTATTCCTATGACATAGACGATTGTATAATTTGGTAGCTCATGTGTTGTGCCTTTGCTATTGTGACGACCGACAATTACAGCAATAATACCAATTAGAATTATTATATCAAACAGCATAATATTACCTCGCTTTTTAATTACATTAACAAGACTTTTCTTTAATTACAGTATATCATCAATGCAATACAAAGTCAATATAAAAATGAACAAACGACACGACAATTGGGTAGATAAAATGAAAAATTAAAAAAATATACAATATACTTGACATAAAATGAATGATATGTATGATAATATAGAGGACAAGAAATCAAGAGAGGAATATACAATGTTGAGTAAATACCGAATAAAAGAACTGAGAAATAATGCAAATATATCACAGGATAAATTATCTGAAATAATCGGAGTATCAAGAACACAAATAATTAGATGGGAAAAAATCACTAAGGATAATGACGCCGTAATTGACAGCCTATACAAAAATAGAATGTGCAGATATTTTAGGGTGCCTTTAAGAAAGTTATATAATTGTGAATATCAAGAAATTGTTGATATAGCAAAAAAAGATGCCATCCACATAATGAAAAATGCTCCGAAAGAGAATAGATGTGATCTGACAAATGTAATAAATTCGTTATCAGAGTTAATGACTCAGGCGAGCAATACAGAGTGCACCAAAGATACATTAGATTCGATTGAAGATAAATTGTATGAGATTGTTAAGCTCGGAAAATATGACATTTTTGTTCTCTTTGACTTCTTGTCGGAACGCAAACTTCAGAAAAAAACATTATCATCAGAAATTACAGAGGAAATCAAAGCATTCCTTTCGTGTTTTTAAAAAAGAGAAGGTACTATAATGGTGCCTTCTCTTTTTATATGTTTTGAGCAACAAAATCAATAAAAATAGCGATATGTGAATGATATAATAATTATTAAGTTGGACAGATTAGATCAATTTAATTTTAGAAAGGATGACGAAAAATGTTCAATAACGAGAAAAATAATTTTTTTGAAGAAGAATTAAAGCAGTCACAAGCTTTAACAAGTGAATCTGAAAGCTTTGAAAGTACAGCAGATATCGAGGCAGGAAACGATACGGGTGAAGCTTTGATTGATGGTATCGAAAATTTTGATAACGGTGATACAGCAAATGCTGAATCAGGAAGTTATAGTTCCAAAACTATAACGGATGAACTTGAAAGTTTTGATGGGACAGAAACTTTAACAGGTGGCATCTCAAACTTTGACAGTACAACAGATGCTGAATTGGAAAATGATATTGTTGAAGGTTTGACAGATGACATTGAAAATCTTGATGAAAGCGACACGACAGTTATCAAAGAGAAAAACAACGATGATGAAGCTTTGACAGATGAAGCTGAAAGCTCTGACAACACAGATGCTGACAAAGAGGAAAATGTTGATTTGGAAGACTTGATAGATGAATCTGAAAATCTCGACGACGCAACAGATAAAGCTATTGATAATCTTTCCGATCCCATGATACACAAAGAAGTAAAAAACCTTATTGACGATACTACTTCTGATAATGAAGATGGTATTGAAGATGGCTTTTCAGAATCAAACGACGATGATTTCCAGAAACTTGTCGATTCAATACTGAATAGTACAGAAGATGATGACCATGCTGTAAATTCAAACGACGGTATGCCTGTAATGCCGTTGACGGTATATAAAATGTTGATGTCAGCTAAACAAATGCGAACAGTATTGACCGGTATTGTGACAGGCGTGAGAATGACGAGTAAAGGCATGGCAGTAGAGGTAACTACGCAAGTTCAAAATCATCCGCTTCAGGTATTTATACCGACAACAAAAATGGGTTTTGACAATAATGTAAAAGAGCTTATCAATCAAAGAGTTAGAAAAAAATGCCAAAAAGTCAGAAGCGTAAAAACGATTGAAAAGGTGCTGAACAGAGAATATTACTCTTACATAACATCTATGTTGGGTGCTACTGTGGATTATGTTGTAGATGAAGCTATCAGAGACCTTAATGTTGTTGTCGGAGACAGAGCAACAGCCATGCAGTATAGACGGGCAAGATTTGTTAAGTCGGAAAAATTTCCTGTGCCGTCTCTCCGTGTCGGAAGTAAGTTTAGAGCTCGAATCTTGAATGTTATGGCAAAGAGTATACTCGTTGAGGTATCCGGCTACACATGCGTAATGCGTCCTAAGAATATATCATCATTACGCATCAACACAAAATTGGAATATACAGTTGGAATGACTATAGATGTTGAAATTACAAAATTTGATCCTCAAAAGGGAGTGTCTGTAGTTGCAATTGATGTAAAAGATAAAAGTATCAAAGCCAATCTTGCAGCTCAATACAAACACGGTGATAGACTACTGGCGGAAGTTATTGAGGTTAAGCCGATTACCGGTGAATACTATTTGAAAATGCCGAATGGAGCACTAGGTAAAGTTCCTTATTATGTAAAAGATGATTATGTGAAAATTCACAACGGAACAAAACTATATGTTATCGTTACCGGCAAATCAAATCAAAATACGACCGTTATGTGTAAGATTCGTAAAGTTTTAAATTAAGATTACGGAGGAAGCCATGACGAGTAAATTTAGGAAAATATTATCATCAACTATTGCAGGCAGCTTACTCATTTGTTCGGTAATTGGCTCAACAATGTCTGTATCTGCCGCTACGGCAAGTAAATATGAATATAGTGTTACCGATTCAACACAGTTACAGAAATATCTTGTCAGACTTGGTGATTTAACTGATACACAAAAAGTCCTTTATGATATTGATAAAAACGGTGAACTGACAATTACTGATGCAACTAATATTCAAAAGATAGTCGTAGGATTAGCTCCTGATATTCCGTCAGAAAATCCGACTTCTTCAACTGTTGAATCAACAACAATGACAGCAACAAAACCGACACAAGCTACAACTACCATAGAACCCACGACTGAACAGCCTACTACAGAGCCAAAACCTACAAGCGTACCTAAAAGTGTGAAGCTTAATAAAAACGACATCACATTTGGTATAGGCGAAAAATATACTCTCGTCACGACTGTTGAAAACGGCGATATTTCGCAGGTTGCTTTTACAACAAGTGACCGTAAGGTTGCAACTGTTGACAATAACGGAAAAATAACTGCTGTCGGTACAGGTACTGCTACAATTACCGCAAATACATATAACGGATTAAAAGCCAAATGTAAGGTTACAGTAAAAAAGCTTGCTGACAGCATAAAGCTTGATAAGACAAGTATTACTCTTGGTGTTGGCGAACAGTATGACTTTTCAAGTTCTATACCAAATGGTACAGCGGCTTATTTCAGGTCCTATTATTCAGACAATACTGCAATTGCAACTGTACAAAAATCAGGCGGCTTGATGACGGCGAAAACAGCAGGCACCACAACGATAAGATGTAAACTCAGCAGCGGTAGAGAAGCTACTTGCAAAGTTACAGTCAAATCTGCTCCGTCAAGTGTAACGCTTAACTACACAACAAGCACATTAAAAGTTGGGCAGAGTGAAGCCATTAAAGTTACATACAATAATAACGCTTACAGCTTCAAAAACAAGTGGACAAGCAGTAATACATATGTTGCAACGGTAAATTCTGATGGAAAAATTTATGCTAAGTCGCTTGGCAGTACGACTATTTCGTACAGGACTTATAACAACAAAACCGCATCATTTAAACTCACGGTGTCAGGTTCAGCCGTTAAATGTCTTGATATATCGACTTGGCAGGGGTATGTAGATTTTAATAAAGTAAAATCAGCCGGATATAATTATGTGATTCTCAGAGCCGGTTTTGGACGAGAGTATAGTCAAAAAGACAATACTTTCGAGCGGAATTATGCTAATGCCAAAGCCGCAGGTATTAAAGTTGGTGTGTATTGGTTCTCCTATTCAACATCTCCTTCAGATGCATACAGAGAAGCAAATGCTTGCCTGTATTGTCTTAATGGCAAACGACTTGATATGCCGGTGTACTATGACCTTGAATATCAGCCGGCTATGTCAATGAGTAACAGTAACTACACACAAATGGCTCTTAATTTTTGCAGCACAATTAAAAAAGCCGGCTATAAATCTGGCGTGTACTCATCGGCGAGTGTTTACGGCTATTTATTAAATCGTCAAACACTAATAAATAATGGTGTGTCAATCTGGAACGCTCAATGGAGTAGCTATTGCTCTGTACCTTGCGATATATGGCAGTATAGCGAAAAAGGACAGGTTAATGGCATAAGTGCAAGTGTAGATATGAATTATATTCATAACTTAAATGTAGTAGATTAAGCACTTAAAAAATAATTTTAAAAAAGCCGTTTTAAACAGTATATATATAATATGGGGTGAAATTGCTTAAGATTTAAAATCCGAAAATTATTAAAAAGGAGTTAAAGCTTGGCAATAAGCGTAAGAGGACCACCTTTGCTGATAATACCATATGAAAATAATTTTAAAGGAGTATAAAAAATGGAAAAAGAAATTAATGAAGTTAAAATTACATATCTTGCCGAAACCGGAACGGGACTTGTACATTTACTGATGAATAATTACGATGATAATGGCAGAGTTTTGGAAACTAAACATTCCAACAACTGCTATATAGCAAACGCATTATTGGTTATCGTGCATGATATATACGATAGTATTGATTCAGAGGCAGAAAGACTTGTTGAATTAACTGAGGAAATTAACAACTCGGTATTTGATATTGAGTTATCTGCTAGTAATGATTTAAGCGACAGGTACTGCTCAGCATATCCGAAACTTAAAGCAATACTTGAGCTGTTTAGTAATATTATTTCAAAATATAAAAGTTAATTGATTAAATCAGGGTGTTAATCGGCATCCTGATTTTCTTTTTGCGATACAGCAACAAAATCAATAATTTTGCGTTTATATTATATGCTATGATGATTGAGTAGCGTTTAGGTGGCTTAAAATTGCCCTTAATCCACTTAAATCCTCAGTGCTACATTCGCAAAACAATCCCTATTTTGCGAAGTCGGGGTACCGATTGGTACCCCGATAATCTAAAAATTCAAGGAGAGAACATCAATGAAAAAAATTGTAGCCGTATCTATGGTAGCGGTACTCGCAACAACAGTATTTTTAAGTGGTTGTAACACAAGCAAAAAAAATGAAAGTTCTTCAGATACTCCTGATAGCACAACCTCTTCTTTATCATCTGATGTAAAAAGTGATACAATTCCGCAAACAACTGTCGAAAGTACAAATGCAGTAAGCAGTTCTTCTGAAAGTTCTGCCGGCAGTAAGGTAAGCGAAACAAAGTATAAACATCTTGTCGATTATTACAATTCCGATGAAATGAAAAGTGTGATTAACTCAGCTGATGACGCCTATAACAATGACATATACACTTTGCGTATTACGTGTGAAGGTAACAGTATTGTATATAACTTTCGCATGGTACAAACTTATGACGGCGATGCAAAGGATGAAATGAAATCCTATCTTGAAAAAGCAATGGACTCTATGAATACCTCATTTAAAAGCGTAGTTGACAGCATTAATGAGGTTGTGGAAGACGATTGCACGGTTATCGTACGATACAAAAATGGCGACGGAGAAGTTTTATCTGAAAAAGAGTTTAAATAACCGTAAAATTTATTATCAAAAATAATATTGGGGTACCAATTGGTACCCCAATAAATATTTTGACAATTAATTAAATAAATAGTAAAATTATGTTGATGAATATTAAGTTAATATTAAGGGAGCAAAAAACATGAAAAAAATAATACAAACAATATCAATATTGTTGATCATAACGCTGTTATCTGTGATATGTACAATACCATATGCAGCGACTATCGTTAACAGTGGTAATTACGAATTTACGGTTGTGGATGCAACCAAGGTCCAAAAGTATGTTGTAGGTATGATTGACTTAACTGATGATGAGAAATTTCTTTACGATACTAATGGTGACAATGTTTTGACCGTTATTGATGCCACTAATATTCAGAAAATTATTGTTGGATCTCAATTCGATACATCGGAACCGTCATCTTTGACAGAAACTACCTCGGTTTACGGAACTGAAGCATCCACAGAAAGTTCAAAGATGACAACAGAAAATATGGAATTCACAGAAACAACGATATCGGATTTCTCCTCTGCTTGTACTGAAGTAACAACTGAATATACTGAAACTACTACAGAATGTGTTGAGGAAACAACAATTGTTGATGAACCATCGACAGAATCGACTGAAACAACTACGGAAGAAGTTACTGAACCTTCAACAGAATCGACTGAAACAACTACGGAAGAGTATACTGAGCAGATTACTGAACAGCCTACTACAGAGCCGAAACCTACTAGCGTACCAAAAAGTGTGAAGCTTAATAAAAACAATATCACACTTGGTAAAGGTGAAAAATATACTCTCGTCACAACTGTTGAAAACGGAGATATTTCGCAAGTAGAGTTTACTACAGATAATAGTGGGGTAATTACTGTAGACGATAAAGGCAAAATGACTGCTGTGGGCATTGGTGTCACTACAATTACAGCAAAAACTTATAACGGACTTACAGCCAAATGTAAGGTTACTGTTAAAAAGCTTGCTAATAGCATAAAGCTTGATAAGACAAGTATTACACTTGGAGTCGGTGAACAGTATGATTTTTCAAGCTATGTGCCGAGTGGAACAGCAGCTTATTTTCGTTCTTATTATTCAGATGATCCGAACATTGCTTTTATTCAAAAAGCCGGAGGTTTGATGACCGCAAAAAAGGCAGGAACCACAACTGTGAGATGCAAAATGCCAAACGGTACACAAGCAACCTGTAATGTAACGGTCAAGCCGCTTGCAACATCTCTTAAACTTAACGCAAGTGAAATTGTACTGTACATAGGTCAGAGTTTTGACATTAACAGCAGTGTTCCAAAAGGTACAGCGGCATATTACAGACTTTATTCATCAAGCAATTCAAAAATAGCTGTTGTAACAAGAGGCGGAGGTGTCGTCAAAGGAGTAGCGACAGGAAAAGCAACTGTAACTTGCACTTTGAATAACGGAAAAAAAGCCATTTCCAATGTATACATAATGCCACAGAGCAAGAAAATTTCAAATGTTCCCCTGATTGGTCAGAGCAAATTGCCAACCGGTTGCGAAACTTGTAGTGCAACAATGTTACTTAAACACTATGGATACAATATTTCTGAAACAGCATTTGCAGATAAGTATCTGGTTACAAAACCCTTTGGTTATTCGAACGGCTCATACACAGGACCGGATCCGAATAGTGCCTTTGTTGGAACACCATACAGTTCCAACAGCTACGGAGCGTATGCACCGATTATGGCAAAATGTATGAATAAATACCTTTCAGACAAATCATACAAGGCTGTAGAAATCAGCGGGAAAAGTCTTGAATATCTTTCGGGTAAGTATGTTGCACAAGGTCAGCCGATTATGATTTGGGCAACAATTAATATGTTGCCGTCATTCAAAACAACCACTTGGAGAGTAAACTACACCGATGAAAACGCAAAATATAAACTCGGCAGTTACTATACTTGGATTGCCAGAGAGCATTGTCTTGTAATGACAGGATATGATAACTATTATTACTATTTCAACGATCCGTGGACGAATGCTCGAACCCGTTACTCAAAAAGCCTTGTAAATACAAGATATAACGAACTCGGCAAACAGGCTGTAGTTATGGTGAAGAAATAACAAGAACCTTCTCTGATGAATTTATCATTAGGGAAGGTTCTTTCTTTTATTTGTTAGTATATTCTATTAAGGTGAAAATGCCTTTAGGAGCTTAAAATAAATCGCTGTGTGTTCCGGTTCTTGTCAGATACAAAATAAGTTCTTCATTACTAATTTCATAAATTAAGAGCCAGTCGGGGGTAATGTGACATTCCCTACAAGATGCAAATATAGCTATAAAAAGTTGGAATGTACCGTGTGGTACCATCCGAAAAAATATAACTATTTAATCTCTGCCTATTAAAATAAATATGTATAGCACATTCAATTTACAAGTTTGCAGCAGGGTATCAATTGGAACCCTGCTTTTTTGTGTTGCTAAGTAAAAATGAATAAAATAATGAATATTGTTTTTTTAAGCAACAAAATATATAGAAATCAGTTAAAAAGTCTGTTATAATGGTTCTTGTATTGAATAATTCGATGAATATTGTAAATAGGGAGGGAGAATTGACACTATGGCTAAAAGTAAAGATTATGATATGACATACAATGCAGAACATTATACAGTAGCAGCTAACGACATAATCAAAGGCAAGCAGTCAATGACTCTCCAAACAGCGAGACTAATCAGATTACTCATTACTCAGGTTGTAAAAGAGGATAAGGATTTAAAAACTTACTCATGCAGAATAATAGATCTTGCAAAATTTTTAAATATAGACAGTTCAAATCTATACAAGCATATTAGAACCATATGTGACTGTGCTATGAAATCAGTAGTTTATATTGGAACAGATAATCCAAAACAACCTTGGGAGATGTTCCATTGGGTTTCAATGGCTAAATATGACGGAGAGGGGACAATTACACTTCGTCTATCAGACGAAATCAAACCGTATGTGTTGGAATTGGAAAAGTGGTTTACACAATACCAGTTAAAAAACATATTAGAATTCTCAAGTTATTACGCTATTCGACTGTATGAACTTCTGAAATGTAGAGATGGTGAAAGCAAAAACACAAAGTCAGAATTAGAGTTTTCAGTTACAGAATTGCGAGCTTGCTTTGATTGTGAGAAGAAATACAAACTGTTTGCCGATTTCAAACGCAAGGTAATAGATATAGCAGTAAGGGAAATTAACGAGAAATCAGATATTTGGGTTAGACCTACATATCAAAAAACAGGACGAGCCATAACAAGCATAATATTTGAAGTGCATAACAATGCGTACAACATATTAAACGATGCCGAAAAATGATTATACAATTGCATAGCAAAAAGTTTTGCCCTCAGTATCCTAAAGTACTGGGGGTGTTTTGCTAAGGTAATGACATAGCTTAACTAGATAAAGAATCATATATTGTTTGACTCAAAAAAATACAAAAAAATCGGTCGGAAACAAATAGTGAAACAGCGTTTCACTACTTAGATATACATACTTATAATACTTATATTACTTAGAGGACGAAAAACTCCAGTATTTAAGCCGTTTTTTAACTCTAACTATGACCTTTTGACAGCGAAAATATGACCTTTTGACAGTTAACTATGACTTTTTGACAGTCGTAACTATGACCTTTTGACAGTCAACCGTAATTTTAGGTCGTATTAACTATGACTTTTTGACAGTTGTAATTATGACCTTTTGATAGTGCAAAAAACACCTTATGATAGTAATGGAAGTTATTGATAATCAACTATGTTCTTGCTAAATAAAAAATATTGACTTACGATAGCTTTTGTGCTATCATAAGTGTGTAATAAGAATTAGATAAAAGGGAATAATATGTATAACATTGAATTTTATGAAAATCAAAGTGGCGAATCCGAACTTTGGAATTTTCTTGAAAAATTAAGAAACGAAGCGGCAACTAACAAAGATTCACGCATACAATACAAACAAATGATGTTCTACATTGAGCTTTTACAGAACAATGGCACCAGATTAGGCGAAAATATCACAAAACATCTTGATAATGAAATTTGGGAATTGAGACCGGGAACTAACAGGGTATTCTATTTCTTTATAGAAAAAGATACTTTTGTACTTCTTCATCATTTTAGAAAAAAATCTCAAAAGACGCCCCGAAGAGAAATCGAAAAAGCTAAAGCAGAACGCAAGGATTATTTGGAACGCAGAGAGGAGAACTAGTTATGCGAAATTGGAACGATTACAAAACTTATGTTAAGAAAATTGATTCTCAGGCAAAAAAGGATATGGAAGAAATGGAAGAACTTGCGGTAATTGTCGGTGCAATTATCGAAAAACGAACAGCACTTGGAATAAGTCAACGCGATTTAGCAGATATGTGCGGAATACCACAGTCATCTGTTGCGAGAATAGAAACATTTAAAACAACTCCGAAAATTGATACATTATTGAAAATTATGCAGCCGCTCGGTTTAAAACTCACCGTTTCAGTTGCTTAAAAATAATTGCATAAAGTGAAAGGTCGTTCCATTAAGGAGCGACCTTTTTTATGTTTGTATACTGATTAAGAAACAAAGTTTTAGCTACTGCTATTTTAGGCTGTTGGGCGATTTTTTACATTCGTTTATAAACCTTTGAAACTAACGGCTTTACAAATTTTCAAGGAAAATATATCAGATTAATATCATTTATTGCGTTTAACTTAATAAGATCATTGCGTTGTAAATAAAATACTCGGTTTGCAACAATGTCAGCGGCTCTAACAAGTAATGTGCTTTCAGAGTTGCAAAACTTCATATCAATTGACCTTACATTAGGGAAAATTGGCGGATAATATGCATTGTACTCAAAATTATGTGTTCCGTGTTTAAGCTCTTGTTCTATTCCTTCTCTTAACTCGTATCTGCCATTTGTTGCAGGAGTATGTTCATCAACAAAGAAATAAATATTTTCTATTTCATTAGGGATGATTTGCTTATTTAATATGAGCTGTTCAAATGCTCTTTTTACAGAAATCTTGTATACATAATCTAAGTATCGTTGTTTTGTTTTTTTGCTTTCAAATATACTATCTAACACGGACTCTTGCTTCACAATTCCGCAAAATTTGTGACAATATAATTCAAAAGCCACCTCGAAAGGTGGCTCCCTTATGTCCGACGACAACACATGTCGCTTAAACGCTAATTCGGTTTCATGAGTATACAGCGTATTCCTACCTGCAATATTATTATATGCGATTTTTCAAAAAATTGCAATACTTATTCAAAAAATTAGTACCTAAAAAGGGATTTTACACCACATTTGAATAAGCTACAATTTTTCAGAGAATAACTTGTTTAGCTACTACTCCTTGACAATTGTAAAAAAAATTACTACAATACGAAATAGAAAGTTGTTTTATTAACATTATTTCAAAACATTGGACAATATAATAAAGCGAGTAAATAATGTCAATATAGCAATTGTTTGCTGTATGACATGAAATAAATATAGTTATAATTCATTGGACGGTACCAAATGGTACCCTCCAAAAAAATATAACTATTTAAAGTTCATCGTTAAAAAGATAATACATACAACATATCTAATCCACAAATTAGTGTAAAGTCATATCAAGGCGACTGTATATACGGAATATTCGTTAAAATATTCAATACTACTTCTAATTGTGCATTTGTCACAAAAGTAGATGTTGACATTATAATAAAGTAACGAAATAATGTAATCTTGTAAATATTATTTTAAAATTTGACTGCGAGTGAGTATATATATTATAGAGAGGTAAATAAAAAGTATCTCTTCACAAATTTACATAAAAGGAGAATGACATATGAAAACGACTAACAACATTAAGAGAACAATGACAATTGCAATTGCAGCGGCAATGATTACAGCAACAGCAATGCTTTCGGGTTGCGGTTGTGACGATAGTAATGCAATAAATAAGACTGCAACAACAGTTCAGACTACAAGCGTAGAAGAAACAACAGTATCGGAAACAGCACCGACTCTTTCTGAAACAGATAAAGCAATTACCGATGTAGGACTCAAAGTAGGTGCTGACGGCAAAATTACTGATAAGAATGGCAAAGAAGTGAAAGTTGATAAGGACGGTAAGGTTGAGGTTAAAAACGAAAAGGGTGAAACCGTCAAGGTAGATTCTTCTGAAGTGAAAAAGGCAAATCAGAACAAGGTAAAGGTTGACAGCTATCCGACAAACTCATCTTCTCAGAAGAAGGACACAAGCACATCAGGCAAGAATAACAATTCTTCCTCAAAGTCAAATACTTCAAAATCTGACAGCAAAAAGGACACTTCATCTAAGAGCGAAAGCTCAAAGCAGGAGAGTTCAAAATCTGAATCCTCCAAAACACCGCAGAGCAGTTCATCAAGTTCAAAACCTGACTCGTCTAAGAATGAATCTTCAAAGCCGACTCCTAAGCCTCAGCATACACACAGTTGGACAAACATTACCGAAAAGGTAAAAGTTGTTGACAAGGAAGCATACACTTATGAAGAACCGGTGTATGAAGAACACGACAGGACTATTTGCAATGACTGTGGTGCGGATATTACTGATTTATCAAGTGATGATTTTGGAGAACATATTGTGAATCACAGATTAAACGGTGGCAAGGGCTCGTATCGCAATGAATGGGTTAATGTACAGGTAGGTACAAAAAAAGTTAATGTCCCTGAGAAAAGCCATTATGAGACTAAAACAATTGGCAGAAAATGCTCGGGTTGCGGTAAAGTAGAATACTATTGATGTAAAAAAAGGTTGTTGCTTAAAAAGCAACAACCTTTTTATTTTAGGATTCATTGAAATTGCAATATAATAAAAATATGTCAACTGTCAGAGTACCAATCGGTACTCTATTTTTTTACTCAGAAAACATATGAAAGCGGAGTCTTTAATGGCTCCGCTTTTTTGCGTTGTTATATGATGATGAATAAAATAATGAATAATATTTACACAGAGCAACAAAAAATATAAAAATTAGTAAAATAGTTTGCTATAATGGTTATAGGAATGAATAAAACGATGAATATTGTAACAAAAGGGGGCTATAGTCCAATGTTTTATTATCAGCCGTATTAAGCGAATTGCTTGATACAATCGTGTATGCTACGATAAACAGCAAAAATTTTATAAAGGAGAACGCCCATGAGGAAATTCTTTAAAAAGCTTATGGCTGTAGGATTGTCTGTGGTGACGCTTGTGTCTGGTATGTCAATATCAATGGGCTCAGCGGCGGCTGCTACAGCATCCACAACAACCGGTCAATGGGTAACTACTACGGTATCCAGAAGTACTAACTTTACGTTGCCGGGAATACCTGCGTCAGAAACATGTAAATTTACCATAAATGGTGATGAAGGTTTTTGTATTAATGCAGATAAACTGACTCCATCAGGTAAAGACAAGTATAAATATACATATGTGGATCCTAAGTCATCTAAATATGGAATGATGCGAAAGGCTGTGTATCTCTATCTCAATAAGAATTTGAAAACTACAATTTCAAATGTAATGAAGAAGCAGGGATTCGCAGCTCCGACAGCAAATACCACTTTCGTTATGATGCATTTTTTGCTTAGTTACATTAACGAAGGCGGAAATGAAAAGGGCTTGAGTAGTGATCCGCAGGGAATTAGATATAAGATGCAGGAATATTATCCTTGTATTCCGGCGATTTATAAGGAACTCAAGGCTAATAAAACGGCATTGCCGTCTGCAAATGATTTTCTTTGCTATCTCGTAACACCGCGGAGTGATACTTATCAAACTCTTTTTATGGTGGCAAAGAACACACTCGTTATCAAAAAGGTTGATTCTGTGTCAGGCAAAGGTCTCTCAGGTGCTACTTTTTCGGTAACATACACTCCGGATGGAAAAAATAGTGTTGGTAGCACAAAATCTATGGGTTCTTATACGACCGGTAGTGGCGGTACAGCTAAGGTTTGTTTACCTCCGGGTAATTATGTTATTAAAGAAACTAAACCACCTAAAAATTATTCGCTGAATTCTGTATCACAGGCAGCTAATTTCACAGGAAAAGGTACAATAACAAGAACCTTTAAGAATGACAGGCTCATTAAGATTCAGTTACAGAAAACATCTGCAAACCCTGAATTAACAAAAGGCAACAGTTGCTACAGCCTTGCCGGAGCAGAGTATAGTATCTATACCAATAAATCATGTTCTAAAGGCAGCTATTTTGGCTTCATCAGAACAGACGCCAATGGCTTCGGCGTGTACGGTGACGGTCTTGATTCAAAGGGCAATCATGTAGGTTCTGATGTTGCTAATAAGACCTATTATGCTAAGGAAACCAAAGCTCCAAAGGGCTATAAGCTGGACACCACAGTTTATACCTTCAAGGATTCCGGCAAAAAAACCGTTGACGGCGTATCAATTTACAGCTTTACTTGTTCTGATAAGCCTGCAAACGATCCTATTGCGTTACTTTTACAAAAGCAGGATGCAAAAACAGGACAGGCTACAACAAGACTCGCAGATGCGGAGTTCACCTTGAAGTATTATGACGGTACTTATAAGACGGAAAAAGAGCTAAAAGGTGCCAATGCAACTCGAAGTTGGGTAATAAAAACAGCGACAAACGGCATTGCTTATCTTGATAAAGCACATCTTGTCTCTGGCGATGAATTCTATTATTCATCTTCGGAAAACAAAAATCCTTGCTTACCTCTTGGTACAGTAACCATTCAGGAAACTAAAGCCCCTGAAAACTATGAATTAAATCCTGATTTATATATTGGACAAATCACAGAAGAAGGTGGCTTGACTTGGCTTACAACGAATCTCCTTACACCGGAAGGTCAGTTAATTGTCCCTGAATCCGAAACTGTTCGTGGCGGTCTTTCAATCCATAAGAGTTCTGATGATGCTATCATCAAGGATATATGGTTTAGAATTACTTCCGATAACGGTTACTCGAAGGATGTTGCAACCAATTCGATGGGTACAATTGAACTTTCTGACCTCGATATTTTTAATGACAACAATGAGTATGTCAAATACACAATCGAGGAACTCGGTTTTAAAGATGCCAACGGCAACTACTATATCCCGAAAAGATACAAAACTGAAGGACCGAAAACAGTAACTCTTAAAAATGACGGAACAGTAACAGTATCGTTTAACAACAGCATTGATACAGTACCTCTTAACATCATCAAGAGTGCTGATGATAAAAATGTAAACGGTATCTATTTCAAGGTTACAGCCTCTACGGGCAAGACTTATACTGTTGTTACCGATGACGAAGGTAAAGCAAGTGTATCAGGACTTCCTGTATATGATACAGAAGATAATGTAATCACATATACCGTTGAAGAGTTGGGTATCAAGAAGGACGACGGTACATTTGAAATTCCGGTCAGATATGTTAAGCCTTCAAGTCAGACAGTAAAATTTGTCAATGGTACATCTGTTATTAAGACAAGAACTCTGACTTTCAAAAACAATCTTAAAAAGGGTGTTGCAAAGATTGCCAAAACATCAGATGACGGTGTAGTACAGGGAATCTACTTCAAAATTGAGTCAGACTACAACGACTACAGTGCAATCAGCTCAACAGGAAAAACAGGCATTTGGTCTATATACAGTCTACCGGTTTATAACGAAGTAGGGGAGAAGATTAAATATACTGTAACTGAACTCGGCTTTAAGCAGAGTGACGGAACATACAAAATTCCCGAATACTACTTTCACGATGAACCGCAGACCGTTGAGCTTACGGAGAATACAACAACAAGCGTAAGTTTTAAAAACAGTCACAAGCTGGGCTCTTTGCTTATTCTCAAATCATCAAGCGATAAGGTAGTAGACGGTATCTATTTTGAAGTTAAGTCACTTACTGACGGTTTTGAGTACGATGAGTATGTTGCAACAAATTCAAAAGGTATGGCACAGCTTGAGAATATGGAAGTATGCAACGCAGACGGTGAAGAAATACTCTATGAAATCAGAGAGCTTGGTTTTAAGCAGGCTGACGGAACATACAAACTACCTAAACGCTATGTAAGTAAAGAACCGAAACAGTTTTCGTTTAACGCTGACAATATGAAGCCCGGACGAAAAGCAACCTATACCTACACACTTAACAACTCTATCAGAACAGCTAACCTTGATGTAAAGAAAACATCTGACGATAACATTGTCAATGGTATTACTTTCAATGTTAAGGGCTCTAATGGTGTTGATTACGGTAATAAGACTGTAGATTCAAGTGGCATGTCATATTATACAAAGCTTCCTGTTTATGATGATGATGACAATCTGATTAAATATACCGTAACAGAACTTGGAATCAAGCAAGATGACGGTACCTACAAAATTCCGTATCGCTATAACGATGTTAAACCTCAGGTTGTAACACTTCGATATAACACTGAAACGGAAACTGCGATGACTACAACTGCATTGTTTAACAACACTCTTAAACTTGGCTCTGTAACTATCAATAAGGTAGATAATGACGGCAAGGCAATTGAGGGTGCAAAGTTTAATCTTGTTTCAAAGGAAACAGGCAAGGTATTTGCTACTGTAACAACCGATAAAGACGGTAAGGGCATTATTTCCGATGTTCCGCAGGGTGATTATTCACTTGAAGAGACACAGACAATAGCAGGACTTAATTTGCTCAAGGAAGCAAGTGACATTACCATTTCCGGTGACAGCGAAGAAACTTTGTATTATACATTCAATATAAAGGAAACATATGCTCCGGTTCTGCCGATGACAGGCGGTACAAATGCAATCTGCGTAATGTTCGGTTTATCAGCGGTATGTCTGATTGCCGGATGTGCAATTTTCTTCATTAAGAATAAAAAGAAGAAAGATAAAATTAAATCGGAGGTAGAATCTTAATGAAATCATTAGCTAAGAAGATTGTTGCAACAGCTCTTACAGTTGCATCAATCGCTACAATGACAACTTGCGTTGCAACAGCAAACGCAGCCAATATGGAATACCATATTGACACAACAAGAAAAGCAAGCTTGACACTTCATAAGTATGAAATGTCGGATACAAGCCTTGCAACACATAAGGCAACAGGCACAACAGACGACGCTCAGTATGTTCCTGCCGATGCAAAGCCTCTTGCAAATGTTCAGTTTACAATCTACAAAGTTGCAGAGCTTGATAAGTATTTCAAGCCTGACGGCATTGAACTTCCTGCGGCATCTGCGGTAAAAACCTCAGAAGCAACAGCCACATTTTCTGCTGTAACAGGTGAGGACGGTGTAGCAACATTTACTGACCTTCCTCTCGGCATTTACTATGTTGAAGAAACTGACGGTCCTGCACAGGTAACAAAGAAGATTTCTCCTTTTGTTATTTCACTTCCTATGACAAGCGTTGACGGTTCAAAGTGGCTCTATGATGTTCATTGCTATCCGAAAAATCAGACTGCATACGGCGGAGTTACACTTCAGAAGGTTGATTCAGTTACGAAGAAACCTTTAAAGGGTGCAACGTTCACTCTTTATTCATCAGAGGACGGTAAGACATATACAGAGTATATGACAGGACTCAAAACAGGTGATAACGGAACAGCTGTGGTTAACAGCCTTCCGTCACAGACTTATTACAAGTTTGTCGAAACAGCTGCATCAGATCCAAGCTACATTCTTGACTCAACAGTAGGCTACGAATTTTATATTGATGCTACCGGCGATATGATTGTCAACGATAAAGTCGTTGACAATAAGACTGTAGTTGTTGAAAACGATACAGTTGACATTGAAAAGTATGTACTTGACGGCAAGAAGGGTGCAGAAGGTATTGATAATACAGCAAACTATGGTGACACAGTTTACTGGAAGATTAAGACTTCAATCCCGACAAAAACTGCTGAAAAGCTCAAAACATACACTATCGTAGATACAATGTCAAAGGGACTCAAGTATCAGTCTGCTGAACTTTGGATTGATGACACAAAACAGCTTAAAGAAAAAACAGACTACACAGTATCTCAGAAAGGTCTTGAAGTAACATTCACTATCAAGCCTGCAAGTATTAAGGGTGGTAAGGAAGTTGAAGTATATTTCAACACAGAACTTACAACAGACGCTCCTCTTGCACAGGATGTTCCTAACACATCAAAGCTTATTTACACAAACGACATCGGTACAGACAGCACATTCACAAAGAACTCTCAAACTCCTACCGTACATACAGGTGGTTATTCATTTGTAAAGACTGACGGTAGCAAGCCTCTTGCAGGAGCAGAATTTGCTATTTACAAGACTGAGGTTGATGCTAAGAACGGCGAAAATGCAATTCTTACAGCAACATCAAATGATAAGGGTATTGTAGAGTTCAAGGGCTTACAGTACGGTGCTTTCTCAGTTGATGAGGACGGCAAAAATAAGAACGGCGTAGAGAACGGCAGTACAAAGTATTGGGTTGCCGAGACAAAAGCACCTAACGGTTATGTACTTCTCTCAGCTCCTTTTGAGGTAACTGTAAATGCTACAAGCCATATTTCTTCAAACACTCCAAGCGTTAAGAATAACACAATCCCTGAACTTCCTGTAACCGGTGCGGCTGGCACAGTAACACTCTTTGTAATTGCCGCTGCTCTTGTAGGCACAGGTGTATTGATTCTCAGCGTTCGCCGTAAAAAGCGTGACCGCTGATTGACCTATTTAAGATTTTTAATCTTATAAATTTCCATTTCCCATACTTGTATTAGACATTTCCCGAACAGTACAGTTATTGTGCTGTTCGGGAGGAATACAGTCGTCAGTTGACAAAAGCAGGGTAAAATCCCGAAAAAGTAACATCGGTTTTGTGTCAACTGTAATTATAACCTGAAAATTCCACATATTTTGTGTTGATCATATAGCTTGTAAGACAGTGAGTAAAGCTGTCTTGCAAGCCCTCCTAACAAAAGATAACTCCTCATATTTGTGTAATATACCATACCTCGTCTTGTCGGGTGTTTACAGAATAGCTTAATACCCGACAAGACACACTCTCTAATGGGCTCTAATAGAGCTACATCTATCCTCTTTAGTTTTTGTAGGCAGTACAGCCAAGAAAACTGTACTGCCTACAAAGAAGATTTTTGCCAGCAAGGAAAACTCAAAGTTTTCATTTTTCACTCCATATTGTGAGTATGGGCGGTGCAGATAACATACTACACCGCCCGACTCTCAAAAATTGGTATCGTAATTGACAGCAAGACAAGTATTTGTTATAGGTATTTCTCCTTTCATTTGTCGGGCAGTATATCCCCAATCATACTGCCCGACAGAAAACCTGAATACATTGTCGAAGTCAAAAGCAACTTTAAATTGAAAGAAATAAAGAGTATGTCACTTATAGAATATATGTACGATATTAACAATATCAGTAACATTGAAACAACAATATATGAAGAAGGTTTCGTGGAAAAAGCAAATGGAATTACTGACAAGTTAAACTGTTTTAATTTTGAATATATTAAATCATTGAAAGTTGATCTAAAAAATGAGTATCAGATGATTTATTTTCGTAAGAGCAGTTATCCGTCAGATGCTTTTTTAATAAGAATGAATTGCAGAAAATCTATAATTTTATACCGTAACAAAAACGAAACAAAATTATTATGGAAACACGAAGGTATCGGAATCAATGCTGAACTGGCGATATATGACAATGACAGAGTGTTCATTTCCCAAAAAGGTAACCTCGTGCCGTTGACACTTAAAAATGACCTTTTTTCCAGATCTATGTTTTCAAAGATAATTGCTGAAATACTTGATTATTACAGCATGAAAAACTCAATATATAAAGATTTCAAGAGGTGTTTGGAGCTAAATATATGCTGCTTACTACCTTTGACAATAGAAGAAATAGGTGTTTATCACAATTTACAGGAGTTGTTTCACAATAAATATCCAAAGACTGAAAAATTGAATTACAACTTTAACAAAGGGGATATTAACCTATCGTATCTTGCAGTAAAAGCAATGTCAAAGGTTGATAACGACTGTGTAGGTATATTGTTTCAATATTGTGCCGATAAAGCTAAGCAAGGATGTGGACAATCATATTTTGGTTACAATCCGTTTGGTAGATTTAATGATAATGTAAAAATTTTATTGGGAAAATTATTATCGGACAGAGTTTTGGTATCGGCAAAAAATACCATTATTGATGATTACATAAATATGTGCTATCAAACAAAAACGAAAATCAGGCTTAAATACACATCAATAAAAAAGATTGAAGAAGCACATAACGCACTTGTTACCAAAATTTTAAAAAAAGGACAAAGGTCGGCAAAAAGTATAGTGTCAGCAAACACAAGATACAACAATTTGCGAAAATTACTTCCTAAAAAGTTTGAGTGGTTAATGACGGAAGAAAGGTTAGCATTAGAAAGTGAAATGCAAGGTAATTGCGTTGTTTCATACGCAAATAAAGTAAAAAAAGATAAATGTCAAATATATTCTTATGTGGATTCGCAGGGGTTAAGACACACAATAGAATTTAACATATCACGAAATAAATACCATTGTGTACAACTGCTTTCCAAATACAACGAAGATCCGTCAGAAGAAGCTTTGCAATTTGTAGCAAAACTTCTTGACAGCCCTGAAAACACGATTAAATAGCCGATATTTACAAAGATAATAAGGAAAACTTAAAAACTATATTCATTGTAATAGTTTTTGAAAATTAGGAAGTTTAAATTCACTAAATAATGTGATAAACAAAAAACTATTTAGAACATAATAGCTTTTACAAAATACAAGTCATGAAGACACAAAGAAGGGCAATTTGTGAAAAATAATAAAGCTAATAAATCAAAATTGAAAAGTATAGCAACAATATCAATTGCATCACTACTCATTCTTGTCGGTATATCATTAGCTATTATTCCGATTCTCGGAAGAATACTTAATCAGCAATCCGCTAATACGCAGATTGAGTCGTATCAGCAAAGCGTATCAGATATGACTAAAGATGATATTGCGTCCGCAAAAGAGGCGGCTGATGAATACAATTCTTCAGGGAATACAGGCAATTTTTATAATGCTGTAGTTAAAGACGGAATTGTTGGTTACATAAACATACCGGCAATTGATGTTAATTTGCCTATATACGATAACACAAAAGATGAAACACTTGAACTCGGAGCAGGATTGCTTGAAAAATCATCTCTACCAACGGGCAAGAATGGTACGCATAGCGTTATAACAGGGCATAGCGGTCTGACAATGAGTAAGATGTTTTCTGATTTGCCTGAACTTACAACAGAAGATTGTTTTTATATCTATTTTCTTGACGAAAAAATTAAGTACCAGATATATAGCATTGAAACAGTAAAACCCTCAGAGGTAACAAATCATCTTAGCTATAATCGTTCAGAAGGTTATTGTACATTGATGACTTGCACTCCTATTGGTGTTAATACACATAGATTACTTGTACATGGTAAGAGGGTAGAGGAAAGTGAGAACGAAAGCGTTAATGCTAAATCTACATCACAGAGTAATAGTTCATCAACGAAAACTACCTCAAATATTATTAAAAAAAAACGACTTTGATTGATGGGCAAACAGATAACGCAATGAAAAAATATTTGCCGATTGGGTTGTGTACGATCTTTGTGATAGGCATAACAACGAAAATAATACGGCACTTTTGCAAAAAGTCACAAAAATAGCGGTAATAAGCCCAAGATTAGCTTGTATGGCGTTTTTAACACTTAGAATATAAAATTCCTCATCTAAAGGATAAAATTGCAATACAGGCTAAAATAAAGAAAACAGAAAAATTATGCAGTCAGCAAAAAATGCTGATTTTTTCAAAAAATATTTAAAAAAGGAGATACCCAAAAATGGAAGAAAAAAGAATCAATACAATAGTGACAGAAGAAAGCATTGTAGAATCATTACACAAACAGCTCGATAACAACGAATTTTCAATGCTCGAAAAGGCACTTAAAGCATTTGGACAATCAAAAAGCGATGTGTCGGACATTGATATTCTGATTGATTGCACATCTGAAGAATTACAGAGTGTGAATTATTGCGAACTCACGGAAAAGTTTTCAAAGCTCACAATTCCGATTAAACAGGAAGTTGAGTCAGAAGGCGAGATATACGAGTGTGTATCAAGCTATTCGCTATTTGGTGTTGTGTACCATCTTGAAGGTACATACAGCCTTACAGCGGAACTCAATCCGGTTCCAAAGGAAATATTCATGAGTTTTTATAAGTAAGATTGGTGTTCTAAACCGTACACCCTTGGTGTTCCAAATTGTACACTCTTGGTGTTCTAAATCGCACGCCTTTGGTGTTCTAAACCGTACACCCTTGGTGTTCCAAACTGTACACTCATGATGTTCTAAACCGTACACCCTTGGTGTTCCAAACTGTACACTCTTGGTGTTCTAAACCGTACACCTTTGGGGTTCCAAATTGTACACCCGTTCCAAATCGTACACCCTTAGTGTTCCAAACTGTACACTCTTGGTGTTCTAAACCGTACACCCTTAAATCTGAAAAGTCCCATGAACAGCGGACATTTTTATCCCCTAAACAAGATATATAAACAAGATATATAAACAAGTATATTCTATCTTCTATCATATAATAGGTAGTTAGATATAGTATAGGGAAAATAGTAGCTGAATAACGGATGGAAAAACCTTTTTTGAAAGGATAAATATTATGTGTGAGAAAAATATAAAACCGGCTGATAAAAACGAATCTACATTGGAAGCCGCAAAGTTATCAACTGAAAATATGATTTCAAGATCACAACCTCTTTATAACACAGTTGAAGGTGTTTTATCTGCAAAAGCTTATAAACTATTTGACATATACCTTTCGTGTATAAATCCGCAGAAAGATGATACCTGTGATGTGATTATTCGCAAAACAGACATTAGTGACATGCTCGGACTCAAAAGATTTAAGACCTCTGATTTGATAATTACAGCAAACGAACTTGGCGATTTAAAGTTTTGTTGCAGAAATGTTAGTAAAGATTATTTGAGACTCAATTTGTTTAGTTTTGTACATGCTTTTCATAACGATAACGGAGAGGTGTTCTTACATGTTAAGTGTTCGGAAGAAGCAAAAAGATTGTTTTTTAATCTTGAAACGGTTGGATATATCAAGTATCAACTAAAAAACACTTTAGCTTTATCGACTAAATATGAAATACGAATGTACTTGTATTTACAAAAACAGAAGCATTTAAAAAAGTGGAATACTAAGTTCAATGATTTAAAAAAAGTGTTATTCCTTGAAGAAGCAGAGAATATGAGTTCTTACGACAGTTATAAGGAATTTAATCGCAGGGTTTTATCTCCGTCAATTAAAAGCATAAACGAAAAAACTGATTTAAAGGTTGAGTATAGCTACAAGGCAGTTCGAGGCAAAGGTTCTGCATCGGGAGTTCTTACTTTTACGATACTGTCTATCGGAGGTATGGTATTACTTGAAAATATCAAAAGTAACGACAGTAAATACGAAGAATCTTCTGAACGAATCAAACAGCAAATTGGATACGATATGATAGTTGATACGAATAATGTTGTTTATGTGGACCAGATAGTTCGCATAATGTGCGATATTGATATGGCAGATGATGTGAAAAGTGCAATTAAAATCAACAGCATAAGCGTACCGATAAGTCAGTTGCAGGCAAAATTTAAAGCAATAACAGAAGAAGAAGTACTGTATGTTTGTGAAAAGTACAGGGCAGAAAGCAAAAAAGTCAAAAATGTAAGGTCATACATAACGAGTTGTTTATACAATGCAGCGGAAAATCTTAAACTTGATAAATTAAAACCAAAAGATGATTTTGATGATTTTGATGATTTTGTGAGCAATTTTCATTCACTTGATGATTATGAATAGCAAAACAAAAGCAATCTAAATTCATCACAAATCGTCAGAAATAGGGTAAATAGACGGTTTTATTGCTTGATAATATAAATTTACTACTAAACAATAAAACTTAATACAGCTAAAATCTAAGCAAAACAGAAACATGACTCACAATGTTTAACAAGGAGGAACTCAAATGGAAAATATATATCTACCGAGGGAATTGTTTACCGAGGAATTCAAAGATTACTCGAATGAAGCTAAGCTTGCGTTTTCAATCCTACTTACTGATTCTGAGATATTGTCAAATGCGATTTCCGTAACAGATTTAATGTCAGTCGCTCGACTCATTGACGCTTTAGGAAAAGATCGTTTGCAAAACTTGAAGAAAAAACTTTCAGAGGAAATTCGTATTAGGGGTGTATCGTAGTGAGTGTTATTGTTTTTACACCAAGTTTAAGCAAAAGAAAAGAATTGTTAAAAATAATAACTCACGCTCATAAGCAATGGAAGTTTAGAATTGCATTAGCTGTGTTTCTGTTTGTTCTTTCGGCGGCAGTTATAGTAGGAACGGCAATTCTGTTGCTTATGAATCCAACAACAATAGAGGGAATTTTGGCTTTCAGTGGTGCCGGTATTTGTTTTTCTTCTATTCCGTTCTTTATTGCTCTTTCGGTAAAAAACACAGCAAAATACAAGTGCGGTTTCCCGTACAGCAGTTATGCTAATGCATCACTTTTACTAAACGATGACTCTTTGGAATATGTGTTTTGGCGAGTAGGACCGCATGAACCCGCTGCTTATAGCAGTACAAGAGCTGTATACCGAGATGAGGACAAGTTTACATTTACAATAAACAAGTCTGATATTGCAAGTTTGTGCGTTCGGAATGAAATTTGTTACATAAAAGGTGACGGTATTTTGCAGATGCCTGAATGGGCTGTAGCAAACAATATTACTACGGAAAATTGCAAAGAGTTTTCGTTCATACCTGCATTTCCGGAAAATAATTTTTCAAAAAGAATTAAAGATTGGAGAAGTTACAATGTCAGAACAGAAGATTGACGGCAACACTATAAAGAGATGCTTATCGGAACAAATCGGAGCATATGAAACTGATTGTCTTATATATGCGATTGCAAAAAAGAATCCCGAAGAAAGGGTGGTTGAACTACCCTTTGAATACGATGCCGAGGAACGACAGACAATTTCATACAGCGAACTTGTTAATATGCTTGCAAAAGCAATTATTCCTACCAATTTAAAAGTGAATTTTGATATGTCTAAGTCATTTCCTGATTTAGATGAAGCTACAACAATTAACTTTAATTGCGGATACAGCGTATTCGAAATGGTGTATGAAATTAACGGCGAGGTATATGGAGTACTGACTACTGCTGTTAATAATAAGATTACCGAAATGATATATGACGGTCAGTTCAGCACGGATACGGAAGAGGTGTTGAACACTTGAGTATATTGCAGTTAATAATAACAGGCGGATTTGTGATTGTGGGTATATTAGTATCTTTTGCTCCGATTGTGAAAGTTGCAAAGCAAAAAGCAAATCAGTTATCTACATCAGATGAATTAAGAACTTTGCAAAGAAATAAAGAAAAGTTGGAAGCAGAATCGTCTGAAGGAGAGAAAACCAAATATGACGAATTGTATGATGCCATAAGCAGTTATAACGAATTGATATACAAAAACGGACAGGATACTTTTACGGGAGAATTACCGTTACCGCAGAGTGAAAACTTACAGTTGTATCTCGAAGATGAAGAACTAAAGACAATTGCACAAATTACAATACAAGGGCATTATTTTACTCGTATAAGATCGAAAGAGAAAGAAAAAAAGGAACAGAAATATGCAGTTAGTATGGAAGTGAATAGGGCTACACTTGCAAACTGTTTTATTCCGGTCAAAAATACTTCAATGCCTGTTGGCGGTGAAAACACTCTGAGTGTCTTATATGGCAGACCGAGAAAGGGACTCGGTTTAGACAATAAATTTAATATATCAAAAGGTGATGTAATTACTCTTGAAACAATATGGGATACAATCTCATATGAAATAGATGATTTAGTGCTTATTTCAGCTGATGACATAGAGTCGCTGAAAATAGTTCCGGGCAAGGACATAATAGTGCTGATGATTGCAGAACCACAAAATAAAACACGACATTGTATATTTGCATCACGAATCGAGGGCAATGATGATTCTGATGATTGAATATAAAAGCTGAAAGGGACGGCAAAAAATAATAAAAACACAAGTAACTGAGGACTTGTGCAGATACAGGATAACTGTATTTGCGTAGGTCCTCTTTTGTTATTTTGGAGGTGAACAAACATACAAAATTAACTTAGTTGGAAGTCTAATAGCAAAAAAATTAATTTGAAAGGATATGATTTTATGAATAATCTCAATGCTATTATCAGTTCACTAATTCCCGTTGCCGCTGCAAGCGGTGCAACAAGCTACTTTACATCGGTGCAGAATAAGGTTGTATCGTTCCTTAATTCCTGCTTGCCTTTTGTATGGATTATCGTTGCTCTTGCCTTAATTGGCGTTGGTCTCATGTGCATCATCGGTAGTGAAAGAAGTAAAGAGGCAGCTAAATCTAAGGCTGTATATGTTGTTATCGGTTGCGGTGTTGTACTCGGTGCAATGTATCTTGCCAAGGGTGTTGCAGATTTACTTACGATGGGCAACTTCACTGTCAGCTAAATCAAGAAAATACATACTGAAATTTGATGTGAGGTTATTATTATGAAAAACAAAAAGTTGGTATCGAAAATAGGATCGATTGCTCTTTGTGCAGTAATGGCAGTTGGCTCAGTTGTATCAGCTAACGCTGCTGTTGTTGATGATTCAGAGGTAGGTTCACTCGGATACGGTAGAAAAGTTATATCGTTGGATTCAACAGGACAAACCGTACTTTGCAAAAAAGGATATAAGTTTCCAAACTCCAATATTACTGTGTCAAAAGATTTTAAAATGGCACAGATTAAGCTCGGAAAAGGCGAAACATTTAAGTATACTCTTTACAGCAATGTAGGATGCGACAGAGACAAGGTAAGAGTAGAAGCCTGTGCCTATAAATCAATCATCAATTTGAAGAAGAAGGCTGAATGGTCTAATTTGGATACTGCCGGCAATCTAACTACGGATGTATCGACACTTGGACGGGTGAATTCCAAAAAGTGGAAATCTACTGTACAGATTAAGGGTAATAAAAAGTGTACCTACAATTTGATCGCTTATGATTTATATTCTTTCAATGCCAATTATCCATCTGACCGGCAGTCATCATTTAGGGGAAGAAGCTATAAAGATGCTTATGTTCTTAACATGAATTACCCTGTTGTTGCTGTAAGTGTGTATAACGCACCGTCATCTGTTGCCTTAAAAAGAAACGACAATAAAAGTTCGATTTCAGGCAAAACTGTAACACTAAAAAAAGGACAGACATTTTCCGTGTATGAATCAACACCGAAAGGATCTTACGCCAATGCTAAAAATGTTATTTACAGTTCATCAAACAAAAAGGTGGCAACAGTTACCAAAAACAGCACATTCAGCGGTGCCGCAAAAATCAAAGCCGTTAAAAAAGGTACCTCAAAAATCACCGTAAAGCTGTACAACGGTAAAACAGCGTGGGTTAAGGTAAATGTCAAGTAACTTAACCGAGATGAAACATTAAAAATATCCACTTGTTTCGTTGTTTCGATAAAATTTCGGAGCAAGTGGATAATTAAAAACTTAGAAAGGAGGTTGATCTGATTGTCATTTATTGAATGGATGGTTTCCAATATGGAATATTGTGACATGGGAGCTATGTTTGGACTTGGACGAACAATCCTTTGGTGGCTAACGAATATTTTGGTATGGGCAGCATCCGTAATTGAGAGTTTATACAATAACATTTTCAAAGTCTTTTCTGTCATATATTCAAGCGGTGTTTCGAGCTTTATAGGTCGTTGGATAGGCTTTTTGTGGATTCCGATTGCCATTGCCATTATCATACTTGGTTACAACCTTATCATGGGCGAGGACAGCGACGGTTCATTAAGAATGAAAACCTTTATGCGAAATCTTTGCTTGCTGGTTATTGTTGTTGCAAGTATTCCGATTCTTTTCACCGGGGTAAGCGGTAACAGCGATTCAAGTTTTGCTGTTAAGCTATTTCAGGGAAGCGGTAACAACAACAGCATAACAAATGGTGTCAGTCAAATGGCTGGAAATATAGGCACAACATCGAACACAAGTAGAACGGTTGTTGAGAACATATATGATTTGCAGTTTATTTTTAATCAGGCTCGAAATAAAGGCAATTTTACAAAAAATTGGAGCAGTATGATAGATGACGGAACGATACGAAAAAATTCATTTTATGACACATCCGGAAACATAGTAAACGGTGACGCTGTTATGAATATAACTCCGTGGGATACCATTGTATCTGATGATGCTGATGATAATGATAAGTATGATAAAGACCTCAAAATGGAAGATTGTTATGTTAATGGGTACGATTATTGTGTATTTTCATCAGATACCAACAACAAGACATCTTTTGCCTCTGTAGCAAGTACCCGACGAGTTCCTTATTGGACTCCCGACAACATTATCAATATTATCAATCAACGAGGGAACCAACCGGTTTCCACAGTAAGTTTGTCCGATAAAATGGATCTTGAGGCGAGAATATTCTTTTTTCAAACAATACACAACAATGTATGGCAGATAGATTCTGACGATGACGGCACAACCAATTTTGTTTTTGTTGACAATAACGGAAAAACAAAGACAAGTATGTGGTTCGTTGATGTCGGAAGTACATATCCGTTCAGATATCACGTGGAATGGGGCAGAATGATAATTTCGCTCCTTATGTCCATTATAGTTTTATATCTAACAAGCTATAAAATCGTAAAACTTATCTATGAAGTTACCGTCAATCAACTTTTGGTATTGTTTTTTGGTGCGATTGATTTATCAAACGGACAAAGAGCAAAGGAAGTCATGAAATCTACTTGTTCGTTACTTGCATCAATGTTTTTTGCAGTAATACTTGTACAGTTCTATTATTTGCTTACATCAGCAGTTAACGGTTTGACATTTGTAAGCAATAGTTCAACCAATGGATGGATTCAGACTCTAATCAATGTGTTTATTGGTATGGCTACAATCAAAGGACCGTCTGTTCTTGAAAAAGTTCTTGGAATTAACGGCGGTCTTGGTGATGAGTGGCGTGAAACAGGTATGCTTAACCGTACTGCTGTTAAACCCGTTGCAAGAGCAACAGGTAAAGTTGTTAAGGGTACTGCGATCCTCGCAGGTGCAGGAGCTGTTTACGGCACTACAAAAGCTATGGGTAAGCGTGATGAACGCAAGGACAGAGAAAATGAGAGAAATAATGACAGAATTCATGGCAGTAGTACCGGCGAGGTCAACAGTTCCGGTGATTCTTCTCAGTTCAAAATGGCTCAGTCTAAAAAGTCTCAAAATTCAACCGCAAATGTAAATAACAATAAAGACGCATCAGGTAATTCAGCCGCTAATAATGATGTTGCAAGACAGGGCAGAGATATTAGTGAGGCTATTCAGAGAGATAATATTCAGCAGGACAAAGCGGAAAAATTCTCAACTGATAATGGTGTCATTAAAAGATCCACGCCTGAGCAAAGAACAACTCAGCAAGCTGATAAGTACAGAGGTGCCATTCACAATGCAGCACTTGCCGAACAGGTTAAAGGACAGGTTAAGGGCGGCATGAGTGATAAGGACGCTCTGACTAAAGCTTATGAAGGTTCAGGATTCAGCAAAGATGATGCGTTACGCTTAGCTAACAGAGATCTTGAAAATAATTCTTTTGCCGAAAAGAAAGAAAGCTTTGCAAACAGTATTTCAGCAGCGGCTAAAGAAAAAATACAGGATTCACCGTTAAGCTATGCGTCAAGTGCCGATGCATATGCAGATGCAGCCGAACAGCATTTACAGGCTCTCGGATTCAGTGCAAGCGAAGCCTCTAAGATTAACGAATCTACAGGATTGTCTAAGAATGTAATGCTTGAAGATAATCAGGAGTTAATCCGTAATGAAGCAAATGCTTTGTACAGTTCAGGAGCTGTAGCTACTGATGAAGAGGCTGTACAACAGGCTATTGTAAATTACAGTTCCGACAGTTCGGGCAATTATGACAATAGATACGGAAGTCTTGATAATGCTGTATCTACAATACTTGCAAACGGTAGTCTTGAAGAAGGTATTGTAAGAGGTAGAACAGCAAACAATATTGCAAGAGAACAGGCTCAAATCAATACTCGTTCAGACGGTCTCAGAAACGGCAGAGATAATTTTGAACTCAGTCCGGGACTTAAAACCGCTACATATGTAGGTCTTGGCTACATGAAGGGCAGAAGCGTAGAAACAATAGCTAGAGCCGGATACGAAAGCGGCAGAAAAAAGGCTCGCAAACAGGAAATCAAAAGGCAGAAAAAGTCACCTGATAAAACTAAAAAAATCAAGTGATAAAATGCCGTAGTCGGATATGTGCTGATTTACTGCACATATCCGACACATGTGATGAAAGAAGGTGAAAGTAGTGGACAACCAGTTTGTTATGATTTCAGAAATTAAGACAGAAACTCAAATTTTTAAATTCATAAATTTAAAAACATTATTTATTACAATAGGCTTTACATTATTTGGCTTTCTCACGAGCGGAGCCGTACATGAGATGCTGCCTTTATTGTATATAGTTTTTAATGGTGCTGTTGGATTTGTATTGTCAATGCAAAGTCCGTTCAATAAAGGAAAATTAGTGTATCAAAGTGTATTATTATTTATACGAAATTTTTGTCACAAAAAAGTTGTTTATCATGCTTTGTCGGACTGCGAATATAACGAGGATGATAAAGTGCTTGAAAGCAAATTTATGTACAACGATAAATTTATAAAGGAGGGATATTAGTGGCAAGTAAGCATAAAGAAGCTGTTAAAAGGCAAAGAGAAGTTACCTATGTACAAAAAAAAGAGGATAAAAAGACTGCCTCAGAAACAAAAAGTATAAATGATATCATACCGATTGTTGACACATTTAAAGGCTGTTTTAAGCTCAAGGACGGTACCTTCATGGATATCGTACAAGTCAAATGTAAAGACCTTGTTAATGCGTCCGAAAGTGATGTCAACTTTGATATGTACTCTCTTACAAAGCTGTACAGAGCTTATACCGATGATTTAAAAATCATTTCTCTTAATTTCCCCACAAATACTAAATCACAACAGATTTATTTTCAGCACAAAATCAATCATACGGCAAATCCTCTACTCAAAAAAATACTCAATGAAAAATATGAAAAACTTGTAGATGACGAACTTCACAGCACAAATCGCGAGCATTACATTATGTATTTTGGAAAAACATATGAGAGGTTACTTAACAATCTCAATACTATCACCGCTTCACTGGGAACATCACTTGTTGAATTGTGTTCGATGTCAAAGAAAATACAGATGTTGTTTTCAGTTACAAATATGGCATCGGTTGTATTTTATGACGACACCGCCGATAGAAGAATAAATCCGCCAAATAAAGAAGAACTTGTCGAAAAGTACGGATATAATCCGTATTTGCTGCAAGCTATACAGCCTATGGGCGGTATCAAGTTCTCAAATGATGATTATATCCGCACCGGCGACGGATATGTGACTTGCTTGTATGTGTATGGTTACCCGAAAATTGTTGACAGGCATTGGCTTAACACACTTTGCAATAACCGTGGTACTGTAACGACAATTGATGTTGCAACAGTTGACTCATACAACGCAAAAAAAGATCTGAGAAAGTCAATTGCAGAATATCGAGGTAGAGAAAGAACTGCCAAAAACTCACTTGACGCAATGGATGCCGCGGATAAAAGGGATGAGCTCTCGACTCTTGTAAGAGATGTAAATTATGGCGAAGTAATCAAAAGAATGACAACACGAGTATTTCTTGCTGATACCAATTACGAAAATCTTATGAAAACAGTACGTTACTACAAGAAAAATGTATTCGAAGATAATGAGTATCAGGTTGCTATTAACCTCAATGAGATGCAATATGAGTGGACTTCAATGTTTAAATCTTATTCAATGCAAAGTGCAGATCATTATTCAAGACGGACAGGTAAGTCAATTGCATCTTCTACACTTGCCGGCGGTGATGCTTTTCATTTTACTTCTCTTAACGATGAATTTGGCTCCGATTTCGGACATACTCTCTCAAATGGTTATGACGGCAGAGTGTTACTTGATATGTTTGAAGCAGGACAGTCAAGGTCATCCTATAACTTTCTTTTGGTTGGTTTATCGGGTGTCGGTAAATCAACTCTTCTGAAGAAGATAATGGTTGACAGAGCGGCACGAGGAGATTATCTGAGGGTAATTGATGTTGCAGGTGATTTCACTCAGGTGTGTCATTCTCTCGGCGGTAAGGTTGTATATCTTGACGGTAGTGACGGTGGCAGACTTAATCCTTTGCAGATTAATAAGGCAGATGATACTGATGAAGGTTCATATGATATGAATATCACCAAAATGGCTAATATATACAGCTTTCTTGCACCTGAATCATCCGATATAGAAAAGCGTATGTTTAAGAACATCTTGCACCAATTATATAAACAGTTTGGAATTACTAAAGACACACCAAACCTTACAGAATTGCCGGCAAAGGCATATCCCCGTATGGAAGATATACTACCGATAATTGATTGGTACCTCAGTCAAATACAGCATGGCGAATTGCAGGAAGGTGCAATGTCTAAAGAGGAAATGCAGAATGAAGAAATGCGAACAATACTCTTGCACATCAAGCTTGTTATCGTAGATGTCATTCAGTCAAATGCAAATATATTTAACAGCTATTCGGATATTGATAATCTTATTGACACGCAGGTTGTTGTTTATAATTTAAAAAAGCTTGATAAGAAAAATGATAACGAAGTGTTTAAAGCACAGGTATTCTCAGCGTTATCGCTCTGTTGGGCAAATGCCGTAAAGGTGGGTACTATAACAAATAAAATGGTTAACAGCGGTCAAATTGACCTTATAGATGCGAAACACTTTTTGCTATTGATTGATGAGTCGCACAGAACAATTAACCGTAAAAATCCTCAAGCTGTTGAACAGGTGCTTAACTATGTACGGCAGGGCAGAAAATTTTACGCTGGGCTTGGATTTGCCTCTCAGGACATAAACGACTTTATTCCGGCAGGAGTTAATGCTGACTCTCAGCAAATGATAAATACACTCTTTGCACAGTGTCAGTACAAATTCCTTCTTAAACAAGATAGTAAAGCATTGCCGAGCATAGACAGTGCTTTCGGCGGAAGTCTTACACAATCTGAACTTGCTATGATTCCGACTCTAAATCGAGGCGAAGTTATACTGAATATTTCAGGTGATAAAAATGTTGCGTTTAAGGTCGAGGCAAGCGACGATGAACTGGCTGTGTTTGGCGGTGGTACATAATAGGAGGATGTTATGGATGACTATAATGATGCGGAACAATTAGCAGGTGTTGGTGGTTCTGCTTTAAGAGGTGCCGGGAAAATAGCAAATGCGGCAACAAGACGATTGCGGGAAAAGGCTATTAAAAAGGCGAAAAAGGAAAGTGCCGCTGCAATCAGAAAAGTTGCACATTTGGTTAAAATGGTTATAGCAGGTCTTATATCAATTTTAGGTCCTATCGGAATTATTGTGCTGAGTTTCGTAGTCATCATTTTTATGGCGTTTGGTGCGACAGCCGGAAGCAGTTCAAGTGCCGGCGGAACCGGTATGGTGGGAGGATCTCAACAGTTTACTCCTCGTTTAACTGCACCATCAACAAGCAGCAGATACTATTACAGTACAGATAATCCGTTTTATCCGGCTTATGGCATGCCTAACTGTACAGCATATGCCTTTGGCAGGATTTACGAGCTTAACGGTTCAAGACCGAACCTATGCACAGGTAATGCAGAAATGTGGTATGACTATAACAAAAGCCATAACTATTACCCATACGGAAGCACGCCAAAACTGGGAGCTGTTGCAGTTTGGGTTCATCCGGGCGGAGGTCATGTTGCGGTTGTCGAGAAAATTGAAAACAATACAGTTACATATTCTAACTCAGCGTATAACGGTACTAATTTTTATCTTAATACTGCACCATTATCCGATCCGGGCAATGTTGGAGCAACTGATTGGACTTTACAGGGATATATATACGCATATACACCGCCTATCAGCAATACAAGTTCCGGAATTGTTAATAATCTTTCTGCACCTCAGTTTGAAAGACAATTTGCCACATTTTTTGAAGCTAAGGGATTTAATAAGGCAATGATTTGTGGAATGCTCGGTAATATTTTTAGGGAAACCAGCTATTTGCCTTCAAACTATTTTGCGGGCTATGTGCCTGATGCGTTTGGAGCAGTCGGAAATTCCGGAGGCATATGCATGTGGTACGGAGATAACTGTACAAGATTTAAGCGAGACTGCCCGAATTGGGGAGTTGATGTAACTGCTCAGTTTGAGTATCTATATCAAACACTAATTAAAGACGGACAGGGAAGTTACAATGACAAATATTACTATTGGTGTACAGGATGTTTGTCAAGAATGCAAGCTGTTCCAAACACGAAAGACGGAGCTAGACAGGCGGCACGGATATTTCACGATTATTACGAACGGTCGGCAACCGGATCAGCAGACAGAATGGAATTTGCCGCAACAACTTGGGATAATTTAAGCTGAGTGAATTTTTAAGGAGCCAAAAATGAAAGAACGAATCAGAGAAATTATTACAAATCCGATTATAGTTATATTGCTGATAGCTTTTGCTGTCAGCGGTGTAATTATATATGGCATATCAAGTAATATGGCAGAGCAAAAATCTGAGATTGTCAATAGCCTTGATATATCAAGCGTATCAAGAGATAAAGACGGCAAACTTATTGTCAAACTGACCGATTATGAAGCAAGTCAAGATGAAGCATATAAAAATGCGGAGATGACTTTGCAAAAAGCGGCAAACGGCGAAACAGAGAATACAGATAAGATTAAGAACTATTTTGAATCAAGATATAACTATGAAGGTAAAGAAAAAGATAATCTTGATTCAATAGTGAAATCCATTGAAAATGATTGTTCTTCTGATTTCCTTGATAACATTAGATCTGATATTGAAAAATCAAATAACGATGGAAGTAAATGCGAAATAAAGCGTATTTATGTTACCGGAACGGATATTAAGGAGTTGAATGCTTACTCGACCAATATCTATTACATTTTTGATGTACAAATCAATGACACAGAAAGCTTGTATAAAATTACAATGGTAGTGTCAGGCGGTACTTGGGTGATAGATAAAGCAGAGAAAATATCCGATTTGGAGGATTAATTATGAGAGAAAGATTTGAAAAATTGCACGATATTCTGTACGCACATTATAACGGTGTTTTGATTACATTATTAGCTTGTGTTATGGTAATTGGCACGGCAATTGTAATCACTATACAGCCTATGCAAACATTAATATCCTGTCAAAACATCATAAATGAAGTTGGAGAGGATAAAGTTGCCGGTTATCAAAAATCAACAGGTCCTTCTGATTTGTTTGATAATCAAAAAGAAACGACCTATAAGGACACAAATGAGTATAAAGAAAAACAGTCTGAAATTGATTGGATGAACAAAAGAATAAATGAAATTGATAACCACCTTATGACAACACTTACTCGTGCAGTTTCTGATTTTGCAGACGCATATACAAGCTATTCTCTTGTACAGAATCCGGCTAACAAGGAAGCACTAAGTCAATATACTACCGATGATTTTTATAAAGATTTATGCGACAGAAAAGTAAAAAAAGATAATTACTTAGCTTATAATTGTTGGTTTGCTGATTTTGACAAAGACACGGTACATATATTTTGCGAAACAAGAGACGGTTTGAGCTATACGGTATCTCTCGTCGAAACAGATACAACTGGTTGGAGAGTTAACGGGTTTGACATTTTAGACAAAGATTAAGGAGAAAAAATATGTTTAAAAACTTATTTAAGAATACGGTTGAAAATTCTTCCGTAAAAAATGAAAATCAAACATTTGAGAGCGAAAATGACATCGAAAAATACAATAACAGAGGTCATTATAACAACAATTACAAAAGCAATCGGCAAAATCAAAACCCCGAAAAAGATAATAAAAACTGTTATGACGGCGTTGATGAGAGTAACAACGGTGGAAAGAAGGTTAAAAAAGAGCCGTATTATCTCAAAATGTATATCAACAACATTAACTACAGCAAAGAAGCAAAAGCTGTTATGAATCCTGTGTTAGTTGAAGTTCTGTACAGGGTTGAGCTGACAACAGAGGACGGCAAAGGTCAGATTATTGACTTAAACGATAATGTAAAAAGCGAAATTGCCCAAAGCCTCAGAATCTCTGTAAGACAGGTCAAAGAACAGATTAGTAATTTAGTTGAAAGCGGTATTCTGCTATACAGTCAGAAGCAGATATATAAGCTTAATTATCGCTATTTTGCTAAGGGGTATTTTTATCGTTGGCGGAGGTATGATGAGTAATGCTTGTTGAGGTTACCGACGGCAGACGAACCACATATAGGTATCGTCATAAGCTTTCGTATTTCGGCTTGAAACCAAAAGGCAGAAAATGGACTCTTACTACATCCGATAATGATATAGTTGACTATATTAACTCATTTTGCCACAGAAAGCACCTTACAGTTAATATTATTGAAAACAAATATATACGCAGCAGTAAGTATAGAAGTGTATATTTTCACGCTTATCCAAGTGATACAGGAGTATATCGCTGTGTGTACTGCGGTAAAAGAATGAGTAAAGATAAAATAACTGTTGATCATGTTATTCCGATTCAAAAGGTCCAACAATCTGACTTTTATAAAAATCTTTTGGTCACTTGCGGAATAGATAGCGTTAATGATCCAAAAAATCTTGCTCCAGCCTGCGAAAAATGCAATAAGAAAAAAGCGGGTTCATTTTCGCTTAAATACTATTTTCTTGCCAAATCCGGAAAACAACCACACGGAATTGCTTTCAGAAGATTTATAAAATTTATATGTGTATTGTGCATCACATTTGATGTACTGTGGATAATTTTTTTAATACTAATGAAAATACAAATACTTTCCTAAAAGGGGGAATTGATTTGTCAGAAGTTAAAACTATGAAAAAAGCTATAAAAGGAAATACAGCGATTATAGGAATGCTTGCAGTAATTGTTTTTGGATATGCTTTTTTCTTTCTTTCACCTCGCATTTTTCTGCCGAGCGAAGATAGTTTGCTTTATACCAACCTAAGGACACCGGTAGTAATAAATTCAGATCATAGTGTAACAATCGAAAACTGGATTTATTCTCAAAAAGAGAAGCAAATGCAGATAATATTAAGCTTTGATAATACAGCAATTGACGCATCGGAAGAATATATCTTTCAAGCTGTATCAAGAAATGTTGTAAAAGAAAGTAAAGAAGTTGAATATGAAGTTACATATCAATCAAGCAGTTTTGTTAATGTTATGCTGTACAATATTCCTGATGACTTTAATGAGCTTGCACTTAATGTAGGATATGTTGCAGATGACGATATTCTTACCGATGAGTCTGCCAAAAAAGGTGAAAACAAAAATGCGGCTTATACTACAGTTTACACTAATAAATATAAGGTCGAAAATGCAGATAAAATTGAGCCGTTATCTGTTGTAGAAATGTACATAAACAAGCTTAATGACGAAATAGACGGTTATGAAAGCGATATTGAAAATCTCACTCAAAAAATTTCAGATGCAGAAGAATCCCAAAAGGAAATTCTAACAAAGGTTGATCAGCTTAATAAGGACAAAGAGTATATGACTGTCAACGAAGTAAAAAAGATTGACGAACAAATTTCTGCTTACGAAACAAGCTACAAAAGTTATACGGATAAAATATCCGGATATGAGGAGTCTATTGATGAAAAGAATGACGATATTTCTACAGCCAAGGCTAAAATCAAAGAACTCGAAAATATTATCAAAGAGAAAGGAAGTAGCAAGTAATGAAAATATGCTATATAGGAACACATGATGAGCCAAGCAAGGCTTTTGAAGAGTTTTGTAAAGGATATGATTGTACTTTTGAATATGATGAAAGTGCAGAATCTTCTGAAAGTCTTGTGTCGGCATTAAAGAGTGCGTTCAAATACAATCTTATAGTTGTTAATCTCGATTGTTTGCATAACAAAAAAATTGATGACGACTTTCTTTATGATTGCTTTGAGCAGTATAAAAAAGTTAAATCGGAACTAATACTATATAGAAATATACCACCAAAATTCAAAGACATAGGCTATCCAATAATTTCTGATGTGAATGCCGACAGAAAAAGTCTTGAAAAGTGGCTTGCGGCATACGGATTTAAACTTCTTCCTAAAAAAGCGGAAGAAAACCTATTTTCATCCTTAATAACAAGTGATACTCCTAATCAAAAGGTATCAAATAATTTTTTTGACGATATAAAAATCATAAAGGAAGAAGATGAAAACGCACAAACAGTAAAACAGAATAAACAAACTGATTCTTCAACAATAAATCGCAGTAAGCCTCAGACACTTGAATCTCTTGTCTTGCCTGATTTTAAAAAAGCAGAAACAAAATCAGATGATAAGGCAAATAAACCTCGTGTGATGAGTATTGAAGAAAAAGAAAAAAGTGTAGAGAAGATTGAACGGCTTAAAAAGTCTGATATATCAAAAGATTCTAAAAAAACTTCTGAAGAAAAAAGTGAGGAAAAAGTTAAAACTAAGCCTGTAACACTTTCAGACTCATTAGATTCTATTGATCAGATATTTGGAAAAATGCCTGTTCAGCTAGAAAATATAAAGAAATTAAATGATGATACTACACAGGAAAAGCCAATATCTAACTCTCAGGATAAACAGCAGAGGGTTGAAAATATTCAACCTACTACGCTTACAATGAATACAGAACCTATTGAAAATACTTCTTTCCCTCAGAAACAGAACTCTGAATTTGCTACATACACTCAAGTCAAACCAGAGTCTTTCGATAATAAAAAGGATTTTGATATTCCTATTCAAAAACGAACGATTGGTGTTATCGGTTCACTTGATAGAATTGGAACCACAACTCAAGCAATACAGATTACAAGATTTTTAAGTAATATTGGACAAAGTGTATGTTATGTTCAAGATAACAACAGCAATTTTCTTGACATGTTGATAAAATATTATTATGATGTAAATGTAGATACAGGAAGTGAATGTATACTGTATGATGGCTTGTATCTTAATAGGAAGAAAAATCTTGTTTATGACAAAGAATATGAAGTAGAGGTGTATGATTATGGATGCCCAGTAAATATACCGTCGGATTTTTTTGAAAAGAATATCCGTATTGTTGTATGTGGGGGATCCCCTGATGAAATTGACAGGCTTACTGCAATGATTTCTCAATTATATTCAGATGATAAGATATACTATGTATTCTCATTTGTTGCCAATCATGACAAACAAAATGTGCTTGATATAATGAGCGAAAGAAAATCTAAGTGCTATTTTGCTCCTTATTCACCTGATTGCTTTGCTCAAATATCTGATGAGAATGCCGATATGTATTATGATATACTCGGAATAGAGAAACCCAAGAAAAAGAAGGGCTTGTTTAGAAGGGGAAACAAAGATGCCAAAGTATAATAATAATGCCGGATTCAAAGGATACGATAATAAAGATAATTCTGATAAAAGAACTAAGGTGTCTCCAAAGATGATTTTAGTAATCGGTGTCGGTGCCTTTATTGTCGTGTTCATTGTAATAATTCTTATTATATCAATGAGTGGTAATCCTGACTATGATATTAAACAATCAACAACACAGACAACAACTGAAGAAAGCCTTAATTATGATGATGTTTTTGGGCATGATGAAGATGAGGATGACACATCGGAATCAGAACTTGATAATTTATATGTAGGAACAATGTCGCCTGTACCGCAAATGACAAATTCGGATTCAAACAAAAATTCTTCCAAAAGCAGTTCACCATCATCTTCCTCAGAAAAAGATGAGAAAAGCAGCAATTCATCTAAGTCATCAAAATCTACGAAAAGCAGTTCTTCAAATGCAAGCTTGAATAATGCTCAGTCACATTATAATGACGGAAATAATTACAGCAACAACAGTAATAACAACAATTCAGGCAATAATGGCACATACTCAAGTAATATAAGCAACAAGAGTAGCAGTCAGAGTCATTATGAATACAAAGATAAAACCGTATCGGTCACAAGTGTAAGCATTTCCCGCAGCAGTATATCGCTGACTGTGGGGGAGAGTGCTAATCTTAGTGCAAGTGCATACCCCGGTAATGCGACAGATAAAAGCATTACTTGGTCAAGCACTAACAACTCTATAGCCTCTGTCAGTAATGGCAGAGTTAGTGCAAAGTCTGCTGGTACTTGCACAATTGCAGCAGGCACAAATAACGGTGTTAAAGCTTATTGTACGGTTACAGTCAAGAATAAAGCTGTGACACCAACTCCTGTTGATAATTGCAGGCTTAATGTAACTTCAACAACACTTTATAAAAAGCAACAAAGTACAATACGCTTGAAAGGAGCTAAAAAATGCAGTTGGGAGATTAGTAATCCTTATGTTGTAACGGTTGTGAAAGAATCAGGAAATTATATTATAGTTAAGGCAAAAAAGACAGGACTCACAAATGTTGTAGCAACATATAATGGAAAAACTTACAAATGTAAGGTAGAAGTAAAGTAAAAAGGAGAATTTATATGTATGGTTTAATTATATTATTGGCAATATTAGCATTGGTGATAGCTGTTGTATCAACTAATATCCGCATTGTTCCTCAAACTGAGGCATGGGTAATTGAAAGACTTGGAAGTTATCAGACAACTTGGCAGGCAGGACTACACATTAAGATTCCTTTCATTGACAGGATTGTCATAAGGGCAAACCTTAAAGAAAAAGTTTTCGATTTTCCTCCTCAGCCGGTAATCACAAAAGATAATGTAACGATTATGATTGATACAGTAGTATATTCACAGGTTACAGACGCTAAGCTTTATGCTTATGGTACAGACAATCCTACAAGAGCAATCGAAAATCTTACAGCGACAACTTTGCGTAATATAATAGGTGATATGGAGCTTGACAGTACACTCACTTCAAGAGATGAAATTAACAAAAAGATGTGTCTTATACTTGATGAGGCTACTGATCCTTGGGGAATTAAGGTAATTCGTGTTGAAGTCAAGTCTATTGATCCGCCAAAAGAAATCAAAGATGCTATGGAAAGACAAATGAAAGCAGAGCGTGACCGCCGTGCAAAGATTATCGAAGCTGAGGGTAATAAGGAAAGTGCAATTAAGATAGCCGAAGGTAATAAGACGGCAAGAATACTTAATGCTCAAGCTGATAAAGAAGCTATAGTTCTTGCCGCCGAAGCGGAAAAAGAACGACTTATAAAAGAAGCCGAAGGTAAGGCTCAGGCTTTACTTAGAACTCAGGAAGCCGAAGGTAAGGCTCTTGAAATATTAACGAACGCAAATCCATCTGATAAGATACTTACTTTGAAGGGCTATGAAGCACTCGTTCGTGTAGCTGACGGAAATGCAACCAAGTTAATAATTCCTACGGAACTTTCTAATGTTACAAGTCTTGTTTCTGCTATTACTGAGAGTGCAGAAACTGCAAAAAAGAAAGCCACTAAAAAGCCTATTATCAAGGAAAATCCTCAGAAATCATTGCTTGATGATGTAGAGGCAGATGTAAAGGCGATTAGTTCAGAGAAATAATTTCCGAAAGGGGAAAAGCACAATGAAAAAAACACTCACAATTTTAATCGCACTTACTATGCTCTTATCTGTTTCTGCCTGTGGCAACAGCGAGTCACAACAGCCGACAGATTCGACAATCAGTTCATCACAAGTGTCGCAGACAGAAGGCAATTCGGAAACTGTTGCACAATCATCAAGCACAAAGTTATCGGGCACTTATAAAGTTCCACTTAGAAATATATATGTTGATACGCCAAACTATCAAACGATTGAGGAGGCATATACAGAGCTGTTTATTATTCATGATTCAAGATATGTTGCATTTACATCTGCAAGATTAAGCAAGGCTGATTCTGCAAAAGATGCTCACAAAGTTGCCTTTGAAGAACTTGTACCCAATATGCAGGATTATGAGGGCGGAATAAACGGTATAACAATTACCAAAGACGAAGAAACTACAATCAACGGAATAGATATGTATTTGTTCGAGGGTACTATTAACTACGGAACAGATACAAAGTTTGACGGATATGCAAAGGGTTGTGCATTCGTTCTTGACGGAGTTCCGTGCGAAATTGTCGGTTCGGTAATTGATAAGTCACAAAGTCAGGAACTTATTGATGAAATCAGTGAGATTGTAGATGAAATGACACAAACAGTTCGTTCAGAAGAGTAAGGAAGTTTTCGTATGAGAAATATTGACAATCAAAATAAATTAGATCGAGATGTCAACGAGTGTAACGAATATAACGAGAAATACGGCAAACATCTAAGTTACGGATACTATACAGCTTATAAGGCAAATCGTTGGTTAGAACAGGAATGGCTTGATATTCTTTCGCAACGAAGAAGAAAACAAATTAAAGAAAGCATGAAATAATATGCAGGGCTATCATTTCGCAATTGAGATTGTGAGATGATAGCCTTTTTGTATTTGAGAGCAACAAAATCAATAATTACAATTCTGCAAAATTGATATAATATAATTGTGAATAGTAATATTTACAAGAAGTGCTTGTTTAAATTATGTAATTGAAAGGAAAAAGAAAAATATGAAAATGCATAAACTAAAAACTGAAAGGCAATACTGCGATAATATCCTGTATGAAGTAAAAAGTTTTGAAATTCGGAAAAACGATGAAAATTTTGAGGTGGGGGATAAGATTATATATATCCCCGTTGTTAACGGTATTGAAGTAGAACATAAAATCAGCAACGCTATTTTTGAAATCACATATTTACTTAAAGAGATTGCAGGTCTGAAAGACGGATATGTGGCATTTACCGTTAGAAGATATTAATAGAAGATATTAAACTAGGAGCCAAAATGCATAAAAAGAAGAAATCTGTCGGTGATAATAAGAAAAGCATAATTGCAGTATTATTTATTGGTGCAGGATGTGCATTAGCAGCGGCAATTGCTTGTTCGTTTTTTTTGTCCAATTTATCCAATAATAATGGAGAGTCGGAATTTGAAAAAGCCAGAAGTATTACTGCAACAACATCATCAGTTCCGAGTAGTTCCGATGATAATTCCGATAATGTAAAATCTTCATCAGATAATCAAAAATCAAAGAGTACTGATAATTATGTTAATGACAATGATAGCAGTAAAATGACCGTTGATTCTCAAAAGCTGTATGAAGATAGTGTTGCATACAACCGAAAATTGAAATCAAATCAGAGCAACTTACTGACAAATGAGGAGTCATACACATATTCAGCGTTAAAGTTAACTGATTATGGCATTACAAACGGCGTTTATGCTTACATAACTGCTGATTCAATTGGCCTTAATGTTCCTGTATACCTTGGTGCAAATAATAGTAATATGGCATATGGTGCGGCTCATCTATGCTATACTTCGTTGCCAACCGGCGGAAAGGATTCTAATGTGGTTTTGTCGGGACATACAGGATATATCGGCAGATGGATTTTTGACAGCATCCCTTCGCTAAAAATAGGAGATACGGTAACTGTAAAAAACTACTGGGGCGATGTAAAATACAAAGTTGTCAGTAAAGTCACAAGATCTCCAAACGACGGACAAGATATGTACATAGATAAAGGAAAAGATAAATTAACATTAATAACCTGCGTATCGGATGGTAAAGGTGGATTTAATCGGTGCGTAGTAATTTGTGAAAGGTAAAAAAACGAGGTTAAATATGAATAATAATGATTATACAGTAGTACCGCTAAAAAAAGCGGTAGTAAATAAATATATCAATTTTGCAAAAAAAAAATATGACGAAGATAATATCAAAAAGCAGAAATTTATTAAGAATTTTAAATGGAAACTACTGGCGGTTCTGCTTTCAATTTTTCCTATGTCCTGCCTATCGGCAGCGGTAATTATGATGTTAATATGGAGTAATGACCTTGCATCACTTATTGCATTATCATTGCTTGCAATAACTATAGTAAGTGTTGGAATATATTCGATTTCAAATGAGTTGTTATCATTACTGAAACGAAAAAAAGAAATTATAGCTGACAGCAATAGTTTCTCGGACTACTATGAAAAAGAGGCTTGGATTAGTGATGAAGTGAGTATTGATGAGTATGTTAAAATTCACAGGATAATCCAGTTAAGTCTGATGACAGACAGCAGAGTTAAAAACAGAAATTTTGAGCAGTTGATATTTGAAAAAATGGTAGGAAATCAAGCTGTTTTTAGATTGTATTACAGTTCTGAGGACCAACACAAACACAACAATTATCTTTATGTGTTGGAGTCAGAAGTCAGGGATGATGTAGAGAAGGTAGAAATAGATCTTAATCGTAACAGTATAAGAATCCCATGTAAAAACGACAGCTATTTAAAGGGAATTAACATAACAAAGAAAGATATTTTTCAAACTGCGTAGGAACACAAAAGCGGGTATGTGATTAAGACACATACCCGCTTTTAGTGAGAAAAGTATTAAGAAAAAAGTTTATTAAATTGTCAGTATTAAAGAAGCATGCATCATAATACGAGCAGCTCGTATTAATTTAGATTTGAACTCGTTTATTTCTAAATGAGCTACCCGTATATATGTGCATTGCTAAGTTAAATGCTTTATTATATTATATCACTGATATGTTGTAATGTCAATTAGAATATGAATAAAATGAATAATTTAAGAATTGTCAGGTAGGAGAGAGTGCTATTTATTCAGTATTTGTATATGCACATAATCCTAATTTCACGCAGGGGGGAATATACACATATGGGTATAAGCCTAAAAGTCGCTATAAATTGTCAGTTTTTGATTTTATGGTTGTTCGTCAGACTATTCCTCGCTTTTTCATTCAGAAGATTTTGCTTATCCTTGTTCAAATAAACTGCATATTTCTAAGACTCTTAATGTCGTATAACTTAAATAGTCACAATTTAAAAGGTATATACCTTTTTGTGGCGATGTTATCTTTACTTATTCAATAAACACTCAAAATGTAAAATTGCAAATTCCTGTATCAATAAATGCTTTTAAACATTTGAATATTTAATTCAATATTTATTCGGACATTCTTCAATAATTAAACTCCTATATTTATTTGGATGGTACCATACGGTACCGCCTAACAAATTATAAATATAAATGTTTGATTATAACAAATCGACCTTCATTATTTATTTGAATGTTCATAATATTCAATTGTGTCTTGACATTATAAAAAACTACTGATATAATGTAATTACTGAAATATGATATTTGATGATACCAAATTTCATTGACTTTTTAAAAGTAGTTAGGTCAGAAAGTTCAAATCTTCTGAAGTATAAAAATTGACAGGATAAATTCTCATATACTTCTTCCCTCTCGGAGGAGGGCAGAGACTATTATTAACACCTGCGTGAAATCTATGTTTTGTGAAGTAATAAACCCAAAAACATCTATTTGAGAAAGGAAAATAATTATGACTACAAAAGATGAGATTATTAAACATGATATTAAAAAGGAGTAAGGAATTATGGCAAATTTCACACTGCGACCAATGACTGTTTCCGAACGCAAGTACAGTTATGTACAAAGCCCTCAGATTCAAGGGCAGACCGGCAATATCGGTTATTTACGTGGTGATTTCGGCTCTAACGGCAACTGGTTTTACACCACTTGGTTTGATACCCGTTCACAATGGAAAAGTGATGAGTTTAAGCAAGACTTGGACGATGTAATCAACGCCTTGCGTTCACAGAATTACGGATTGCTCCGAGACCGTGCCACTATGTACTCGGTTTGTCGGGAAAATAAGGACAGCGAAATGAAAGGTAACTACACAACTGAGTTCGGCTTTCGAGCAGATTCTGAGAAGTATGCATTCCTGCTTCGTTGTATACCTGTTCAAGGTGACTATAACTTCTACTGCTTTTGTTATGTGAGAAAATGGCTGGATAAGCATATAGAGGAAGCTAATCGGGACATTCGCTTTATTGATAGTCACTATAAAGAACTGTTCCGTATTCCGGACGGTGAGCACATCATTGTAACCGATCGTTACGGTAAGATGAAAAGCTATCCCTGCCGCTATATTGACGACTATCATTTGGAGGTCGGACGCAATCTCTTTCATATTTGCGAGTTTGCTGAGCGTATGGAGCAAGACTGCTGTACCTACCGCCCCGAAAGTGCCGCTGGATCCAAAAACTATGACGAAAGGTGAATGTATATGAAAAAAGAAGATTTTTATAATACAAATAAAGATATGAATAACTTAACCACTATGCTGATAGATTTACTTCTTAAAAGATTGCTTGAAGAGAGATACTCAGAGTTTTATACAGAAAGTCTTTCTGAAAGCAAACGGTATTACCATAATCCGTTATTGGTCACTAAATATCTTAGATTTGAGTCAGTAATTAAGAGAGGAACCGCTTTATTGATTTTTATTGATTTATTGTTAGAAGTATTTGCTTTATTAACCGGGTTTCTCTCTCCCACTTTTGCTTTAATCAGTTGTTGTGTGTTAATTATTTTGCTGTATCTTTGCCTTATTGCTACGATTGATTATGATAAGAAGAACCGTAAAATTGAATCGTTTATCATTTCCAAAAACTCAGACGGTTCGTTTGTCATAGCCGTTTTATATCGGCATAGGGAACAATTTGCAATTTACAGAATAGAAAGTATTACCAATCTGAAAATTGAAAACAAGACAATAATCATTAAATTAAAAGGTTATTTCTTGTATAGTGATGATGAGAAATTTAATGATAACGGTACAATAACATTGCCGGCTGTCTATGATGATGAATTAATTGATGATATAAATAAACTAAAGGGATGATTATAACATGAAAAGTGAAACCGGATATGACGCCTATTTTGCAGGACAGCTCGACCTTGCCCCTATCGTTTTGAGGAAATACATAATTAACATGATTGCTATTGAAGGCAAGTCTATGGATACGGTTGTGAGTTATTTTGGCGATATTTTTTGGCTGTTTAGATATTTAGTTGCTTTAAAAGGTATTGAGATTACATATAAAGGTGATATTCTTTTACCGCATACACACGGAAATAATGACTACAACGAGATAATTAAGGCTGTATCTGATGTTATAGACACTGATTTCATTAGGAGTATCAGCCGTGATGATATTAAACAGTTTGTTATGTATATGGCAAGGCGAAAAGTTAAAGCCAGCACACGAAACAGAAGATTATCAGCAATAAGAAGCTTTTTTGAATTTTGTTGTAATGATGTTCAAATTATTGACTCCTCCCCTTGTCAAACTATTACCAATTCAAAAAAGGAAAAAAAGTTACCGAAGTACCTTACTCTTGAAGAATCAGAGAAACTCCTTGCAAGCGTTAAAGAAGGAAAAAATTATGACCGTAACTACTGCATGCTTACTCTGTTTCTTAATTGTGGTCTGCGTCTTACTGAACTTGTCGATATTGATATTTCGGACATCCAGAACAATACTCTTCGTATTATGGGTAAGGGTGCCAAGGAGCGTATTCTGCATTTGAATGAATCTTGCATGGTAGCACTTGAAAATTGGTTACAGGTAAGATTATCAAATAAGTATTTTGTAAAAGATAAAAATGCTCTTTTTATTTCGGCGAACGAAGGTACTAGATTATCTCGCCGTGCTGTACAGCTTGTAGTATCCGAAACGCTCAAAGCAGCCGGACTTGACGGCAAAGGGTATTCGACTCATAAGCTTAGACATACAGCTGCAACTCTGATGTATCAATACGGTGATGTGGATGTCTTAACACTCAAGGAAGTGTTAGGACACGAAGAATTAAGCACAACGCAAATCTATACGCATATTGATAACAAACAAGTGCGTGAAGCACTTGAAAAAAATCCCCTTGCACATAAAAATGTAGATTATATAGATGTTAACAATGATAAAAAAGGAGAATAATATGAAAACTATATCTTTTTACAACATTAAAGGCGGAGTTGCAAAAACGACAAGTACTCTTGCGTTTGCACAGATACTTCACAACGATTACGGTAAGCGTGTGCTTGTATTTGATATTGACAAGCAGGCGAACTCAACCAAAACACTCGGCTGTTATGATGCAGACGGTCTTTCCTCTGCTGATTTACTTGTATCTAAGAAGAATATTGTCCGTGATGTTATCAAGCACAGCGAGTATGGTATTGATGTAATACCGGCAAATTACAACCTCATCAAGGCAAATAAGGATGTACTGTACGATGCTCTCCGTCCTCAGCAAACACGATTCAAGGCTCAGCTTGAGGAAGTTCAGAATGATTATGATTATTGTATTATTGATCATTCTATTGAAGATAATATGGCAGTTGTCAACGGTCTTGTTATTACTGACGATGTGCTTGTACCAATAAAGTTTGATAGATATGGTCTTGACGGTATGGAGTACGCTCTTGAAACGATTGAAAGTGTAAAGGTATTTAATCCTAATATTCAGCTCAAGGGTTGTTTCTTGACGATGTATGTTCGTTCCAATCTTTACAAGCAGGGCGAAATCAGCCTGAAAGATGCACTCGGACTAAAATTTCTTAAAACTACAATTTCTCAAACGGTTAAAGTCGGCGAAAGTACCTTTGATAAGCCTCTTTTGTCGTATGCACCTAAATGTAAAGCGGCTGATGATTATAAAAAACTCGTAGCAGAATATCTTTCACTTGATTAAATAGCAGGAGGTAATTATTTATGGCTTTTAAACTTGATTCTATTTTTAATTCCAAAACTCTTTCTCAGGCAAATGATTCATATAAAGTACAATACATAGAAAGAAGCAAGATTATTCCGAATGAACACAATAAGGAAATTTATTCAACTGACAAAACTCTTTTACTATCCTATGGTATTGAAGATAAAGGCTTACTCGAACCTTTAATCGTAAAAAAAGATGATGAAGGTACATATACATTGTTGAGTGGTCACCGTAGATTAGCTGCTATTGAAATAATTTGCAAGCGAAATCCTGATAAGGCATCAGATTTTGAAGTTTTACCATGTATTTTAAGAAATGACGACGATGACGAGGAAATTCTCATTGATGCCAATTTTTACAATCGTGAAAAAACTGATGCTGAAAAAGCCAAAGAACTTGCAAAGAAAAAGGAAAAACTTGAACAAAGAAAAGCTAACGGTGAAAAAATTAACGGACAGTTAATTAAACTCATAGCTGAAGATATGAATATAAGTGTTCATCAAGCCAAAAAACTTAATTCAATCAACTTGAATGCTACAGATTCTGTTAAAGATGCGTTTGATGCAGGAGAGATTACAGTAGAAACCGCTTATCATTTGTCAAAAGCTGATGAGAAAACACAAGATGATTTTATCCAAAATGCAAGAGATAACGATAAGCCGATTGCTACACATGAGGTAAAAGAAGCAGTCGCAGCGGCAAAGCCTAAAATGTCTGTAATGCCAAAGACTCCAATATCAGATAACGAAAATGCCTCAAAGCCTACTGTTGGCACTATGTCTGACAATGACGAATATCTTTCATCAGAAGATGACAAACTGAAAAATGTACTTGATGAATGTCAAAAAAAGTTTGTTTCAGATACAGTTATTCCCGAAGCATCAATTTCAGAGGTAGACGATCTTTGCAAAGAAATTGCAAAAATAATGAGATTGTTTGCATCTGAAAAAGAAATTACCTTAAATAAAAACGAGGTTTCGGAAATCAGAAATATATTTGAAAAGGTGCTTTCAAGGCTAACAAATCAGTCGGACACCGTTTGACAAAAAATTAAGAACACTATATAATGTAAAATAGTGATAATAATGCATTTGCACTATCCTTTTACACAGCGGTACTACTTTTCATTGTTGTACCGCTGAATGTGTTCTTGTTGGACGGAGAGATTGAATATGAAAAATGAGAAAAAAATCAAGGTGTCCGAAGCTGTAAGATTATTTGCCCATGTTACCGGTAAAGATCCTAATGCTTTTTACAAACAAATTGAGCGTAACAGATATACTACACTCGAAACTATAGACGGTGTACAATATTTAAGTTTAGATGAATTATATGCAAATCTTCCTATTAATGAGGATGGGGAACATCTCTTGCCGGTTAATACTGTGGCAAAAAATAAAAATATCAATGTTTATGAACTTAAAATGCATATTAACAAAGGGACAATTCCTGCTAAAATAATTGGATATCGCACTTACATCAATCCAAAAGATGTTGACTTTTTAATACACTTGCATGATGTCGCTAATTCGCCCGACTATATATCTGTCAAAAAATTTGCTATTGAAAACAACTTGAATCCATATACCATAATTGCATATGCTACCAAGGGTAAGTTTAAAACTGCTGTAAAAGCTAAAAATCAATGGTTTGTATCAAAAGATGATCCTTTTATTAAAGAAATATTAGATATATCATTACCTGAAGGATATGTATCTATAGAAGAGTACGCTAATCTTCATAATATAGACAGGATGAAAGTAGTTAATGATGTACGCAGAGGATTATATAAAACAAGTATACTAATCAATCTTCCGGCTAGAAAAGAAAAATGGTTTCTTCATAAAGATGATGTGAGTGTAATAGATTCATTAACTGAAGTATCAGATGAAAATTTTCTTACCGTTGATGAACTCTCAGAAAAGTTTAATATGAAGAAATCAACGATATTACACAAGATTCATAATGGACAGTATCCATCTGCAAAAAAGATTGGTAGCAAGTGGTATGTTAATAGCGAAGAAGTAAAGCCGTTGTATTATGGGCTTGTACGAATTAAAACATATTCTGATAACCATAATGTATCAGTTGGTATTATCAGGAAAAGAATACATGACGGACTTGTCGAATCTGCCATAAGAGTTGATGGTGTGTGGTACCTTGATGACAATGAAATACTTACATAATTTAACATAGCCTAAGCTATGTAAATACCTAAAAAAAGCTTTCACAAAATTTTGATGAAAGCTTTTTTAAGTATTGACAAAATAAGTAATAATGGCTATAATGTAATTATAGAAATAGATTGCTATATATGTCGGAATTATTTAGATACTGACTACGGCTCATAACCGGATTCCGACTTTCTCTTTTTTAAAACATACACAAAACAAACCGTGCAAACACATGGGGATTGCTTAAGACCATTACAACGAAAGTGAAGATCGCTTTGGAATTAAGAAACTCTGTGTCATCGTGTATGTTTCTTCTGACACAGAGTATGTTTGAGTTTTTAAGAAATTATAATGAATAAATGGTATTAAAGTATAAAGATGGTGATTTGATGAATGAGAAAAAAATCGTTCTTAACGAAGCTCAAAAAATGTTAGTAGAAAAAAATCTATCTATTGTTCAGATAGTTATCAATAAGTTTATGCGTAACATTCAAGGAGATAATATCACTCCTGATTATAGCAAAGAAGATGCAATTCAGGATGGTTATTTGGCACTTTGCAAGGCAGCATTTACTTTTGATTATGGAAAAAATATTCCGTTTGAAGGATATGCAACTACTGTTGTACATAATTATGTTTATTCTCAGATGCAGAAGTATTTCAAAAAGAAAGAAAGTTCTTTAGATGATATTTTAAATGCTTTTGTTAGAGAAGAATGTGATGAATTATTCTGCTGTGAAACTAAAGAATTTCTTGCAACTGTTAATTGCCTAATCAACGAAAGAGAACATACTTACAATGCTAAAGTTCCTCATGCATATGATGTATTTAAAATGAGAACTGTACATGGATTAAAAAATAAAGATATTGCTCAAATACTGAACATAAGCGTATCTGATGTGTCATATAAATATACTCTTGCTAAATCAGACATCAGACGCTATGCTTCGATAGCAAATATTGCTTGCTAATATTTTACAGGGTACCAAATGGTACCCTGTTTTTTTTTATATATATAAATCGAAAAAACACTTGAAAACGAAGAGGTAATATGATAATATATAGGTGTTGACAATGTACAGTCGTTTCCTTTGGATAGGTTAGAATTCGTCAATCTGTAAAACGATTAGATTGCAGAAAAGGATAATACTCAAAGGTAGTATGTACCGCTGCAATATTGCCGGTCGCAGTCCGCATATAGTGAAATATGAGGGACGCTGTGATTAATTAGTATTTGATTATTAATCAGATCGTGAGACACATACTGATTTATGTGTCGCCCCCTTGTTTGAGATTTTTTAAAATCAAGAAAACGAGGAAGTACCTGAAGGGATAGCTGTATCCGGATGTAGGTGCGCGAAAAACAAAAAACAGACCTAAACTATTATGAAAGGTATGCGTGGGCATACCTTTTTTTATTGGTCTAGCAAATGAAGCCACATAGCTTAAATGCTGTGTGGCTTTTTTTATATATAATAAACCCAACCTTTTATAAGGTTAAAAGACGGCAGTAATGTCGCCGAGAAAAGAGTATATTGCCGGTGGGAAAACCCGTAATCTTCACAACCGGCGGAAAAGGAGAAATTTATGGTAAAAGTCGGACTAATTAACAACAGACATCCTATGCCTGTTCAGAATTACATTTTTGAAAAAGAAATCGAAAATGTTTTTGATTTTGAAAGTATCAAAAATGAAATAAAAGAATTTATTTTGGAAAAAGTTGGTGTTCATACTGTATTAAATCACGGTATTAACCAAACTGATTCTCAATCTGTTAGCGTTTACTCCGGTAAAAATGAGCTTGTATGTTATATTACAGGTTTGTCGTCTGTAACAGCTGCACTTGTACAAGTGTGTGCTGTGTATGGAGTGGAATTAACTTTAATGCATTATGACCGTGATACAGACGAATATGTACCGCAGGTTATATTTAGCAAAAACAGATGGAGAATTTGAAATGAATATTAAAGAAACACTTGTGTTTGAAAATGAGCTTAATACTCTTTTCAATCAGGAAGAAAACAATGAGAAAAAACACATTATAAATTGTATGTGTTTGGCAACAAATGTTGCTGATATTGTAGCATCGTTTTATTTGCAATGCCGATCGTTTGACGATTTATGCAACAGCTATCTTCATTATGTACCAAATGGGCTTGCTGAGCCTAATATAATTTGGTATAAAGCAAGACAATCATATGCTTATGTTGATTGCAAAGATTTGCTTATAATGAACGGAGATGACGCTTGTTCTGTCAATATACAATATTATGTTGTCAGATTTTTGCATTGGAGTTTCAAGGATTATGCTGAAAAGTATTTACAGCAAGTTCTTGATTTCGAAGGTGGAAAGTATTGCATTTTTCTTCAAAAGCTTCTTTCACCTGCAACTTTAGAAGCGGTAGGTGTATGTAAAGGCAGTAGTATCAAAATATTTAAAAATTCTGATAACAACGAATTGTTTGTTATCTGTGATGAGTAAAAACGGAGGTTATATAATATGTTAAACAAAGTTATTTTAATGGGCAGAATTACGGTAGAACCGGAATTAAAACACACACCGAGCGGTGTTGCAGTAACACGCTTTACGATTGCAGTTGAAAGAAATTTCAAGGATGCAAACGGTGAGCGTGCTGTTGATTTTATTAACATTGCTGCATGGAGAAATAACGCTGAGGTTGTCTGTAAGTACTTTCATAAAGGATCGCTTATTTGTGTAGGCGGTTCCATTGAAACAGGAGCATATACCGACAAAAACGGTAATAAGAAATATTCTTTTGGCATTCACGCTGATGAAATCTATTTTACCGGCGAACGGAAAGAGTCAACAGTTCAGTCAAAGCCTGTTAATAGCGGTTATCCTGCACCACAGGGACAGAGTAACAATCGTTCGGCTAAGCCTGTAAAAGAGGTACAGCAGGGCAATAATTATTCTCAACCTTCTCAGCAGATTTTTAATAATACTGCTGTACAGGAATTTGAGGACATGCCGATGCTCTCTGATGATGACTTACCATTCTAATCAAAGAAAATTTAATTAAATTATAAACAACAAAGGCAGAGAATTTATATCTCTGCCTTTATCGTTTTAAGGAGAAAGAAAAATGAAAAGAGTAAAAACTAAGAAACAAAAGATAAGAAGGAAGATTATAAGTAAGTTGTTACTTGTGTCTGCTCTTATCACTCGCTTTTATTTGAGTTTTTTTGAGATGCCTATTAACGGCATGAGAAATCAGCTGTTTAACATTCTTACCGCATTTGCGTGCTTATCAGTTGCACTTTATATTGTATCGCTTATTTATAAAGACATTGCAAACGAAAAGTACAAAAGAAGCAGAAGAAAACAACTTATTAAGAAAATCAAAGAAGCAAAAACTTATGAAGAGAGGAAAGTTAATTATGAGTAAATGTGTATTGTATGAAAGATTTGCCGATTGGAGAAGTACCATTCCGGGAATTGAACATCAAAGAAACAAATATTGTTTGTCAATGTTTAATTCTAAAGGAACTCCGGCTACTATATTTGCATCCCTTGCTAAAGCGGTATTACTTACTGTAACTAAAGGAACATATTATAACGGCTACGAAGCTTATGACAAAGATAAAGTTATAATGGGTAGCAGTAAAGTAGGAGATAAGCGTGAAATCACTATCGTTGAATACAAGAAAAATGACGTTACAAAACACATTGCATGTTTTGATACTTCAAAACATGAGTTTTTGTTTGCCGGAGTGACAAATGATGATGGCAAAACATATGAAAAGTATGTGCGTAGCAATGTGAAAGATCAGACCGTGCTTTGGATTGCCTTGATTGATTATCTTTATGATAATTCGTCAGAAGTAAAAGAAAGTATTGATGTGCTTGATTCTTTTGATATTGTCAAAGAAATGCAGGAATTGTCGGCAAATACACGGCAGGAATACAGCAAGGAAATTCAGAAAAGATTGTTTATTCTTTGTGATGCTGTTTATCGCAGACTCGGCAATGATGATATTTCAGAGGTTATTCCTATAAGTATTCCTTCTTCGGGCATTTTTCCATCAGTTCCTTATGTGAAAACATTGAAGGATCTCTATTCACCGACAAGGACAATTACAATTGGCGAGTTTACAGTTGAAGGACTCTCTAAACGAAACAACAGAGTCAATACTACTGCAAAAGCGACAAGCAATAATGAATTGCATTGTATGTATGCTCTTAATGAACATATGTCATCAGATGAAAAAGCTTCTGTACCTACTATGCCTGATTGGTATGTTGTGCCGCAATGGGTGCTAAAAGCGGCTCATAATATTCAGTTTCATCATAAGAATACTGTTCTTGATGCCGCTGCAAAACAAAATAACATTTTTCTTTTTGGTGAACCGGGTTCTGGTAAATCAGAAGGAGCAAAAGCAATTGCATCGGCTCTTGGATTACCTTGTACTCATATATCAATGAGTGCAAATAGTGATGAGTTTACCTTTACTGGTCAGATTATACCTGAGGTTGATACAAATGATGTTTCAGAGAATGCCGTCAAAGGCAAATTTGAAAGTATTGAAAATATGCTTGAAGAATTCAGTCTTGATCCTGAAACTGCATATTTGAAACTCACGGGAACAGAAAAAGAAAATGCAACACTTGACGATTGTATGAATGCATATGCAAATTGCAGGGCAAGTAAAAGCGGTGTCAGCTACAAATTCGTTGAATCTGACTTTTGTAGAGCGATTGAAAATGGTTGGCTTGTAACTATTGAAGAGTTCACAAATGTTCGTGATGCAGGTGTAGGTATTATTTTGAACCAGTTAATGGACGGTTATCAGACCATTACATTACCTACCGGCAAAGTAATACATAGACACCCGAATACCGTTATTGTTTTTGCCTCGAATGTTGACGAAGCAAATTGCGGTGAGTTTGAAACCTCTACATTGTCAAGATTAAAGCCTATGTACAATATCAGCACACCTAATAAAAATGAACTTATACAACGAGTTGTAAAAGTTACGGGATGTAACGATATGACTATATTGTCCAAAATGGCTGATGTAGTTGTTGCATTGCGTGGTTATATCAAAGACCATGCATTGGTAGGTACTTGCGGTGTCCGTGAGTTTGCGGGCTGGGTATTACAGTACCTTGCTAACAAAGATTTTGATGACAACGCTACATTAAGAGATGCTGCAATGGAAACTATTGTTCCAACAGCGTCTCCGCATGAAGAGGATATTGAAGAAATCACCAGAGATATTATTGATACAATGGTGACAGATTAAGAGAAACGGTAAGGACAGCTTGTATAGTTGTCCTTACCAAAATTATAAGGAGAATAAAGATGAAAAAAGCAACAAATCTCAAATTGCTTGAATCAGAGGAAATTAAGAATATGTCTTTTGAAGATGTATTTTTAAGCAGTCAGTATAAGTATGATATACAGCAGTTATCGAACACAGCCGTGAAACGAACAGGTTGTGAGAGAAGTCCTCTTGTACGAGTTCGCAACGATATAAATGATGGCAGCGTAGCCTACACGGATGGAAATAAAGTTACTATTAACTTTGGAAATCCATTTGCCAGTAGGTTAAGGACTAATTATCCTGTTTACCATATTTATGTAGTTGGACTGTTAGCTCACGAATTAGGACATATATTCTATACTGATTTTGATGACAGCATTAAGTACATGAATGAAATTGGCAGGGGTAACATATATCCTGAAAAGCCTGTTCATAAGAACGCAGATGCATTTGAAGAATCTTTGAAAGATGAAAATAACCGTAAGTTAATACAAGCTGTTGCACACACGATCGACAATATCCTTGAGGATATATATGTCAACCGTATGCAGTCAACGAATCTCGGCGGATTGTATGCGAGAGGCATTGCTCTTGGAAATAAGTTGGTTGCTGATGAAGCTCCAACTGTTGAAAAACAAAAAGAGAATGAAAATAGTGATTTTACAATCATTATGAATCTGTTTCTTTCTCGTATAAAATCGGGAGTGGCTTATTACGGTAAGTATGAGTCTGATTATAAAGACAAGGTTGAAAATTTGATGAGTGTTGCTGTTGGTTATATTTTTGGCAACAATCATCAAAACAGATGTCGTGGTTCTAATGTCATCATGTGCGAGTTATGGGATGAGTTATCCGAAATGCTTGAGAAAGCAAAGAATAATTCCGATGACAACAATGATAATGAATCTTCTGACGCTGAAATACTTGAACGATTGAAAAAAATCTTAAAGCAGATTGAAGGTCAGACACAAGACACCGAAAACAGCACTACTTCAAAAACCGCTAAGTCTTTTGGATATGGAGGATCATTAGATACAGAAAAAATGCAGCAAACGAAAGGTGAGGCTGTTTCTGTTAACGGTGGAGAGTTTTCAGATGAAGAACTTGAAGCGATAAGAGCCATCCGTAAAATTCAGAAAAACATAGCATCTGATAGAGTCGAGGAAAAGATTGAGAGAGAAATTGACGAAGAGCTCAATGAGATAGTTCCGAAAAATCTCCCTGATATACATGAAAATGTTAGCTATTATGTCAACCGTCCTGACATTCAGCCGAGTGATAAGAATTGTTATGATGTCATAGCTACAAGATATAAAGATGTCGTGCAATCTCTGGTAAAGGTAGTTAAGCGAATAATCAAGAAAAAAAACCTTACTGGTGAGCGCAGAGGCATCTATTGTGGCAAAAGTTTGGATACATCTAATCTTTATCGACCAGACCTTAAAATATTTAAGGACCGCAAACAACCTAAAAAGGAAATTTCGTTGGCATTATCTGTGTTAATTGATGAAAGTGGCAGTATGAGTGGACAGAGATGTCGCTCAGCACGGAATGCATCAATTGTTTTGGCAGAAATGTGTGAACAGTTGAATGTTCCGTATGAGGTGTTCGGTCATACTGCTCTTAGCGGTCGGGTGTATCTCAATAATTATAAGAATTTTGATTCTTTGAAAAAGGACGATAAGTACCGACTGGCACAGGTTGACGCATCATTTTCAAACCGAGATGGAGCTGCTATTCTCTATGTAACAGAAAGGCTGAAACAAAGGAAAGAACAGAATAAACTTTTTATTATTATTTCTGATGGTGAACCGGCTGATATCGGTTATTATGGTGATGAAGCCAAGTCAGATCTAAAGTATATTCATTCACAGCTTATTTCAAGTGGTGTTGATCTGATTGCTGCGGCAATCGGATCTGACAAAGAAGTAATTCATCAAATATACGGACAGTCATTTCTTGATGTTACAAATCTTGAAACAATGCCGGAAACATTTGCGAGAATACTTAAAAAGAAAATCGTAAATTAAAAACAGAAGGCGATTATTGCCACAAACATATGTAGGATTAAAACTAAATTGCAAGAGTCTGTTTATGAAAATAGGCTCTTGCAGAAAGGATTTATTTATGAATGATTTAAATGAAGTCAATGCTATACTTAAAAGAATTATTAACGGTGTAGCAATTGCAGTAAAAAAACTCACTGCAATCGAGAAAAGAATGTTGAACACTACAATTGATAAAGAATTTGCTGAGCTTAACACTACATCAACTTTTGTTAAAGCTAAGGCGAATGCTTTTGAAATTGAAAAGACTTTGCTGTCCTTCGTGTCGTTTGACAACAACACCAAAAAGTTGAAAGATAATATTGATATATTTATGTCTTTCGGTGACAGCCTTGCTCTTGCTAACGATATATTATCAGGAAAGATTTGTAAGCTTGCTCAAAAGAGCAGAAAAGATGCAGCGGAAAAGAATCTTAAATATCCGGCTGACATATACAAATCAAGACTTGGCGGTGTTGCAGAAGAAAAAGCAAAAGAACGCAAATTAAGAACTGACGGTAAGGCAATCAGCAGATATTTTTCAATTGCTCCCGGCAGTAAATTTGATTTTGTGTTTACCGCTTATCAGCAGGCAGGCAAATCTGCGGATAATGGTTTGATTGTTCCTGAGGGAAATCCTGAAATCATAATCCGTGTTGGTTGTAATGCCCCCGATATAAAAAACTTTGCATTACTTTTGCAGAGTCATATCAATGGTTATATCTCTGCCCAATATGCGACACATTCTTATTCTAAAGCAAAGGAGAGTTAGTATGAAATATAATAATACCAAAATAGTTAATGCTTTTGCAGGTCCGGGTGCTGGCAAAACAACTGCGTGTCTTGAAATTGTATCTCAACTCAAAATGCGTGGAAAATCTGCTGAATATGTTCCTGAATATGCAAAAGAACTTGTTTGGGACGAAAGAACTCAACTTCTTGACGGTTCATTGATGAACCAGCTTACCATACTTTGTGAACAATATAAACGCATAAAGAGATTATTTCATAAAGTTGATTATATTGTTACTGATTCACCCTTATGGCTTAATTTATTGTACTATCGCTATAGTAGCTATAAACAGCGGAATGTGTACATGGATTTACTTCAAGACATCGAAATTCTAAAAAATCAATATAATTGGAATTTCTTTATCAAAAGAGACTTGTCAAGTTTTGAGCAAAATGGTAGAGTTCAAAATCTAAACGAGAGTATAAAAATCGACAAGGAAATTTATCAATTCCTTGTATCCAATAATATCCCGTTTACTGAATATACACATAGCAATATTCAGACAGCTGTTGAGGATATTTTGAGAATAAAGTGATTATTGAGGCAAGGTACTAATTAGTACCTTGCCTTTATTTTTACTGTTATAGTACCAAATTTAATGTATAGGCACAATTGTACCAAAAGTGCTTGAAATACAGGTTCATGCGGTGTATAATATAAGTATCAAAAGTAACGAACATTAAAATTAAGATATTATTACTTGGTTGCTTGCAACAGTAGGAGGTTATTATGTCTGTTTATGGATATTGTAGAATATCAACACCACAACAATCAATCACTCGACAGATTAGAAATATCAAAGCTGAATATCCAAAGGCGATAATATTAGAGGAAGCTTTTACAGGCACAAAAATGAATCGACCTAAGTGGAATAAGCTGTATGCAAAGGTGGACACCGGAGATACTATCGTATTTGACTCTGTATCGAGAATGAGCAGATCTGCCGATGAGGGAGTGGAGATTTATTTTGAACTATACGAAAAAGGTATCAATCTTGTTTTTCTCAAAGAGCATTATATAGATACTTCTGTTTATGCTGAAAATATGCGAGATAAAATTGAATTACAGGGAACAGATGAAGATGAAATCTTTAAAGGACTAAATAACTACTTTAGAAAATTGGCTGAAAGACAGATTCGCATTGCCTTTGAACAAGCAGAAAAAGAAGTTAAGGATTTACAGCAACGAACCAAAGAGGGAATAGAAACAGCAAGACTTAACGGAAAACAAATCGGTCAGAAAAAAGGAAATAAACTCAATGTAAAAAAAGAAGCACCTGCAAAAGAACTCATATTGAAGCATAGTAGAGATTTCGGAGGTACATTAACCGATAAGGAAGTAATGTTACTTGCAAAAGTCAGCAGAAACACATACTATAAGTATAAAAGTGATTTAAAAAAATAATATAGCAATGTGAAAATCAAGGCATAGCAAGAAGTAACTTTTTCTCCTGCTGTGCCTTTTGTTTGTAAATCAAGACATTAAAATATTCAATATAAGTTGACAATAGATTGAATAAACTATATAATGTAATCATAGCAATATGATAATTGAGAACGGATGTTAGTATGAATAATTTGAAAACTATGATAAGTTCTGAGAGTGTCGAACAACAGAAATTGTTTGCTTGGGCAGAAATAGCACGAATGATTCCTGAATACAAAGGTATTGAACTTATGTATCATATACCTAACGAGGGAAAGAGAAGTAATTACACCGGTGGTAAAATGAAAAAAGAAGGAATGAAGAATGGTGTATCGGATGTTTGTTTACCTTTAGCAAGAGGGATTTATCACGGGTTTTATATTGAAATGAAATATGGAAAAAATAAATTAACTGATGAACAACTCCTTTTTCTGAAAGGTGTAAAAAAGCAAGGGTATGCAACAGCTGTGTGTTATACTGCCGAAGAAGCAATCAGGAAATTAAAATTATATTTTCAGTTAAAAGAGTATCAGGAGGCTACCAATGGTAATTGATACTAAAATTATGAGATTTATGAAAGCTGCTAAAGTGATTTGCAGTAAAAATACAGTTAATAAAATTACAGGCATAGCTTATAACAATCAAATGATTGTGGCTACAAACTGTAATGCACAGTTGACTTATACATCTGATGAAGATAGAAAAGATACTATATATCTGCCTGTCAAAGCTATTGATTATATTATGAGTTTTGGCAAAGGCAGTAAAATTGATTTTAAAGTTGAGGGCAGAGTTTGTAAAATCAGTAGTGGGAGAAGCCATACTCAGTTTGCTTTACTTACAGAGGACGCTTTACTTTCAATGGGAAGAATAGAAACTGATAACATTAAACCAATACGATTATCTCCAGAAGCTATAGCTTTATTGAAGAATGTAAATACAGCCCCGACTAACAAAAGTGGAAAGCCTGCTGCTCAGGGAATATCTATCAGAACAGAGAACGATAATGTAGTGGCATACGGAACTGATGGCACGAAAATGGCATATGCTATTTTGGCAGAAGATACTATTCAAAATATTGATATAAATTTACATAAGGATACTTTATCTCTTATATTGAGTACATCTTTATTTGATGAGGGAGCAGATATCGTAAGTGCTGACAATAACCGAAAATTGGTTTTAACAAGTATTGACGGTATTAGATTGATTGTATCTCAATATGATTATAATGGTCTTGACGCTAAATCTATTATAAATACGATAGATAAATCAAATAAGAAAATATCTCTTAACAAGAATGATTTATTTAATATATGTAAGAGAGCGGACTTGCTGGGAGATAAAAAAACTATATATGAAATAGCTCGTATGCAAATATCCAAAGATACACTAACTATTAAGTGGCGTGGAGCGACTTCCTCATTAAGTGAGTATATACCAATTAAAAATTATTCTTCCGGTGATGATATCGAAATAGGTGTAAATATCAATTTGTTAGCTATTGCATTATCTTGTATGAATACAGATATTATTGAGATTCATCACGGAAATTCTCTGTCGGCTTATTACTTAACTGACGGAAAGATTGATTATATGATTATGCCTGTGAGGTTGGGAAATAGTTTGTGATTACAAGGGTACCAAAAGGTACCCTGTTTTTTTTATATATAAATCGAAAAAGCACTTGAAAACGAAGAGGTAATATGATAATATATAGGTGTTGACAATGTACAGTCGTTTCCTTTGGATAGGTTAGAATTCGTCAATCTGTAAAACGATTAGATTGCAGAAAAGGATAATACTCAAAGGTAGTATGTACCGCTGCAATATTGCCGGTCGCAGTCCGCATATAGTGAAATATGAGGGACGCTGTGATTAATTAGTATTTGATTATTAATCAGATCGTGAGACACATACTGATTTATGTGTCGCCCCCTTGTTTGAGATTTTTTAAAATCAAGAAAACGAGGAAGTACCTGAAGGGATAGCTGTATCCGGATGTAGGTGCGCGAAAAACAAAAAACAGACCTAAACTATTATGAAAGGTATGCGTGGGCATACCTTTTTTTATTGGTCTAGCAAATGAAGCCACATAGCTTAAATGCTGTGTGGCTTTTTTTATATATAATAAACCCAACCTTTTATAAGGTTAAAAGACGGCAGTAATGTCGCCGAGAAAAGAGTATGTTACCGGTGGGAAAACCCTTAATCTTCACGACCGGTGGAAAAGGAGAAAATTATGTCAGTATTTAGTGAAATCGACACAATGAAGAACATTGATGTTGAAGAAGAGGAAAATGTTATGGTATTACCGAGAAGTGATAATAGTGTTTCTACAAATGAACCATTAACACCTGAAGTATTATCAGAACCTTCAAAAGAGGAAAAGGTGAAAACACCTGAAGTTTCTTCAGAAGAAAAAGATGAAGAAAAAGTACAAATGACTGAAATCAAGGTAGAGGATGTACCAAACATCAATTACGACGATTTTAAGCCGATTATCAGTTTCGATAATGTTTCAGAAGATGAAATCGTTGATACCGCATTAAATCGGCTTGCTCAGGACACTTATTTCGGAATTAACGGCTTGCCATTGATTGCTTGCTTTTTGCACATTTATAACCGTGCAAAAACAGATATCAATTTCAGCAAACAGGTATTGATTAAGAGTAAAAACTTTTCCAAAGCTTTCGATTATTTGACAAAGCAGGTAAAGTCAATGTCCGGAGGCAACAGAGGTGTCGGATTAGATCATCGTCAGATTTTCGCAATTCTTGATGATTATTATGACCTCGATGATGCAGCTATCGCTGAAAAGGAAGCCGAAGCCAAAGCAAAAGTCAAGGCTAAATCTAAAGCCAAAAAGACAAATGAAGGAACAACAAAGAAAGTTACTAAGAATGGCAGTACAAAAAAGAGTGCTGCTAAGCCTGATAAGAAAGTTGAGAAAGAGGAAGAAAAACCTCTTGATTTGTTTTCATTGTTGGGAGGTAGTAACTAATGTTGCCTTCTAAAAAGTCAATACGAAAAATGAGAACCCAGCCGTTTCCCGGTTGGGTTTTGTCATTCGTCAAAAATGCTGATGATTATTGCGGAAGTTTGATTATGTTTTCTATTAAGATAATCGAACATAAGAAATATCTCGTTGGCAAAGGAATCAATGCGGATGGAAAGTTTTTGTCTGTTATCAGCAAAGAGGGCGATATTCTAACTTTGCTCGAAAATGGCAGATGGTCTGTTGCGTGCATAAATCAGTACATTTCTTCTAATGCTACGGTATTTAACGGAGCTTGTGTTTATAAGTTTTTTAACGACGATGATAAAGACGGTAGAAGTGCCTATAACACACTTTGTTCCCATATATTATCTCGGAAAGAAAAACTGAAAATTATGCATATGGCAGAAAATCAGAAAGCCAAAAACGAAATGTGGGAATGTGTACCTAAAGCATCTCGTGAGTTTATATCATTTTGTTATGACGATTACGGCTATAAAGTTGTATTCTCCACAAATGACAGAAAAACAGGGTTTTGCGGAAAGTGTTTTAAAAAAATCGCTTTTCAAAAAAATCTTGTATCAAGGCATAACTACAAATGCCCGTACTGTCATAAGAATCTGACAGCTGTATCATATAAGCAATTATCAAGCAGATACAAATTTAAGTGCTATTCGATGCTTGATATATATGATGACGATAGACTTATGGTAAGACATTTCGATGTATCTGAAGTGATTAGAGCAAAAGTTGAGTCAGGCTATATTCAAGAAATAAAAGCTGACCGCAGTATAGATGAATATGAAAGAGATTTGTTTGACCTAAACAGAACTTCATTTAGTTATCATATACGCAAATATGATTACACAACCGGTGTCTTGTTCTGGCAAAATTCTAAACCGAGTGAGGGTTATCACTTGGTTGGAATGTTACCCAACAGATACTATGAATCTGAAAAGATATATAAAGGAAATTTTAATAGTATTACTCAGAAGATTTCCGGTATATCTGATGTGATAGACTCAATCTCGCATTGTATTTCCAATGGTGTAGTTGATTCTCAAAGACTTGAAGAACTTATTCTTGGCAGTAAAAATACAATACTTGCTGAAAAGCTCGAAAAAATTGGTTTGATAAATTTGTCATCTCATGTAATTTTTCAATCCATAAGAAGCTTTTGTTATGACGCAAAATTCAATGAATATCTTCCGTATACAGTAAAAGAATTCATTAAGTGCAATAAGCGTTTTCTTAAATTTGCTGTTGAGAATAATATTGACTATCTAACATTGCGTTGTATGCAACACTTCAACGAAAAGTTTACCGATAAATTTGAGGATTTTATGCTTGCCTATAACTACTGTAAAAGTAAGAAGGGTGAAAATGTTCCAAATTCAGTCAATCGTATTGTTGATTTTTGCGTAACATACAAAGTGACGGTTAGGCAGGTTGTGTCTTATCTTGAGAAGCAGTCAGGAAGCATAATCGAATTACAAGATTATGTGAGTATGTATCTTGAGGCATATAGCTTGAGTCACAATACAACATATTCGGTTCTTGAGTACAGCAAACATTTTCTGTTTCCGCAGGACCTTATGCAATCTCACGATGATGCACTTAATTGGCTTAACAGAGAGAAAGATAAGCGAGAAAAAAAGAAAATTATTAAAAAGAACAAGATGCTGTTATCTATTATTGAACCGCTACATGAATTGGACGGCAAAGATATTGGTAATTTCAAGTTTTCTTTTCCTCACAGCAAGTCAGATTTTGTACATCAAGGAGATTTGATGCACATTTGTGTAGGTAAATTCAATTATTTTGACAAGATGTGTGAGGGAAAAAATTATATTTGTTTTGTTGCAAAGGCAAACAGGCCTTATGCAACGGTAGAATTTAAGAAAGAAGAAAACAATCAGCTTTCTCTCATTCAAGCGAGAGCTTACGGAAATGGGGATGTTACCTCGGACTGTAGTGAGCAAATAAACAAATTTAAAAATTTGCTTGAAGCTACTGTTTTATCAAATTTATCAAAGAAATAAAAGGAGATTTTTATTATGAAAAAAATGAGTTTTACAATTACAACAACACTTAAAGATAAACTTGCTCTTATGAGTAAAATTTATATGAGCAACAGAAAATCAGGAATATATCCTATGGCTGTTATGGCAGACCGCAAAGGTTTCTTTCATTGTTGCAGTATAGCAGACACGCTTTCATACAAATTAGGTTCAGATGAACTCGGTATGATTCCTGAGCTTCCTGATGAGGCAATCATATTTCCGGACGGCGTAGTACGACTCATATTGTCAATGCCTGCCGGAACAACTCTTGATATTGAAAGCGAAGGTAATTGCGTATCTGTAAAAACACGCGGTAAAAAATCTTCCTGCAAATTCAATGTCGAAAGTAAGGATTTTCCTACAATTGAGGAAATCAATCCTACTGAATTGAATTTTGCTATGATTGAAAGCAGTTTCATTCGTACTGCACTTGAAAATTGTGCGTTTGCGATGAGTACCAACAATTCAAAGCCCATATTTACAGGGCTGAATTTCGTGTGCAAAAACGGAATGCTTGAAGCTTATGCAATTGATGGTTTCAAGATTGCAAGAAGTAGGACAAAATCGGAAGGTGAGTTTACATTTACGATTACAAAAGACGCGGTATCCATATTGATGAGTTGCCTGAAAAGTGCTAACAGTAAAATCAATATCGGCATTAACAAATCAGGAAACAAGGCAGTCTTTATCGTTGATAACCAAACCGTGTTGAGAACATCATTGCTGACCGGCACTTTAATGGAAGTTGACAACTTTTTTGTTGAACATGAAAAATCTGTAAAAGTAGATACAGCCTTACTTTTGGGCGTGCTTAAGCAGATAACTACTGTTGCCACAAAAGACGAGGTATTGGTTGTTATGACGATAAGTGATGACAATATGAGCTTATCTTATAATGGCAAAACAGCTACATATGTTGACACGGTTCCGATTGAGACTCAGGGTATTACTTGTGAATCTCCTGAAAGAATCGGAATCAATGTAGGTTACTTAACTGATTGTGTTAAAGCAGTTAATGATGATAATGTTTCATTATCAATCAAAAATGCTTTAAATCCAATTATTATCAAAGGCAAAACAGAAACTGAAACTGTTTTAGTCCCAATGCGTATAGCAGAAAAGTAATTAATGAAATGTGAGGTGCTTAATTTAAGCACCTCACAATTTTATAAAAGGAGAAACAAATATGTTATTATACACAACCATTGACAGATGGTATCTCAATCATAATTCCGCTGAAATTGTGGATTTATATTATAATCCCGATTCAAACGCCGGAGGACAGTATGTCGAAAATCATATTTCATATGACTTGATTAAAGAGTCATATATAAACTCAGAAGGTGACACAGATGTATTTTTTGATCTGCTCGATTCACAATGTCTTCAGTATTGTATCGACAAAGGTACCGATATATATGATTGGTTTGACGATATTATGAGGCATCTTGATAGCGGATCACCAAAAGATATTGTATATGTTAAATCAAATTCAAACGATGATGCATATTATCTGACAAAGCCTGTACTGTTTGACCGTGACGAAGAAGTCATGAATAGACTTGTAGTTATTGCAACTGTTCCAACTATGGACAATCCCTGCGGTATTCCTTCAAATGCAATGACCGAAGATGAATACTTAGGTTTTAAAGGTTGTAGTTCACCTGTCAGTAACTATGTTATTGATAAGCTCAGGTGCAATAAAAACTTGAAATCTGATCAAGGAAAACGCAAGTTTCAAAAGGAATGTAAAATTGCTGCTGATAAGTATCACATTATCCGAGAAAATGAAAAGCAAAATTATGACTTCCTTTTAAGTTGTGACATTCTTCGTGACAAAACACCTAAAGAAATCAATTATATTAACAAACTGTTGAGTAATTAAGGAGTGTTAATAATGGCAGAAATAAAAAAAGACAAAATCAATGAAACAGTTGAGGAACAAGGTGCAATGTATGTTGTTATTTGTTCGTTCAATCGTGACATTTATGTGTTGGAAAATCCGAAAACAAAGAACAATTTGTTTTACAACAAAGAAGATGCTCATGATGCAATGCTTGATGACATGATATCTACAAGCAGGAATGTATTAGAAGAAGATATAACAATTGAAGTGCTGGAAAAGTTACTTAAAAAAGAATACAGTGATATCGACTACAATGATGATTATGTTGTAGGTGATATGTATCCTGACTCAGCATGGATAAATTTTCAAAGCTATGATACATATGATGTTAGCATTGTAAAAGTTAAGGGTTAAAATTTACTGCCACATATCACTCAGTAAGGATATGTGGCAGATTAGACTTGTTTCTAAGGAGATTTATATAATGAAACTAAAAGTTGAATCAGTTAGGTCAGAGTTCTATTCTGTATCATATGAGAACAATAATGATAATGCAATGTTTTATTTTGATTTGACAAATTACACTCTCATTGTTGTATCAAACAGAGGAAATTTCATTGGCAAGTGGCACAATAACGATGATAAGTCGTTTCTTGAGCTTATTTGTGATACAGACAAATCGCAGTTTTTATCTCACATTGCTGTCAAAGACTCCTATAACAAAGTGATAACTTGGGAAAACATAAAGAAGTATTTGTTCGATACTCTTGATGGAAAAACTCCTGATTTTTCTTTGGCAGATATTGAGGATGCCTGTTATGATTGTCTTACCGAATCTACCTTGTGTAGTGAAATATACGGTATTTTGAGATGTTCTCACTTCTATTTTTTAGATTCAGCTGCAGAAGAAAACATAGCAATGGCTATAGAGCCTGATTACAGCGTTGAAGCTTATATGATAGCTAATGTTTTTGATGAGCAAATCAAACCGTATATTAAGTTGTGTATTGAAAAAACCTCAGACAGTACAAACGATTGGCTTGATAAAGAAATTGAAGTTGATGGAATCACATGCTATGCAATTGTATGTCCTCATTGTATGACATTTTACAATGAGGCAATGATGACCTACGGAAATTATTGTCCACAATGTGGAGCAAGAATGATTCATACAACCAAGTAATACCAAATCTTACCAAAAGATATTGACCACACAAGAGCGAATCAGTTCTTGTGTGGTCTTTTTTATTGCACGACTGTTAAAAAAATCATAGAGCAACAAAATCAATAATTTTTAATAAATCAGTATGCTATACTGATTATGAACTCTGAAAGAGGTGAATAATGAACAAAACTGAAAAAAGCACAAATAAAAAAGGTAAGGTGGTTGTAGAGAATTATTACAAAACAACAGATAAAGAAGCTCAGAAGATGCTTTTTAACGAGCAGTATGCTCGAATGATCAATGCAAAAAATGCTAAGTTATAATGCTAAATTTGATAATTATTAATGCGTGCGATATTTACAAAGTGCAGAAGATATGATATAATGTGCACGATTTACAAGAAAGGTATCGTATCATTGTATGCACCTGTGATTCACGCTAGGAGCATTTTATGATCGAACAAATTAAAGCAGCACTATATGTGCGACTGTCGCAAGAGGACAGAAATAAACTTCATCCCGAAGATAATAGTGAAAGCATAAATAACCAAATTATGTTATTAAAATCTCGCTGTGAAAAAGAGGGATGGATAATATACGACATATATAATGACGATGATTTTTCAGGATCCGACCGACAACGACCGGAATTCAACAGAATGATTGAGGATGCACGGTTACATAAGTTTGATGTTTTGCTATGTAAAACACAATCACGATTTTGCCGTGATCTGGAACTTGTAGAGCATTACCTAAACTATATGTTTCCGGTGTGGAACATTCGCTTTTTGAGTATTATTGACAATGCGGATACTTCTAATCGACAGAACCGAAAAGCACGACAAATCAATGGACTCATAGACCAATGGTACCTTGAGGATATATCTGAAAATGTTAAAGCAGTTTTGTCTGCAAAGCGTAAAAAGGGAGAATGGGTAGGTAGTCAAGCTCCTTACGGCTATGCCAAATCACCTGAAGATAAGCATAAACTTATTATAGATGAACCTGCAGCAAAGATTGTACGATACATTTACAGATTATACATCAATGGCTTAGGTTATGCGTCAATAGTACGCAGACTTAATGACGAACAAATACCGCCTCCTGCAAAGTATAAGAATCTTAAAGAAGTATCCTCGCATAAAAAAACAGCTACGAGAGGATTATGGTGCTATTATACTATTCAGAAGATATTAAGCAGTCAGGTGTATATCGGTAATACTGTTCAAGGTAAGAGTGAAAAATTATCTTATAAAGGTGAAGAACGGCGATATAAACCTCAAAGCGAGTGGGATATTGTCGAAAATACTCACGATGCAATTGTTAGTTATGATACTTGGCATAAGGCACAGATAATACGCTCAACAAGAAGTACTCCCTATAAACAGGATATGAAAAATACGGTGTTCTCGCGAATGTGTAAATGTGTGTATTGTGGTGCTACACTCAATAAACATACTTATCATAATTCACCAATGCTTGAATGTCCTACTAAACACATTAAAACGGGAATATGTCCCGGATGTGTCATAACCGTAAAAAGACTTGAAGAAATTGTGATTGATGAAATCAAGGACCATTGTCAAAGGTTAATGGATGTTTCTGCTGTCAAAAGTAAGATTGATTCTAATGTTGAAATAAATAATCGTCGTCAGGAAATTTTAAAATCAATTGAATCCGCAATAAAAAAGCAAAAATTATTAAAAAATAGACTAACTTCCTTATACATGGATAAAGCTGATGGAATAATATCTATTAATGACTATTATCAATTTAAAAATGCAATAGATGCGGATTCCGTAGAAATTGATACCACTATTAAATTGCTTGAATCAAAGTTATTGAGTATAGATGATGAGATTAAGGCACTTGAAAGCAATCATACAATAGTGACTCAATACAGTAATATTGAAAAATTGACACATAATGAACTTATGTTTTTGGTTGACTATATCGAAGTCGGCGGAACAAGAGATAACAGAATAGTCCGAATTCATTGGAAATTCTGAGGAATGTTTTGATGTATCCTTTTATACAACGCAGGGCAACCCGTGATCACAAGAGATAATGTCACCATGCAGATTGACACGGTTGTGTATTTTGAAATTACCGATCCAAAGCTTTATACTTACGGTGTAGAAAGACCGCTCAGCGCTATTGAAAATCTTACTGCAACAACATTGCGTAATATCATCGGTGATCTTGAGCTTGATAACACACTCACATCCCGTGATACAATCAACGGTAAAATCAGAGTGATTCTTGACGAGGCAACCGACGCATGGGGCATTAAGGTAATCCGTGTTGAGCTTAAAAACATTCTTCCGCCCCGTGAAATTCAGGATGCGATGGAAAAGCAGATGAAGGCAGAGCGTGAGCGCCGTGCAAGAATTCTTGATGCAGAGGGTGAAAAACGCAGTCAGATTCTTGTTGCAGAGGGTATGAAGGAATCTGCAATTCTTAAAGCCGACGCTGTTAAGGAGCAGAAAATCCGTGAGGCGCAGGGTGAAGCTGAGGCTATTCTCACAGTTCAGAAAGCTAATGCCGACGCACTTAAAATGCTCAATGAGGCTTCTCCTACCGATAGAATTATTCAGCTTAAATCGCTTGAGGCATTCGGTAAAGCCGCTGACGGCAAGGCTACAAAGATTATCATTCCTTCAGATATTCAGGGACTTGCGGGTAGTGTTACCGCAATTAAAGAACTCTGGAAAGATGATGTGCCAAAGGCATAAAGAATGTGAAATTTACGGCAATTTTTCGGGCACAGAATTCTGTGTCCGATTTGTTGCATAAAATTGTGGGGGATAGGAAATGCAATTTTTACTCGACCTGTTGTGGTACTTCGTAATTTTCTCGTTTTTTGGCTGGGTGGCGAGCAGTTTCCGTTCGCTTCTTCTTGAGAAAAAATTCAGTAACAACGGTTTTTTGACATCACCGTTTTGCCCTATGTACGGATTTTCGGCGGTTATTTGTTATACAGCACTAAAACCGTTTGAAAACAGCAAGCTGATTTTATTCATCGGTTCAACTCTGATATTATCTGCACTTATGGTTGTGGTCGGTGTGCTTGTAGAAAAAACTCTCAAATTCAAGCCATGGGATTTTTCTTCCTCGAAATTCAGCATAGGCAATTATATAACTTTTCCTTATGCACTTTTTCTCGGATTGCTCGGTATGCTGCTTGTCGGATTGATAATTCCGGTGCTTCGCACAGCCGTTGAAGCAATTCCTTTCTGGGTAAGTCTTATTCTTGTTCTTTGCTTCTGCGGAATTATTGTAATTGATTATGTTTTTTCAATGATAACAACAATCCGTCTGCTCAGAAGAATTGCAAAGCTTAAAAATTCTTCCGAGCTTATGGATAAAGGTGCAACAGAGGTTGAAATTCAGGAACTTGAAGAAAACTATAACCGACTTTTTACAGAAAATATTTTAAGAAAAAGACTTGCACACGCTTATCCCGATCTCACTCATATGGCTTATGTAAAGCAAATTAATGCTAAAATTGAGGAGATTAAGCAGGATAATATGAAAGAATATACACAAACCTTTGAAAGCAAAGATGACAAGCCGTTTGCTTACGGATTCTGTTTTACGAAGCTTTTTTATCTGTTTGTGATCGGTTCTTTCATCGGCACGATTCTTGAAACAATATGGGCGTTCTGCGTTGACGGACATTTTGAAATGCGTGTCGGTATGGTTTACGGTCCGTTTATTCCTGTTTACGGCGGCGGTGCGTGTTTTCTGACAGCCGCTTTGTATAAGCTTTACAAGCTTAATGATACGCTTGTTTTTGTGATAAGTGCTTTTGTCGGAGCAGGTTTTGAGTATTTCTGTTCGTGGTTGCAGGAGCAGATGTTCGGCACGGTTTCATGGGACTACAGTGACACTCCGTTTAACCTTGACGGCAGAACTAATCTTATGTATGCCCTTATCTGGGGATTCCTCGGCCTTGTCTGGGTGCGTTATCTGTATCCGTGGACAGCAAAACTTATTGAAAAAATCCCTAAAAGAGCAGGTGCAATTATTACAACATTTCTGATTGTATTCATGGCATTCAACGGCTTTATGTCCGTAACAGCTACGGCAAGATGGACTCAGAGAACAGAGGGAGTACCTGCGTCAAACAGCTTTGAAGAATATCTCGATGAAAAATTCGATAATGAAAAGATGGAATTTCTTTTTCCGGGTATGAAAAAGGCTGCAGAGGCGGGAGTTACAACCGAGGGCATAATTTCCAATGAAAGACCGTATCTTGATGCTACAGATCCCGATAACGGCATGAAAATCGAACAGGGAAAAGATGTTTCCGAGATTAATTAATATCATGAAGTGGCTATGCTTTGCACAGTCACTTTTTGCTTTTTGGCGGTATTTTAAAAATAATTTCGCCTGACTATTGAATTTTAACCGATTTTTTTATATAATTAATTAGTAATGCTTTATTTATGTCGATTCAAAGCATAAATTGGCATATTTGTCCTGACTTTGTCTGCCCACGGCACGGTTTTTGCGGCAATTTATCAAGTGGGCGGAAAGGCTATGAGTAATTATGAAAAAGGTTGCAATTATTATGGGCTCCGACAGTGATTTTCCCGTAGTATCAAAGGCTGTCAGTAAACTCAAAGAATTTGGCGTAGAGTATGAGGTTCATGTAATGAGCGCACACCGTACTCCCGATGCGGCAATTAAGTTTTCGGCAGAGGCTAAAAAGAACGGTTTTGGCGTAATCATTGCCGCAGCAGGTATGGCGGCACATCTCGCAGGTGTTCTTGCGGCAAAAACAACCCTTCCTGTGATAGGAATCCCATGTAAGTCGGCTCAGCTTGACGGTATGGATGCTCTTCTCGCAACAGTTATGATGCCTACAGGAATTCCGGTTGCAACAGTAGCAGTTGACGGTGCGGCTAACGCTGCAATTCTTGCCGTTGAAATGCTCGCACTTTCCGACGATTCTCTTGCAGAGAAGCTTGAAAATATGAAAGCTGATATGGAAAAAGGCGTTGCCGAAAAAGACAAGGCAATGCAGGCTAAGGTGGCAGAGCTTTGATTAAGAACTATGTAGATATTGACACAAAACTTGACAAAGTAAATGACGAGTGCGGTGTGTTCGGTATTTACCGTAATGATGACGATATAGATGTTGTTGCCGCCGCAAATGACGCACTCTTCAGCCTTCAGCACAGAGGACAGCAGAGCGCAGGTATCACCGTGAATAAAGACGGTGAATTTACAACTGTCAAGGAACTCGGTATGGTGTCCGAGATTTTTACACCCAAAGCACTTGAAAAACTTCCAAACGGTAAGATTGCAGTCGGTCATGTCCGTTATACTTCATCGGAATCACTCGACCGTGCATCTAACCAGCCGCTTGTTATGCGATATATTCAGGGTTCAATCGGTATTGCAAACAACGGCTCAATTACAAACTTCAATGAAATAAGGCAGGAGCTTGAAACAGGCGGTGCTGTTTTTCAGTCCAATTCTAATGCTGAAATTATGGCTTATGTCATCGCAACCGAAAGATGTGTAACAGACACGCTTGAAGATGCTGTTCTTTCTTCAATGAGAAAGCTCAAGGGTGCTTACTCAACTGTGATTTGCGCACCGAGCCGTCTTATCGGCTTTCGTGATATGCACGGATTCCGTCCGCTCTGTATCGGCAAACTCAAAAACAGCTGGATTTTCACTTCCGAAAGCTGTGTTATCGACAGTCTCGGCGGTGAATTTGTCCGTGATGTTGAGCCGGGTGAAATGGTAGTAGTTGACGAAGAAGGCTTTCACAGCTACAAATTAAAGCTTTTGCCCGATAAAACATCTTTCTGCCTTTTTGAATATGTATATATCGCAAGACCGGACAGCGTAATCAACGGTGTCTGCGTACATAATGCAAGATTCAAAGCCGGTGAACTTCTTTATGACGAGTTCCCGATTGAGGCAGATATGGTGTGCGGTGTTCCCGATTCGGGACTTATTGCCGCACAGGGTTATGCAAAGGCTTCGGGTATCCCGTTCAGCACAGGTTTTGTCAAGAACAAATATATCGGCAGAACAGTAGGATCGGGTAAAGATAAAAAGAAAAGACTTCTCAGAACAAGACTTACTGCTTTGAAGGCTAATGTTAAAGGCAAGAGAGTTGTTATTATTGACGACTCAATCGTCAGAGGCGAAACATCAAAGCATATTGTTCGTCTTATGCGTGAGGCAGGAGCTGCCGAGGTGCATATGCTCATCAGCTCACCTCCGTTTGTATGTCCGTGCTACTTTGGTGTGGACATTCACGATAAAGAAAGTCTTATTGCAAACAAGTTGACAACAAGTGAAATCTGTGAATATATCGGTGCAGATTCACTTGGTTATCTCAGTATAAACAGTCTCAGAAAAATTGCTGAGGGTGCAAATATAGAATTCTGTGACGGTTGTTTCACGGGCAGCTATGACGCTGAAATTCCGAGAACAATCTTTGTAGATAAATACGCTAAAAAAATTAACAGAAAGTGACGGAGTGATTACAATGAACAACAGCTTTTCCGAAAGCTACAAAGCGGCAGGTGTTGATGTAACAGCAGGCTATAAGTCTGTAGAGCTTATGAAAAAGCATGTGGCACGCACAAAAATTGACGGTGTTATTTCAGGCATCGGCGGTTTCGGCGGACTTTTTGCCCCTGATTTCAAAGATATGGAAGAGCCTGTACTTGTCAGCGGTACTGACGGTGTAGGTACAAAAATCAAGCTTGCTTTTCTTCTTGACAAGCATGACACAATCGGTATTGACGCAGTTGCAATGTGCGTAAACGATGTAATTTGCTGTGGAGCAAAACCTCTTTTCTTCCTCGATTATATCGCAATCGGCAAGAACTATCCCGAAAAGGTAGCTGAAATTGTATCAGGTATTGCAGAAGGCTGTGTTCAGTCCGGGTGTGCTCTTATCGGCGGTGAAACTGCAGAGCATCCGGGTCTTATGCCTGTTGATGAATATGATGTTGCAGGTTTCAGCGTTGGTATTGCAGACAAGCCGAAGATGATTGACGGTTCAAAGCTTTGTGAGGGTGATGTACTTTTAGGACTCCGTTCTTCTGGTGTTCACTCAAATGGTTTTTCGCTTGTCAGAAAAATCTTTGATATCAACGAGGAAACAATCAATGCCGAGTATCCTGAGCTTGACAAAACTCTCGGTGAAACATTGCTCACTCCAACAAAAATTTATGTAAAACCTCTTCTCGCTCTTATGGATAAGGTTGATGTAAAGGCTGTTTCACACATCACGGGCGGCGGTTTCTATGAAAACATTCCCCGTATGCTTACAGACGGTCTTTCAGCCAAAATCAAAAAGGACAATATTCCTGTTCTTCCTATTTTCAAGCTTATGCAGAGAGTAGGTAATATCCCCGAGCACGATATGTTCAACACATTCAATATGGGTGTAGGTATGATAATCGCCGTTGCCAAGGAAGATGCAGACAAGGCTCTTGAGGTTCTTGCGGCTAACGGTGAAGACGCTGTTGTACTCGGTGAAGTAATCAGCGGTAATGACGGAGTAGTGTTTGAATAATGAAAAATATTGCAGTTCTTGTGTCGGGCGGCGGCACAAATCTTCAGGCACTTATTGACGCTCAGAATAGGGGAGAGATTAAAAACGGAAAAATCTCTCTTGTTGTGTCCTCAAATCCAAACGCTTATGCACTTGAAAGAGCAAAAAACAATTCGATTGCAACTGAGGTTATCAGAAGAAAAGACTATGACGAATTTGATGAGTATGATTCTGCTGTGACCGAGCTTTTGAAATCCAAGAATGTTGACCTTGTTGTCCTTGCAGGATTTATGACTATTCTCGGAAAGCAGTTTATTTCTGCTTTTGAAAACAGAATAATCAATATCCATCCGTCGCTTATTCCGTCATTCTGCGGCGAGGGCTATTACGGACTCAGAGTTCATGAGGAGGCTCTTAACAGAGGCGTCAAGGTAACGGGTGCTACCGCACATTTTGTAAACGAAGTGTGCGACGGCGGTCCCATTATCATTCAGAAAGCCGTTGAAATTCAGAACGGTGACACACCCGAAATTCTTCAGAAAAGAGTTATGGAACAGGCTGAATGGAAGATTCTTCCAAGGGCGGTATCGCTTTTCTGCGAAGATAAAATTATAGTAAAAGACAATAAAACCGAAATTCTTGACTAACGGAGGAAAAATATGAAACCTGTATCACTTTACAATGACATTGCTTCAACTTCATATCCGGGCAGAGGCATTGTAATCGGCAAAAGTGCAGACGGCTCAAAGGCTGTTATTGCATACTTCATTATGGGCAGAAGCGAAAACAGCAGAAACAGAGTGTTTGCAGAAACCGAGGACGGCATCAAAACTCAGGCTTTTGATCCGTCAAAGCTTGTTGATCCGTCACTTATCATCTATTCTCCCGTAAGAGTTCTCGGCAACAAAACCATCGTTACTAACGGTGACCAGACAGATACTGTTTATGACCTTATGAATGAAGGTCAGACATTTGGACAGTCACTCACAACAAGAGAGTTTGAGCCTGACGGCCCTAATTACACTCCACGAATTTCAGGTATCGTTGAGTGCGAAAACGGCAAGATGAACTATGCAATGTCAATTCTCAAAAGTGCAGATGGCAATCCTGATTGTTGCGAAAGATACACATTTACATATGACAAGCCGATAAACGGTCTTGGCAGATTCATTCACACATATATGAGTGACGGCAATCCGCTTCCGAGCTTTGAGGGTGAACCTACACTCGTAGAAATCGGTAACGATGATATTGACACATTTGCCGAGAAAATCTGGAATTCTCTCAATGAGGATAACAAGGTTTCACTTTTTGTACGCTATATTGACATTGCTTCAAATAAGGCAGAGTCAAGAATTATCAATAAAAACAAGTAATTTATTTTTCGGAAAGGATGAATCCAATGAACGAACTTGCTTTAAAATACGGCTGTAATCCGAATCAGAAGCCTTCGAGAATTTTCATGCAGGACGGCAAAGATCTTCCTGTTGAGGTTCTCAACGGCAAACCCGGTTACATCAACTTTCTTGATGCATTTAACTCATGGCAGCTCGTAAAGGAACTCAAAGCGGCAACAGGTCTTCCTGCGGCTGCATCATTTAAGCATGTAAGTCCTGCCGGTGCGGCAGTTGCAACTGAGCTTTCTGACACACTCAAGAAAATCTACTTTGTAGATGACCTTGAACTTTCTCCGATTGCAAGCGCATATGCAATGGCAAGAGGTGCAGACAGAATGTCGTCATACGGTGACTGGGTGGCTCTTTCCGATACTTGCGACGTTCAGACTGCAATCCTCCTCAAGAGAGAGGTTTCTGACGGTATTATTGCTCCTGACTATACTCCCGAGGCTCTTGAAGTTCTCAAGTCAAAAAAGAAAGGCAACTATAATGTCGTAAAAATTGACCCAAACTATGTTCCTGCTCCTATTGAGCATAAGGATGTTTTCGGCATTACATTTGAACAGGGCAGAAATGAACTCAAAATTGACGAAGAAATGCTCCTTCAGAACATTGTAACAGATAATAAGAATTTCACAGAGGAAGCTAAGCGTGACCTTCTTGTTGCTCTTATTACTCTTAAATATACTCAGTCTAATTCTGTTTGCTACGCAAAGGGCGGTCAGGCAATCGGTGTAGGCGCAGGTCAGCAGTCAAGAATTCACTGCACAAGACTTGCAGGCAATAAGGCTGATATCTGGTATCTCAGACAGCATCCGAAGGTTATGAACCTTCCGTTTGTTGACAACATCCGCCGTCCTGACAGAGATAACACTATTGATGTTTACATCTCTGATGATTATGAGGATGTGCTTGCTGACGGTATATGGCAGCAGTTCTTCAAAACTAAGCCCGAACCTCTTACAAAGGAAGAGAAAAAGGCTTGGCTTGCAACATTTGACGGTGTTTCACTCGGTTCTGACGCATTCTTCCCATTCGGTGACAACATTGAAAGAGCAAAGCGTTCAGGTGTTAAATTTGTTGCACAGCCCGGCGGTTCAATTCGTGATGATAATGTTATTGAAACCTGCAATAAGTACAATATGACAATGTCATTTACGGGTATTCGTCTTTTCCATCACTGATAGAGGTGCGGTTATGAAAATTTTAATGATTGGTTCGGGCGGCAGAGAGCACGCTTTAATTAAAAAGCTTCTTGAAAGTCCTAAATGCACAAAGCTTTATTGCGCTCCCGGCAACGGCGGTATTTCAAGAGATGCCGAGCTTGTTAATATCGGAGTTATGGATAAAGAAAATATGGTTAAGTTTGCAAAGGACAATGCAATTGACCTCGTTTTTGTAGCTCCTGATGATCCGCTTGCTGACGGTATGGTTGACGCTATGCAGGAGGCTGGAATCAGAGCATTCGGTCCTAATGCAAATGCCGCTATTATTGAGGCGTCAAAGGTTTTCTCAAAAAATCTTATGAAGAAATACGGCATACCTACTGCAAAGTATGAAGTATTTAATGACGCTCAGAAAGCAATTGACTATATAAAGAACGAAAATACCGCTCCCGTTGTTGTAAAAGCTGACGGTCTTGCACTCGGCAAGGGTGTAATTATTGCTCAATCTGTTGATGAGGCAATTGAAGCAGTCAAAGAAATTATGGAGGACAAGAAGTTTGGTGACTCAGGTAACAATATCGTTATCGAAGAGTTTCTTACAGGTCCCGAGGTTTCTGTTCTTGCATTTACAGATGGTAAGTGCGTAAAACCTATGGTCAGTTCAAAAGACCACAAGCGTGCTTTTGATAATGACGAAGGTCTTAACACAGGCGGTATGGGCACAATCAGCCCGAACCCGTATTATACAGACGAGATTGCCAAAGAATGTATGGATACAATCTTTATCCCTACAATTGAGGCGATGAATAAAGAGGGCAGACCTTTTAAGGGTTGTCTGTACTTTGGACTTATGATTACACCTAACGGTCCAAAGGTTATTGAATACAATGCCCGTTTCGGCGATCCTGAGGCTCAGGTTGTTCTTCCAAGACTTAAAACTGACCTTGTAGATATCTGTGAGGCTGTTATTGACGAAAAGCTTTCCGATCTTGACATTGAATGGGACAACGGCGCTGCGGCTTGTGTTGTTATGGCAAGCGGCGGATATCCTGTTTCATACAAAAAGGGTATAGAGATGTTCGGTCTTAATGATAACGGCGGTGTCGATGGTGCAACCGTTTATCATGCCGGCACTAAGTACGAAAACGGAAAGTTCTATACAAACGGCGGTCGAGTTCTCGGTGTTACTGCAACAGCGGATACACTTGATGAGGCACTCGAAAAGGCATATGCCGCAGTAGAAAAAATTTCCTTTGAAGGCGCTCATTACAGACACGATATCGGCAAAACTAAATAATATATTAAGAGCCACTCATTACGAGCGGCTCTTTTTTTAGCCTGCATTTTTAATCTGCAGTCTTAATTTGTCAGAAATCATGGCAATAAATTCGCTGTTTGTGGGCTTACCTCTGTCGTTGTGAATTGTATATCCGAAATATGAGTTCAGAACATCAATGTCCCCTCGATCCCATGCAACCTCAATTGCGTGTCTTATAGCTCTTTCAACCCGTGAAGAAGTTGTTTCGTACTTTTTGGCAACCGACGGATAGAGCTGTTTTGTCACGGCATTGATAATTTCAGGATGCTCAACAGACATAATGATTGAATCACGCAGATAGTGATAGCCTTTGATGTGAGCCGGAACTCCTATTTCATGGAGAATATCGGTCACTTTCATTTCAATTCCGAAAGCGTCAATAACTCTGCCTTTGCCAAAATTGTTTTTCTTGCTCAAATCCGACAAATCGCTGATAATGGTGCTTAATTCGGAAATGTTATACGGCTTCAACACAAAATACGATGCGCCCGAATTCATAATTTCACGCTCAAGAACAGTGCTGTGGAATGACGAATACACCATAAACACAGGCACTTTCGTGCTTTCTCGTGTAATGCTTCTCATAACACCGATTGCGTCAAGCCTTGTCATAAATGAATCCATCAGTACAACATCAGGGCTTTCTCTTTTAATTTTATCGCACAATTCTTCTCCGTCTTTTGCGCAGAAAATAACGGAAATATTCTTACTCTGTAAGATATTAAGATTTTCCTGCGTAAATTCGGAAGCGTCATCGGTTACGATTAGTTTTATTTTGTTGTTCATTGTGATTTCCCCCAGTAATTTTTGTTGTACTAATATTACCACAAAATGGTAAAGTTGGCAATACCTTCCATAAAACTTTTTTGAAAAATTGAGAAAAAAGTTTTATATTTTGCGTTACAAAATCAAAAATGAACAAACGATCATATATTTAGTGTTGATTATTGTAGCGATTTGCCATATATTGTGCAAACACACCGTAACCCTCTTTGGGATTATTAAGAAAAACATGGGTAACAGCACCAATAATTTTACCGTTTTGAACTATCGGACTGCCGCTCATACCCTGTACAATACCGCCGCAATTTTCGAGCAATCTACTGTCGGTTATTTTTATGACAAAATTTTCATTTGATGTCATATCACGGTTGCATATTCTTTTGATTTCAATATCATATTCCTGCGGCGTATCTCCGACAGGCGTTGTTACCATAACAGCCTTTCCTGTTTTCACCTCATCGTCATTTGCAATCAGATATTTCTTGTTTCTTTTATAATTTTCACTCGTTAAATCTCCGAAAATTCCTAAAGGGGAGTTGACGCTCAAATTACCAAACTTTACATCGGTAAAATATCCGCAGAAACTGCCGGCTTTTCCGCAGACGCTTTTTTCAATGCCGCTGATTTCAGCCCGAACCGCTTCTCCTGATTTTAACGGTAACAAACCAGCCGTGTCACAGTCGCATATTCCATGACCGAGTGCGGCAAAATAATTATTGCTGTCATCATAATAGGTCATAGTTCCGATGCCTGCACAGCTGTCACGAACCCACGCACCGAGGAGATATACTCCCACGGTATTTTTAATCGGCAAAACGGTTTTCTTTTCGGTTTTGCCGTTTCTATCAATTTCAACAGTAATTTCATTGCCGTTTGATTTTTCAATTTCAGACTTTAATTCTTCATTTGTGCTGATTTTTGTATTATTTACTTTCTTTATAATATCGTTTACTTTAAGTCCGCCGTCTTTTGCGGGGCAAACATATTTTTCACCGTCATAGTAGCTTTCAAGCTTGATTATCATTGCTCCGTTAGCATAAAATTTAACTCCGAAAGCCTCACCGCCAATGTAAACCTCATTTTTATCATCAGCGGCATAAGGTGAAAAAGTCGAAACAGTAAATAATAATGTGAAAATCAGGGCAACTGATATAATTTCTTTAAATTTTCGCAAAAAATTCACCTTCTTTCCGTTGCCTTTATTATGATTTGCATTTATAATATAGATTAGTGCGTTGATGAAAATATTAAAAATGTTACTGGCAGAGGATTTTCCGAAAAGGCGATAAACAGCCGTGCATTGTAAATTATTTTCTGAAATTATATCATTTTCTTATTATGAGGTATATATGGAAAACATAAATTCTAACCTTGTCGGTCTTACCGATTCCGAAGTTCAAAAGCGTATAGATGAAGGAAAGGTAAATATTTCAACTAATATTAAAACCAAATCAATCAAAAGAATATTTTGTGATAACATTTTTACGCTTTTCAATCTTATAAATGTAATTTTGCTTGCGGCATTGATTTTTGTGGGTTCACACAAGAATATGCTTTTTATCGGTGTTGTTATCGCAAATATAATTATAGGTATAGTTCAGGAAATTCGTTCCAAAATAAGCGTTGACAAGCTGACTATTTTGTCTGAGAAAAAAATCAATGTTCTCAGAAACGGTAAAATTGCAGAAATAAGTAAAGATGAGATTGTTCTTGACGATATTCTTGTGCTTTCAAGAGGAAGCCAGATTCCTGCCGACTGCATTGTATGCGACGGCAACTGCAGAGTCAACGAAAGTTTGCTTACAGGCGAATCAAATCTCATTGAAAAAAATGTCGGAGATGAACTTCTTTCAGGCAGTTTTATTGCGGCAGGAAAATGCTATGCTCAGGCTGTAAAGGTCGGAGCCGATTGCTATGCCGCTAAGATAAATAACGAAGCCAAATATATTAAAAAAGTAAATTCTCAGATTATGGAGTCATTCAATTTCATTATCAAAATCTGTACATTTGTACTTTTTCCGATTGGCATTGCATTTTTTATTCGACAATTCACCCTGCCCGATGCAACATTGCAGTCTGCTGTAATCAGCACTGTTGCGTCGCTTGTCGGTATGATTCCAAAGGGAATGATTCTTCTTACAAGTTCTGTTCTTGCAGTATCAATTATCAGGCTTTCATCCAAAAAGGTTCTTGTACAAGAGATGTATTGCATTGAAACACTTGCAAGAGTCGATGTGCTTTGTCTTGATAAAACGGGAACGCTTACAACAGACGAAATGACGGTAACAGGTGTCATTCCGTTTGGGGCTGATGACAATAAAATTAAGAAAGCACTTTCTTCAATTGTAAAAGCGTCCGATGAACTAAATGCAACTTTGTATGCACTGCGTGACTATTCAGATTCCGTTTCACCGTATGAGTGCAGTAAATTCTGCGATTTTTCGTCCGAAACAAAATGGTCGGGCGGTACATTTGAAAACGGTAAGACCTACATAGTCGGTGCGACTGAATGTATTTTAAAAAGCAGAGAAAAGTATTCCGAAGTGTATTCTGAGATTGAAAAGATAAATCAAACCGTCAGAATCCTTGTTCTTGCCGAAAGCGATAGTGAACCGGACAAAGACTCATTGCCTGATGATTTAAAACCGCTTGCACTCATTCTTATCAAGGATAAACTTCGTGATAATGTAAATGAAACGGTAAAATATTTTAGGGAACAGGGTGTCACCTTAAAGGTCATTTCAGGCGACAGCGTTAAAACTGTTAAAAATATTGCACTTGACACAGGGATCGAGGGTGCAGAAAATGCAATCGATATGTCAACTGTGACAACAGATAAAGAGCTTGAAGATGCGGCAGAGCGTTGTAATGTGTTTGGCAGAGTAACTCCGGCTCAAAAGAAAAAGCTTGTGGTTGCCCTTAAAAAGCACGGACATTCGGTTGCTATGACAGGTGACGGCGTAAATGATGTTCTCGCACTCAAAGAGGCGGATTGCTCCGTAGCTATGGCGTCGGGCAGTGATGCCGCACGAAATGTGTCACAGCTTGTACTTGTCAATAATGACTTTGGCGCAATGCCGAGCGTTGTGGCAGAGGGCAGACGAACAATCAATAACCTAGAACGAAGCTCTGCACTCTATCTTGTTAAGACGATTTATTCGGTTATACTCTCAATTTTCTTCATATTCTTCCGCACAGGATATCCCTTTGAACCGATACAGCTTACGCTTGTCGGTGCATTAACGGTTGGACTGCCATCATTTGTTCTCGCACTTCAACCGAATAAAGATATAGTAAAAGGTAATTTCACCGTAAATATAATAGCAAGATCACTCCCAACAGCTTTTTGTATTTCGGCAGATACAATATTACTCGCAATTTTAAAGTATATGACAGATATGCCGCAGGCACAGTTTTCAACTCTCTGCGTATATCTTACTGCATTTTCATGTATGTTGCTTGTAATCAGATTATCAATCCCGTTCAATCCGCTCAGAGCCGTTATGGTCATCGGATGTTCCGCAGGAATAATAATCGGTTCAATCTTCTTCGGCGGATTGTTCTCACTTGCACCGCTTACATTTGAAAACATCATATTGCTTGTAATCTTTGCTGTAGGCACATTTGTTGTATTTAATATATTCTACAATATAGCACAGCACTATATAGAAAAATTCAAAAAGGAAAGTCATCTTAAACTGACTGCAAAAAGAAATGCAAATAAACAAAAACGCTGAAAAATTAATCAGACAACTGAATAATCAAGGCTATGAGGCTTTTATAGTGGGCGGTTGTGTTCGTGATTATCTTCTCGGTTTGACTCCGCATGATACAGATATTTGTACAAACGCTTTGCCTGAGCAGACAAAAAAATGCTTTGAGGCTTATCGTATGTTTGATACAGGTATCAAACACGGCACAATTTCCGTTGTATGCGGCGGTGAAGTCTATGAAATCACAACCTACCGTATTGACGGTGATTATTCCGATAACCGTCATCCGGACAGCGTAAGCTTTACACGAAACATAAACGAAGATTTGCAACGTCGTGACTTTACGGTAAATGCAATGGCATATAACGCTGAATACGGTCTTGTCGATCCATACGGCGGTAAAAATGACCTTAAAGATAAAGTTATCCGTTGTGTCGGAAATCCCGATACACGCTTTAACGAGGATGCTCTGCGAATCTTGCGGGCATTACGCTTTGCCTCTGTTTACGGATTTTCAATTGAAGAGAACACATCAAAGTCTATATTTAAAAATGCAGACTTGCTAAAAAACATTGCAACAGAGCGTGTGATTTCGGAATTTCTAAAGCTCATCTGCGGTAAGGATGCCGTAAAAATTCTTGACGCTTACCGAGAAACGATTGCTGTTATTATCCCTGAAATTACCGTTATGTTCAATTTCAATCAGAACAACATTCATCATTCGTATGATTTATGGCAACATACCCTGACTGCACTCGGCACAATTGAACCGAATCCCATACTTCGTATGACAATGCTTCTGCATGACATCGGCAAGCCTTCTGTTAAAACTACTGACAACAGCGGTCAATCGCATTTTCAGGGACATCAGCTTGAAAGTAAAAAAATTGCAGACAGAATTCTGCACAGACTAAGATTACCGTCTGATTTTATCAACAAAACTCTTCTGCTTATTGAATATCATGATGTCCGTTTTAACGGCAGTAAAAAGCTTATGAAAAAGGTTATGAATGTACTCGGTACAGACCTTACAAAGCAGTTGTTAGAGGTCGAATACGCCGATATATCTGCCCAGTCTGAATATCAGCGAGAAGAAAAGCTCGGATATCTTGAAACGGCAAAAACACATCTTAATGAAATAATCAAAGATAACGAATGTTTTAAGCTGAGTCAGCTTGATATCAACGGTAAAGATGTTTTAAACCTTGGCGTAAAAGAGGGAAGAGATGTCGGAAATATTCTCGATTATCTGCTAATGCTTGTAGTAGATGCAAATGTTCCAAACAAAAAATCAATACTCATATCAAAAGCCAAAGAATATATTTACGGTAATTAAATAAATAAGTAATTAAAAAAGAGGATTTCAGCGAAAACTGAAATCCTCTGATTTTTGTTTAAAATTAAAGAACCTTTGATAAAAATTCTTTTAAACGGTCGTCCTGCGGATTATTGAAGAACTCCTGTGGATTGTTCTTTTCTTTGATAACACCGTCGTCAATAAATACAACATCGGTTGCAACTTCCTTTGCAAAGCCGATTTCGTGAGTAACAACAACCATTGTCATACCTGCCTTGGCAAGCTCTTTCATAACATCAAGAACTTCGCCGACCATTTCGGGGTCGAGTGCAGATGTTGGCTCGTCAAAAAGGAGAACATCGGGATTCATTGCAAGTGCTCTTACAATTGCAATACGCTGTTTCTGACCGCCTGAAAGCTGGTTCGGATATGCGTTTGCCTTTTCGGCAAGTCCTACACGCTCCAAAAGATCCATAGCGTCTTTTTTAGCCTCATCTTTGCTCTTGCCAAGAAGCTTGACAGGAGCCATTGTAAGGTTGTCAATAACAGTCTTGTGGGGGAAAAGGTTAAACTGCTGGAACACCATTCCCATTTTTTGACGGTGAACATTTATATTAACCTTTGGATCCGTAATATCGGTACCCTCAAAGAAAATGTGACCGCCTGTCGGTTCTTCAAGTCTGTTAAGGCAACGGAGAAAAGTTGATTTACCCGAGCCTGACGGACCGAGAACAACAACTACATCGCCTTTAAAAATGTCAATATCAATACCTTTAAGAACCTGAATATCTTTACCGAATGATTTTTCAAGTCCTCTTACGGAGATTAATGCGTTATCTTTCACTCTTTTTCAATCTCCTTTCAAATCTTCTGAGGATGTACGAAAGCACAAGTACAATTACAAGGTAAATCAATGCAACCGTAATAAGCGGGAAGAATGCCTCGTAAGTTCTTGAACGAATCATATTACCAATATATGTGATATCTGCAAGTGCAACATAACCTGCAACCGAGGTTTCTTTGAGAAGTGTAATAATTTCATTGCCGAGTGCAGGAAGAACATTTTTAATTGCCTGCGGAAGAACGACCATTGTCATTGTCTGTCTGTTGTTAAAACCGAGTGAACGGCTTGCCTCAGTCTGACCGATGTCAACAGCCATAATGCCCGAACGAACAATTTCTGCAACATAAGCGGCAGAGTTCATACCAAATGCAATGATTGCGGCAAAGATACCGTTTCTTACAGATGCAAGAATAATGTAATACATAATCATCAACTGAACTACAACAGGTGTGCCTCTGATAACAGTAATGTAGATATTGCAAATCGCATTAAAGAATTTCAGAACACAATCACCGAAGCTCCTGCATGTTCTCTTGTCAAGCTGAATATCGTGAGTCGCTCTTACAAGAGCAATGACAAAACCGATAATAACACCGATAATACCTGCAAACAATGTGATTTCAAGGGTTACAAGCAAACCGCTTAAAAGCTGCTGCCATCTGTTATCTGTGATGAATGTGTTTTTAAAGCTTTCACCGAGATTGCCGAACAAACTGCCAGATGCACTGTCGTTTACGATAATAACCTGAGTTGTGTTTGCATATGAAGTCGAAAAGTCGATATTTTTTCTTCTTTCCGGTGTGTCGGTCATACCCGCCATACCGAAATCGTCTTTGCCGGTCTGAACAGCAGTGATAACAGAATCAAATTCCATATCATCAATGACAAGTTTTTTACCGAGCTTGTCACAGATTGCGGTAGCCATCATCGGGTCAAGACCGACAATTTTACCGCCTTCAACATATTCATACGGTGGAAAAGCAGCGTTCGTAGCCATATGAAGTTCACCGTCATACTTGATATCCTTAGGCGATTCATAGGGTACGGTATCAGTATTACCCTCTATGTAATAGCTTTTGATTTTGTCCAGAACACCCTCGTCTTTAAGCTCTGCAAGAGCTTTGTCGATTTTTTCGGTGAGTTCATGATTTTCCTTTGAAATGCAGATTGCATACTGCTCTTCCGCAAAAGGTTCATCAAGAATTTTTAGTCCTGCATTTGCTTTTACAAATTCCTTTGCCGGTTCACTGTCAATTACAACACAGTCGATTTTATTCTGTGTAAGAGCTACGATAGCGTCGGCACCCTTGCTGTAACGCATAACCTTGGTGCCGTCAGCCTCATAGTCAGATACAAAAGTATCGCCTGTTGTACCATTCTGAACACCTACGGATGCTCCTTTGATATCATCGGCAGTCTTAATTTCCTTAACCGATGAATCACCGCATCCGGTGAACAGAAAAACAGTAGAGAACAGCATTGAAATCAGTACCAATAAAGTAACTGTCTTTTTCATTGTTTTCCTCTTTTTCTTTCTCTTAAAATATTTATTTGCAAATCCTTATCAGATTCTTGCAACGCCTGTCTCAACAGCGGCCTTCTTAACAGCCTCAGCAACAGTTTTGCCGATTCTCTTGTCAAATGCCTCGGGAAGAATATAATCTGCATTAAGCTCTTCATCGCTCACGAGTGAAGCAATTGCAAAAGATGCGGCAACTTTCATTTCTTCGTTAATATCGCTTGCACGGCAGTCGAGAGCACCTCTGAAAATACCCGGAAAAGCAAGTACATTGTTAATTTGGTTAGGAAAGTCACTTCTGCCTGTACCTACAACAGCCGCACCTGCCTTTTTAGCAATGTCAGGCATAATCTCGGGAGTCGGATTAGCCATAGCAAAAAGGATAGGATCCTTAGCCATTGACTTAACCATTTCTTCGCTTACGCAACCTGCGGCAGAAATTCCGAGGAATACATCAGCACCTTTCATTGCATCTGCAAGCGAACCCTCAAGGTGAGAAAGGTTAGTAATTTCAGCCATTTCCTGTTTAACAGCGTTAAGTCTCGGATCACCCTTGCAGATAATACCCTTACTGTCGCAAAGTGTAATGTCCTTTACACCCATATTAAGAAGGTGCTTTGCAATTGCAATACCTGCCGCACCTGCACCGTTCATAACAACCTTGATTTCGTCAAGTTTCTTGTGAACAAGCTTGAGTGAGTTGATAAGACCTGCGGCAACAATAACGGCAGTACCGTGCTGGTCATCGTGGAAAATCGGAATATCACACTTCTCTTTGAGCTTCTTTTCAATTTCAAAGCATCTCGGAGCGGCAATATCCTCAAGATTGATTCCGCCGAATGAACCGCTGATAAGGTAAATTGCGTTTACAATTTCGTCAACATCCTTACTTCTTACGCAAATAGGAAATGCGTCAACATCGCCGAATTCCTTAAAAAGCGCACATTTGCCCTCCATAACAGGCATACCTGCCTCAGGACCTATGTCACCAAGACCGAGAACAGCTGTACCGTCGGTTACAACGGCAACAAGGTTGTTTCTTCTTGTGAGTTCAAAAGACTTGTCATAGTCCTTCTGAATTTCAAGACACGGTTCTGCAACACCCGGAGTATATGCAAGAGAGAGGTCTTCAGCCGAGTTAATCGGAACTCTTGAAACAACTTCAATCTTACCGTTCCACTCATAGTGTTTTTTGAGTGATTCTTTTCTGATATCCATATCGGTAACTCCTTATAATAATTTCCCTCTCATTATACCCCTAAAAAGCCGTTATATCAAGTAAAAATCACAAAATTCATTTGACTTTTGTACAAAAAAGGTATAAAATAAATGTGCGAGTGTGTTGAACAGCTGCGAGCAGCTGCCGAAAGGTACTGTGCGAGGAAAGTCCGGGCTTCACAGAGCAATAATAACGGCTAACGGCCGCCGGAGGCGACTCCAGGGATAGTGCAACAGAAAATTACCGCCATTATATGGTAAGGATGGAAAGGTGAGGTAAGAGCTCACCGGAGGGCAGGAGACTGCTCTGCCGTGTAAACCCTATTTGAAGCAACACCGTGGTAGGACATTATACGCTTGCTCGGCGTGTCCTTAGGAGGTGGCATCGAGCAGATTCGGTAACGGTCTGCCAAGATAGATGGCTGTTCACGACAAAACCCGGCTTACAGACACAGTCGCATATTAGGGCACCTTTTATGGGTGCTTTAATATTATTGTCGAATTTTAGCAATTTGTACAAATGTTATGCACATTTGCAATTGATTTAAAAAATGCATTGCATTTATGTTGCTCTTTATTGTACTTTGCTTTATGCTGAAATCTATTGAAATTGATTTAATTTGATTTGTTTCAGTCGACTGATTCGACACATAGTAGAGTTTTGAAATTAATTTGAAAGGTGTGTAAAAATTTGAAAACAAAATCAAAAATACTCAGCGCAATATTGAGCGTGAGCATCCTGTCGGCAAGCCTATCTGCCTTTGTATCCGGTTCACTCGGTGTTCAGGCGGCAGAAAGCTCGCCAACCGTATCGGCTAATAAGTACAAACTCAAAGATAATATTCAGGACGGTGTAATTTTACATTGTTTTGACTGGACTTATAACGATATTAAGGCTGAATTGCCTAAAATTGCAAAAGCCGGATTTACAAGTATACAGACTTCTCCGGCACAGCCAAACGGAACAGGTACTTGGTATTGGTTATATCAGCCAATTTCATTCAGTATCGGAACAAATGGTGTCGGTACAAAGGCTGAACTTCAGTCGCTTTGTGATGAGGCGGAAAAGTACGGAATTAAGATTATTGTCGATGTTGTTGCTAACCATTTGAGAGGCGATCACAACAACATAGACAACGATTTAAAGCCATCCGAGTATTGGCATACCTTCGGCGGAGGTATTGACTGGAAAAACCGTTGGCAGGTAACACACGGCTCGATTGGTATGCCGGACATTGCAACCGAAAATCCATATGTTCAGCAAAAAGTCTGCAACTATGTTCAGGAACTCAAGTCGGTAGGTGTTGACGGACTTCGTTGGGACGCTGCAAAACACATTGGCGTTCCGAGCGAGGGCGACGATTTCTGGAAATCGGTAACACAGTACGGTCTTTATAACTACGGCGAAATTCTCGGTGGTCCCGATGACCGTTCGACAGGCAATGAAGACATTATGAAAGAGTATACCGATTATATTTCTGTCACAGACAGTAACTACGGTAAAGAACTCCGTGATTCGTTTAATTCGGGCAAAGCTCCTACTTCAAGCGGAAACTGGAGTGAAAAAGGCATTTCAAACGATAAGCTTCTTTATTGGGGTGAAAGCCATGATACATGGTCAAACAACAAAGACTGGGGCTTTTCAAATGAAATGAGTCAGAATGTTATTGACCGTGCCTATGCGGTTGCGGCAAGCCGTAATAAAGTTACTGCTCTTTATTTTTCCCGTCCTTCTTCAACCAACAAAGAAAGTATCAAAATGGGAGAAAAAGGCTCAACTCATTACACCAGCAGTGAGGTTGCCCAAATCAATAAGTTCCATAATGCAATGGACGGCAAAGCTGATTACTACACCGTGTCAGACGGTTGTTCTGTAATTACCCGTAAAGACGGCGGTGCTGTTATTGTAAAAGGCAGCGGAAGCGGCGAGGTATCGGTAGAAAACGGCGGCGGTTACGCAAAACCGGGTACATACACAGACGCTGTTTCAGGCAATACATTTACAATTACATCAAGCACCATTTCAGGTACAATAGGTTCATCAGGTATTGCAGTAGTCTATGATGCCGAACCCGAAGGACCTTCAGCGTCAGTAACTCCGGGTTCAACAAACTACAATACAGATGAGCTCACACTTACGCTCAATTGCAAGAATGCAAAAAATGCTCAGTATTCAATTGATGACGGTGCATTTGTAAACTACACAAACGGTCAGCAAATTACAATCGGTACAAACCTTGCTTACGATACTGTAACCACAGTAACAGTAAAAGCAAGCGACGGCAAGACAACATCCGATCCGGAAACATATACATACACAAAGGTAGACCCGAATGCCGTAAAGGTTGTTGCTTATGATAACTCATCAACCAAGTGGTCTAAGGTCAATGCATATTTCTGGAGTGATGATAATAAAGAAATGACATCGTGGCCGGGCAAGAAAATGACCGACAAGGGTAATAATATTTTTGATATTGAAGTGCCTGACGGTGCAAAATATGTAATCTTCAACAACGGTGACAGTCAGACAGATGACCTCAGGATTGCAGACGGTAATAAAATTTACAGCAACGGTTCTTGGCAGAACTATTCGACTGTAAAACCCACTCAGCCGACAACAGCTCCTTCAACGACAGTCCGTCCTACTACAATCGCAACTCAGCCTACCACAACTCAGCCTACCACATCACAGCCTGCTACAACACAGCCTTCTACAACTCAGCCGGTAACAGAGCCTTCAAACAGAATTCTTATCGGTGATGTTGATTTAAACGGAACAATTACAGTCTGTGATTCAACAGAGGTTCAAAGATACATTGTTCACATATCGACTTTAAGCGATGAGGCTCTCATTGCGGCAGATGTAAACAAGGATTCTGTTATTTCTGTAAAAGACGCAACTATGATTCAGGCTTATGTCGTTAAGCTTATTGGTGAAGACTCATACTGCGGTACTTACACAGAAAATGTTGCACCCACCCAGCCTACAACGAATGTCACAGAGCCAACAACCGAACCGACTTCAATTCAGACGAAGAATTATGTTTATTTCAATAATACGGAAAACTGGTCAACAGTAAATGTCTATGTATGGAGTTCAAAAGATTCTACTTATATGAGCTGGCCCGGCAAGGCTATGGAAAATATAGGTAATAACACATACAGATTTGAACTTCCGAATGGTGCAGAATATGCTATATTCAATAACGGTTCAACACAGACAGGTGACTTAAAAATTCCCGATGTAAATATGATTTACTCAAACGGACAGTGGAGTAAATACTCCGAGTAAAATTTAATAAGTTTATCTAAGAGCCGCCCCGCACAATCAAGCACATTTTGCTGTTTTGATTTTTACTGTCGGGGCGGTACTGTTATTTGTTTAAATCACAATACAAAATAAACCGCCTGTAAAAAATGATTGCCCCCTAAAAGTCAGATTTTTGCTCTGACCTTTAGGGGGCGTTTCACAATCCGATTGATTTCGGAGGTTTATTTATTCGATTTATCTATAATTTTTTCGGCACATTTAATGCCGTCAACTGCCGCGGAGATAATTCCGCCTGCATAACCTGCACCTTCACCGCACGGATACAGTCCTTCAATAAGTACACTTTCGAGCGTATCTGTCTTTCTCATGATTCTGACGGGGGAAGAGCTTCTGCTCTCAACGCCAGTCAAAACAGCGTCACCGTCATCAAATCCGTGTAACATTCTGCCCATTTTCACAATGCCCTGAGCCATAGAAGTGCAGACATATTCAGGCAAAATCTCGTTCAGATTTGAAAACTCATAATTCGGACCGATACTTGGCTTTACATCACCAAGATGAGTTGATTTTCTATTATTAAGAAAATCGTCAACTCTTTGTATGGGTGCATTATAATTTTCACCGCCGGCAACGAATGCTTTTGATTCAAGCTTTCTCTGCAAATACATTCCGGCAAGCGGATGGTCGGATTCATAATCATCCGGGTTTATTCCTACAAGCAACGCTGAATTTGAATTTTCGGCATTTCGTGCAAATTCACTCATACCATTGGTGCAAAGTCTGTTTTCTTCGCTTGACGCATTGACAACCTTGCCTCCCGGACACATACAAAATGTATATACACCCCGTCCGTTATCAAGGTGCGTACTCAGCTTATAATTTGCCGAGCCGAGTTTTTTATTGCCTGCAAACCTGCCGTATTGTGCCTTATCAACTTTTTGACGAAGATGTTCAATTCTTGCTCCTACCGAGAAAGGCTTTGCCTCAATCGGCAACTTTAAATCATAAAGCATCTCAAAAGTATCCCTTGCACTGTGACCTATTGCAAGAATAACATTGTCTGTTTCTATAATTTCATTGCCGTTTTTGGTTTCAACAGTTATAGATTTCAGCTTGTTATCACTAAAAGCCATTGAAACAAGCTTTGTTTCAAACATAACCCTTCCGCCGAGTTCAATAATCTCGTTGCGGATATTTTTTATTGTTCCTTTTAGCATATCCGTTCCGATATGCGGCTTTGCGTTATAGAGAATTTCATCAGGTGCGCCGTGGCTTACAAATTCTTCAAGCACCTTGCGTTGTCTTATATCTTTTGTACCTGAATTCAGTTTGCCGTCAGAAAATGTTCCCGCACCGCCTTCGCCAAACTGAACATTTGAAGTTATGTCAAGCTTACCGCTTGTCCAGAACCTGTTCACATCGGCAGTTCGCCTGTCAACATCACGGCCTCTTTCAATAAGAATAGGATTTGCACCGCTTCTTGCCAGAATAAGTGCCGCAAACAATCCTGCCGGACCAGCCCCGACAATAACAGGGGAGGGCGCATTGCCAAATTTCATTTGATTATATTCATACTTTCTCGCAATTTGAGCGTTACCGCATTTTTTACATACCTTTTCCTCGTTGATATTAAGTTCAGCGTCAACGGTTGTAAGAAAGTAGATATTATCCTTTTTTCTTGCGTCAACCGATCTGCGAAAAATCTTACAGCTTTTTATGGATTTTTCTTCAATCCTCAGCTGTTGGGCAACTGCCTTGCGAACCGATTTATCATCGTAGTCAAGGCTTAAATGTATATTGTTCACTCTGATCATAAATTTTCTCCTGCAATAATTCCGCCGGCAAATGCAAAATGAAGATTAAACCCTCCGCATTCACCGCAAAGGTCAATTGCCTCACCGCATATAAAAAGATTTTTTACAATTTTACTCATCATAGTGCTTTCGTCAATCTCTTTGCCTAAAACACCGCCCAAAGCACATTGTGCGTGTGAGAAATCTTCTTTTCCGCTTACTGTAAATGACATCGATTTTATTGTTTTGCAAATTCCTGATACTTCGTCCTTTGAAAGCTTGGAACAAATCTTTGACAAATCAACTCGGCTGATTTTCAGAATTGCTTGTCCGATTCTCTTCTGAAAAATTCCTGTCAAAAGCTGTTCACACGGCAAATCAGAAAACAATAATATATGTTGTCTGATTATTTTTATCAGCTCATTTTCCGAATAATCGGGCAATAAATCAAGCACTATTTTGTCGTTTTGTTTAGCAAACAATGAAAGATTGAACACGCAAATTCCCGACAGCGAATTCTCGGTAAATTGAATTTCGCCTGTTTCTTCCTTGATTAATCGACCGTGTTCACCGTATAACTGTGCCTTGCCCGTAACTCTCAGACCTTTTAATGTTTTCAGAACATCGCTTTTAACCTTAACAGGGCATAAAGCAGGGGAGAACGAAACAACCTTATGACCGAAATTTTTAAGATAATCAATTGCACTTGCGTTTCCGCCAAGCTTAGGTGCGGCTTTTGAACCGTTTGCAATCACAAGCTTGTTACATATGAAATCGTACTTTTTTTCGCTGTCATCAGACGAAATTTTAAAACCGTTTGAAACTTTTTTTATAGAATTGACATTCTGTTTTGTGAAAACATCTATTCCGAGTGTTTCAACCTGTAAGCGCAGAACATCCAGAACAGATGCGGCGTGTTTGCTTATCGGGTAATATCTGCCCTCGTTATCGTAAAAACTTAAAAGACCTAAGTTTTTAAAAATATTCGCCATCTCATCACCGCTGAATCTTTCAAAAATTTTTTTACTCTGCTTTTTGAAAGAACCGACATATTTATCGGGAGATATACAGTGATTTGTCAGGTTACATCTGCCATTGCCTGTTGACATCAGCTTTTTGCCTAATCTGTCATTTTTTTCGATTATTGCAATTTTCTTTGAACGGTCATGTTTCTTTGCTGTGATTGCACACATAAGTCCCGATGCACCGCCGCCGATTATAATTGCATCATATATATTTTTCTTTTCCATTTTATAAATTCACCAAAAAATAAGGGCAGCGATGTGCTGCCCAAAATTATTTACGGAGCAAAAATAAAGTTGATTCCGTTTGCTACAAGTACCGAACCGATACCCATTATAATGCCTGCGATAACAACACCGCACATAACGGCTATAACGCTTTTCTTAAATCCGAGGTCAAGAATACTTGCCGCAAGTGTTCCTGTCCATGCGCCTGTGCCGGGAAGAGGGATGCCTACGAAAAGCATAAGTGCAACAAACATTCCGTTGCCTGCTTTTGCCTCAAGTTTTCTGCCGCCTTTTTCGCCTTTTTCAAGACAGAAAGAAAAGAATCTGCCGATAAACTTCTTGTCAGAACCCCAAACAAGAACCTTTCTTGCAAAGAGGTAGATAATCGGAACCGGGAGCATATTGCCTAAAATGCAGATTACATATGTCCAAAAAAGATTTAAGTCATTTGCAACCGCAACAGGCACAGCACCTCTGATTTCTACTATCGGAACCATTGAAATAAAAAATACTATTAAATACCACATATTTGCTCCTTAGAAATTATATTTTGCCAATACCTGATAAGTATAACAGATTTAAAAGTTTTTTTCAATATTTGAGCAAGATAAAATCTTCCATAATAAAGCCTTAAAATTTGATTTATTTGTACATTATGATAAATAATTATTCAAAAGTTGACATTGACTGAATAATCTGTAAAATATATTGTGGAGTGATTTGATGAAAACGAATTCCTGTTCAATGCGATTCAGAATAATTATGTTTGTTTTGACCGCGTCAGTGATTGCATTTGCGTTTATTCATTCTTCAATGCCGTCAGTTGAGTCGGCACAAGAGAGTGAAAGCGTCCTTGATTTTGTCACAGTAATTTTGAAATTTTTCGGAATCGATCCGAATCTTTCGGACCACATAATCAGAAAGATTGCTCATTTTACGGAATATACCGTTCTGGGAGCATTGCTCTGTTCATGTGCCTATTCATTTGACCGAATCAAGCCGATAAAATTTGTACCCTACACCGTTTCTATCGGACTGTTTACCTGTTTTGTTGATGAAACAATTCAGCTTGGGATTGAGGGAAGATCGGGACAGGTGAGCGATATGTGGATTGACTTTTTCGGTGTGTTGCTTGGTACGGCTGTAATGCTTGTTGCATTTTGGATTTACAGGAAGATACGAAAGATCAACTAACTATATGTATGCGAATAAGAAAGGAATCAGTATGGGAAATATGGAAAATTCAGTAAAGCCCCATGAAAACAAAATGGGAACTATGCCAATGACAAGGCTAATTCTAACAATGAGTCTGCCTGCAATTTTTTCAATGACAATTCAGGCAATGTATAATGTTGTTGACAGTATTTTTATCGGCAACTATGACGCAGACGGACTGACCGCAACTTCGCTTGCGTATCCTCTGCAAATGCTTTTGATTGCGTTTGCAGCCGGTACGGCAGTCGGTGTAAACTCGTTTGTTTCAAGAAAATTAGGTGAGAAAAATTTTGTTCAGGCAAACGACGGAGCAACTCACGGTTTTGTAACCTGTATTTTTAATTATGTAATATTTTTATTGCTCGGACTTTTTGCGGTTCGCCCGTTTATGGCAATGTACACGCAGAATGAGGCTATTGTAAATTACGGAATCCAGTATCTGACGGTTGTACTTTGCTTCTCGTTCTTTTCAATTGTACAGATTATGGTTGAAAAAACGCTTCAGGCAACAGGCAATATGATATTCCCGATGTTATCCCAGCTTTTCGGTGCAATTGTAAATATTATTTTTGACCCGCTCCTGATTTTCGGTATAGGAATTTTCCCTGAAATGGGCGTTCTCGGTGCGGCAATTGCTACTGTATTCGGTCAATTCTGCGGTATGGTTTTCTGCCTTTGCATTCTTTTCTTTAAGAATAACGAAGTTAAAGTTTCGTTCAAACATTTCAAATTGAATGGTTCCACATTGAAATCTATTTATGTTGTAGGCTTTCCGTCTGTAATTATGCAGTCAATAGGTTCCGTTATGATTATCGGACTCAATGCAATTCTTGCTGTTTCGGAGGCTGCCGTTACTGTTCTCGGTATATATTATAAATTACAGAGCTTTGTATTTATGCCTTGTTTCGGACTCAATCAGGGCGTAATGCCGATTATCGGTTATAACTACGGTGCAAGAAAGAAAAAGAGAATGTATTCCGCTTTAAAGCGCGGCATCATCATTGGCGTAATTATTATGGCGGTCGGCACAATTCTTATGTGGACAATCCCCGAACAGCTTATTGCTATGTTTGGTGGCACACAGGATATTATGGATATCGGTGTCCCTGCATTCAGAATCATAAGCCTTTGCTTTATTCCTGCTGCTGCCGGCATTATCTTTACAACACTTTTTCAGGCGGTCGGAAAGGGACTGCGCAGTCTTATTATGTCATTCTGCCGTCAGCTTGTACTCATTCTTCCGATTGCGTGGGTGCTTTCTATGGTGTTTGATTATACAGCCGTATGGTATGCTTTCCCGATTGCGGAATTTTTCTCGTTAATGCTTGCAATTGCATTTTTTGTCAACCTTACAAAAGGCGATTTCAAGAGCCTTGACCAAAAGATTGAATGACGCAGTTAAATTTGTTCACCTCATTGCATATATTGCATTGAGGTGATTTTTTTGACAGAAAATAATGATAGCAGAAATACCATTACATATGACGATGACTGGAAATCTGTTTCATATTCGGAATACCCGAAGGTATCGGATGAGCTTGATTTAGATGAGGAGGATGTGAACTCTTTATCGGCTGAAAATAGTGATGAAAAGAAAAATTCTCCGAAACAGCTTGTGATAACGATTCAACTTGTGTGTTGTATTATTATAGCTCTTGCGGCTTTTTTGCTTAATTTATTTGGCGGTGAGGTCTATGCCGCAACACGGGAATGGTACTATTCAAACCTTGAAAAATCCGTTGTTTTTGATACGGGCGATAATAAAATAGATTTATCAAACCTGTTTACTGCAACAAGCGATGAAGTTTCGTCTGCTGAACATTGATTTTACGGTTTCGTATTCACTCGTTTGTCTTGGAGCAATATGTGTGATACTGAATATATTTTTAGGATTTCTATGTTGCGTTATGGCTGTGATTATTCATGAGTGCGGTCATCTTTTTGCAATGCTCATTTGCAAATCTCCGCCTGATAAAATCAAAATTTCGCTGTTTGAAATCAAGATTACCAACTCTTCAAGGCAGTTAAACACAACCCGTCAGAACATTTTTATAATTTTTTTCGGACCTTTAGTCAATTTCATTTGTTTTATTCTGTTTTATCTGCTATACTTATGTAATAGTGAATTTTTATTGCCGATTGCCATGGCGAACCTTTGTACGGGACTTTTTAATATGCTGCCGGTTATGTCGCTTGACGGCGGACAGCTTATGTATGTTATTCTGTGCAGAAAATTCTCGGAAAAATCAGCCGAAAGAATCATAAATATAACTGCTGTTATAATTCTTTTTCCGCTGACGGTACTCGGCTTTATGGTTTTGCTAAATTCAAAATATAATTTTTCGCTGTTGTTTGTGTGTGCGTATCTCATTGCGTCACTTTTATGTAAAAACAACAGGTACTACTGACGGAGGATTTCTATGGTCAGCAAAGAAGTTGAAAAATTACTTCTGAAAGTTCAAAAGCCGGGAAGATATGTCGGCGGTGAACTCAACGAAGTAATCAAGGATAAAAAGAAAGTAGATTGCAGATTTGCCTTCTGCTTTCCCGATACCTATGAAGTAGGTATGTCCCATCTCGGAATGAAAATTCTTTACAGTCTTATGAACGCTGTGCCGTACATTTGGTGCGAAAGAGTTTTTGCCCCATGGGTTGATATGGAAGAAGAGATGATAAAACACAATATTCCGCTTTATGCGCTTGAAAGCGGAGATCCCGTGTCCGATTTTGATTTTATCGGTTTTACTCTCCAGTATGAACTCAGCTTTACAAATATGCTCAATATGCTCAGGCTTTCGGGTGTGCCGATTAAAAGCTGTGATAGAAAAGAACTTAAAAACATAGTAGTTGCAGGCGGACCGTGTGCCTGCAACCCCGAGCCGATTGCAGATTTTGTCGATATTTTCTTCATCGGTGAGGGCGAAGAGGTTGACCTTGAGGTTATTGAACTTTTCAGAAAGTGCAGAGCCGAGGGTAAATCAAAACAGGAGTTTCTTGAACTCTCATCTAAAATTGAGGGTGTATATGTTCCTGCACTCTATGATGTAACATATAACGAGGACGGCACAATCAAGTCATTCACTCCAAAAGGAGATGCTCCCGCTAAAATCCACAAGCGTATTATGCTTGATATGGACAAGTCGTTTTATCCTGATAATTTTGTAGTTCCGCTCGTTGAGATAGTTCATGACAGAGCGGTTCAGGAAATTTTCCGTGGCTGTATAAGAGGCTGTCGTTTCTGTCAGGCGGGCATGATTTACCGTCCCGTCCGTGAAAAATCTCCCGAAACTATAAATAAACAATGCAGAGCATTATGTGATAACACGGGTTACGATGAAGTTTCGCTATCTTCACTCAGTTCAAGTGACTACAGTCAGATTGTACCGTTGCTTGACAAGCTAAATGAGTGGAGCAAAGACGAAAAAGTCAGCATTTCACTTCCGTCACTGCGTGTTGACGGCTTTACAGATGACATTATGAATAAGATTAAAACCGTACGCAAGAGCGGACTTACCTTTGCTCCGGAGGCAGGCAGTCAGCGTATGCGTGATGTTATCAATAAAAATGTTCGTGAAGATGAACTTTTGCAGACTTGCACAACTGCATTTGCAGGCGGCTGGACTACGGTAAAACTCTATTTTATGATTGGTCTGCCTACCGAAACAATGGACGATGTCGCCGCAATTGCCGGCCTTGGTCAGTCTGTAGTTGATGCATATTACAAATGTCCCGACAAGCCAAAGGGCAAGTCGGTGCGTGTAACCGTGTCTGCATCCTCTTTTGTACCAAAACCGTTCACACCGTTCCAATGGGAACCGCAGGATACAATTCCCGTTCTTCACGAAAAGCAACAGCACATCAAGGACAGTATTACAACAAGAAAAATTCAGTTTAACTATCACGATGCCGATACAAGCTATCTTGAAGCAGTATTTGCAAGGGGTGACAGAAAACTTTGTAAGGTAATGGAGCTTGCATGTGAAAGAGGTTTTCATTTTGACGGTTGGAATGATTGTTTCAGCCTTGAAAAGTGGCTTGAACTCTTTGATGAATGCGGTGTTGATCCGTCATTTTATGCAAACAGACGCAGAAGTTTTGACGAAATTCTTCCGTGGGATCATATTGACTACGGTGTAACTAAGGATTTCCTTATCAGAGAATGTAAAAAAGCGTACGCAGATACAACAACACCGCATTGCAGACTGAAATGCAACAACTGCGGTGCGGCTAAATACGGAAAGGGTGTGTGTTTTGAAAAGCGTAAGAATATGGTTTAAAAAAGATTTTGAATGTCGCTATATTTCGCACCTTGATCTCAATCGATGTATGCTCCGTGCATTGCACAAGAGCAAAATCCCTATCTGGCATACAGAAGGATTTAACCCGCATCCGTTTGCAACATTTCCGTTGCCGCTTTCGCTTGGTTTCAGAGGTGTAAACGAATGTATGGATGTCAAGCTTGAGGATGAAAGTTTTCCGTTTGAAGAAATCATCTCAAGGCTTAACGGATGTCTGCCGAGAGGACTTCGTGTGTTTGATGTAACGGAACCCGTTATGAAAGCCGGAAAGATTGCTTTTGCATCATTTACAATCAAGATTTCCTGTGACGGTGAAAACTCCCGTACAGTATGCGAACAACTCAAAGAACTGCTGACAAGCGAAAGTATTGAAGTTGAAAAGAAATCTAAAAAAGGCATAAAAACCGTTGACATAAAACAGGGTATAAAGAGCTTTGAAGTAACCGAGAAGTTCGACTTTGCAGAACTTGATGTTGTTTTGTCGGCAGGCAGCTCCGACAATGTGAATCCGAATCTGCTTATATCGGCTTTTGAAAACCGTTTTTTGGTTTCCTGTGATATCGACATCACAAGGAATGACCTCTACAACGCAGATATGGAATTGTTTAGATAGGTGAATATATGTTTGAATTTACAATACGAGAAAATGATTTTTTAAACGGATTTTTGGATTTATTGAGTGACTATGTAAATAAGTCGTATAAATTTACCATGTCGTATCTAACGAGCCCTCTTTTGTCAGATGTGCGTGAGAGCGAAAGACTTGTTTTGCTTGTAGTCAACAAGTCTGTTTTTCAGAATATGTACAGTTTCATCAAGCTGAATGACAGCAATATGCAGTTTGCATCATTTTCCTGTCTTGAAACAGCCGTGAACTCAATGCGACTTTACTATGTTCTTGCTACAAATCCGGATTATATGCACGAATATATTACCGGCGGAAACTTTTCGCTTGAAGTCTGTGAAAATGAAATTTCAGAAAAACAAAAAAAATACAAGAAAGGTGAAGAGGAGTTCTCGCTCCGTGAGTTTGCAACCGGACTTGGCAAATTCAATTCTTTTGAATTGAAAAATGCAGCTGTTGCGTCACAGCTTGTTGACGGCAATATCTTTCTCGGACTTTCCTGCGGCAATGAACTCGGAGAGGATTTGCAGGATGAAGTCAGAAAGAGTATGATTGGTGCATACCTTTCACTTTCAAAGCACAATAAAATGTTTTTTAACGGCGGTATAGATGATACTCTTGAAGAGCTTGAGGATAAGCTCTATGCAAAGTTTCTTGAATATATCAGAAAGTTCTCATAATATTTTTAAACTTTCACATTACTTTACACAAGCGTTCAATTTTCTGTCACATAAGACAGTTATTATATACTTGTAAGTTAAAGATAAACAAAAAACACTTTAACTTCATATTGATAATGCTTACAAGAACTTTTCATAGATTTCCTCTCTAATATGTCGAAAGACACAAAGGTCGGCTTTTCTGCCGACCTTTTTAATTTATCAGGTGTTTTATTATGAATTACTACTCCCTTAATAAGTATCTCAAAAATACATTCGGTGAAAAGGTGTACAAAATTTCGCTGAACGGTAATATGACCTGTCCGAATCGTGACGGAACCCTCGGAACAAGGGGCTGTATTTTTTGCAGCAGGGGAGGCTCCGGAGAATTTGCCTCCGATGCACTTCTTCCTGTTCACGGACAAATCGATCAGGCTAAACTGCGAATAAAAAAGAAATCCGACTGTAAAAAGTTTATTGCATACTTTCAGCCGTTCACAAATACCTATGCGCCTGTTGAATATCTTGAAAAAATATTTACAGATGCAATTTCAGAACCCGACATTGTTGCTCTTTCAATCGCAACCCGTCCCGATTGCCTGGGAAATAATGTGTTAGGTCTTCTTGAAAAACTGAACAAGATAAAACCTGTCTGGGTAGAACTCGGATTGCAGACGATTCATGAAAAATCGGCAGATTATATAAGAAGAATGTATTCGCTATCCGTTTATGACTCAGCTACAGAAAATCTTCATAAAATCGGAATCAATGTAATTACACACATTATTTTGGGACTTCCGAACGAATCTAAAGAAATGATGCTTGAATCTGTAAAATATGCAGGCTGTGAAACCGACGGAATCAAACTGCAGTTGTTGCATGTTTTAAAAAACACAGACTTGTGTGATGACTATGAAAGCGGAAAATTTGATGTGCTTTCAATGGAAGATTATATTGATATTCTTTGCGATTGCGTTGAAGTGTTGCCTGAAAATGTTGTAATTCACCGTTTAACAGGTGACGGGGATAAAAAACTGCTCATTGCACCCATGTGGAGTGCCGACAAAAAGCGTGTTTTAAACTCAATCAACCGTGAATTTGCAAAGCGTGATATCACACAGGGAAGAAAGGCAAAGTAAAAGACTCCCGAATCAATCATCGGAAGTCTTGTTTTCAAGAGTATTGTCGTTGTGATTTTTCTCTTTTTCAGCTTTCTTCTGAGCTGATTTTTTACCGATTGCATATGCAACAGCCAATATAGCCAAGCATCCCGCAGTAATGCCCATGCCGGCAAGGAAAAATTTTATTTGCTTATCTTTAATAGGATTGTAATCAATATATTCGTCATCTGAGGCATTAACAGTTGTAGGCTCGGTCGGGTGTTTACTTTTACCGCCCTTTCCTGTAGCTTGCGTGCTGTTTTTATTGCTTGACGAGGAACTTCCGCCGCTAACCGTTCCCGACGCATTTTTATATATTCTGATACACGATGCAGTGCAACTTCCAACATCCATAAAGTTCACATCGGAATCAACACATTGATTCACCGTGTAGTCAATATGCGCAGTACCTTCTTTGATTGTTTTGAAATCAAGCGTTAAGATATCGCTTCCGCCCGAAATATTTTGTCCTTCAGAATTAAGAAAAACAACTTTAACCTTGCTGCTTTTCTTGTTGACCTGAATTTTTGAGCCGTTATTCACTGCTTTAACCTTTCTGAATTCGATATAATCGGGGTCATATGTAAATTCAAATGTTGCGGCAGAAAGTCGATTGGCGGAATTTGCGGAAAGTGCAACGCTGAACAGTCTGTTCGGCTTCATATCTGCATTCTGCATTTCAAAACTTACGCTTGCAGTTGCAAATGCACTTGTTAAAGATATTTGCAATAAAGCTACCAAAATCAAAATAATAGAAAATAGTTTTTTCATAGTTCGCCACATAAAATTAAAATATTTCAAAATCTCACTTGATTTTTCTGATTTCATTTGATATAATAAACAGGTCGTTTGGAGAGATGTCCGAGCTGGCCGAAGGAGCATGATTGGAAATCATGTATACGGTGAACACCGTATCAGGGGTTCGAATCCCCTTCTCTCCGCCACAAACGCTGAACTTTATTTTAGGTTCAGCGTTATTTTTTTGACCTGTTTTTCTTAATAAAAGGTGTTGTTTTTCATATATATAATTGTATCTTATGGCAAGATTTGTTGTCAACGGATTTACGGTGAAGAGTTAGCACATACAGTGTATTTACGGTCATTTTTAATAATTTTTTAGCATTTCATATGACATAACCATTCAGCTTTCGGTTATTTATTCAAAAAACTGCCACTAAACCTTTACAAACCCTACAAGATATTGTATTATATTAGTAATTATAAATTACCATGGGGTGTTATGTATGAAACCAAAATATAAAAGAGTATTATTAAAACTTTCAGGCGAATCACTTGCAGGCGAAATGAAACACGGAATTGATTTTGAAACTGTTCTCAAAATCTGCAAGCCTATTAAAGAATGTGTTGATGCAGGCGTAGAAGTCGGCATCGTAGTAGGCGGCGGCAACTTCTGGCGTGGCAGAAGCTCAGGTGAAATGGACAGAACAAGAGCCGACCATATGGGTATGCTTGCAACAACAATCAATGCACTCGGTGTTTGTGATGCACTCGAACAGCTTGGAGTTAATGTTCGTGTACAGACAGCTATCGCTATGCATCAGATTGCAGAGCCGTACATCAGAAACAAAGCAGTTCTTCACCTTCAGAAGGGCAGAGTAGTAGTATTCGGTTGCGGAACCGGCAACCCGTTCTTCAGCACAGACACAGCAGCGGCTCTTCGTGCGGCAGAAATTGAGGCTGATATCGTAATGAAGGCTACTATGGTTGACGGTGTATATGACAGCGATCCCAAGAAAAACCCAAATGCAAAGAAATACGATACAATTTCTTTCCATGATGTTCTTAACAAGGATCTCGCTGTTATGGACAGCACAGCGGCATCGCTTTGCAAGGACAATAATCTTCCGATTCTTGTATTCAGTATCGAAGATCCCGAAAATATCTACAAAGCTGTATGCGGTGAAAACATCGGTACAATCGTAACAGCTAACAATTAATTTGAATTTTTTACTGACTTTTTAACAATAATTATTACACAGGAGGCATAAATATGCAGACACAGTTAAAAAAAGCCGGCGAAAGTATGGACAGACGACTTGAGCATATGCGCACGGAATTTTCAGAAATCAGAGCAGGCAGAGCAAATCCCGCAGTTCTTGATAAGGTAAAGGTTGACTATTACGGCGCACCCACACCCGTAAATCAGCTTGCCGCAGTATCTGTTACAGAGGCAAGAACTCTTACCATTCAGCCATGGGATGCGTCTGTATTAAGACAGATTGAAAAGGCTATCCAGACATCCGATATCGGCATCAACCCACAGAATGACGGTAAGATTATTCGTCTTATTTTCCCGCCTCTCACAGAGGACAGAAGAAAAGAAATCGTAAAAGATGTTCAGAAGATTGCTGAGGAAACAAAGATTCAGATTCGTAATGTCCGCCGTGAACTTATCGACAAGCTTAAAGCTATGAAGAAGGACGGCGAGCTTACAGAGGACGATCTCAAGCAGGGCGAAAAGAAAGCTCAGGATCTTACAGATAAGTATGTCAAAGAAGTTGAGAGCGTTTCTGCAGTAAAGCAGAAAGAAATTTTGGAGATGTAATATGGCTTTTTTCTCAAAGAAAAAAGATGAGCAGATTGAGGTTACAGACCTCAATCTGCCTTCACATATCGGAATTATTATGGACGGCAACGGCCGTTGGGCAAAGAAAAGAGGACTTCCGAGAAAAGCAGGTCACCGTCAGGGTGCGAAAACTTTCAGAACCATAACAAGATACTGTTCCGATATCGGAATAAAGTACCTTACCGTATATGCTTTTTCAACCGAAAACTGGAAAAGACCGCAGGAGGAAGTTGATGCACTAATGTCGCTCTTTAAATCATATCTTAATGAAGCACTTGAAGATTTTAAGGATGACAGTATTGTGGTAAAATTCATCGGTGATAAGTCGGGTTTTAATGACGAGCTTCGTGAGCTTATGATTGAAAACGAGGAGAGTTCAAAAGACCGTGACGGTATGGTTCTCAATATAGCTATGAATTACGGCAGTCGTGACGAAATTGTCAGAGCCGTTAGAAATATTTCCGAGGATGTCAGAAACGGAAAAATTTCTTCCGATGACATAACAGAAAATCTTTTTTCAAATTATCTTTATACCGCAGGTCAGCCAGATCCCGACCTTATTATCAGACCGAGCGGTGAATACAGAATTTCAAATTTCCTTTTGTGGCAGTCAGCCTACACGGAATTTGTTATAATGAACAAGCTTTGGCCTGATTTTCAGAAATCAGACCTTGACGAAGCGTTAAAAATATACTCCTCCAGAAACAGAAGATACGGTGGAGTCTGATGAGAGTTGATATAAAATGAAATCCCTCAAGCCACGGCTGCTGACAGCCGTAATAGGAATACCAATACTGCTGATCGTTCTGTTTATTTCGGAACTTTGGCACCCATTTGTAGGCATAGTCATAGGAGCATTCTCGGCATTTATGACAGGCGAGTACCTTCATGCAAGAAAGATGCTTTATAAATTTCACCTTTCAATACCTTGTATGCTGTTTACTTTTCTGCTTTCGGTTTTAGTTACAACAAAGTATCTGTATGTTTTGATTTTTGCTTTTATACTGACAGTCTTTGCTGTAATGATTTTTAAACACGAAAAGACAAACTATGCCGATGTTGCATATTCAGTGTTCGGAACTTTTTTAATTTCTTTTGGAATGAGTGCTGTACCGATTGCCTGTGCATCATCTGTATCAATTACTTTCTGCTATATATGTATTTTCGCATTACCGTGGATGGCAGACGCAGGCGGCTTTTTTATCGGAGCATCGTTCGGCAAGCACAAACTTTGCCCGAAAATCAGCCCTAAAAAGACTGTTGAGGGCGCAATCGGCGGAATACTTTTCTGTGACCTCACAGCAGTAATTATAGGTCTTATATTTCATTTTTGTGTTATGCCTGACGCTAACATTAATTTCTGGGCATTGATTCTTCTCGGTGTAATTGACGCTCCTGTTTCAATTCTCGGTGATTTGAGCTTTTCACTCATCAAAAGAAATTACGGAATCAAGGACTACGGTTCAATTTTCCCCGGTCACGGCGGAATGCTTGACAGGTTTGACAGCATAATATTTACTGCCCCTGTTCTTGTGGCAATCAATCAATTCATACCTTTCATAACAGTGGGGTAAACTAAAATGGTAAATTCACTTTCAATTCTCGGATCGACGGGTTCAATCGGAACTCAGACGCTTGATGTTGCAGATAAACTTAATTTAAAAGTTTCCGCACTCACGGCGTCAACAAATATAAAGCTGCTTGAAGAACAGGTAAGAAAATACAAACCTGAACTTGCAGTGGTTTTTAACGAAGAGAAAGCCAAAGAATTCAAAGATAATATAAAAGATACAAACACCCGTGTTTTAAGCGGTATGGACGGACTTATTGAGGCGGCAACGCTTGAAAATGCCGACCTTGTTGTAAATTCGGTTGTCGGAATGGTAGGCTTAAAGCCCACACTTGCAGCGGCAAACGCTAAAAAAGATATTGCTTTTGCAAACAAGGAAACGCTTGTAACAGGCGGTAAGCTTGTATGTGATGCGGTAAAGAAGAACGGTGTGAAGCTTCTTCCCGTTGACAGTGAACATTCCGCTATCTTCCAATGTCTGCAGGGAATGCCTGAAAAGAAAATGCTTAAAAAGCTCATTCTTACAGCATCCGGCGGCCCGTTCTTTGGTAAAACAGTCGAAGACTTAAAGAATGTAACAGTTAATGAGGCTCTCAATCATCCAAATTGGAGTATGGGTGCAAAAATAACCATCGACTCTGCTACAATGATGAACAAAGGTCTTGAAATCATTGAGGCGAGATGGCTTTTTGATGTTCAGCCCGAAAATATTGATGTTGTTGTTCATCGTGAAAGTATCATACATTCTCTCATAGAATATGTAGATAATTCCGTAATTGCACAGCTTGGACTCCCCGATATGAGGATTCCGATACAGTATGCAATTACATATCCGGAAAGATTTGAGTCACCTGTCGGCGAATTAAGTCTTGCTCAAATTGGCAAAATGACTTTCTTTGAACCTGACTATGATACTTTCAAATGTTTGAGAGCCTGTAAAAAAGCTCTTTCACTCGGAGGCGTTGCAACAGCAATTGCCAACGGTGCTAATGAGGAGGCTAACCGTCTTTTCAGAGAAGGTAAAATCACTTTTCTTGAAATCGGTGACCTTGTTATGGGTGCAATTGATAACATAGACAATTTTGAGCCTTTATGCGTTGATGATGTGTTAAAGGCAGACAAACTTGCAAGAGAGTATGTACTCTCTAAGCTATAATTTGCGGTAATATTTTTCAATGCTGTCTTTGCGACGGCAATGAATATTTTGGAGTTGATTTATTTTAATGCAAATTTTAACAGTCGCGGCTCTTATAGTGATAGGAATATTACTTTTTGAGCTTATAATTTTTTCTCACGAATTCGGTCATTTTATTACCGCAAAGCTTTCGGGTGTAAAGGTAAATGAATTTGCACTCGGAATGGGACCGAAAATAATCAGTTTTGTTAAAGGCGAAACAATGTACTCGCTTCGTCTTTTTCCTATAGGCGGTTACTGTGCCATGGAAGGAGAGGATGAAGACAGTGAAGAAAAAGGTGCTTTTAATAACGCAAAAGTTTGGAAGAGAATGATTATCATAATCGCAGGTGCGGTTATGAATATTCTTCTCGGTTTTGTTATGATGTTTGCCTTTACCGTTCAGGCTGACAGCTACAGTTCAACTACAATATCTCAGTTTCAACCCAATGCATTTACTGCAAACACAGGTTTACAAACAGGGGATAAGATTGTTGAAGTGAACGGTTATTCGATTTGGAATTCACGAGATTTGCAGTTTGCAATCTCAACTCTTCCATATGAAACAGTAGAAGGCAATACACTTGAGGTATACAAAGAAAGAGCAACATCTGCCGCTTGCGGTGTATATAATAAGTATGCAAAAGACGAGTCTCTTTCAAAGGATGAACTTCAAAAATACTACAATGCTCTTTCTGAGGGTTGTTCAAAAATAAATAAGGCTGCAAGCAAAGACGAGGCTAAAAAACTTCTTGATGAAACTTGCAAGTCAATTTATGCACTTGACAAATCATATGATATGTCAAAGTATAAAACGCCCGAAATAGACACAACTACATCAAGACCGAGATTCATGGGTGATGTAAAAGTTGTTCGTGACGGCAAAGAAATAACACTTGAAAATGTACAGTTTTTCACCTATTACGCTGATGAGAATGCCGAAAAGGAAAACAAACCTACTGTAGCATTTGACTTTGCAGTTGAACCGATTGAGAAAAATATCGGTACCGTCCTCGGTGAAACATTCACACAGACCTGTTCAATGGCAAAAACCGTGTGGACATCTCTTGTGTGGCTTGTTCAGGGCAGATTTACATTCAACGATATGTCAGGTCCTGTTGGTATTGCTACAGCTGTCACTCAGGTTGCATCAATGGGACTTCAAACAGGCTTCGGAGATGCAGTCAATAACATTCTTTTTGTAATGATACTCATTACGGTAAACCTCGGAATTGTAAATATGCTGCCGTTCCCGGCGCTTGACGGCGGAAGATTCTTATTCCTGCTGATTGAATGGATATTCAAAAAGCCGATTCCGAGAAAGGCAGAACAGATTGTGAATACAGTCGGTCTTGTTCTGTTGCTTGCATTTATGCTTATTATTTCGGTGAAAGATGTGTTCCAGCTTGTAACGGGAACATTCCCCGGAATGTAGACAAACGGAGGAAAACCTTATGGGAAGTAAAATTCAGGTAACTGCCGGCAATGTAAAAATCGGCGGCGGTGCTAAAGTAAGCGTTCAGTCAATGCTCAACATTCCCTCAACCGATATTGAGGGTTCTGTAAGACAGGCAAAAGAGCTTGAAGAGGCCGGTTGTGAAATTATTCGTGCCGCTATTCCTAATAAAGATGCAGTAAAGCTTATTCCTGCCCTCAAAGAGGCTGTAAGCGTCCCGATTGTAGCCGATATCCATTTTGACTATAAGCTTGCGCTTGAGGCGTGTGCGGCAGGCATCGACAAAATCCGTATCAATCCGGGTAACATCGGATCAGATGATAGGGTAAAGGCGGTGGCAGACGCTTGCCGACAGCGTGGCATTCCGATTAGAATCGGTGTTAACTCAGGTTCGCTTGAAAAGGAAATTCTTGCAAAATACGGTCATCCCACACCCGAGGCACTTTGCGACAGCGCCTTGTACCATGCGTCACTTCTTGAAAAATTTGATTTCAACGATATTGTTCTTTCAATGAAAAGTTCAACCGTTTCTACTATGATTAAAGCCTATGAGCTTGCCGCAGAAAGGTGTGACTATCCGCTTCACCTCGGTGTTACAGAGGCAGGAACAGAAAGAATTGGTATTATCAAATCTTCTGCCGGAATCGGTGCATTGCTCCTCCATGGTATCGGTGATACAATCAGAGTTTCCCTCACAGCCGATCCTGTAAAGGAAGTTTATGCTGCTCATGATATCCTCAGGGCTCTTGACATTGAGAAAGACGGAGTTCAATTTGTTTCATGTCCGACTTGCGGAAGAACAAGAATTGACCTTGTGAAGATTGCAAACGAGGTTGAAGATAAACTCAGAAACTGTAAAAAGAATATCAAAGTAGCGGTAATGGGTTGCGTTGTAAACGGTCCCGGAGAGGCAAGAGAAGCTGATATTGGCATCGCAGGCGGTGACGGTTGCGGGCTTGTATTCAAAAAAGGCGAAATTCTTCGCAAAGTTCCGGAAGATAAACTCGTTGACGCACTTTTGGAAGAAGTAGAAAAATTATAACTCTATCAGCAGTCAAAATACATTTGCTGTAATATGACAGAAGGACATATATGAAAACATTAGGAGAAGTCTTTGACTCCAAATTTGGCATTAAACTGCCGCAAAAGATTTCACAGGGAGAACTGACACAACTTAATATTAACAAACAAGCCCGTTTGATTACTTTAACAGTAAAATTCAACGGGCTCGTTGAGCGTAATACGCTTTTTGACACGGAAAAGCTGATTACCAAGGCACTTGCGTATCATACTGTAATAAAACCGCATTTTCCGACAGAGTTGTTTTCCGCTGATTATTTTCCTCAGCTATACGCAGCCGTAAGGCGAGATATTCCGAGTATTAACGGAACTCTCAACAATGCTGATGTTAGGTTTGAAAACAATACGCTTACGATAAATCTTCTTAATGGCGGAAAAACTCTCCTTGACAGTAAAGGCTTTGACAAAGCACTTATAAAGCTCATTTCGGAAGAATTTAATCTTTACATTTCCGTGAATTATACCGGAACCTTTGAGGTTGAAGAAAACAGCGAAGAATACAAAGCCGCTATTCAGGATGCTCAGGAGAAAATCAACCGAGAAAATCTTCAGAAAGCCGCTGAATTCTATCAGGAAGAGGTTGAAACAGCGGAGAAAAGAGAAGAAAAACACGCTGAAAACACTACTGTGGAAATTGAAGTTCGTGAGGGCAAGTTTGCAACACCGCAGATTATTCAGTCCTCAATCCGTCCGTTATACGGTCGTTCAATCAGGGGAAAAATGATTCCCATTTCTTCAATTTCAGGTGATTCGGGAAGAATTGTGGTATGGGGCGATGTGTTTGATATTGAAAAGAAAGTCACTAAAAGCGGTGACAAAAATATTTTCACTATCGACATAACCGATTATACAGGCTCAACAACAGCTAAAGTATTCAATTCAATCAAGGAATCAGCTGTAATTGATAATATCAAAAAAGGCGATACAATCGTTGTTCAGGGTGATGTTGAGTACGATAAATATGCAGGCGAACTTGTTGTAAATGCCCGTTCAATCGGTACGGCTCAAAAAGTAAAAGTAGTTGATAATGCCGAAAAAAAGCGTGTTGAACTCCATATGCATACAAATATGTCGCAGATGGATGCCGTAACATCGGCAGGTGACCTTGTTAACCGTGCTTATCAGTGGGGACACAAAGCCGTTGCAATTACTGACCACGGAGTCGCACAGGCTTTTCCCGATGCAATGAAAGCCGCAGATAAAATCAACAAAGACGAAGAGAAAATTAAAATCATCTACGGTGTTGAGGCATACTTTATGGATGACCTTGTAGAGTCTGTAAAAGGTGATGCCGACACAGGTTTTGATGGCACATTCATCTGCTTTGATATAGAAACAACAGGTCTTTCAGCCGCCCGTGACAAGATTACCGAAATCGGCGCAGTCAAGGTTGAAAACGGTGTCATCACCGATACTTTTTCAACCTTTGCAAATCCCGAAATGCCGATTCCGCAGAAAATCACTCAGCTTACAGGCATTACCGATGATATGGTAAAGGATGCTCCGTCACAGAGCGAAGCGGTTAGTGCATTTCTTGAATTTGCCGGTGACAATGTGCTTGTTGCTCACAATGCTCCCTTTGATACATCCTTCATAGCAAAAGCCTGTGAAGATATGGGCAGGGAATATAACTATACTTCAATCGACACGGTTGCAATTTCAAGAGCGATTCTTACAGATATCAAGAACTGCAAGCTTGATACGGTTGCAAAATTTTTAAGGCTTGGTGACTTCAATCACCACAGAGCAACCGATGATGCCGAAATGCTTGCGAGAATTTTTATAAATCTCTGTCAGCGACTTACAGATGATTACGGTATAACAAAAACAAACGACATTAATACAAAGATAGCAGGCGGAGATTTTAAAAAACTTCCGACCTATCATCAGATTATTCTTGTAAAGAATAAAACAGGTCTTAAAAATCTTTACAGACTTATTTCTTACAGTCATCTTAATTATTTCTATAAAAAGCCGAGAATTCCGAAAAGCGAGCTTGTGAAGTACAGAGAGGGACTCATAATCGGCTCAGCTTGTTGTGCAGGTCAGCTTTATATGGCAATTCTTGAGGGCAAGCCGTGGGGCGAACTCAAACAGATTGCGTCATTTTATGATTATCTTGAAATTCAGCCTGCAGGTAACAACAGCTTTATGATTCGTGACGGCAGATTTAATTCTGTTGACGAACTTCATGAAATTGACCGTACAATAATTAAGCTTGCAAAAGAACTTGGCAAGCCTGTATGCGCAACCTGCGATGTCCACTTTATGGATCCGACAGATTCCGAATTCAGAAAAATTCTTATGGCAGGTCAGGGCTTTAAAGATGCTGAACAGCAAGCTCCGCTTTATTTCAGAACAACTGCTGAAATGCTCAAGGAATTTGAATGGCTCGGCAAGGATAAAGCCTATGAGTATGTAGTAGAAAATCCTAATAAAATCGCCGATATGTGCGAATATATCAGACCTATTCCAAAGGGTACATTCCCGCCTAACATTGAGGGCGCACAGGAACAGCTTATTGATATTACATGGAAAAGAGCAAAAGAGAAATACGGTGATCCATTGCCTGAAATCGTAAAGGCAAGACTTGACAAGGAACTTAATTCAATCACAACCTACGGATTCTCCGTGCTTTATATGACTGCTCAAAAGCTTGTTGCAGACAGTGAGGCACACGGATATCTTGTCGGTTCACGAGGATCGGTAGGTTCGTCTTTCGTAGCTACTATGTCCGGTATTTCGGAGGTTAATCCGCTTTGTCCGCACTATGTATGTCCAAATTGCAAACACAGTGAGTTTATAACAGACGGCAGTTACGGCTCAGGCTTTGATATGCCCCCAAAAAACTGTCCCGAATGCGGCACTCTTATGGATCAGGACGGTCACGAAATTCCGTTTGAAACATTTCTTGGCTTTAAAGGCGACAAAGTGCCTGATATCGACCTTAACTTCAGCGGTGAGTATCAATCAAAATCTCACCGTTACACGGAAGAGCTCTTCGGTAAGAATAATGTGTTCAAAGCGGGAACAATTTCTACCGTAGCCGAAAAAACAGCACTCGGCTTCGTTAAGAAGTTTGCACAGGAGCGAGGTCTTGTAATGCACAAGGCTGAGGAAAAGCGTCTTGCAATCGGTTGTACGGGTGTTAAGAGAACCACAGGTCAGCACCCGGGCGGCATGGTTGTTGTGCCGAGAACAAACGATGTTTACGATTTCTGCCCTGTTCAGCATCCTGCAAATGATGTGAACTCAGATAACATTACAACCCACTTCGACTTCCATTCAATTCATGATACAATCACAAAACTTGATGAGCTCGGACACGATGTTCCGACAATCTATCATTATCTTGAACTCTATACAGGTATCCCCGTAATGAAAGTTTCAATGAGCGATCCCGAGGTTATGTCGCTGTTTACTTCTCCGAAAGCACTCGGAGTTACTGAGGAGGATATCGACTCAAAAACCGGTACATTCAGCCTTCCTGAATGCGGTACGTCTTTCGTAAGAGGAATGCTCATTGAGGCACAGCCAAAGACATTTACCGACCTTTTGCAGATTGCAGGTCTTTCGCACGGTACCGATGTATGGCTCGGAAACGCTCAGGAACTTATTCATAACGGAACCTGTACAATTTCGGAAGTAATCGGTACTCGTGACTCGATTATGACTTATCTTATGCACAAAGGTCTTGAACCGGGCATGGCGTTCAAAATAATGGAGATTGTCCGTAAAGGTAACGCAACAAAACTTCTTACGGAAGAACACTTCAAGGCTATGCGTGAACACAATGTTCCCGAATGGTATATTGATTCATGTATGAAAATTAAGTATATGTTCCCGAAAGCCCATGCCGCAGCCTATATGATTGCAACGCTCAGACTCGGTTGGTACAAGGTTCACAAGCCCGTTGAATATTATGCGGCATACTTTACCGTACGAAGTGAAAATCTTGACGGTGCAATTGCCATGCAGGGACATCAGGCTGTCCGTGACAAGATGAACAACATAAAACAAAAACAGAGTGTTCACGAAGCCACAGCCAAGGATGAAGCAGAGTTCCAGACTTTGCAGATTGTCAACGAAATGATGGCAAGAAAAATTGAATTTCTTCCTGTTGATATCTACAAATCCGAGGCTAAAATGTTCAAGGTAGAGGACGGGAAAATCAGACTTCCGTTTTCATCCTTACCCGGTGTAGGCGGTGCTGCCGCAGATTCACTCGCAGAAACGGGCAAGCACACAGAATATCTTTCAATTGAAGATATGCAGATAAAAACAAAGGTTACTAAGGCTGTTATTGAAACACTGAAAGATGTCGGAGTTCTCAAGGATTTGCCTGAAAGCTCACAGATGTCATTATTTTAAGGAGTTGTCTAAATGAAAAAACTGCTTTCGCTAAAAACTTTGCTGATTTGCATTTCATTTACAGTATTTCTTTTACTTGTAAAAGATAATATGGATGTTGTGTGGTCGGCAATCGGTTGGATAACAGGCATAATCACTCCGTTTGCAATCGGGTTCCTTTTTGCTTACATCCTTAACTATCCTTACAAATTTTTCTACTCCAAAGTTTTCGGCAGAATGGGGCGAAAGCGAAAATTCCTTGCTAACTTCAGAAAACCCCTTGCGCTTATTATAACCTATGCAATTGTAGTAGCAATTTTTGTTGTTATAATCTCAATTGTAGTTCCGCAGATTGCAGCCAGCCTGTTCAGTCTTATTAACAGCCTGCCGCAGTATGCAGGCGTACTTTCTGACATGACAAAAACAGTAGTGCATTGGATTAACCATACATTCAGTATGGAAATTGACGCAAGTGAAGTAATAAACAACTTCTTCAAGTATATTACAAACTTTATTTCGGCAGGCAATATCACCAGTTTTCTCGGCAACTCTACAAATGCCGTATTCAGCGCAATTATGTCTACGTGTAACGGTGTGTATAACTTCCTGCTCGGAATCGTTATTTCAGTTTACTTCCTTGCCGCAAAGGAAACACTTTGCCGTCAGATAAAAAAGCTTGCTGTTGCTTTTATTCCGATAAAGTATCTTCCTAAGATTTATGAAATTGTCGATATTACAGATACAAAATGCGGCCGTTTTCTCGTTGGCGATATCATTGATGCGGCTTTTCTCGGTGTTCTCACATTCATTACAATGTCAATTTGTCAATTACCGTACGCACCGCTTATTGCGGTTCTTATCGGTGTAACGAATATTATTCCGTTCTTTGGACCATTCATCGGTGCAATTCCGAGTGCTTTTATCCTCTTGCTTATTGATCCGATTTACATGATTATTTTCATAATCATTATAGTTATAATTCAGCAGCTTGACGGCAATCTTTTCAAGCCGAAGATTATCGGCAGTCAGGTCGGTCTTTCAAGCTTCTGGGTACTGTTCAGCGTAATTGTCGGCGGAGGAATGTTCGGTGTGCTCGGTCTTATTCTCGGCACACCAATCTACGCCGTAATCTATGCTCTTGTCGGCAAGAGAGTTAAAAACAAAATTGACTCAAAGGGAAGAATTGCTCAGGAGGCTCTTGATTTTGAGGTGCTTAACTATACCAAAATTGCCGCAGAGCAGAAAAAACTTCGTGAAGAAAAAGAAATGCAGCAAAGAGAAAAATTTATGAAATTCATCAACCGTAACAAAACAAATGATGAAGACGAATCCTCAGATAATACAAATGAATAATCGTAAAATTTTCGTTTCATCTGAATAGTGTTGACAAATCAAATTTAGTGTGTTAGTATATTACCGTATTAACACACTAAAGCGTTGAGAGGTAATTATGAAAAAGAATTTAAAAATGACTCCCGAGGGAACAAAGGACTTTCTGTTCGCTGAATGTTCCGCTATGGATTATATCTGCACAAGCATTGAAAAGGTATTTGTAAAAGGCGGATTTAAACGGGTAATAACTCCTGCTCTTGAATTCTATGATGTGTTTTCAATTCCGTCAAGCGGAATCTCGCAGGAGTCAATGTTCAAGACAACCGATAACAAAGGCAGACTTCTTGTTGCCCGTCCTGACTCCACTCTGCCGATTGCAAGAATGGTTTCTACAAGACTTAAAAACAATACACTTCCTGTTCGACTTTACTACAAGCAGGCAGTATATCGCAACAATCCATCACTTGCAGGAAGAAGAAACGAATTTCTTCAGATGGGTGTTGAACTTCTCGGGGCAAAAGGAAAAAGAGCCGACCTTGAAATTCTCACTTCGGCAATAAAAAGCATTTCGGCCGTTGCCGATGATTTCAGAATTGAACTCGGACACGCCGAAGTATTCAATGCTCTGTCAAAAGAACTCGATATTGATAACGATTATAAAGAAAAAATCAGAGTATCAATCGAAAGTAAAAACTACTCGGCGCTTAACAATCTTCTTGACAAACTCAAGCCTTGCAAGACTGTTTCCGCAATCCGTTCGCTCCCGTCACTTTTCGGCGGTGAAGAAGTGTTTGATGAGGCATATGACATCTGCAAAGGTACAGGCGCCGAAAACGCTCTTGATTATCTCCACACAATCTATAAAGAACTTTCCGTGCTTGAACTCGGCAACAAGCTTATCATCGACCTCGGACTTGTTCAGAGAAACGATTACTATACGGGAATCGTATTTTCAGGGTATATTAACGGAATCGGTGACGCTGTTATTTCGGGAGGAAGATATGACGATCTTCTCAGCGAATTTGACGCTCCTATGGGTGCGGCAGGCTTTGCGATTGATACAGACGCAATTACAATGAAACATCTTTCCGATGATGATGTAAATTATTCAGATAATCCCGATGTTCTCGTTTTTGCAGAAAACGGACATGAAATGAAGGCTCTCAGATATGTTGACGAGCTTAACGAAAAGGGAATAAATGCACAGTTCAGCGTACTTGAAACTCTTGAAGAAACAGAACAGTTTGCAAAATCAAGAGGAATTGCAAAAGTTGAAAGTATATAATCAAGCTGTCGGAAAGGATTAAATATGAAACCACTAAGAATTGCTCTGACAAAGGGCAGACTTGAAAAGACTACAATCGAACTTCTTGAAAAAATCGGATATAATTGTGATGAAGTAAAAAATAAGGGAAGAAGGCTTATTCTTCCAATCGGCAACAATGATTTTGAAGTTGTGCTTGCGAAAGCCGCAGATGTAATTACATATGTTGAGCACGGTGTGTGTGACCTTGGTGTCGTTGGCAAGGATACAATTCTTGAAAACGGTTCATCTTTTTATGAACTTCTCGACTTAGGATTCGGCAAATGCCGTTTTGCTCTTGCTACAAAAAAGGACTCCGATTTTTACGGCGGTTACAAAACAAAGACAATTGCGTCAAAATATCCCAATGTAACCAGAGCATTTTTTGATGATAAAAATATGGATGTAAGAATCATTAAGATTGAGGGTTCGGTTGAACTCGCTCCTCTTGTAGGTCTTGCAGACGGTATTGTAGATATAGTAGAAACAGGTTCAACGCTCAAGGCTAACGGACTTGAAGTAATTGAATGGGTATGTGATATTTCAGCAAGACTTATTGCCAATACGGCAAGTCTTAAACTGCGCAAGGCTGAAATTGAAGAATTGCAGAAGAAACTGGAGGCTGTCACAAAATGATTACAACTGTTGTAGCAGACGGAAAAAACGAATATGAATTTATTGATTTGCTCAAAAAGAGAGCACAGAATTCAGATAAAAATGTAGTTCCGATTGTTTCGGAAATCATCGAAAATGTTGCAGAAAACGGTGATAAAGCCGTAAAGGAATATACCGTTAAATTTGACGGAAAAGCACCTGAAAAGGTAGAAATTACTTCCGATGAAATCGACAGCCTTATTGAAAAATGCGATAAGGATTATCTCGAAACAATCAAAAAGGCAGCCGCAAATATTGCAGACTTCCATAAAAGACAGGTTCAGCAAAGCTGGCTCACAACAAAGAATAACGGCGTAATGATGGGGCAGAGAATCAGAGGCCTTAAAAGAGTAGGTATCTATGTTCCGGGCGGCACTGCAGCATATCCGTCATCAGTTCTTATGAACGCAGTTCCCGCTAAAATTGCAGGTGTTGAGGAAATTATTATGTGTACACCTCCTCAGAAGGACGGTACACCGAATCCGAATATCATCGCCGCCGCAAAGGTAGCAGGTGTTGACAGAATCTTCCTTATGGGCGGTGCACAGGCAGTAGCCGCACTTGCATACGGTACAGAATCCGTACCAAAGGTTGATAAAATCGTAGGACCCGGCAACATCTTTGTTGCAACAGCAAAAAAACTTCTTTACGGAACAGTTGACATTGATATGATTGCCGGTCCGAGTGAAATACTCATCATTGCCGATAAATCTGCAAATCCAAAATTCCTTGCCGCAGACCTTATGAGTCAGGCAGAGCATGACAGGCTTGCGTCTGCAATTCTGCTTACCGACTGCGAAGAGCTTGCCAAAGAAACTGAAACAGAGCTTGAAAAGCAGATGACCGCTCTTTCAAGAAAGGATATTATCCGTTCATCGGTTGACAATTTCGGTGCAGTTATTGTATGCAGTGATATGTCACAGGCGATTGAATTTGCTAACGAGCTTGCTCCCGAACATCTTGAGGTTTGTTGTGAAAACCCAATGGAGTATGTCGGCAAGCTTGATAATGCCGGCTCTGTATTTCTCGGCAACTACAGTCCCGAACCTCTGGGCGACTATTTTGCCGGTCCTAATCATGTTCTTCCGACAAGCGGCACGGCAAGATTTTTCTCACCTCTTTCTGTAGACAGCTTTGTAAAAAAATCAAGCTTTATTTACTATACGGAAGACGCTTTGAGAAAAGACGCCGAAGATGTAGTTCGCTTTGCAGAAACAGAAGGACTTACAGCACACGCAAATTCAATTAAAGTGCGTTTTGATATGAAATAAGAATGGAAGTTATGCAATGTCTTATGAATTAAACAAAAAAATCCGTGAACTTGAACCGTATGAACCAATCAGCGGTACATATAAAATTCGACTTGATGCAAACGAATGTCCCGAAAATTATCCTGATTTCATCAAAGAAGAAATCAAAAATGCAATTGATACAATTGATTTCAACCGCTATCCCGATCCGCTTGCGGAAAAGGTTGTTACGGCTTTTGCGGATTATTACGGAATCAATCCAAAATATGTAACCGCAGGTAACGGCTCAGATGAACTTATCTTTTTGATTGAAGCCGCATTTATGGAAAAAGGGGACAGGATGCTTTGCGTTGCTCCCGATTTTTCAATGTACAAATTCTATTCATCAATCTGTGAGGTTGAATGTGACACATTTATCAAATCCGACGACCTTTCAATTGATACGGATGCACTTATTGAAAAGGTAAATCGTGACAATATCAAACTTTTACTCTTTTCAAACCCATGCAATCCGACAGGGCAGGGTATGACCGCCGAAGATGCACGCAGGCTTGTTACAAGCGTAAATGCACTTGTAATTCTTGACGAAGCATATATGGATTTCTGGGATCAGAGTCTTATAAATGAGGTTGAAAAGTATTCAAATCTCATTATTTTCAGAACCGCATCAAAGGCAGTAGGCTCAGCGGCACTCAGACTCGGTTTTGCCGTTGCAAATGAAACAATTTCAAGAGCTGTAAAAGCGGTAAAATCTCCGTACAATGTGAACACATTTTCTCAGGTTGTCGGCAGTATAATATATGAAAATAAAGATTATCTCAAAAACAGACAAAAAACAATTGTCAGAAACAGAGAAAAGCTGTATAATGACTTATTGGAGTTGTCCGCTCTTTCTGATGATTTTAAGGTTTACAACAGTTGTGCAAACTTTGTTTTTGTTAAAACATCATTCGGCAAAGACTTGTGGAACTATCTAAAGGACAATTCAATTGTAATCCGTTTTATGGGCGATTACATCAGAATTTCCGTTGGCACAGAAGAAGAAAACGAAGAACTGATAAGTTGCATTAAAACTTATTTATCGAGGTGATTATATGCGCAGTGCATATGTTGAGCGTAAAACGAAGGAAACCGACATAAAGCTAAAACTTAATCTTGACGGCGGCGATATTAAAATTGATACAGGCATAGGCTTTTTTGACCATATGCTCAATTCGTTTGCCACTCACGGCAGATTCGGACTTGAGGTTTCGGTAAAAGGCGACCTCTATGTTGACGAACACCACACTGTTGAAGACACAGGTATAGTTCTCGGCAAAGCATTTGCAGAGGCTATTTCAACCAAAGAGTCAATTGAGAGATTTGGCAGTTTTTATGTTCCTATGGACGAAGCGCTTGCGTTTGCATCTGTTGACATCAGTGGCAGACCTTATCTTGTATTCGACGCTGATTTCCCGCAGGAAAGATGCGGCGGCTACGACTGTTCAATGACAGTAGAATTTATGCGTGCATTTGCATTTAACGCACAAATCACACTTCACCTCAAATCTGTTTACGGTGACAACTCTCACCATATCACAGAGGCTTTGTACAAGGCTTGCGCACACGCACTCCGTCTTGCAGTAAAGCAAAATTCTTCAAATGTACTTCTTTCTACTAAAGGAGTGTTATAATGATTATTTTACCCGCTATTGACATAAAAGACGGCAATTGTGTCCGTCTTTTCAAGGGTGATTATGCAACCGTTCAGAAGGTAGCAGAGTCCCCGTATATTGCCGCTCAGGGCTTTGCTGACGCAGGTGCAGAGTGGATGCATATGGTTGACCTTGACGGTGCAAAAGATGCAAAGCTTGTTAATGCCGATCTTATTGCGGATGTTGCAAAAGCCTCGGGACTTTCTGTTGAGGTCGGCGGAGGAATCCGTGATATGAAAGCGGTTGAATATTATCTTTCAAGAGGAATAAACCGTGTTATTCTCGGTTCAGCCGCAGTTAAAAACCAGCAGCTTGTTATTGATGCCGTAAAAGAATACGGTGAGAGAATTGTAGTTGGCATTGATGCAAAGGACGGCATGGTTCGTGCAGAAGGTTGGATTGACAATTCGGAAATCAACTACATTGAGCTTGCAAAGCGTATGGAAGGTGTCGGAGTAAAGACTATTGTGTTCACAGACATTGATCAGGACGGTACTCTTGCAGGTCCTAACCTTAAACAACTTGATGCTCTTGCTCACGAAGTCAGCTGTAATATTATCGCAAGCGGCGGTGTTGCAGTTCTCAAGGATATCATAAATCTTACAGAACTCGATGTCTACGGTGCAATCTGCGGTAAGGCTATCTACACAGGTTCGCTCGATTTGAAACAGGCGATCGAAGTAACAAATAAAATCTGAGGTAATTATGGTTCTTGATAAATATTTTGTAAAATCCGAACTTATTCCCGCAATTATTCAAGAAAAGTCAACGGGTGAGGTACTTATGCTTGCATATATGAACCGTGAAAGTATGCAAAAAACTTTTGAAACCGGTTACACATGGTTCTGGTCAAGAAGCCGTCAGGAGCTTTGGAACAAGGGTGCAACATCAGGTCATTTACAAAAGGTAATTGATATATATGCCGACTGCGACGACGATACATTGCTCATCACAGTTGAACAAACAGGTGCGGCCTGCCACACGGGAAATCATTCCTGCTTTTTTAAAAAATTAAAATGAGGAGAATTTTAATATGAACGACAGAGAAGTTCTTGAAGCACTTTATGCTACAGTAGAAAACAGACGAGATAATCCAAAAGAGGGTTCATACACTTGCTACCTTCTTGATAAAGGAATTGATAAGATTCTTAAAAAAGTAGGCGAGGAGTGCAGTGAAACAATCATTGCGGCAAAAAATGATAATAACAGCGAAACTGTTTATGAAATTGCAGACCTTATCTATCATCTTACTGTAATGATGGTAAAGCTCGGCATTCCGCTTGAAGACGTTCTTGCCGAACTTGACAAGAGAAGCGAAAAGACAGGAAACCTTAAAAAGTTCCATGTTGTTGACAAAAATTCATAACTAAAAGTGCAAACAAAAAGGCCCTATGACTTTGGTCATAGGGCTTAACAGTATGTATATATTATTTTTATGCATTAACAAAAGCAAATTTAGAAATCGCCTGTTTGAGATTATCATCAGGTTCTGATTCAAGAAGAAGTTCAATCGGAATTTTTTCGTCAATTGCAAAAAATCCCATCAACGAATGAGCATCAACAGTATTATCGCCGTTTCTTAGCATCATTACTGTATCCGGAAAGTGAGCAAGAGTTTCAAACATATCGATCATTTCTTTTTTATTTTTAACGGAAACCGGTACAGAAAACAAAATCTCACCTCCATTGTTCATCTGGTCTATATTTTATCATTAATTTTTGTCTAAATCAACAACGAATTAATGAATTTTTGCAATTTCAACTATTTACCCAAAAAAGGATGGTTAGTGAATGAATTTTAATATAATTACACTCGGCTGCAAGGTTAATCAGTATGAATCACAGGCAATGCGTGAGGATATGCTGAAGAACGGATTTCTTCTCTCGGATGACAGGGACAGGGCAGACATAACAATCGTTAACAGCTGTACGGTAACATCCGTAAGTGACGCAAAAAACCGCAAGATTCTCAACCGTGTCCGCCGTGAAAATCCTGACGGAATTGTTATTCTCACCGGCTGTATGCCACAGGCTTTCCCCGAAGAAAGCGAGAATTTTTCAAATTGCGATATCGTACTCGGCAACGCAAAGAGAGCCGAACTCGTTCCTTCAATTTACAAGTTTCTCGAAGAAAAACAGAAATTTGTTCATATAACAGAGCATATCGGAAAAGGCGAAAAATACGAAAACCTTTCCGTATCGTCACTCGGAGAGCATACAAGAGCTTTCATTAAAATTGAGGACGGTTGCAACAGATTCTGTTCTTACTGCATTATTCCGTATGCAAGGGGCAGAGTGCGTTCAAAATCTCTTGAAGATTTAAAGGCAGAGCTTATTCAGGTTGCCGCAAACGGTTACCGTGAGGTTGTTCTCGTTGGTATTAACCTTTCCGCCTACGGTCTTGACGAAGATTTTGATCTTGCAGATGCTGTGGAATGTGCTTGTTCCGTTGATGGGATCGACCGTGTAAGACTCGGTTCAATCGAACCCGAAAGAATGGATAAAGAAATGATTGCCCGTCTTGCCGCACAGCCAAAGTTCTGTCCGCAGTTTCATCTTTCACTACAAAGCGGTTGTGATAACACACTCAAAGCAATGAACCGTCACTACAATTGTTCAGAATACGCTGAAATTGTTACAAATCTCAGAAACGCTTTTGAAAACAGCTCTATGACAACAGATGTAATGGTTGGATTTGCCGGTGAAACAGAGGAAGATTTCAACGCATCTCTTAAATTTGTAAAGTCAATCGGCTTTGCAAAGGTGCATATCTTCCCGTATTCACGCCGTAAAGGTACTGTTGCCGATAAAGCACCAAATCAAATTGATCCCCAAATCAAAGAGCAGAGAGCTAAAATTATGGAGCAGGTCTGCGATGAAACCAGAAGGGAATTTCTTAAAGAACAGGTTGGCCTTTGTGAATCTGTTCTCGTTGAAAGACTTCGTCACGGTTATCTTGAGGGTTACACAAAGAACTACACGCCTGTTCATATTAATTCCGAAGATACAAGTCTCTGCGGTAAAATTATTGATGTGAAAATTACAAAATCATTTGATGACTACTGTGATGCTGAATTAGTTTAAAGCGTTAATCAGATTATTAATCTCTTTTTTTGCAGTATCATCCTCAAGGCTATTATAGCTGTAAAGCATAAAGCCCCTGACAGATTTATTGTTACGCAAAACATCGTATTCATCGGCAAGAATACTGTCACTTAAAAGCCATGTTTCTTCGTCATATTCGCCGTTACCTGCCTTATAACCGCCAAGACCTACATACAGTTTTACATTTTCGTCAAAATCAAGAGATGTCCAGCTGTTAAGGCAGTCTTCAAAATTAAGAGCAGGATTTTCAAGGCTAAAGTAAATTTGCGGACAGATGTAATCTGCAAAGCCTTTACAGGTACACCACGATTTTACATCGGCATACAATCCGTCATTGTTACCTATATTGCCTTGCGGTGATATGCCGAACTCAACTGACGAATCCACACTTTTTATTGTTCTGTAAACCTTACAAATCAGCGTATTTACATTTTGCATTCGCCAATTATCAAGACTCATACAGTTTTCTTTACCGTATTTTTCAATATAAGCCTCATACTGCTTTTTATCAAAACTTTCATCCTCAGTAGGGTAGAAGTAGTCGTCAAACTGTATCCCGTCAATATCATAATTTTCCGCAATTTCCTTTACACCGTCACTAATCAGCTGTTGTGCAGTTTCATTTGACGGATCAAGAAAAATTCCGTTATCGGTTTTTATACCTATTTCGGAATTCTTTATGTAAGGATTGTTGTCTGAAAGTTTTTTCGGAGTTTCATTTGAACTGACTCTGTATGGATTAATCCACGCATGAATTTTCAAATTGTTTTCTTTGCATATATCACACATAATTTGCAGTGCGTCATATTGAGGATTTTCACCCTGCGTACCCGTGAGAATATGTGACCACGGAAAATAGCTTGACTTATATAATGCGTCACAAAAGGGGCGCACCTGTACAATAAGCGTGTTGAAACCGCTTTCACGGCATTTTTGTGCTATTTTGGTAAATTTATCTTCAAACGCTTTTTGTGTTTTTGAGCTTTCATTTTCCATAGAAAGCTCCATATATGATACCCATACGCCACGCATTTCTTCATCACTTTCGGGTGTGTCGGCGGTTGCCTTTGATGATAAGGCTGCAATATTGTTGATATCATTCTGCTTTTTCGGCGGTTTTTCTCTTGTAAATGAGCTTATGCAGATAACGCTTAACATAGCTATTACAGATATAATAATCGGAACAATCTTTTTGTTTTTCAATCAAATCATCCTTTGGAGTTCTCATGGAAATTTTCATCATATACATTTGCATCATCAGCCTGATATCAATTGTTGTAACAGTCTGTGACAAATACTTTGCAATTCACCGCAAATGGAGAGTAAGAGAAAGCACATTGCTGATTCTCTCCGCACTCGGAGGAAGTGTTGCAATGTACATTACAATGCAATTAATCAGACACAAAACAAGACACATTAAATTTATGCTCGGCATACCGATAATATTTATTATTCAGCTGATAATTCTGTTTTTTGTTTGGAGGATAATTTATGTCTGACAGACTGTATTTTTCCGTACCTGACGAATGTGACAATATGCTTGCTCAAAGATTTCTGCGTGATAAATGCGGTCTTTCTGCAAGAATAATAACACGACTGAAAAGAGAAAAAGACGGTATTTTGATGGACGGGAAAATTTTAAGAACAATTGACTGTGTGCAAAGCGGAAAAACCGTTTCAATTGCAATTCCCGATGAAAAATGTGAAATTGAACCGACAAAGGGGACACTTGATATAAGATATGAGGATGAACATTTTCTTGTGGTAAACAAACCGCATTCCATGCCTGTTCATCCTGTAAAGCAGCACCAAAGCGATACGCTTGCAAATATTGTTTCGTACTATTGCAGTCAAAACGGCAAGCCGTTTGTATTTCGGGCAATTAATCGACTTGACAAGGATACCTCAGGACTTGTTCTCATTGCCAAAAACCGTTTTACAGCCAATGCCGTAAAAAATAAAACGCACAAAGTCTATTACGCTTTATGCGAGGGCGAAATAAATATTGAAGGTATAGTTGATAAGCCAATGGATTTGCGTGATGATTCCAAAATGGTGCGAATTGTCCGTGATGACGGAATGAAAGCAGTTACGCACTACAAACCGCTTGTTACAACAAAAGATTTTACATTGCTTGAATTGTGGCTTGAAACCGGCAGAACACATCAAATTCGGTGTCATATGGCTTATTTAGGGCATCCGCTTATGGGTGATGACTTGTACGGCGGAAAACTTGATAAAATTTCAAGGCAGGCACTTCATTGTGCAAGGCTTGAATTTTATCACCCGATAAAAAATGAATACATTACGGTTACTGCCGAAATTCCCGAAGATATGCGGTCTGTAATAAACAACAAAGAGGATTGAACAATAAAAAGTTCAATCCTCTTTAAAACTTACAAACTTTTATTGACAATGCCTGGACAAAAAAATCTATGTGCGTTCCTCACACTTGCAATGACAGCAACTTTATTTGCCGGTTGTTCAGGAAATTCCGACTCATAGGATTGTACTACTATCTTCCAAACGGTTTGCAACAGTGGGCTTTTGTATATCTTATATTTGGTCTGTTTGTACCGATATTAATTAGCATTATTTTAAATAAAATCTGTCATATTGCACAAAAACATATAGTGAAATTTTGTAACAAATAATATCTAAAAATCATTGCGTTTATATATTTGATATGTTAAAATTGTCTTACAAGATAGATAAATTGATTAATAAATGTAATTACAATACCAAAGCTATATTGCAAATATAAAATATTGGAAACTGCTTAATTTTAAATTACAGAAGTAGCGAATTGATTTAAAAATATAAAATCAATTTTAAAACTTATTTCAGTATGTTGTGTTTAAATGACAGTTAAAGTATTAATATTTTTAAATAAAATTTTTAGCAATTAAAATAAGTATGAAAGGAGGTAAGTCCAATGGTTTAATGTCTTAATCGTTGTTTCAACTGAAAATTATATTAATAATATTTTAACATAACAAAGGAGGAACTCTTTATGAAACACAAGATAAGAAAAATAACAACAACAATGTTAGCTACAATATGTGCTTTTTCATCAGTTGCGGCTATAAGCGCTAGCGCAGCTTCCAGTACAAGATATGCAGAAATGAGTAATGGTTATACAGTATCATCAACGGCTTCATATTCAGGTAACACAACTAGTGGAAAAGGAAGTGTTACTAATGGCGGACCGTGTTCAATAAAGGTTTGGGTGTATGGATATTACAAATCCGGTAGTTATGTGAAGTTATCGTGCAATTCGTATGATAGCGTTGATAATAACAAGAGCCTTACGGTTACTACAAACGGTTATTATACTTTAGTAGGCTCAAAATGTATTTCTCAATTTGATAGTGCAACAACTGTATCTGCTACAGTCGGCAAAACAGCATAAGTTTGTGAGCCCACCCGAATGTAGCGGGTGGGCTCTGAGGTGTTTATATGAAAATTATGATTAAAAAATACACTGCATTTTTGTTTCTGATTTCATTTGTTTTTTTGTGCGGATGTAATCAAAAAATGAGTATCGACAGTTCTGATACATATGTTCCTAATCAGGACAGTCAGGAGAATTTTATAAGGTACGGCAGTCAGCTCTATTTTGCAGATACTCATACGGGCATTTACTTTTTAAATTCAGATAACGGATTTTTGTATGTGATTGATAAGGAAACGCATAGTTGTCAACCTTTGTGCAATCGAAGTGATTGTATGCATGACAAAGAAACCTCGTTTGAGAAAAAGAAAGAGTGTACAGCATTTTTAAATACATATTTCAGAAGTCTTGTTTACTACAATGACTGCATTTATTTTCAATCGGTCGAGGATAAAACCGACAAAGACGGTGTAACTTATGAATTAAATGAAATTTGCAAAATTTCAACTGACGGAACAAATCGTGAGGTTTTATATTCGACAAGGGATTATACAATTTGGGACTTTAAAATTCACAGAGGATATATTTATTTTGACGGAAGTAAAAAAGATAACGAAGGAGCGGCAGAAGGCAGTAATATGGCACTTTACAAGGTTTCTGCCGATGGTAAAGGAAACACAGATGAGTTACTGCCGTACTATAAATACGATATACTTAATGGTATGAGTGTATGTGACACCAGATTCTACGGCAATCATCTTTTTTTATGGATAACAAAGCTTGACGGTACCAAGGAAAACAGCTACTTGATAAACTATGATTTACAGACCGATAAATGGGAAAATCTCAGTGAAAAGTTGGAAGTAAATATAAATTCAATGTTTACAATTTTCAATGATAAGCTGATTTTCGCAAACGGAAGTAAGGTGTATGAGTGCGATTTTAACGGAGAAAATCAAAAGAAAATTCTTGATTGTTCTGATTTGATTGCAGGTTATCAATACTACACTCCTTTTACAAATGACGGTGAAAATCTGATAATTTCAGCTGCTAATGATGATAATGAGGCTGATAAGTTGATTTTCTGTGATAAAAGCTATAAGGCAACTTTAAAGAAAATGCCGTTTGAATTTACTGCCGAAATAGGTTTTGACAGCAGTTGTTTTATTGATTACAACGAAGAAGAAAAAACACTTTATTATATTGATAAAAATAACACAGAAAATGCCGATGAAATTTATACTTTTGAGTAACAGATGAATTTATGAAACTCTTTATTTATGAACTGAAAAAGATACTTAATAAAAAAATATTTTTTGTTGTTTTATTGCTCTGCCTTGCAATCAACGGCTTTTTATTATATTCATCGCAAAATACCGAAGAAAACAGCATTAGAATCACTTATTCCAATGAGTATACTAAAATGCTCAATAGTTATTCTTCAATGTCTTTGAATGACGCTGAAAAGCAAATTGACAATGAACTGCTTGCATATGAAATTTTTAGTAGACTTGAAAATCTTGCACAGACTGATAACGAGGAACTTATTGAAAATTACACATATGAACTTGATGAGTATCGAAAGAGTAATCCGGATGCGTATCAAAAGGCTGTTGAAATGAGTGAAAAAGGCGGAGATAACTTTTGGAAAAACAGTTTTCTCTATAATATTTCACAGCAGATTGAGTATATAAATTCCTATCCGGATTTTATTGACAAAATGTATGACAGGGCAAAGGCGCAGTCGTCCTCTTCAATTTTTGGCGATGAAAGTTCTTTTTCATATAAAAATCTTTACAAAACATCCAACGATTATTCAGGATTAAAAAACACCAAGCTAAGCCTTGTAAATTCTGATGCTTTTATTGCAACAACAGAATACAGCTTAACCGATATTTTTATAATCGCCATTGTGTTTTTGCTTTGCGTTTATCTTTTTCAATATGAGCGTGAAAAAGGACTGTATTCGTTGGTACGATGTACAAAATTCGGCAGATTCAAAACTATAATTTCAAAATTCATGTTGCTTTTTGTACTGTCAGCTGTTGTATCAATATTATTCATTTTTTGCAATTTTATCATAAACACTTTCCTGTATGGCAGTACCGATTTAAGCGTAAATATTCAATCAATTTCCGAGTTTCGCAACTGTACCCTTACAGTTACAGCAGGTCAATTTTTGATTTTGTTTGCATTTGCAAAAATAATGGGGACTTTTGTTATTTCATCGTTTTTGGCTCTTGTATTTATTATCTTTTCAAGTTCTGCAACGATGTATCTTACAGGGCTCGTAATAATTGGTGCAGAGTATTTGCTCTATACCTTGATTGGACAGAACTCTTTTTTGAACCTTTTAAAGTACATTAATATTTTCTATATTCTTGACGGCGGGGAATTTTTTGGAAGTTATCTGAATCTTAATATTTTTTCAAATGCAGTAACTTCGATTCCGATTGCATTTGCCGTTTTTGGTACAGTATTTCTTTTGTGTACGGTGTTTTCCTGCATATTATTTTGCAAACGCAATCAACAGAAGACTGCCGGCATTTTTTCAAGACTGCTTGAAAAGTTTAAATCAAGATTTTTTACATTAAACGGCAGTACCGGCGTTTTTAAAGGCGAAGTTTTTAAATTTACTATTCAAAATAAAATGGCTGTTATGATTGTTTTGTTTGTGCTTTTTGCAATTATTTCATCGTTCGGAACGGTTCGTTACCCTTATTCAGAAAATTCGGATGCTGACTACAAAGCGTATATGGAATATCTTGAGGGTGACATAACTTCGGAAAAGGAAAACTATATTTTGAAACAGCAAAATTATTTTAACAACTTGCAACAACGCATGGGCGAAATTGCTGAAAATAGTGAGCTTTCCGAAAATGCAAAACAGGCTATGTCCAAGTCGATTGAAAATATTTTAAACAGCAAAGGGATTGCATTTGAAAGAGTAATCGAACAATACAATCGACTCCTTGAACTAGATAAAAAGGGCATAGATGCAAAATTTATTGATGAAAACATCTATAAAAGTTTTGTTTCAAGTAAAACAAGGGAATGGAACGATTTTGCTTTGCTTTGCCTTGTTCTTGTGATAGGTGTTCCTTATGTATTTTCACCCGAGTATAAAAATGGTATGATCAACCTTATTCGTACTACTGAAAACGGTAAAACAAAACTGTTTTTTGGAAAAATAGTAGTGGAGTGTATATATTTGTTAATAGCATTTACAGCTCTGTATGTGCCGTATTTTGTAAGATTTATAAATACATACGGTGCGAACAGTTTGAATACACCCTTAGTATGTATTTTTGAAAATGTTCAAGAAACATCTTTTAGTGTGATAAATGCGGTAGTTGTCAATCTCATTTGTTACTTTTTGCTTGCAACAGCAGTAACATTTGTTATTACAGCAGTTTCAATTTTTACCCGTAGCAGTATGTTTACAATGGTGGTTTCAACTGTTTTAGTTATATTACCATTGCTTGCTTTGTATTCGATTGAAAATGTAAGAATAGGTTATTGGGTTGTAAATTCCCATATTATAGCTATCGTTATGACTTGCTTGCTGAGTATCTTAATTGCAATTGTCACACTTGAAATTTCTAAATTAAAATTTACCGAAACAAGAATATGGAGGCGAATAAATGCCAAAGCTTGAGGTTAAAGGTATTACAAAAGTCTATAAAAAAGGAGCGGTAAAAGCACTTGATGATTTTACCGTTACGCTTACTCCGGGTGTGTATGGACTTCTTGGTCCTAACGGTGCAGGTAAATCAACACTTATGAATATCATTACCGATAATCTGAATTCAGATAAAGGTGAAGTGTTGTATGACGGAGAAAATATTAAAAAATTAGGTAAAAATTATCGGAGCGTTCTCGGTTATATGCCGCAGCAACAAGGTCTGTATGATGATTTTACTCTTAACCGATTTTTGTGGTATATGGCGGCATTAAAGGGATTAAAAAAGAAGGAGGCTAAGGAAAAAATAACCTCACTTCTTGATACGGTAAATCTCACTAATGCGGCACATAAAAAACTCGGCGGATTTTCGGGAGGTATGAAACAAAGAGCTTTGATTGCTCAGGCACTTTTGAATGACCCGAAAATTTTGATTCTTGATGAACCGACTGCGGGCCTTGACCCCAAAGAGAGAATTCGTATCCGCAATTTTATAAGTGAAATTGCAGAAGATAAAATCGTGCTCATTTCTACTCATGTTGTGTCCGATATCGAGTTCATTGCTAAAGAGATTATACTTCTAAAGCAGGGAAAACTTGTGTCACACGATACCTGCCAAAATCTTGTAAATGAAATTGCAAATAAGGTAGTTGAGATGGAAATTGAAAAAGAAGAATTAAAATATTTTCAGGATAATTATCGAGTTTCAAATCTCTATCATAATGATGATAAAATCTTAGTAAGATTAGTCACAGATAATCCCCCTGAAAATCATAAAATAACAATTGCAAACCCAACCCTTGAAGATTTGTACCTCTATATTTTTGAACAAGGAATGTGATATTAAAATTATTACCGACAAGTAATGGTGTTCTATGCTAATACTTGTCGGTATTTTTATGCACTTTTTACATAAAATCGGAATGGTATAACGGAATGTAAATACAAAAATGCTCATATGCCGATAGTGTGGATAGGCTTTGCAATATTTATGTTGCTATGAAAAGGCTTTACAACACAGCTTGTATCAATATGGTTTGTTCTCGGCTCGGTTTATGTTTACGGATTTAAGCGATATTGATGAAACAGCTCAGGCAAAGGTCGGTGCCGAAATATGGACAGTAAAGTCCGACAAAGCACCGCATTCAAAAGGAACAAAAAGCAAGGCAACTGTACTTACATAACTTTCTCTCAGAAAAGCCTTTATGTGTTTATAGTGATAATTACTAATTTCTTGATATCTGAGTGTACAATAATAAATTAGTCACACAAACTTTGTCAATAGTGGAAAAAAATAAAATATTGTTGTTGAAATAAATTGGATATTGGATTATAATAATAATCAATAATGCAAAAAACGAATGAATATGTAAAACGGAGGTAGTCCTATGGAAGAAAAGGATGAAATTGTTATTTCATTGTCAGATGTATGGAATATTATTAAGAAAAATGCAGCTTTTATTATCGTAGTTACGCTTATTTGTGCTATCGGAAGCTTTTTTATAACAAGATATTTTATTCCAAAGTCATACACGTCTTCAATTCAGTTATATGTTGATACGTCAAATGATGATGAAAATAAAAACAACCTCAATATACTTTCTGAGCAAACCTATGCACAGAATCTTGTTGCTACATATATTAAAATGCTGAACACAAATACTTTTTACACAGAGCTTTCCGAGCGTATAAACAACAAATATACCGCTAAACAGCTTAGCGAAATGGTTTCTTTCAGCAGTGACGAAAAGACGGAGATATTTGACGCTAAGGTTACTACTTCTTCTCCAAATGATTCAAAGCTTATAGCTGATGCGGTTGGAAAGGTTGCACCTGAGGCTATTTCAAGACTTAAATCCAAAGCAACGCTAAAGATAGTTGATTATGCTCAACTGCCTACTGCTCCTTCATCTCCGAATGAAATAAAGAACGTAATAATTGCAATGATAGTAGGACTTGTTATATCTGTCGGAATTTCATTGCTCAGAGCGTTCCTTGATAAAAAGATGAGATACAACGAGGAAATGACTATGATTGGAGATATTCCAATTCTTGCAGCTATTCCAAAATTTGACGCAGTAAATAAATCTAACAAAAAAAAAGATAAGAGGGAGTCAGTATGAAAAAATATCCAAAAAGAGGCTCTTTTCAAGATGTAAAACTCAATGCAGAGGCAGTCGGCTTTCAGATTAAAGAGTCTTATAAAAAAGCAAGAACAAATATTGCTTATTCAATTGTAAAAAAAGGCTGTAAAATGGTGTCTATTACAAGCTCTTCAAAATCCGAAGGAAAGACTATTACTGCAGTTAATATAGCTATTGCACTTGCACAGCAGGTTGATACCAGGGTACTGATTATTGATTGTGATTTGAGAAGACCTCGAATTCAATCGGTGCTTGAAATACCTGTTGATAAGGGAATTACAAATTACCTCAATTTTGAATGTGAGGTATCTGATATAGTTTACACTTCTAAATTGGACAATCTTGACGCTATCTGTTGCGGTACTATTCCTCCGAACCCGTCGGAGCTTTTATCAAGTGACAATATGAAAGAATTAATCAAAGAGCTTTCAAAACAATATGATTATATTATATTTGATACTCCGCCAATTGGCGTAGTAATTGACGCTTTACCCATAATAAAGCAAACTGACGGTGTTGTTGTTATAGTCAGAGATAATGTTACCGACATCAGGGACTACAAAAAAACAATTGATATTCTCAAACGCTCCGAAGCTAATATTATCGGTGTTATATTTAATGATGTTGAGCCTGTCGGTAAACGCAAATACGGCGGAGGATACAAATACGGTTACTACGGCGAATACGGCTATTAATTTTTTTGTTAGAGGGGTGTAGTTTTGGCGAAAAGAATGTATGCAAATGAAAAGAAAAACAATATTTTCGAAAAAAAGGTTATGCCTGAAAATAATATTTATTATGCAACCTTAAAAACAAGACGCGGTTACCGGTGGCTAAGAAGGTTTCAGGATATTTTATTCTCTCTGATAGCTATTATTATTCTTTCTCCCGTTATGCTGATTACAGTTATTTCTATCATTATTGATGATCCCAAAGGAGGTCCTGTTTTTTCGCAGATAAGAGTGGGAAAAAACGGTAAAGAGTTTAAAATGTATAAATTTCGCTCAATGGTTGTTGATGCGGAAGACAGACTTAAGGAACTGCTGGAAGAAAATGAAATGGATGGACCTGTTTTTAAAATTGCCGATGATCCGAGAATTACAAGAGTCGGAAAATTTATAAGAAAAACAAGTATTGATGAGCTTCCACAGCTTTTTAATATTCTAAAAGGAGATATGAGCATTGTGGGACCTCGTCCTGCTTTGCCCAGAGAGGTTGAGCAATATTCTGCTTATCAAGCCCAGCGATTGTTTATTACACCTGGTCTTACGTGTTACTGGCAAATTCAGCCAAACAGAAATGACATTTCTTTTGATGAATGGGTCGAGATGGATATACAGTATATCCGTGAACGCAGTTTTCTTGTGGATTGGAAAATCATATTTAAAACAATTATCGTAGTTCTTACTAAACAAGGAAGATGATTTGGGAGGTACATATGAAAGGCATAATTTTAGCAAGTGGGTCGGGTACCCGACTTTATCCGTCATGTGGCAGGTAAGCCGATGAAGTGGACGAAGTGATATTACCGATTTTTATGATTGCTCGGGTAATTGGATTCGACAGCATAAGAACACACTTAGCCGTGTGAACGGTAAGAGAAAAAAAAATACTATCTGTGAAGAGCAGATGTGTACATAGATTAGGAAGTTAACAAAAATGGAGGAATACATATGTCGCTTTTCGCACAAATTAAAAAAACTTTTCGCACTAAATAAAAAATTTTAAAAATCAGATTTTTGCATATTGTTGCAGAAATGTTTCCTACAAATAAAAAACACCTTGCAGAGATTTCACTCATCTGCAAGGTGTTTTGTGTTTTTATTATGCTTTTTTCTGTCCACGATAAGGTATTTACCGGTTTTCTTGATTTTATTTGGTTGATATTCAAGAATATCGGATATATCACATTCAAGAACTTCACAAATTCTATCAAGGTGTTCTAAATTTATCCTGTCACACATTTCATTGTAGATATCACAAATGGTAGAAGGACGAATACCAGTTTTTCTTGCAAGTTCCGCTTGCGACATACGGTACTTACCTAATATTGTGGACAAATTGATCTTTACCATAATAACGCCCCGATGATTATTATATCAGTAAGCGTTAATTATTGCTCATACTTGTTAATTCATAACAAAGTTCGTTATGATAACTTCTTTGAACTCCACACAATTATCGGGGGTTGCAGGGAGTAGATTTTGCCTGCTCACACACTTAATGTTGTAATCTTTATACAGATTTCTGATAAAATCACAATCATTGTAAGACAAGATAAAACGCCCTTTAATCCCCTTTAAAACGGCATTTAAACGGATATGGTCATCTTTATTGAACTTAGTATAGTTGCGGTTATAGTAGCGTTCCGATGCTACATATGGCGGATCTACATAAAACAGAGCAGAATCACGGTCATATGTTTTAATAAGGTCTTCAAAATCCCTGTTTTCGATGATCACGCTTTTTAACCGTTCTTTGTACTTTGGAAGTTCGGAAACAATATTATCAATCGTTTTAGGAGCTGTGGCGAATGAGTTTCTATTGCTACCAAAACTGCATTTGATTAAATAAAGATATCTTGCCGCCCTCTGTAAGTCCGTAAGTTCAACTTGTTGCTCAATCTCATAGCGATATTGCGAAAACAACTCACGAGATTGCAACCAGTCAACTTCTTTTTGAAGTGCTGAACAGTTGTTTTTTACTTGCTTATAAAGGTTAATCAGGTCACCGTCAATATCGTTAAATACCTCCATTTGACCTTTGATTTTTCCTTTACCAAACAAAACCCAACCTGCACCGCCACACACCTCTATGTAGCGGTTACAGTCGCTGGAAATAAGTGAAATAATTTGATTTTTAAGATGGCTTTTCCCGCCTATCCAGCCAATAAAACTACGCACTTTTGTACCTCCATAATAACTTTTTTAGGGGCGTTATTATGGATATGTAAGATTAACCTAACGCTTTCTTTGCATTTGCAATTTTTTTGTCTTTAGACCAATTGCAATCATTTATGAGATGATAAATTGCATTGATTGTCTTTTCTCCGACAATGCCGTCAACTGTAATTTTAGCTGCTTTCTGTGCTTCTTTGACGGCTTTAAGCGTGCCACTGCCAAAACCAGCCGAATTATCAACTTTAGTCTTGATAATTTTCATGTTGTAGAGTGTAATCAACTGCTTCTTAAACGCAAGTGTTGCTGTATTGTGTGCGCCGTATTTAA